>Ga0134128_10002557_pt1 | contig 22438 bp, 18 predicted proteins | sample KB31754_FD_96462 | JGI IMG/M metagenome (GOLD analysis project Ga0134128, IMG submission 96462) | Terrestrial soil microbial communities with excess Nitrogen fertilizer from Kellogg Biological Station, Michigan, USA - KB3-175-4 | ecosystem: Environmental > Terrestrial > Soil > Unclassified ... | reverse complement strand
TCAGTGACTCGTAAGTCTTGAGGTAATCGTGGCAGGGCATGCGCACAAATTCCTCAAGCGCCCGAATCTTGCGCTGTTCGGAATCGATGATGGCGACCGCCTGCGGGGATTTGTGCTGGCTTTCGAGTTCCTGGATGGCGCGGACGCTTAAATTGATTTTGTCGTGGATGTTCTCGGCCACGAGCGCCATTTCCTCGATGACTTTCTGTTTGTAAAAAAACTTGTCGAAGCTTTTCTGGAGTTTCTGGTCGGCTTTTTGGAAGGCGGTCTTCAGCCTGCCGGCGGACGCCTGGTTCTCGCAATTCTGCCATTCGCCATATTTTTCATCCACCTGCTGATCGAGCTGGCGGACGTGGCCGATCAGCTTGCGCAATTCTCGCAAATGGGCGTCGCGGCTGTCGATTTTTTTGTCCAGGATGACGCGGTCAAAGCGTTCCTTAGGCGGCTCGGAAACAAGTTTTTCCGCGAGCGCGATGTGTTCCTTGCCGGCGAAGCCGAGGCTGTAAATGATGCCTTTGACTTCGTTTTCGGCGTCTTCGATGCGTTTGGAAATCTCCACTTCCTGTTCGCGCGTCAGCAACGGCACCTGGCCCATTTGCTTGAGATACATGCGGACGGGATCATCGAGGATATCGAGCCGGGTTTTGTCCTCTTCCTCTTCCGGTTCGGGCTGCTTGACGCGGTCCACCTCGGCCTGGTCGACGATTTCGACTTCGAGGTTGCGCAGTTTGACGTATACCTCATCGAGCTCCTCGCCGCTGATGAGCGACTCGGGCAGGACTTCGTTGATGTCGTTGTAAGTGAGGTAACCCTGTTCCTGCGCGAGCCGGACGAGTTCCTTGATTTTTTCCGCGATCTCGGTGGCGCGGTCCGCGGAATGGATCCCCGCCATCAGCTTCGCGACCGAGACATGCCCATTGCCCTCGGCGGAGGATTCTGCGGCAAGCACATGTCCTTCGGGCGTGTCGTGGGAATTCCTGGCGGTTTCTTTGTGTCTGGGCGTTCCGGTTTTCAACGCCGGCGTTCGGGCCTTCTGCTTCGACATACTATCTAAATTTATTTTTGCTTCCAACGCACCAAATCTGGAATGGCAATATGTGAAGCGAGTCCAACGCAGTCAAGCGGGGAAAAGAAAAATTTCTGCGAACCCGTTTCCTAATTATCAAACGGATTCATGTCAAAGAAGGCCGTTGCCGAAGCGGTGAAAAATTTTCAGCCGTTTGCGCGACCGCATTATAGAGCGAAAGGGTCTCGGCTGCGGTCCGGTTCCAGTCGAATTTGCCCGCCTGGATGAACCCCGTGGCCTGCAAATGCGCGCGCAGCTCCGCGTCATTGGCAACGGCGGTGAGCTGCCGGGCGATGCAACAGATGTCTTCCGGGTCAACGATGGCCGCGGCGTTGCCCACGACTTCGGCCAGCGAACCGCGGTTGGAGCAAATGACCGGGCAGCCGCAGGCCATGGCTTCCACGGGCGGCATGCCGAAACCTTCATAGAGCGACGGATAAACAAACGCATCCGCGGCTCGATACAAATTCGGAAGGTCATAATCCGGCACGAAACCGAGCAGCCGGATGTCCGACGCGAACGGTGATTGCCGGGCAGCCGCGTGGATGGCTTCGGCACCGTGCCAATCGCTGCCGCCGAAAACGAGTTGCCAATTCGAACGGCTGGCGGACTTGAATTTGTTGAAGGCGGAAATCAGGCGGACGTGGTTTTTGCCGGGATGCTCCAGCCGGGCGACATAAAGGAAAAAAGGCGCGCGAAGATTGTGGCGTTCAGCGGCTTCCTTCCGGGCCTGTTCGTGATCACCGGGAAAAAAACGATTGTGCTCGAGGCCGTTATGAATCACCCGGATGCGCTCGTCCGGGATTTTGAAAAATTCGGAGACGTCGCGCGCGGTATTTTCGCTGATGGCGATGATGGCGTTTTGGCGATGGGCCAGGCAGCGCGCGACCACGCGGCCGTAAAACATGCGGGCCGCGCTGTATTTTTTAGGCACGCGAAACGGCGCGAGATCATGGATGGTCGCGACGACTGGGCAGGGATGGGACCAAAGCATCCGGCGATAGCTCGGCACATGGAGCACGTCCAATTGCAAATCGCGCGCGAGTTGCGGCAGATGCGTTTGGTGCCACACGATGTTTTTGATGGGCGAACGATGCCGTTCGGAAACGGGAAAGATTTGCATTTTGCCACGCACGAAATCGAACAGCGGCAAATCCTCGCGCAAGACGAACAGCACAAAATGATTTTCAGCGGCGTAAGGCAGAAAGGCGCGTAGCAGGGCGAAAAGATACTGCGCGACGCCGGTCTTGCCGCGCTGGATGACGGAAGTGGAAATGCCGATGCGAAATTGGTTGGGATCGCCGCTCACGGGAGTGAAAGTGGGTTGGGGTTTTGTCGACTACGCATGGACGGCCGTTTCTTTTTTGCCGACCAGAAGTTCCTCGAGGCGGGCGAGGTGGATCACGTTTTGGACAGCGGGTTGAGGACGCACGAATTCGAGTTTCACGCGCTCGCGCTGCGCCAATTTTTTGGCGCGCACCATCAGGCCCAGGCCGGTGCTGTCGATGAAGCGCAGCCCGGAAAGGTCAATCACCAGGTCGCGCTGCGGATTGGAGGTCAGGTGCGGTTCGGTCGTGTTCCAAACCTCCTGCGCGTTGGCGGCGGTGATTTCGCCATGCCAGAGCAGGGCATCCTGCGAGGTGGTGCCGCGCAGTTTGACGGCGCTGGATTGCTCGCGGGCGCGGGCGGCGAGGAGTTCGCGCGCGGCGGCCAGGTCTGGCGCAATGGCAAAAAAATTCTGCAATTGCATCAGCGCAAGCGCGCGCCGCACGGCGGCACTCGGCGCGAGCAGAACCATTTCGCCGCCGCCGGCGTGAATTTTTTTCTGCAAACGAATCAGGAGACCCATGCCGGTGCTGTCGATGAACCGGACTTTGTCCATTTCGAGCAGACAATGGCGGCCATCGATGAGAATGTGATCCGCGAGCAGGCCGTCATGGCGAACGGCGGCGAGGTCGAGACGGTCGGGGAGGGAAAGCCATTGCCAGTCGTCTTGTAGGAGCCGGCGTGAGGAGGCTCTGTCTGGTTCCGGGGAAAATATCTTCGCCTGTTCTCCCCGAATCGGAGCGCGGAGCATTGCTCCGCTGGTTGCACCCGAACCATTACGCGGAGCGATGCTCCGCGCTCCGTTCGGATGCGCAACGAACGATGTCCGGGTTCGTTTACGCGAGCGAAGCTGCAATTGCCACAGTTGGATGAGCAGTTTCCAGCCGAAGACCCAAAGGTCTTTGAAGTATCGCTTGAAAAGGCGGCGCGGTTCCTGGGCGAGCCGGTAAATCCATTCGGTGCCGATGCGCTGCATCCACACAGGCGCGCGTTTGACGGTGCCGGCAAGAAAATCAATGGTCGCGCCGACACCCGCCGAGACCGGCACGCCGAGCGAACGGTAGTGCATGGCGATCCATTTTTCCTGCTTCGGACAGCCGAGTGAGACGAAGAGCAAATCCGGTTTGGCAGCGAGAATGCGCGCCTTGATTTCCTCGTGGTCCATCTCCAGCAACTTGTTGAACGGCGGCGAGTAATAATCGGCGATGATGAGCGCGGGATGCTTCTTCTTCAGGTTCTCGACGGCTTGAGCGCAGGATTCGGGTGTGGCGCCGAGGAAAAAAACGCGGTAACCCTTTTCGGCGGCGACGCGCAGCAATAGCGGCACAAGATCCGCGCCGGCCACGCGTTCCAGAAGCGGATTGCCCAGGAGTTGCGATGCCCACAGGAGCGGGGTGCCATCGCACAGGACGAGGTGGGCATCGAAAAGGATGCGGCGCAGTTCGACATCTTCTTGGGCCTGGACGAGGAAATCCACGTTGGCCGTGACGAGGTAATGCGGCTTGCCGGATTCGACCATGCGTTGGATGGCATCAATGGTCTCGGAGGTCGTGACATTGTCGAACGGAACGCCGAGGATGGCGATGGGCGGATTGGCGTATCGCGGGCGCTCTAAAGCTGGTTCGATCATTGACATTATGAAGCGGCAAAATGGGAATTTTAAACAGACGGGTCCCGCACCCGGGTATGGCTGGAAAAACTACCCATACGCGGAAGACCGAGCTCGATTTGCAAATGACGAATGACAAATGACGAATGGACATCGGATGTTCGGTAAACTTGCAGATGTAAGTGCTTGATGGAAAGCGGTCAATGTGTTTGAATAAAAACCGGGCATTGCCGTGATGTGGAGACCAATACATGAAAAAAAGCCGGAAAATCGCCGGGATTCTTTTGGGTGCTCTCATGATCGCTGCGGGGATTTTCTTCGTTGTCCGTCCACAGGCTGCGCTGGTTTTTCATCAAGATACGGAAGACGGGAATTTTCTGGATCCGATGACTAAGCGACAGAATCGGATTTGCGGCTTCATTGAGATCCTTATCGGGGCGGGTCTGATTGGCGCGTGCCGTTGGCCGAAGTGGGGGGGCGCAGCGTTCGGCGATCGACGATTATGTTTGGAAATTACCCCAAGCGCTGGCGAGGCACTTTGGAACGAAAAGGTATTATGATATTGAGGAGGTAATTCGAGTTGCGCGCGGCTCGGGTTGTGACATGGCGCACTCCATGTCAGGTCCACGTATAACGGCCTTCAAAATCATCAGCCGCCGTTATTTCGATGGAGCTTATGGTTTCAATGCTGCGTCTGGCGACGCCTCCCGAGGAGTGGTCGTATAGTTTCTACGATGGTGGCGGCATCTGAAAACGTCGGGAGGCAAAGCCACCAGAGCAGTTGAAAGAGCGATTGGCTCCCGCGGCCTTGCCGTCCCGTAAATCCTGTGACCCTTCGTCGCTGGTTTTCGTCCGGCGCTCACAGAGCACCGCTACAGGATCAGGACCGGGAAGCCGTTTGGATTTGCGATTCGGAGTGGGCGAGGGACGCGCACTGACAACAGTCGCGGCCATCGCGAATCCAGGAATCGCAAATCCGAACGGCTCCGCGCCCGAGGCGGCTGGCTATGATTTGATCACCGGTTTTCATACGACAATGACCAGTTCCGGGCTGCGCTCGCGAACGCTGATTTGGCGCTCGGCGTAGAGCAGGGCGTCGGTGACCTTTTCCTCGAACAACTCAGGGAAGGTGAGCAGCGGGTAACGCGTCACCCACGCGAGGGCGGCGGCTTCATTGGCGGCGCGGCGGATGTAAACGCCGGCTTCGGGGACATCCAGTTCAGCCAGGAGCGTCGCGAGCAACCGGTTTTTAAGCCGTTCGAGCTCCGTCTCCTCCGTGACCCGGAAGGGCGCGGGCGGGACGGGCTTCACTTCGAAGCGTGTTTCAGGCCCGAACCTGGTCGGGACCCGCCTATATCTATCATTTGCATTCATGTTTTTTCTTTCGTTTTGTCCGGCGAGCCGGATTGTTTTTCCAAATAAAAAACCCGCGATTGGCTTAACAATCGCGGGTTTTTCGGAAATCTTTGGTTACGCTTTAGAAAATTCCACCCACGATGCCAAGCGGCGAGGCGCAGCCATGCCAAATGGACATGCGTCCTTTGGACAGCCGGGAACACTGCGTTGTAAACGTGTTTGTCATTTTCTAACAGCCCTAGAAGACACTATTTTGGGGCCTTTGTCAAAAAAATTGTGCGGATTGGAGATCAGATGGGAGCGCGGGTCTGCGACCCGCAGCAAGGTGTGGAAAACCGAAACATGCTAATAATTCAATCACGCGAAAATGGAACGTTGCTGCGGCCCACGATCTTTCGGCAACACGCGTTCAATTGACGCCCCTCAAATGTTGCTAACGAAACGCCGGAACACGTCATCCGTTTATAGTTCATCGCGATGGCCTGTTTTTTGAATGCGTGACCGGTAGTTGGGACTGATCACGCGTTGAGAACGCCAAGGTATTGCGGTGCGGGGGTGTGTGCGTGGGTTCCGGCGGCCGGACACCGCCGGGACCCACGGTTTAGACAACGTTCTAGGCGGCGGCGCAATCCGATGAACGGCATAAAATTTCAGTTTTCTTTCCTCGAGCAGATGTGTATTTAAGGCGTCCGCATGATTCATTTAGCAGTCAGTTTTTCGGAAGACCCGCAGGCATGAATCCTTTGAATTTCCCATCGTCCGGCATTGCATCCGGTGAGTCCGCAACAGGCTTGTCGGCAGGCGAGCAATTATGCTACACTGAACCACAGATGAGCGACAAAGCTTCATTGAAGATGGTCACCTGCAGTTATTGCGATACCAAGGTGTTCATCCCCGGAGATCTTCCTCCCCTCGGAACCGTTCCTTGCAGCAAATGTGGTCATCCGATCATGATGCCGTTGTTGCTGCGTCAGTTTGAGTTGCGCAATGTGATCGCTTCGGGCGGCATGGGCACGGTGTACAAGGCTTTTGATACGGTGCTGGAACGATTGGTGGCGGTGAAGCTGATGAAGAAGGAACTGTTGAACGACGCCGAGGCTCTGGATAATTTTTATCGCGAAGCGCGCGCATGCGCCTCGCTCAACCACACGAACATCATCCATATTTACACCTTCGATGAGTGGGAAGGGCAAAAATATCTGGTGATGGAACTGGCGGACCGCGGCAGCCTGGACACGCGGATTGAGAAACAGGGGCGCGTGGGCGAACTCGACGTGCTGGACATCGGCTACAAGATGTGTTCGGCGCTGGATATGGCGCTGAAACATAATTTCCTGCATCGCGACATCAAACCGGGGAATATTCTTTTCGACGCGGACCACGAACCGAAGCTGATTGATTTCGGATTGGCGCGCGGCGTTGATTTTGAGCCGGAATCCTTGACGGAGACGCATGGAACGCCTTATTACGTGGCACCCGAAAAAATTCAGCGCGAGAAGGAGACTTTCCTTTCGGACATGTACAGCCTCGGCTGCACGTTGTATCATGCGATCACGGGCCATGTGCCGTTCGATGCGCCGACCGTCGAGGCAGTGGTGGCCGCGCACGTGCACACGCAATTGACGCCGCCGAATGATGTGGTGCCGGAGATTTCGCAGCCTACGAGTGATGCGTTGGTGAAGGTCCTGGCGAAGAAACCGCAGGACCGGTACCTGAGCTATGACGAGTTCCGCATGGCGCTCGAAGCCGCGCGCAGCCAGCTATTGGTTCATATGTACCAGGGCGACGCCCCGAAGCCCTCGCCGAAAAAGACGAGTTGGTGGCGGAGATAAGTTAAAGAGTTTGGGAGGTTGGTTAGATCGATGTTGCCCTCACCCCGGCCCTCTCCCATCCGATGGGAGAGGGGGAACCTTTGGAACCTTTCGGGAGTACGCGAATCGATGACTCAATCCGGCGATGAGGATATTTGGCGATTTCCAAAAACAAAAAAGGCAGGCGTGAGACCTGCCTTTATTCGTTTAGGGTGTGCGGTTAAGGAGTCGTCATCTTCTTCTTGCTGCTGGATCTCGCAGCGGCTTTGGTTCCGAAATGAATCGTCACGGCGTCCAGTTTGCCATCCGCATCTTTCTTGTAGGAGCCCGACGTGTTTTGACCAACGACACCATCCTCCAGGGTGCCGGGTTTGCCATCCTTGGTGATGGTGGTTTGCGAGGTGACTTGAAAGGTTTCGTTGCCGACGGAAATCGTTTTTTCGGTGTTGTCCACGGCTTTCAGTTTGCCATGGAAGGGAAGGCTGGTGCGTTTGGAGGCTTTTTTCGCAGTGGCTGGCGGCTTGTTGATCGTCTGCGCGCGGAGCGAGACGGGCGCGGCAATGGCCACTGCCAGCAATCCCAGAAGGCCGAGTTTGAGCAAGGAATTTTTCATGTGGTTGTTAGATTGTTCTTAATCCCGAGGTGTTACGAGGCTAGTGCTACCAAATTCGACCTATGACGCAAGTCAATTTTGTGGCACGGGCGTCTCGCCCGAGCGAATCAGGCAATCCAACGCGAACTCACGGGCGGGACGCCCGTGCCACTATCCAGAAATCACCAGCTTCCGTTCACGAGCGAATCGGTAACATTCTTGGCGAGCGCATCCGCGAGAATCGGCATGGCCTGGCGTTCGGAACTGGTCAGGTCGGAACCGACGCGCACGAGCGTGTAGGCGCTGGCGGTCCAATTGGTTGAAGTGCCGGTGGCGAGGTTCCGCGCGGTGATCCGCGCAAACGCCGTGACCCGGTAGTCCTGCACGGTGAGGACATCGTGCGGTACAAAGTTCAATTCGTGCCGTTCGTATTTGGTGACCTCGCCGGTCACAATGATGTCGGCGCCGCCGCGTGTGGCGAGGCGATAAGTTCCATCGCGCTGGATGTCCTCGCGCAATGCGGTGGTGACGGCGTCGCCGAGGCGCGGTTCCAGAGTGTGATTCCGGAAGGGCGTGATCTGAATTTTCTTTTCGCCGGCGGCCAGGCCGTTGGTAGGGCCGAGGGTGTAGCCGCAGCCGGCCAGAAGTGTGAGGCAGGCGCTGAGCAGGATGAATGGATAAATGGATGAATGGATAGATGGACGGAATTTATCCATCAATCCATTTATCCATTCATCCAATTGGGTCTCCCCGCGCATAGGATTATTTGGGCTTCTCGGACTGCGGTGGCTGCGCCTGGGCGCGCTTGTCGAGAGCTTCGATTCGCTCACGTGCCTGGGTGGCGTATTTTGAATTCGGTTCGCCGAGAAGGAGATACACCACTTCATTGTAATAGATTTTAGCCGAAGCCAATTTTCCCTCTTTTTCGTAATATTGGCCGATGACGAAGTTGCCGCGGGCCTGTTCGGTTTTGAGCGAGTCGATGATTTTTTGCGCTTCGGGCACGCGCGGGTCATCAGGGTAAAGCGTCATGAAATCCGTGAAGGTCGCGATGGCTTGCCCGGCGGTGCTTTGGTCGTATTCGGCGGTTTGTGCCTGTTTCTGGTAGGCGAGACCCTCGTGGAACATCGCATCGGCGGCGACCTGCGCGCGGTCATGGTAGCGGTCCGCCGCCGTTTCGTAAGCTTTCGCGGCGAGCGGGAAATTCTTTTGTTTTTCGCGCGCGGTGCCGATTTTCATCTGCGCCTCGGGTGCGACATCGCTAAACGGGCCGTCCTTCACGATTTTTGCATACATGTCGGCGGTCTTTTCCATGGACGGAAAGAATGGAATGTAGGTCCAAAGCCGGAACCATTCGCCGGCGAGGAAACGATTGGCGATTTCATACTGGCGATCGAGAACTTTGTCGGTGTCGACGAAGCGGGGATATTTTTCCAGGAGCTTTTCGTATTCCTTGAACGCGCGTTCGTCCAGGCCGTGCGCTTCGTAGCATTGGCCGACGATGTATTGGGCCTGCGGCGCGTAGTCCGAAAGGGGCCAAATCTTGACCGTGCGCCGGGCGGCTTTGAGGGCGGTGCTGTAATCCTTTTTATCGAGAGCGTCCTGGGCGACGATCAATTGATCCTTGGCGCGGGTGCGCTGCCAATTGCCTCCGCCGCCGACCGGTTCGTAAGTCCAGCCTTCGCCCGGTGTGTAAATGAGCGGCGCGGGAGAACGGTAGGGCAGAAGCATCGCGCAAGCGAAGGCGAGGAGCAAAAAAACGAACCGACGATTCATGTGCGCACGTTAGCGACGCCAGTTTATCAAGTCAACTGAACTTAAAAAAGGGCAGTGTCCTAATTTGGATTTCAAATTAGGACACCGCCTAAAAAGCTCCAAGCGTCCAACATCCAAGCTCCAGGGAAATTCCAAAATTCAAGCTCCAAGCCGCACGCCCGGGCGATTTTTTTGAGTTGTTGGTCAGGGCAAACGCATCTAAAATTCTAGAGCCAAATGAGAGCGGGGAGTGAGCAATTTTATCTTGTACCTTAAGGGCTTATGTATGAATAGAGGGAGATGCCTGTGCCGCCCAAGAAGAGTCTTGTCGAATACTTCGCGACCATCAGTGATCCGCGTGTTAACCGGACCAAGGAGCATCGTCTGGTGGATGTTTTAATCATCGGTGTTTGCACGCTGCTTTGTAGCGGGGAGACGTTTAATGATATGGAGGACTTCGGCAACGCGAAGCTGGAGTGGTTTAAGACATTTCTGGAGTTGCCCAACGGCATACCCTCACACGATACCTTCAATCGCGTTTTTAGCGCGCTGGATCCCCAAGAGTTTCTCGAAGCCTTCTTGCTTTGGACGCAAAGTCTTCGGCGAGCCGTGCCCGACGAGATCGTCGCCATGGATGGCAAGGCGCTGCGTCGCGCGCTGGATGCCGATCAAAGTCCGAAGTATATCGTGAGCGCCTGGGCCGAAGACAACGGGTTGGTGCTCGGGCAATTGAAGGTGGGTGAAAAGACCAACGAGATCACGGCGGTGCCCCAGTTGTTGCGCGTGCTGGAACTGGCCGGCTGCATCGTGACGCTGGATGCGATGGGCTGCCAAAAGGAAATTGCCAAAGAGATCAAAGAAGCCGACGCCGAATATGTGCTGGCTCTGAAGGGCAACCAGGAGACCGTGCACCGGGAAGTCAAGGAGTTCCTGGACGAAGTGGTTGCCGAAAGCAAAACCTGGAAGGCGCCCGGGGTTCAAACCGGTCCTGCCGCCGCCGAGTTGGCGAGCAAGAAAGTGGTGGAGAAGGATCACGGCCGCTTGGAAACGCGCGAGTATTATCAAAGTGCGAATCTGAATTGGTTTGCGGATCTGGCCAAATGGGAGGGTTTGCGCAGCATTGGCATGGTGGAAGCCACGCGCGAGGTGAAGGGGAAAATCAGCAAAGAACGCCGCTATTACCTTTCCAGTTTACCGCTGGACGTCGAGCGCTTCGCCCGCCGTGCGCGGCATTGGGGCGTGGAGAACAAAGTTCATTGGATATTGGACGTGCAGTTTGGTGAAGATCAAAGTCGCGCACGCACAGGCTACGCCGCTGAAAATCTCGCCACCTTGCGCCGCTTTGCCCTGAATTTATTAAAAACCGAAAAAACCAAAAAGCGCGGCATCCGCGGAAAACAACTCAACGCAAGCTGGGACCATGCCTATTTACTCCGTTTACTCGGATTTTAGATGCGTTCGCCCTGAGTTGTTGGTGCTTGGTCCTTGATGTTTCTCTGGACGCTTGGTACTTTTCTCGGTTAGCCTTTAAAAACCACCATGACCGCGTAATCGGTCAGAATTTTTTGCGAGCCAATGTCGATATGGGTGTAGGTCAAGGGCGTGATGCTGACGATGTTCTGTTCGCCGGTTTTTTGGAGGAAATTGGTGACGAACTCGTCAAATTTATCATGGCCGACTTCGATGCAGTCCGTGTGGCGGATGGTTTTCACCCGCATTTTCTTGTCGCTGGTCTTGGCGGCGGCCTCCAAGGGCACGAGCGGCTTGGCGATGAGGCTTTCTGATGTTTTGCGGACGGGCACTTTGAGGTGCAAACTCACTTTGGCGGCGGCCGAGGAGGCGATGGGATTCGCCGGATTCAGCGTATCCGCCGGCGTCCCTCCAAAGGTCGGCAGGCCATGGGGACTATCGGTCCCGTTGGTGCGGGTGCCTTTCGCCCCAGGTTGGGGAATGATGATGTTTTGTTCGCAGGAAGGGCATTCAATCTCGGTGCCGGCGCCGGCAGCATCGACCTCAAGTTCCTGATCGCAGTGGGGGCAATTGAAAATGATGTCCATAACGAGAGCGTGGTTTTAACTGCGCATTTACAATAAAAGTAGAAGCGCTTTCTGGCCAGCAAAAAAGGCTGAAAGAAACCGCTCGGCCTAGTCGACAAAAAGCTCCAAGCGTCCAACACCCAAGCGTCCAGAGAAGCACCAAACGTCAACAACGCAAACGGCAGCCCCGGACGGCGGATTGGAGCTTGAATTTTGGAGTTTCTCTGGAGCTTCCGTGCTTGGACGCTTGGAGCTTTTGTCCAAAGGGTCGCAATTCAGCGCTGCGACTACGAAATCTTCCGGCTGCTCTTGCAACCAGCGTAAGTCGACCTTAGTTTGCACCCGACATGTCAAAATCGTCCGCGCGGTCCGCGATCCGTCTTAGGGGCGTCCGCCACAATAATCTGAAGAATTTCGACCTCGATTTGCCGCTCAATCAATTGATTGTCGTCACGGGTCTGAGCGGTTCGGGAAAGAGTTCGTTGGCTTTCGATACGCTGTTTGCCGAGGGGCAACGGCGCTACATCGAGACCTTTTCTCCGTACGCGCGGCAGTTCTTCGATCGCATGGACAAGCCGCAGGTCGACAGCATCGAAGGCATTCCGCCGGCCATCGCCATCGAGCAGCGCAACGCGGTGAAGACGACGCGCTCGACCGTGGGCACGATGACGGAAATCACGGACTACATGAAGTTGCTCTGGCCGCACGTCGCGCGGCTGCACTGCCGGCAATGCGCACGGCTCGTAAGAAAGGATTCGCCGCAGCAGGTTTGGGAGGCAGTGAATGCAGAAGGCAGAAGGCAGAAGGCAGAAGGAGTGCAGGCGCCGGAGGTTCTGATCACATTTGATTTGCCGCTGGCGGAAAAAATTTCGCTGGAGGAATCGCTGGCACTGGTTTCCAAACAGGGCTATCAGCGGCTGCTGGTGGGAAAGGATATTGTGCGGTTGGAAGACGCGATTGAACGGATTCGTGCTTTCAAAGGGGGCATGAGGTTTTTGACCGTGATCCAGGACCGCGTGAAACTCGCGCCGGCCAATCGTACGCGTTTCGTCGAAGCCTGCGAGCAGGCGTACCATTTCGGAAAGGGAAAGCTCGCCGTCCGGTTCCTGAACACGGAACACGAAACGTGGAACACGAAACTTTTCTCGAACCGTTTCCACTGCGCCGAATGCGACATCGAGTATCACGAACCGACGCCGGCGCTGTTCAGCTTCAATCACCCGGTCGGCGCCTGTCCGGCGTGCAAGGGTTTTGGGCGCGTCATTTCGATTGATTATGATTTGGTGATACCGGATCGCTCGCGGACTCTGGCGGAAGGCGTGGTGCGGCCATGGCAAACCGGGCACGGGCTGGAATCGCAGAGCGATTTGATGCGCGCGTGCCGGGCCTTGGAGATTCCGACCGATGTGCCGTTCGAAAAAATGCCGAAAAAATGGCAGGACTTTGTCATCAATGGCGATCCCGAATATGGCACGGATGAGGAGCACGAATGGCCGCGCGCGTGGTACGGCGTGAAAGGATATTTTCGCTGGCTGGAATCCAAAGCCTACAAGATGCACGTGCGGGTGTTGCTGTCGCGGTATCGCGCCTATACGACCTGCCCGAAGTGTCAGGGCGCGCGCTTCCAGCCGGAAACGTTGTTGTATCTTGCATCGGTAGGAGACGACGTGAGGAGTCTCACTTTAAATTCAAAACAATCAGAGCCTCCTCACGTCGGCTTCTACAAAAACCTAACGCTCTCAGATTTTTATCAATTGCCGATTCGCGACGCGCTGGCGTTCGTTGAGCAATTTGCTGACGCGAAAAAATTGCCCGCACACGATCCGATAGGATTGATTTTCGCGGAGGTGCGATCGCGGCTCGGATTTTTGAACAAGGTAGGACTTGGTTACCTGACTCTCGACCGGGCGACGCGCTCGCTTTCGGGCGGCGAAACCGAGCGCGTGAACTTGACCACGTGCCTGGGCACGCGTTTGGTGAACACGCTGTTCGTGCTCGACGAGCCAAGCGTGGGATTGCATCCGCGCGATACGGAAAAGCTGGTGCGCATCCTGGAGCAATTGCGAAACGCGGGAAACACGGTCGTGGTCGTGGAGCACGAGGCGAGCGTGATGCGCGCGGCGGACCAAATCATTGATTTGGGGCCGGGCCATGGCGCGACGGGCGGCGACGTGGTTTTTCAGGGAATGTATCGGGATATATTGAAATCGAAAGAGTCGCTGACCGGCCAGTATTTGACCGGGAGAAAGGAAATTGAAATTCCGGAACGCAGGGACGTGTCTCTGTCTTCCAGCAAAAGCGAGCTGGAGCAGCATGGATTTGCCTTAAACGAGCGCGCGCAAACGGTCGGAGACAGACAGGATGGATGTCCCGCGTTGAAATTAAGCCATGCGACGCGCCACAATTTGAAGGATGTGTCGCTGGAAATTCCGTTGGGCCGGTTCGTTTGCATCACGGGCGTGAGCGGTTCAGGGAAAACGACGCTCGTGCGCGAAGTGTTGTTGCCGGCGCTGGAAGCAAAGCTCAGGACGCGAGCGGCGGAATTGAAATTCGCGGCGAAAGCTTCAGAGCGCATCGAGGATGAGAACGAGAAGGAGGACGAGGGCGAAACCTCGGAGTCACGGAACACGGAACATGGAACAACCCTGGAAGGCTTTGAGCATTTGAGCCGCGTCGTGCTTGTGGATCAATCCATCCTCGGCAAAACGCCGCGTTCGAATCCTGCCGTTTACATCGGCGCATTTGACGATATTCGCGAGGTGTTCGCGCAATCGGACGTGGCGAAGCAACGCGGGTTGAATGCGAGCGCATTCAGTTTCAATTCGGCGCAGGGTCAATGTGAACGCTGCCGCGGCGCGGGTTTTGAAAAGATCGAGATGCAATTTCTGAGCGATGTGTTTATTCGCTGTCCCGAATGCGACGGGCGCCGGTATCGTCCGCACATTTTGGAAGTGAAAGTGAGTGGAACGGATCACGAATGGAGCATTGCGGATGTGCTCGATGCGACGGTGGATGAGGCGTTTGAATTTTTGTGCGGATTTCCTGAATTGCGCGCGGCCGTCCGCGCTGCGGCGAGCTTGAAATTGTTGCAGGAAGTCGGGCTGGGTTATCTGCGATTGGGCCAGCCAATCAACACGCTGTCCGGCGGTGAGAGCCAGCGGCTGAAGTTGGTCAGGCATTTGGCGGAGGAGCAAATTGGCGGGGGGCACAGGGAAGTTAGCGACAGTCATAGACCGCCGCTACAGCGGGGGTTGTTTTTGTTCGATGAACCGACGACGGGGCTGCATTTCGAGGATGTGCGCGTGTTGCTGAAAGTGTTTCAGCGGCTGGTGAATGCCGGGCATTCAGTTGTGGTGATTGATCACAATCTGGATGTCATCAAATCGGTGGATTGGGTGATTGATCTCGGACCGGGCGCGGGCGATGAAGGCGGAAAAATCGTGGCGCAGGGCACGCCGGAGGACGTGGCAGCCTGCGAAGCGAGTTTTACGGGCAAATTTTTGCGTGAGTTGTTGAATATGGATTCCACGAAATCGGATCATTCCGCCAATGGAAATCGCCGGCCAAGCCGGTATCCCAAATTAATCGCACGCTGAAATACCATGGAACCAAACAATTCCCGAAAGCCAAAGGTAGGGCGCGTCGCTCCGCGCGCGCCGCTTGGTATTACGCCTGCGGTGTGCGGCAACTCTCGGCGCGCACGGAGTGGCGCGCCCCACCTGTTGCGGGCTGATAATGCGGCAGAAATTTTAATCGCAAGTCGTTATTGATATGTTGCGTTCCTCAGACGAAATGAATTCCGCGGACGCGATCGCCATTCACGGCGCGCGCGAGCACAATTTGAAAAACCTGTCGCTGACGATTCCGCGCGATAAGTTCGTGGTCATCACCGGCGTGAGCGGCTCGGGCAAGAGCACGCTGGCGTTTGATTTAATTTTTGCCGAAGGGCAGCGGCGGTTTTTGGATTCGATGAACGTCTATGCGCGGCAGTTCGTCGAGCAAATGTCTCGGCCGGACGTGGACCTCATCACGGGCATTCCTCCGACCGTCAGCATCGAGCAGCGCAACTCGCGCGGCGGCGGCAAGAGCACCGTGGCGACGGTCACGGAGATGTATCATTTCGTGCGGCTGCTGTTCGCGCGGCTCGGCACGCAATATTGCCCGGACTGCCAGTTGCCGGTCGAAGCGCAGACTCGTGATGAACTGGGGCGGCGATTGCAAAGCGAGTTGAAGGCGCGCGGCGATTTGCTGTTGCTGGCGCCAGTGGTGAAGAATCGCAAGGGATTTCATTCCGACGTGGCGGAATGGGCGGCGAAACACGGCTACGCGGAAATTCGCGCGGATGGGAAAATGTATTCCACCAGCGAACCATTCCGGTTGGACCGATTTCGCGAGCATGATGTGGAAATTGTGGTCGGCGTAGCGGAGGCCAAAAATCGGCGGCGCTCTGCCGAGGCGCCGCTACAGGAACTCGTCGACGAGACGTTGAAGCTCGGTCACGGCATGTTGCTGGCGCTGGATAATCACGGGAAAGTCAGCATTCATTCGACGGAACGTTCGTGCCCGGGTTGCGGCCGATCCTTTGAGCTGCTCGATCCGAAAAATTTCAGTTACAACTCGCCGCAAGGCTGGTGCCCTCGGTGCCGCGGATTTGGCGAATTGTTTTACATGCCAGAAGACGTGGACCGCGGCGCGCGCGAGGATGCGATTGCGGAATCGTGGTACGAATGGCAGGAGGGCCAGCGGGAAATTTGTCCGGAGTGCAACGGGGCGCGATTGAATCCGGTGGCGCGGGCCGTGCGGTTGAACGCGGGATCCGCCTTGCCCCGCCTTGGCGGGATTCGGCGCGACAAGCAGGACGGCGGTTCGACGATTGATGCCCTTTCGCAAATGTCGGTGGAGGCGGCGGAGATGGTTTTCCGCAAAATGAAATTTCGCGGGCGCGAAGCGGAGATTGCGCGGGATATTCTGCCGGAGATTCGCGAGCGGTTGAAATTTTTGTGCGAAGTGGGGTTGGGATATTTGCAGCTTGGACGCGGAGTGCCGACGCTGAGCGGCGGCGAGGCGCAGCGGATTCGGCTCGCGGCGCAGCTTGGGTCGAATTTGAGCGGTGTGCTTTACGTGCTGGATGAGCCGACGATTGGTTTGCATGCGCGCGATAATGAGCAACTGCTGGCGACCCTGGAAAAATTGCAAGCGCGCGGGAATTCGGTGGTCGTGGTTGAACACGACGAGGAAACGATGCGGCGCGCGGATTTCATTGTGGATTTGGGGCCGGGCGCGGGCGTGCACGGCGGGCAGGTGGTCGCGGCGGGGACCTTGAAGGAATTGCTGCGGCACCCGGAATCGCTCACGGGAAAATGTCTGCGGGCGCATAAGAAATATCCGACGCGCGGGGAGAGGCGACCGGTGGGAAATCGAAAGCAATCGCGTGGAAAAAGTCAGAGACTTCTCACGTCGTCTCCTACGGGAGCCGGGGGGAACGGATGGCTGACGTTGCACGATGCATCGAAGAACAATCTGAAAAATCTCACGATAAAATTTCCGTTGGGCCGGCTGGTGTGTGTGACGGGCGTGAGCGGCTCAGGAAAAAGCACGCTTATCAGGGAATGCTTGCTGCCGGCGTTGACGCAAGCGCTCGAAATCCGAAAGCCGAAATCCGAAAGCCGAAACAATTCCAAAATCTCGGGATTGGAATCGATCAAAGCCGTTTACGAAGTAGACCAATCCCCGATCGGCCGCACGCCGCGTTCGATTCCGGCAACGTATGTCGGGTTCTTTGATGATATCCGAAAATTATTCGCGCAGGTGCCCGAGGCGCGGCTGCGGGGATATTCGCCGAGCCGGTTTTCCTTCAATAGCGCGCAGGGACGCTGCCCGGAGTGCGAAGGGGCGGGGCAGATCAAGTTGGAGATGAATTTTCTGCCGCCGGCCTTCGTGCGCTGCGAGACGTGCGGCGGCTGCCGGTTCAATCGCGAGACGTTGGACATTGAATACAACGGCAAAAACATTGCGCAGGTGCTTGAACTTTCCGTGGAGGAAGCGATGGAATTCTTCGGGAGCGTGCCGAGAATCAAGCGTTCGTTGCAGGCGTTGTGCGACACGGGGCTGGGCTATTTGAAGCTGGGCCAGCAAAGTCCGACCTTGAGCGGCGGCGAAGCGCAACGTGTGAAGCTCGTCACGCATTTGTTGACTGGATTGAAGGAATCACAGCAGCAACAGCTTTTTGACGCGGACGAAAAAGGTCTGCGTGCCGGCGCGAGCACGAAGCCGCCGAAGCGAAACTTATTCATCTTGGAGGAGCCGACGATTGGGTTGCACATGGCGGACGTGCAACGGCTCGTGGACGTTTTGCAGCGATTGGTGGACGCGGGGCATTCGGTGATTGTGATTGAACACAACCTGGATTTGGTCGCGGAGGCGGATTGGCTGATTGATTTGGGGCCGGAAGGCGGCGATGGCGGCGGACGCATTGTGGCGGAGGGCACACCCGAGGAGGCGGCGCGCTCAAAACACTCGCACACCGGGAAGTTCTTGCGTACCGTGCTGCGCGGCGCATGAGTTCGCGTTACCAAGAGATTCTGGAAGGACAAACCATCATGCGGGCTGCTCCCGGCCCGCGGCATGAATTGATTTGCGGCCGCCTGCACGCGCTCATCCACGCGAGCGTGGCGAATCTGACGTCGACGCAACTATTGCCACCGCGCACGCAGGTGCAATTGACGTCCGGCACGCTCGTGTGCCCGGATCTGGCGTTGGTGGCGCGCCCGACGGGCAAGCTCTGGCTCGCTGTGGAGATCGTGAATTCGGGTGACCATCAGCCGGATACCGTGGTGAAAAAACAGCTCTACGAGGAAGCCCGATTGCCGCGCCTATGGATGGTCGACCCGCGCTACGACAACGTGGAAACGTATCACGGCAGCGAGTATGGGCTGGCGTTGAAGGGGATTTTGGCCGGCCGCGAAGCGCTCACGGAAAAATTATTGCCGGAATTTCACGTGGTAGTGGGTGAGTTGTTTGCGGGATGAAAAGGCGGGTCAGGTTGTAGTATTCTTCGGTTCCCACAATTCGATTCGATTGCCCTCCGGGTCCGTGATCCAGGCGAAGCGACCATACTCGTAATCCTCGATTTTTTCTATCGCGACTCCCTGGCTGCGAAGTTGTGTCAGCATTTTTTCCAAATTGGAAACGCGATAATTGATCATGAAGGCCGGCCTGCCGGGACCGAGGTGATTTGTGTCCGGTGGAAAGAGAGCCCAGACGGTGCGGCCGATTTCGTTGGGGCGCTCGTGCTCGCGCCAGAGAAAATCAGCGTTGCCATCCTGCGATTGGATGCCGAGATGGTCACGATACCAGGCGGCCATCTGCTCCGGGTCGCGCACTCGCAAAAAAACGCCGCCAATGCCGGTGACTTTTTCGGTATTGTTGTCCATAAATGAATGATGATTGTCGAATTCAGCCGGCGGATTCATGCACAGCACGCACATACACTTCGCAATCTGCCGGGCTGAAACCGACCAGCACCACTTCCTTTAATTCGTTATTCGTTTCGAGAAACCTTTTTATCTCCCTGACCGCAATGGCCGCAGCGCGTTCACGGGGAAAACCATAGGCGCCCGTGCTGATGGCAGGGAACGCGATGGTTCGAATGCCGTGTTGTTGAGCCAATTCCAAACACCGCCGATAACAACTCGCCAGCAATTCATCTTCGCCTCGGTTGCCGCCGTTCCACACCGGGCCAACGGTGTGGATGACCCACTTCGCGGGAAGGCGGAAACCGGGGGTGATTTTAGCATCGCCGGTCGCGCAGCCGCCCAGCGTGCGGCATTCGGCCAGCAACTCCGGCCCGGCGGCTCGGTGAATCGCGCCATCGACGCCGCCTCCGCCGAGCAAGGTCGTGTTCGCGGCATTGACGATGGCGTCGACGGTCTGTTGGGTGATATCGCCTTGCGCGATGCGAATGCGGTTCAGGATGGGGTCGGACATAATGAAAGCTGGTTGGGTTGCCTTTCTTCTAGCTTGTTTTTTTCATTCCGCCAATCAATCTTAACACGGCAACGGAGAGGTGGCCGAGTGGCTTAAGGCATACGCCTGGAAAGCGTAAGCACCTCAAAAGGGTGTCGAGGGTTCGAATCCCTCCCTCTCCGCCAATTTTGCGCAGCAAAATTGCCGCGCCGAATCCCGCCGCGACGGGAGAAGGCGGGCCGGTAACTTCAGAAATGTTTGTTCAAAAACCCTCACCCCGGCCCTCTCCCATCCGATGGGAGAGGGGGAAATTGTTCACACGCTCGATATCTTTCAAGCCGGTTTCGGCGAAAACTCCCGGGGAATTTCGGTCATCGCCACAGCTCAATTGAATATCCACTTCCCAATTTTCGTCCAATCCATCGCAAGTTGATTCAATGAAGTTGTTCTTGATGCTCGTGGCTGGAGGAGCCTGTTTTCTCGCCGTGGCGACAAACGCGCTGGCGGAGTCTTCCCATAGAAACGAAGTTGCGTCATGCATCAACGCGGCGCCGCATCGCGCTCATTGGCATACGGTTCACATCAAGCCGGGCTCGGAAGCGCCGAAGGTTCATTTTTACAACAAACTCAATCCGGTCTGGTGGTTCAAAAATGCCGATGATCCGAAGCCGCCCGAGTGGTATAAACCGGATGACCGTCATCGGAAACTGAAATGGAGTTTCCGGAACCCAATGCACAATTTTGATTTTTACGTCATTGGTGTGGCGGACAAAAAATTCTCGCGCAGCGGACGGTTCCCGGACCGGAATTCGAATCCGCGTGGCGGCTGGGATTTCGCGGCCACGCGTTACAAATTCATCTACCTGCCGTTCATTTCATTTCACAAGCCGAAGTTTGATTTCTATTTCGGCTGGCGCAATCACGGGAATTTCGGAATTAAGGTGAATATCAACCCGAAGAAAAAAACGGACAAGGAAACGCAGCCAGGATCGGACGCCGTGAGGAACGGGAGGAGCAGGTCGCGGGCAGGGTGAATTAAATTGGGGCAGGGAAATGTTTGGCAGAGGAATGGAATTTCAATCAGCCCGATTCCGTTGCCGTTCATTCTTCTGCATTTATTTTACTGAAACGTCTTTTCGAGGCTCTTAATTCGGGGCCAGACGGGGGAATTGGGGAGCGTGCGGTCGCGCACGTCGTTGAAGATGCTCTTGGCTTCCTGCGGGTTGTCGCGGGCAATCATGAGGACGTAATCGAGTTGGATCGAGGCTTTGCGCGGGTCCTGGACGCGGGAGCCGTAGAGTTTCAGCCAGTTGCCGAGCGCGTTCGCGCCGCCTTGTTCGGCGGCTTGCAGGGAAGCATCGTAGCCGTCCGGCAGGCCGGGAAAGTTATTCGGGTTCATCTGGGCGGCTGCGGCTTCGGCTTGTTGGCGGGTGGTTTCCTTCTCGCTATCAATTTTCTGCCAATAATCGAAAAGCTGCCACGCGCCGAGGCCGACGATGGCGGCGACGGCGATGATAATTAATGTCTTAGTCATGATTCTTCAACGCGCTCGACGCGCGCGCCGAGCTTGCGCAATTTGACGTCCATGTGTTCGTAACCGCGGTCCAGGTGATAGACGCGATTCACCTGGGTGGAACCCTTCGCCGCGAGCCCGGCAATCACGAGCGCGGCGCTGGCGCGAAGATCGCTGGCCATCACCGGCGCGCCGCTGAGCGGTTTGCCGCCTTTGACAATGGCGCTCGGGCCTTCGATTTCAATGTCCGCGCCGAGCCGGGCAAGTTCGCTCACGTGCATGAAGCGCGATTCAAAAATTCTTTCAGTGATGATGCTGATGCCGGGCGTGAGCGTCATCAGGGCCATCATTTGCGCCTGCACGTCCGTGGGGAAACCGGAATAGGGCAGGGTGGTGACATCCACGGGTTTCAATTTACCGTTGCGCGAGACGGTGATGGCGGAGCCTTTGCGCTGGATTTTGACGCCGGAATCGTGGAGCTTGTCCAGGATCGCATGCATATGTTCGCCACGCGCGCCGAGCAGGGTGACTTCGCCGTTGGTGGCGGCGGCGGCAATGGCGTAGGTGGCGGCTTCGATGCGGTCGGCAATCACTTCGTGTTCCGCGCCATGGAGTTTTTTGACGCCGGTGACGGTGATGGTGGGACTGCCCGCTCCGCTGATCCTGGCGCCCATGGCATTGAGGAAATTTGCGAGGTCGACGACTTCCGGTTCGCACGCGGCGCTTTCAATCACAGTCACGCCTTCCGCGAGCGTGGCGGCCATCATGACATTGCCAGTGCCAAGCACCGTCGAGCCGGCGCGGCCGCCAAGAAATGCGGCGGCGCCCACCAAATGTTTCGCGCTGGCCTCGACGTAGCCGCTTTCGATGCGGATTTTGGCGCCGAGCGCTTCAAAGCCTTTCAGGTGAAGATTGATCGGCCGCGCGCCGATGACGCAGCCGCCGGGAAGCGAGACGATGGCCTTTTTCAACCGGCCCAGCAACGGGCCCATGATGCAAATTGAGCCGCGCATTTTGCGGACGAGTTCGTAATCGCCGGAGCCTTTGATTTTCTTGGCGTGAATGTGGACTTCGTCGCCCTTGATTTTGACCGTGGCGCCGAGCCATTCGAGGATTTGCGCCATGAATTTGACGTCACTGAGGTTTGGGACGCGGTGGATGACGCACGGTTCATCGGTGAGCAAGGCCGCGGCCATGATGGGCAGCACGGCGTTTTTTGCGCCGCTGATGGTCACTTCTCCGTGCAGCGGCACGCCGCCTTTAATGAGCAAACATTCCATGTGTGTGTTCCGATTAATCGGGCCGAGCGGTCTCAGTCTTGAGGCGCGCAGTCAAGATTCTAGGGCGGCCACTGTAGTCCGAGGCAATATCCTCCACAATCCAGTTCTCACTTTCGAACAAAGTTCTGA
>Ga0134128_10002556_pt1 | contig 22447 bp, 18 predicted proteins | sample KB31754_FD_96462 | JGI IMG/M metagenome (GOLD analysis project Ga0134128, IMG submission 96462) | Terrestrial soil microbial communities with excess Nitrogen fertilizer from Kellogg Biological Station, Michigan, USA - KB3-175-4 | ecosystem: Environmental > Terrestrial > Soil > Unclassified ... | reverse complement strand
CTGACAACTGACAACTGGCAACTGCTCCTACCCGCACTGCCCGCTGCCATGGCACTTGCGCAGCGGAAACGAGCAGGCGCGCGGCTCGGCAACGCGGCCATCCGGCCCAATGCAGGTCTGCGTGTAAACACACCAGTAGTTGCCGTCGTTGGAGCGCTGCACGGTTGGGTCGGGTTCGGAATCGTAGAACTGGCGTTTCCAGCGCAGCCCCTGGCACAGGTTGGGATTTTCAGTGTTGAACCTTTCCTGTTCGCTGATCATGCCGCGCCTCCCTCGGCCTTACCCTGCGCCGCCTGTAAGATGGCGCGTTTCACCGCCACCCGCGCCAGTTGGACTTTGTAGGCGTTTCGGCTGAGCGGCTTGGCCTGGCTGACCGCGGCCTCGCCCGCCGCCTGCGCCGTCTGCTCGCTGATGGTCTTGCCCACCAGCGCCTGCTCCGCTTCTGCCGACACCCACGGCACCGGCGACACGTAGCCCATCACCACCCGGGCCGAGCGCACCGTATCGCCATTCATGTGCAGAGCCACCGCCGCCAGCGCCAGCGGCCAGTCGAAGGATTCCTTCTGCCGCACTTCGTAGTGGGCGTACTTTCCTCCCGCCGGCGGAGGCAGAAAAATGTCGGTCACAATTTCGTTGGCCCGCAGGTCGTGCTCGCGTTCGCCCTCGGACTGCGGAATTTTGAAGAACTTCTCCAGCGCGGCTTCGCGCGCGCCTCTGGGGCCGCTGATGCGGATGCGCGCGCCATAGGCGATCAAGGCCGGCACAATGCTCGACGGGCTTACGAACAGCGCCGGGCCGTCGTTGCCCAGGATGGCGTGGTAGCGGTTATCGCCTTCCGCCACCAGCGACTTGCCGTCCGGCGTTTTCGGCGTCAGGCCGAAACCGGAGCGGAAATACCAGCAGCGCGGCCTCTGGCAGATATTGCCGCCAATGGTAGCCATATTGCGAATCTGCTGGCTGGCCGCTTCCACCAGCGCGTCACCAAAGGCGGGATAGTGCTGCCGCACCAAAGCGTGATCCGCGAGTTCGCCCAGCGAGGTCAGCGCGCCGATCTGCATGCCGCGCGCGCCATAATGCACCCCGTGCAGTTCGCGAATTTCCTTGATGTTGACCACCCGCTTGGGCGTTACCACATCGTCCTTCATCAGGCTGAGCAGATCGGTGCCCCCGGCCAGCACGGCGGCTTCTCCGGACAGCAACTCCGCTACCTGCTGGCGCGTTGTCGGACTGGTGTATTCGAATGCTCGCATTACGCACCTGCCTTCTGTTGCTGTTCCAGCGCCGCCAATACCCGGTCGGGCGTGAGCGGCAGGAAGGGCACCCTCACTCCGATGGCATTGGCTACGGCGTTGGAAATGGCCGCGCCCGGAGAAATCACCGGCGGTTCGCCCAGCCCGATTACGCCCCGGTTGTCGTTGAGCGGGTCGGTCATCATGTGCACCACCAGTTCGGGGATGTCGCGCAGCCCGGCCAGACGGTAGAACTCCATGTTGGGGTTCAGCATGCGCCCCGTCACCGGGTCGAGCACCTTCTCCTCGAAAAGCGAGTAGCTGATGCCCATGATGAGCGCGCCGTAGCACTGACTCTCCGCCAGCTTCACGTTGATGATCAACCCGCAGTCCTGCACTGCAACCATCTTGTTGACTTTGACGATGCCGGTTTCGGTGTCCACGGAAACGTCGGCCATGCCCACTCCGCCCACGCCGCTGTTGATCAAGGCGCCGGGGCCGGGATTTTTCCCGGTCACGCTGACCGGCATCGCCCCCAGTTTGGCGCAGGCCTGTTTCCAGCTCAGCGCCTTGCTGGGGTCGCTCTTTACCCGCACCGTGCCGTCCTTAGCTTCCAGGTCGGCGGGCTGAGCGCCCAGAGCGGGCGCCACTTTGGCGAACAGTTGGTCCAGGGCCATCAGCGCGGCGCGGCGGGTGGAGGAACTGACGCCGCCAATGGTTGTGCTGCCTCCCGAGCCGCCATCCGGCGGGTAGAGCGTGTCGCCGATGTTCAGGGCGATGGCGTTCATGGGGACGCCCAGCGAGTCCGCCGCCACAATCAGGATGGCCGTCCGCGTCCCCGTGCCCAGGTCCTGCGAGCCCATCTTGATGTCCACCGAGCCATCGGGATGGATGGTCAGCAGGCAGTTGCTGGCGTGGCCTCGTCCGCCCCAGGTGTGCATGGAAAGTCCCACCCCCCGTTTGATGGGGCCAGCCGTCTTATCGCCCCGCGGGTGCCACTTCTCCTTCCAACCCATCAGTTCGGCGGCAATGGGGAACTCTTCCTTGTAGATGGGCGCGCGAGGACCCGATATTTCCAGGTTCTTGGTGAAGAACTCCAGCGGGTCCATGTTGAGCTTGTGCGCCAGGTCATCCAGGGCGCCCATGGTGATGACCGCCGCCTGCGGGTGGTTGGGAGCCCGCCAGGCGCGCGCCGGTCCCTGGTTGGTGCGCACCGCGGTGTGCTGCTTGCGCTGGTTGGGAATTTCGAAGACGTAAGGAATCGGCGGCGAGCCCGCTCCTGCCGGCCCGCCCGTGCCCCAGGAATCCGACTGCCAGGCCACTACCGTGCCATCGCGCTTGGCCCCTACCTTCACCCGCGCGAAAGCCGAGGGCCGGGCCCCCGCGGTCATCAGTTCGGAGTCGCGCTCCAGCATGTACTTCACCGGCTTGCCGCCCGCGCTCTTGGAAAGTTGTGCCGTGGCGATGCCCCAGCGGTCGGGCGAAAACTTGCTGCCGAAGCCGCCCCCGACGTGGTCCTGATGGGCGCGCACATTGCCGGCGGAAATCTTGAGCGCCTGCGCGTACTGGTCAGGCAGCCCGGAAACGCCCTGGGTCGAGCAGTGCACGAACAGATGATCGGGGCTGGGCCATTCCGCCGCCGAGCCGTGCGTTTCCAGACAGCAGTGCGTAATTACCGGCGCGCCATAGATGCCTTCCGAAACCACTTCCGCCGCAGCAAAGCCCTTATCCGGGTCGCCCAGCGTTTGCGCCGCCATCTTCTGATAGGGCGGGCGCTGCTGATTGGCTGCCTCAGGATGGTACGGGGCAGCCTTCAGGGCGTTGATAACCGTGTCGGGCACGCCGTAGCCCTTCAGTTCCTTGGTCATGTCATCGGTGACCTGGAAGCTCACGCCGTCTTTTTGCAATCGGCTGATGACTTGCGCCTCCGGCACCTGGTTGCTGAGCGCGTCGTCGAGGTCATCCTCGCTCATAGGGCCGGGAGGGCCTTCGCCGGCCCCTGGCGGCGGTTCAGAATCGGAAATATTGTGCGGCAGCACCTCGTACTTCACCTGGATGGCGCGGATGGCGTCTTCCGCCGCGGGTTCATCCACCGCTGCCACGGCAACAATGTCGTCGCCCTGCCAGAGAATTTCCGTCCCCGCCTTCTGCACCACCTGCACCGCCTTCACGCCCGGCATCTTTTCCGCCGCGCTGGTGTCAATGCTGGTGATGCGGGCGTGCGCATGAGGGCAGCGCAGTACTTTGCCGAACAGCAGGCCCTTGGGGTTGTAATCGTAGCTGTACTTGGCGCGTCCGGAAACCTTCACCGGTCCGTCCACGCGCGAAATGCGCTTGCCGATCAGTTTGCGTTCCGCCGGCGCAGGCCATTTGTATTCCGCCATGACTTACGCTCCCTTCGTCCCCGACATTTGCGCGATTACTTCGCGGATGCCCTTGTAGGTCCCGCAGCGGCACAGGTTCCCGTTCAGGTGGTAGCGAATTTGCTCCGCTGTGGGGTGCGGGTGCTCATCCAGGAATGCCTTGCACGCCATCACGAAACCGGGAGTGCAAAAACCGCACTGCTGGGCATCGTGCTCTATGAACGCCGCCTGGATGGGGTGCAGCTTACCGCCTGCGGAGAGCGACTCGATGGTGGTAATGGGCTGGTGCTGGGCTTCGATGGCCAGCACGGTGCAGGCATACACCGGCTTGTTGTTGAGCAGCACGGTGCAGGCGCCGCACTCGGCCCGGTCGCACACGCGCTTGGCGCCGGTCAGGTCAAAGGTGTCGCGCAGCGCGTCCAGCAGCGTGACCCGCGGTTCCAGTTGCGCGCTGTGCTTTTTGCCGTTGATGGTGAAGCTCATCGCCACCTTGCCGGGGCCGTAGACGGGCACCTTTTCGCCCGCTGCCTCCACCACCTTAGGTGCTACCAGCGGCACCGCTGCGGCAATGCCGGAAATTTTCAGAAATTCTCTGCGGGAAACCCCGGAGGGAGTTTTCTCGTCATCATCAGCCATCTCTGGCCTCCGCTAACGTATGCCAATGACGGCTTAGGGCCGCCTGGGATGAACCGTTGTGATTGGTTGCGGAATGTTAGCAGTTAGGCGGCGCGCGCCGCCCGTATTCCCGTGGGCAGAGCAGTATACAACTCCCCGCTGGCTCTTGTCCGCTTGGCCTAACTTCTTCGCCGCGGAGGAACGCGGATTCATCTAAGAACTCATTCCTGTCATCCTGAACCGAGCGCGACCGATCCCGCTTTGCGGGAGAGGAAGCGCGCGGCGAAGGACCTGCTCTCCTGTCAAGCCCGAAAGGGTTTGCGGCCAGGGCGCCCCCGCCCGCGAACATGTTTCATCAGGGGCCTAGCTCGCAATTCACGCAACACATTGCAATTTACAAATCGGCCCCCGCCCTTCCCTTTCCCCTCCCTTTGGCGGAAAATAGATAAGACACCTCAGGGGTGAGGAGTAGCTCATGAAATTTCGTCTGCTTACAATGCTGGTAGTTTCCGTGTTTGTGCTCGTTGGTAGCGCCTTGGCCGCCGATCAGATCAGCGGCGATTACATTGAAACCCGCAGCGCCGATGTCTGGACCGGGCCCTGCTTCGCCAACGGCGAGGTCGGCCTGAATGGCCAGGAAGCCATCATGGCCTGGCATGTGCAGCGCGGCGGCTGGGACGGCGTCAGTCTGGCCGGCCATAGTGTGGTCGCGGTGGTTCGCGCCAATGCCACCCTGGGCGATCCCTATGCCGATCCCTATCCCGCCAAGGCAATCCTGATCGTGGACGACGAAGCCACACCGCAGCAACAGGCCGCGCTTAGCAGTTTTGCCCGCCACATGGGCGGCAAGCTGCTGGGCAGCGTGGAGCGCGTGGTGGCCGCGCCCGTGGACTTTGCCGTTTTGCGCGATCACCAGCACCATGGCGCTGCTTTCCTCCGCGCCGGCAGCTTCGTGACCGTGCAGACCCGCGGTCTCAATGATAAGGACCACTTCTGCGGCAACGAGCACACCTACTATCCGCCGCTCACTGAAACCGCGCATGCCATGCCGGTGGTGGCCATGACCGACAAGTACCAGGGCAACGACCTGGGTGAGTCCTGGGAACTCCACGACAAGCGCAGCGCTTTTGTGGGTACGTTCGCTCGCTGAACTCAGCTTCAGAAATGCAAGCGCGGAACTCTCCTCGGTTCCGCGCTTTGCTTTTTGCGACGGGTTGAGGCGGCCAATCCTGACGGAGTATCCTGCTTGTCTCAGGAGGAGAATTTGCGCACTCGCACCGTTGCTGTTTTCGCCACGATTCTGCTGCTGGCGCCGGCCCTGTTTGCCGCTGCGGCAGGCAAAGTCGAACCCATTGGACCGCTTACTGATCCCGCCGCCTCGGATGCGCTCAGAAAGGCCCTGGAGCCGGCCGGCTACCGCGTTCTTCTGGATGATGGCAGCGAGTGGTGCAAAATCTGGTTGCGCGCCGGCGTGCCCTCCAGCGGCAAATCTGACGTCGAGGGCGCGCTTTTTCCGCAGCTCTCTGAATCCACGCTGATCGGCGTGATTTCGTTTACTAAGCCGGCCACCGATTATCGCGGCCAGCAGGTTCAGCCCGGTCTCTACACCCTGCGTTACGAACTCTTGCCCAATGACGGCAACCACTTAGGCGTCGCCGATAACCGCGATTTCGCTCTGCTCATACGAGCGGCCGATGATTCCGACCCCGCCGCGAAATTCGATTTCAAGCAGTTAGTCACGCTGAGCCGCAAGGCGACTGGCAGCGCGCATCCCGGTCCCATCAACCTGGTGCAGCCACCCAGCGATACGGCGCCTGCCATCAGCAACGACGGCCAGGAGCATTGGGTGTTCGCGGATAAATTGAAGATGCAGGCGGGCGAGCCCCTGCTCATTGGGATTGTGGTGAAGGGCAAAGCCGCTGAATAAGTCTCGAGCTTCTAGGTTCATGCAAGTTTCCGGAAGCGTCGCCGCCGTTGTAGTTGCATTCTTCATCCCAACCTGTTGCGAAGCGCAACATCTGGCGGCGCGTTGCTAAGCTACGCATTGCACGGGCGTTAGCGCCGGCGATCGCCCAAACGCGCCAAATACAGCAGTTTTATCCGAGGTGAATCGCAACAACTCGGGGTTGCGTTTTGCCGCTCTAAAAGCGAAACACCCTCAGCCATGATCGCGTAACTCCTGCTGCATGAGCGGGCTGCAAGCAGCCTCGTGTCTCCTCTGCACTTCGGCACGCCGATTGCCTTTAGGTAGAGTGGCGAGTGGCAAGCAAACAGAGCCGCCGCCAGAATCGGCCAGCGCCTGCGCTGGGGAGGTGCCATAATGACCGTCCTACTCGTAATTCTGACTTTCGCCGCTTTGCTGCTGGTGGATCACTTTTACAGCCGCAAGCGCGTCGTGGTACGACCGGAACTGGCGGTTGCTCCTCCTCAGCGCGAAGTGCTCATGCCAGCCCGTTTGCGGCCCAGTCTGGTGGGTGGCTTCCAGGTGCCGGAAAACCTGCGCTACCATCCCGGCCACACCTGGGCGCTGAATGAGAGTCCCACTCTGGTGCGAGTAGGACTGGACGACTTCGCCTCCAAGCTGGCCGGCAAGATCGAGCGCATCACGCTGCCCCAGCGCGGCCAGTGGATTCGCCAAGGGCAGAAGATTTGGAGCCTTCACCGCGACGGCAGCGCCGTGGACATGGTCTCGCCGGTCGAAGGCAGCGTGGCCGAAATCAATGAGGCGGTCTTGCAGGATCCGGAACTGGCTTCCCGGGATCCCTACGGCGAAGGCTGGGTGGTAACCGTGCAATCGCCCGATGCCAAAACCAATTTCCGCAATCTTCTGGGGGGAGCTCTGGCCCGCTGGTGGACGGAGGAATCCGCCAACCGCCTGCAGCGCTACATGCCCACTGCGCTGGGCGCGCTGGCCCAGGATGGCGGCGTGGCCATCGGCGACCTGACCGCTCACATGCCCAACCAGGAGTGGAGCAAGGTGGCCCGCGAGTTCTTTCTGACCTAACCCGATAGAAAGCCGGGCTTCAGCCGCGCCCGCGCGCCGCGTCCAGGAAACCTCCAGGCCAGGACACGGAACGCCAGGCGCGGCTGAGCTTTTCGGCGTGGAGCGTCACCCCTCAGGAAGGGACGGTAAATCGCCATTTTAAACAACAACTTTGCACCGATGGCGGTGCGTTTTCCCAACGGACGATAGGGGTTGTTATGGCGACAGTTTACCGCGGGCTGATAATTAACTTGAGCCCTTCAAAATCCGCAAGATCGCCATGATCGTGTTCCAATTCCGTGTTGTAGCCGGCACGCCGTAAAGTTTGTCAATCTGGCCAAGATAGCCGATGGTCTTCATGTGACGACGGTACATGCCAAACACGAATTGTCCTTCCGACGCCATCACTCGCACCAGCCACTCCCCGTCTGACGGAAACGTGACTGGAAGCGACGCCCGAACGCCGCCAGCTTTCGACAGGATGCTTACGAACCGAACAACATCCGTGGATGACGGTTCACCTGCGAACGGATTCCCAGTCTCCAGGCGGATAAGATCGCGGCCATCGCAGAGCACAACTTCCGCTTCGAATGGCAGCTTCCGGCGCAATTCAGCACGGAGCTTTGCCCGAGAGGGAGGCTTACGAACAACAAAGGTACCGGCAGCACCGACGTTCACAACATCGTAGCCGCTCAGTTCTCTTGCCAGGATGCTTGGGCGGAACGTCCTGTGTCCGCCAACATTGACGCCTCGCAGGAAAACGATGAGAGCCATACCGGGAGTATAAGGAAAAACCGGCGGCCGGTACGCTGCCAGGGCTTCGAATAGATCACGCTCCCACGCGGCGCGAATGGGGGCAAGTAATTGTTCAGAAATCCCCGCATCTACGACAAGTGTTGCACTGTTCTCGGTGCGATTCCCAACAGTTCGATATGGCCTATTCTCGCCAGTTATTCTGACCACCACCGAGCGCTTTATCAGCGTGACCCCAGTCACCCCGTTTCGTGACATCTATCACCGTCTTCCGCCCCCTCTAAGCTCGAAACTGGAGTGCGGGGCTGGTGGAGGACTGTCATGTTGCTGGCGTATCGGCTGGTTCACCTCATTGAAGCCCACTCCGACCAACTCGCCGGCACCCTCCTGGACCGGGTTACCAGCAGCGAGAAAACCAGCGCCTATGTCACCCAGGTCCCGCCGCACGAGCTGCGCTCGCGAGTGAGGGAAGTTTACGGAAATCTGGGCGAGTGGCTGCTGGGCAAAACGGAATCGGACGTGGAGCGGCGTTATCTGGAGATTGGCGCCCGCCGCGCCGCTCAAGGCGTGCCCCTGACCCAGTTGATTTCTTCCCTGGTCATGACCAAGGACACATTGTGGGAGTTTCTGCTGAAAGAGGCGGTGGTCGAGCGCCCGGTGGAAGTTTTTGGCGAGCTGGAGCTGCTGCAGGTTCTCGACCAGTTCTTCGACCGGGCGGTTTATTACGTGTCAGTCGGCTACGAGCGTGCCGGCTCGCCGCAGGCTATCCGGACGCACCATGGGGCGGCTTGAATTTGGGAGAAAACGCATGGAGTGGGTCACAGATTACAAGCAGAAGTTGCGTACGGCGGAGCAAGCGGTGCAAGCCGTGCGCTCCGACATGCGCGTGTACATCCATCCCGGCTGCGCCGAACCGGAGGTGCTGGTCAAGGCCCTTATCCAGCGCGCCCCCGAGGTGCAGAACGTGGAAATCGTCCACCTGCTGACCCTGGGCGAAGCCGGCTATATCGCCCCCGAAATGTCCGGCCACTTCCGCCACAACGCCATGTTCATCGGCGGCAATGTGCGCGAGGCAGTGAACGATGGACGCGCCGACTACACCCCCGTGTTCCTCAGCGAAGTGGAAAACCTCTTCGAGACGGCGCAGATGCCGGTTGATATCGCCCTCATTCAGGTCTCGCCGCCGGACGCGCACGGTTTCTGCAGCTTCGGCGTAGGCGTGGATACCACGCTGACCGCCGCCCGTTGCGCCAGTCACGTTATCGCGCAGGTGAACGATCAGATGCCGCGCACATACGGCGACAGCTTTATTCACGTCAGCCAGATTGACGCTTTTGTCGAGGTTTCCTGCCCCCTGTGCGAGCTGCCCAAGCCGGTGATCACCGACATGCACCGCGCCATCGCCCGCAATGTCGCCAGTCTGATCGAAGATGGCGCCGTGCTGCAGACCGGAATCGGCGGCATTCCCGATGCTGTGCTGCCCTACCTGATGGACCGCCGCGACCTGGGCATCCACACCGAACTGGTTTCCGACAACGTGATTCCACTGATCCAGGCGGGAGTGATCAGCGGCGAGCGCAAGAGCTTTCGCCCGCGCAAAATCATTGTCGGCTTTGTCCTGGGCACGCGCGAGCTCTTTGATTTTGTGGACAACAATCCCATTTTCGAGTTCCATCCCTCCGCCTATACCAACGATCCCTTCCGCATCGCCCAGAACGACAACATGGTGGCGGTGAATTCAGCGCTGCAGATTGACCTCACCGGCCAGGTCTGTTCCGATTCCATTGGCCAGTACTTCTACAGCGGCATCGGCGGGCAGGTGGACTTCCTGCGCGGAGCCTCGCGCGCCAAGAACGGCAAAGCCATCATTACTCTCTCCTCGACGGCCAAGGATGGCGCGGTGTCGCGCATTGTGCCCATGCTCAACCCGGGGGCCGGAGTGGTGACCTCGCGCGGGCTCATCCGTTACGTGGTCACCGAATACGGCACCGCCTACCTGCATGGCAAATCCATCCGCGAGCGGGCCAAGGCGCTGATCGAAATCGCTCATCCCAAGTTTCGCGGTGAACTCTATGAGTACTGCGAGCGCACCAAGTGGTTGCAACGCCCGGCCGCGATGGCGGCAACGAGGTGAACATGGCAGCGCGTGGCAAGGTCACGATTGATGTGAAGGAATGTAAAGGCTGCGGCTTGTGCGTGGAATCCTGCCCGACCAAGTGTCTGGTGCTGGCGCCGGAACTGAGCGCCTACGGGGTACACCCGGCGCGCTACACCGGCGAAGGCTGCACCGGCTGCGGCATTTGTTTCTACTGTTGCCCCGAACCCGGCGCCCTGACTGTGTACCGCTTGCCCGCTGCCAAAAAGCCGGGCTCGCAGCCCGCAACCCAAAACGGAGGCTCGCATGCGCCAGCTCTCTAAAGGCAACGTGGCCATCGTCCATGGCGCCATCCTGGCCGGTTGCCGCGCCTACTACGGTTATCCCATTACCCCGGCCAGCGAGATCGCGGAAGCCGCCGCGCTCTACCTGCCGCAGGTGGGCGGCACCTTTCTGCAGGCGGAAAGCGAAGTCGCCGCCATCAACATGGTGTATGGCGCCGCCGCCGCCGGACAGAGGGTCATGACCGCCTCCTCCGGGCCGGGGCTGAGCCTGATGCAGGAAGGCATTTCCTACCTTGCCGGCGCCGAACTTCCCTGCGTAATCGTGGACGTGGTGCGCGGCGGGCCGGGGTTGGGCAACATTGCCCCCGAACAGAGCGATTACTTCGCCATGGTGAAAGGCGGCGGCCACGGCAACTACCGTAACCTGGTGCTGGCACCCGCCTCGGTGCAGGAGATGGCCGACTTTACCGTGCTGGCCTTCGATCTGGCGGATAAGTATCGCAATCCCGCCGTGGTCCTCACTGACGGCTTCGTCGGCCAGATGATGGAGCCGCTGGAGCTCGAACTGAAGACTGTGCTGGAGCCGGAAAAGCCCTGGGCGGTCAAAGGCACGCCAGAGACCCGTCCCAACCTGGTAACCTCGATTTACCTGGAACCGGACGATCTGGAAGCTCACCAGCGCAAGCTGGAAGCCAAGTACAAGCGGGCGTCGCAGCTGGAGCCGCGCTACGAAACTTACATGGCCGAAGATGCGGAGGTCCTGCTGGTCGGCTACGGCATCGTCTCGCGCGTGCTGCGCACCGCCGTGGAGCAAGCCCGCCAGCAGGGGCTTCGCGTGGGCCTGTTCCGGCCCATCACACTGTGGCCCTTCCCCTCCAAGGCGCTGTCCGCGGCGGCAACGCGCTGCGCCGCGCTGCTTAATGTGGAACTGAGCAACGGCCAGATGCTGGAGGATGTGCGCCTGGCGGTGAACGGCAAGGTTCCAGTGGAATTTTATAACCGCGTGGGCGGCAACGTGCCCGCGGCGGAAGAGATTCACGAAGAGCTGCTCTCGCGGCTGGCGGCGTTGGCCTGAGGGAAAGCTGACTAGCAAACAAGCTGGCTAGCTGACTGGCTTGAACCGCTCATGGAGCGTTAGTCAGCAGTTAGCTAGACAGCCAGTCAGCTGGAGAGAGGTCTCATGGCGGAAAACGAAAAGTCGGCGGTAGCCGAACCGGAATACGAACTGCTCCATTCCCGTTCCGAAGTGTTCTACGACCGTTTCGAGCGCAAATCGGAACTGAAGCACCAGACGCATTACTGCCCGGGCTGTGGCCACGGCGTGGCGCACAAGCTGGTGGCCGAGGCGCTCGTGGATCTGGGCCTGCAGGACCGCACCATCTTCGTCAGTCCAGTGGGCTGTTCCGTTTTTGCCTACTACTATTTCGACCTGGGCAATGTGCAGGTGGCGCACGGTCGCGCCCCCGCCGCGGCCACCGGCCTGAAGCGCGCCTGCCCCGACAAGATTGTGATTGCCTACCAGGGCGATGGCGACCTGGCCGCCATTGGTACCGCCGAAATCATTCATGCCGCCAACCGTGGCGAGCACATTGCCGTGTTCTTCGTGAACAACGCCATTTACGGCATGACCGGAGGGCAGATGGCGCCCACCACGCTGGTCGGCCAGACCAGCACCACCAGTCCCTGGGGGCGACGTCCGGCGAACGAAGGCTTTCCGCTGCACATGTCGGAACTGCTGGCCACGCTGGAAGCGCCCGCCTACATCGAGCGGGTCGCGCTCTCCGACAACAAGCACATCATGGGCGCGCGCCGCGCCGTGCGCCGGGCCCTGGAGTTGCAGCGGGAGGGCGCCGGTTTCACCTTCGTCGAGATTCTTTCTCCCTGTCCTACCATCTGGAACATGCAGCCGGTGGACGCGCGCCAGTGGGTGGCTGAAAAAATGATCCCCATCTTCCCGCTCAACGTCTTTCGCGATCGCAAGCCCACCATTCCCGAAGGCAAGAATCCACCGCAGCGCCCGGTGGCCGAGGTGCTGGGCTTGAAGGATGCCGGCGAAAAAATTGCCATGGCCGCGCAAGCCGGCGCCAAACCGAAACACCATCTGAAGAAGCTGTCCATCAAGGTTGCCGGCTTCGGCGGCCAAGGTGTGCTGCTGTTGGGGCAGTTGCTGGCGGAAATGGGCATGCGCGAAGGCCTGGAGGTGAGCTGGCTGCCCTCGTACGGCCCGGAGATGCGCAGCGGCAGCGCCCATTGCCATGTGTGCCTGGCGCAGGAGCGCATCGGCTCACCCCTAATTTCCCATCCCGACGTGCTCATCGCCATGAACGAAATCTCGCTGCGCAAGTTCGCGCCCCAGGTGGCGGAGAACGGGGTCATCTTCTACAACCGCGAGCAGTTGCCGGAAGATTTTGCAGCCCCGCAAGCCCGCGTGCTCTGCCTGCCCGCTACTGAGATTGCCGACCATTTGGGAGCCGGCAAGGTGGCCAATGTGGTCCTGCTGGGGGCGCTGCTGGAGGAAACCGAGTGTCTTTCTTCTGAGACTGCGGTGGCGGTACTCGAGGCCAAGGTGCGCAATCCGCAACTGCTGGAGCTGGACCGCAAGGCGCTGGTCGCCGGCCGGCAGTTCGTGGACAAGGAAGCGCACAACGAAGCCATCAGCCAGCCCGACGGATTTGCCTACTGAAACGTTCCTGAAATGTCATGCTGAGCGGAACAGGTCGGTTCGCTTTCGAACCGGCCCGTGGAGTCGAAGCACCCCTTTCTAGTGAGTACCATGGCTGCGGTCCCATGGAGTTCTCACACTCCCGTTCTAGCGACTCTGAGTCTTACCAGAAAGTCCCTCGGGCAGTCTCTGCGGCGCCATCTGCGGAGGGGTATTTCGACTCGGGCATCCGCCCTCGCTCAACATGACAGCTGGAAATCCAGTTTTGGCTTGAGTGGGAACACGAAGGTTAGCTGCCCCGCGTGGTCGCCTTTTCCGCCTTGAGCTGGCGGGTGAGGATGCGCACAATCATGCCATCGAACTGGGTGCCGCTCAGGGCTTCCAGTTCCGCCATGGCGGCTTCAGGTGTGCGCGGGCTGGCGAAAGGGCGTTCGGTGGTCATGTTGACGTAGGCGTCAGCCACGTGCAGGATACGCGCCCCCAGCGGAATCTCCTCCCCACGGAGGCCGGCGGGATAGCCGCTGCCGTCGAAGTTCTCGTGATGGTGCTCCACCCATTCCCGCAGGCGCCGGCTGCCGGGAATGGTCGCCAGAATTTCTCCCCCCACCTTGGGATGCATCTTCACCAGGTAGTACTCGTCTTCGGTCAGTGCTCCGGGCTTGTTGAGAATTTTTTCCGGCAGAAAAATCTTGCCCACATCGTGCACCCGTCCGGCATAGACCAGGTCAGCCAGTTCGTCGGCTTCCATGCCCAGAGCGCGTCCCACCATGCGCGCGTATTTGGCCACTGACTCGCCGTGGGTGGCGGCGTGAACTTCCCGCGTCTCGGCGGCGCGGCAAAGGACCTCGATCGCCTCTTTCAATACCTCCGGGTGGCATTCGCCTTCCGGTCCGCAGAATTTCTTCAGCGTGACCACCAGTTCTTCGGCGTATTCCGGCCCGGTGTGCTCGCGCTGCAGGAAGCCCTCAATGTAGCCGGCTATGAGCTGCCGCTGTACCGCCAGGGTTTCACCCTCGGCGTATTCCTCGGCCGTGGAAACGCGGTTGCCGCCGGCATGCTTGGAAACGTACATACCGGCATCGGCCACCCGCAGGCAATCTTCCGCGGTGGAGCCGTGCAAAGGGAAGCTGGCCACCCCAAAGCTGCCCGTAATCTGCCGCTCACTGAGCATGGGGTCGGTGGCAATCCATAGCCGCAGGCGCTCGGAGAGAATCTGCGCCTGCTCTACCCCGGTTTCAGGCATGAGGATGACGAACTCATCCCCGCCGTAGCGCGCCACCACGTTTGATTGCCGGCATTTCTGCTCCAGCAATCGTCCCACCCGCGCCAGCACCAGGTCGCCTTCCAGGTGGCCCATGCTGTCGTTCACTTGCTTGAACTTATCCAGGTCCACCATCACCACGGAGAAAGGCCGACCGGAACGCGAGGCGCGCCGCCACTCCGCCGTCAGCGCCTCCCAGAAGAAGCGCCGCGTCTTAATGCCGGTAAGGCCATCGGTAATGGACTGCTGTTGCAGCTTCTGGAACACGAAGGCGTTGTGCAGCGCCGTGGCCAGCAGGTCGGCCAGGGTGTTCATGATGAGCACGTCCTGCGGGCTAAAGGCGTTTTCCCGCTGGCTCTCCACGTTGAGCACGCCCAGCATGCTTTCACTGTAGGTGATGGGCAGGCAGAGCACGGAGCGCGATTCCCGCAGGATGCCCAGCAGATGGCCGTCGTCGGTGTTCTGCACCAGCGCCATTTCGTTGGTACGCGCCACCCGTCCCACAATCCCTACGCCCAGTGGAATGCGCTTGCCCAGCGCCTTGGCGGTGGTGCCCGCTTCCGCCTTGATCTCGATGTCTTTGGTGGCATAGTCGAGTATGCCGATACCAATGTGGTCGAACTGGAAGTTCTTCTGGATCTCGCCCACGATTTCAGCCAGCATCTGCTGCGCGTCTTCACTGGAGATGGCGGTTTTGGAGACGTTGTTCAGAAAAGACAAATGCCGGGCGCGCTCCTGCTGGTCGGCAAACAAGCGGGCATTCTCCACCGCCACCGCCACCTGCCCCGCCACGGTGCGCAGCAGCTCCAGGTCACGCTGTTCGTAGGCGAACTCGCGCTCCACATTCATGGCCGCCATCACTCCTGCCGGCTTGCCGTTCAGCAGGATAGGCACTCCGGCAAAGCATTTGGCCGGGCGGCCGGGCACAAAGCGCGCGCCAATGCGCTCCCGCGTCTTGTCCATTTCCGAACGCACCAGCAAGGGCTGCCCGCTGCGGATGATGTACTCGGTGATCCCGTTGGCCGCCTTGCGCGAACGCTTGCGCTGTAAATGCCCGTCGTTGAATTCCAGCTCGAAATGGATTTCCTCCCCTTCCTGAAAAGCGATATAAAAATAGCTGGTATCGAATAGCTGGCCCAGTTCTTTCCTCACCGTGAGCAGGATTTCGTCTTTGTCCAGTCGCGAGCTGATGGCTTTGCCGATTTCGGTGAGAAGTTCGTATTCCTTGCTGCGCCGGTGGGCTTCGTGCATGACCACGTAGTTCTCCAGGGTCATGCCAACCTGCAGGGCCACGCCCAGCAGCAGCCGCGTTTGCGAGGAACTGCACAGCCGCTTGCGGGTGTGGGGAATTACGATCACTCCGAAATTATTTTCCCGCGTTTGCAGGTTGAGCGCGGTCAGGCTGCGCACGCCCTCTCGCGACAATGCCTCCCGTACCCGCGCCAGTTGCCCGCCGGCTGCCGGAGCCACCGGGTCCGTGCCCTGAGCCAAGTTGTGCAGCGTGGTTACTCCGCCTCCGCGATATGCCAACTCGCTGAGATATTCGCTGGCCCGCAGTTCTTCCAGCTGGCGCACAAATTCGTCGCTGAAACCTGTTTGCGCCGAAGGCAACACGGCCCGCCAGCCTTCGTTGATTAGCAGGCAGGCGCGCGCTGCCGGCACCAGCCGCGCCAGCCGGTGCAGGATTTTTTCTATCCCCGGGCTCAGTTCCTCCGGCGTGAGCAAGGTGCCGGTGTCCACTTCCAGCGTGGAAAAAGCCAGCGCGTTCTCCTGCACGGCCCGCCGTTCATTTTCAAACAGCACCATGAGCATCCCGATGCCCAGCAGCATTTGCGGCACCGGACCCAGGAAGTGCCCGAAACGTCCAAACAGTTCTTCGAAGCGGTAGTGGAACTGGCGGAAGGCCAGCAGCACCGACCACAGAATCAGCGACAGTGAGAGCAGGTGGTAGCCCAGCGAATCGCGCTGCCGGGCGTAACGGTAGAACCGCACGGCGCAGAACAGCAGCACCGCCGCGATGGCCACCTCCAGTCGCAGGTGGGGCTGGGGCTCCACATCCAGCCGAAACACGCCGAGCTGGTAACGGGCCACCAGGCCCCAAACAGCAGTTGCAACCAGACCTCCGGCCACCACGTAGTCGGAGCGCAGCAACCGGAATCTCTCCTCCATCAGCCGGGTAGAGATGAAGATGGCCATCGCCATCCCCACCAGCAGCAGGTTGGAAATCAAGTACGCCACGGGCGAAGGATGCGCGGCGTAGTAGTCCATCGCCACCAGTCCGTAATAGGCGCAGTAGGCTCCCCAGCCGATTTGCCAGGCGCGGAAGTAGGCTTGCCGGCTCTGCTGGTAAAGGTAGGTGAAGACAAGGAACAGCAGCAGGGCGACCACGCCCGGGACGATGACGATGCCGGCCAGTATCCTCTCCATGCGTCTCTGGGTGGCGCCTCCAGTCGCTTACGGCAGGAGGATGCTCTTCCAAGCTTAGCCGTTCTGCGGGTCAGGGGCAAACGGGAAATGCCCGCCTGATATCACTCCGCGTATTTTGTATACCAGTGCCAAGCTGCTGATTTGCAATAGGTTAGATGTCGCCCTGAGGCCCGGCGGCCGGTTACCGGAGACGTAGAACGCCGGACCGTTTTGGTAACCATGAGGGGCTGCGGAGGAATTGTAAAGTCTCGGCCCGGGCCCCCAACTTGAGTTACAATCCGGGCGTTCCTGGCAGCAACTAAGGCATTACCTTGGCGGAACAACGCGGCAGGCAAGTACCGGCGGATCGCTCCGTACCCGATTCCACTTCCCTTTGCTTCCTGCTCTCTTCGCCGTCCGGGGCCCTTCACCACCGCAGCAGCCAAGCCGTTGCCCGCTCGTGAACATGCCAGAGGGAGCCCTCATGTTAGGCAACTTTGTTCGCCAACTCCCCGCCCTGCTTGGATTGTTTGCCATGCTCGCTGGCCAGAATCTGGTTTTGGCGCAGCAGACCAGCGACGCGCAGGTTCCCCCGCCTACCATTCGCGTCACCACGCATCTGGTGCTGGTGGACGCCGTGGTGACCGACAAGGAGGGCAAGCCGGTTACCGATCTGAAAGCCCAGGACTTCAAAATCGAGGAAAACGGCAAATCGCAGAAGATTGCCGTGTTTTCTGCCCCCGGGGAGAGAACTGCTCGAAGCGCCGCGCCGCTTCCGCCGGGCATCTACTCCAACCGTCCTGAGTACCGCACGCCGCCGCAATCCGTGAGTGTAATCCTGCTGGACGCGGTGAATACTTCCTTCAAGGACCAGGCTTACGCCCGCTCCCAGATGCTGAAGTATCTGAAGCAGCAGTTTCAGCCCAACCAGCGCATGGCCATCTTTACCCTCACCGACTCGCTGCGTGAGTTGCAGGACTTTACCAGCGACCCGCACATTCTGCAGGCCGCGCTCGAGAAATACACTCCGCAGGAGCAGAAGCTGGCCAAGGCCGCCAATCCCGATCTTCCCAACACGATGCCTCCCCCGCAGGTTCTATCCGGCAAAGCCGAAGCATCTGTCGTATACAGCTTCCCGCTTACCCCTGCCAATTCGACGATCATGGCCTCGTATGGCCTGCAGCAATTTCAAAATGCTCAGGGCTCTTATGTGCACGACCGCCGGGTGGAGATTACCCTCAACGCCATGGACACTCTCGCCCGCGCTCTGGCTGGCCTCCCCGGTCCCAAGAGCGTAATGTGGCTGACCGGCTCATTTCCTTTCACTCTCATTCCTCAAAACCGGAACGTGAGCGGCGAAGAATTGGCCGATGTCCTTCCCGGGATGGACCAGGAGCGTCTGGGCGCCCGTGCCGCTGGAACCGTAGCGGCCACAGAACGCCAGTCCTACAGCAGCGAAATTCAGCAAACATCCGCCCGCCTGGCCAGTGCGCAGGTGGCCATTTACCCCGTAGACGTGCGCGGTTTGGCCAGCGGCATGGAGGCCAGTATGGATGATTTGGCTTCCTTTCAGCCGCTCAATCCCAGCGATGTGGCCCAGGCCAGGGCGGCGCAGCTGAGCGATACACAGGGCACCATGCGCGAAATTGCCCGCGAAACCGGAGGGCAGGCATTCATCAATCAGAATGAGATTAAGGACTCGGTGGCTTTGGTCCTGCAGAGTACAGGCTCTTCTTACACCTTGGGCTACTACCCTTCCGACCGCAAGTGGGACGGGAAGTACCGGCGCATTTCCCTCAAGCTGGACCGGGACAAGCTCAGCCTGCGTCACCGCACAGGATACTTCGCCATTGATCTCTCGCAATTCAAGGGCAGGGACTCGGACCGCGTCCTGGCAGCCGCCCTGGTGCAGTCGGTTCCTGCTACCCTGGTGGCCTTCAGCGCCCGGGTCAAGCCGCCGGCGGAGAACAAGGGCAAGCTGGGCGTGGATTTTCTGGTAGACGCCAACACCTTCTCGGCCGAAGACGCCAAGGGCGGCAAGAAAATTGACGTCAGCTTTTATGCCGCGCTCTTCTCCTCCTCCGGCAAGATGCTCAAGAACGCCAGCATGCGCGCCAATCAGACACTTGGCGCTGACGATTACCAGCAGGTGATGCAGCGCGGCATGCTGCTGCACATGGATCTGGACCCGCAGAAGGATGCCAAAGACCTGCGCCTGGGGGTGCGCGACAATCGCACCGGCTATGTCGGCACCATTGATGCCCCGCTGGGAACTCAGTAGCCGCTAGCCGGACGACGCTGTCAGGCGCTTGACGAAGATTAGTTCCGGATCTGCCTCGTCCAGGTCCTCGACCATCCCGCACCGCCGATACCCGATTTTTCCCAGCAATGCCTGCATGGGCTGGTTGGAAAGATTGGTGGAGGTGAATAACTTTTCACCCTGGCACCTGGCCTCCACCGCCTTCATCAGAGCCGTCGCAACCCCCCTTCGGCGATGCGCGGGGTGAACGCTGAGCAGAGAGATAAACTCGCAATTAAAAAATGTGGGCGCCATTTCGGCATAGCCCGCAACCTGGCCGTCAACCAGCGCCACCAAGGCGAGCGCGCGCTTCCCCGAATCGGGCTGGGAAAGCTTGGCGAAGGACGCGACTTCTGCCAGTTCCTTCGGCTGCATTTCGCGAATCAGCGCCTTCTCCATGCGCCCCCTGCGCCATGCCGCGAGGTGAACCCCTAACCCTGTTCCGTTCTTTAATCTGCGCCTTTTCGCGTCCATCCGCGGCGGAATAAGAAGTTACCTGCCGCGCTGCAGTTCGCGGTAGGCCTGGCTGCGGGACAGGCCCAGTTCCCTGGCGACCTTTTTCAGCGCCGCTTTTTCGTCCAGCTTCTCCTGGGCGACAATCTGCTGGAAGCGCTCGCGCACTGCTGGCGTGCCCGTGGCGGGACGCGCACCGGCTTCGGCCTTGCCGATGAGCAGCGTGATTTCCCCTTTCAGTTCGCGCGACTTCACTGTTTCCAGAACCTCTTCCGCCCGCCCGCGCAGGAATTCTTCATGCAGCTTGGTGACCTCGCGGGCGATTACCACGGGCCGTTCGGGGCCCAGCGCCGCCACCACGTCTTCCAGCGCTTCGCGAATGCGGTGCGGCGCCTCGTAGAATACCTGCGTGCGCGGCGACTCCGTGATGCTCTCCAGCAGTTCCCGCCTCTGCCCCTGCTTGGCGGGCAGAAAACCGCTGAAGCGAAAGGAGTCGGTAGGCAGACCGCTGGCCACCAGCGCCGCCAGAAATGCAGCCGGGCCCGGAATTGGAACTACAGGAATGTGGTGCCGAATGGCCAGCGCAATCAGCCGGTACCCGGGATCGGAGATGCCGGGCATGCCGGCGTCCGTGACCAGCGCCACCTGCGTGCCTTCTTCCAGCTTCTTCACCAGTTCCGCTGAGCGTGTCATCTCATTATGTTCGTGGTAGCTGATGGTCGGGGTGGCAATGTTGTAGTGGGTCAGCAGCTTCTGCGTTTGCCGCGTGTCTTCGCAGGCGATCAGGTCCGCTTCCTTGAGCGTGCGCAGGGCGCGCAAAGTGATGTCCTCGAGATTTCCGATAGGCGTGCCCACCAGGAACAGCATCCCCCTGCCCTCCGGCTTCTCCGTCGCTCTCATGGCCCGAGTCTACACCGCGGAAGGCCGCTCTGACGGTCAGGTTGCCGCGGCAGAACCCGCGCCGCAATTGACGTTCCGCCGGCCCATACCTAGAATCACAGGCAGAGTCTCTCGTTCTTCAGGAGTTGGGGTGCCACTTTACGAGTACGAATGTAAGAAGTGCGGCGATCGCTTCGAGCGCATTCAGAAATTTTCCGACAAGCCGGTAACCCGCTGCCCCGAGTGCGGGGGCAAAGTGGAGCAGGTGCTGCACGCGCCCGCGGTGCAGTTCAAAGGCTCTGGCTGGTATGTCACCGATTATGCGCGCAAGTCGTCGGCGAGCTCCAGTTCCGAAGCCGGTCCTAAGTCCGAAAGTAAAACGGATAAGTCCGAGAGTAAACCGGAAGCGAAAGAAGAGAAGAAGGAATCCAAGCCGAAAATGGACAAGAAAAAGAGCTGAGCAGTTTGCCGCTCTTTACCTCCGGGCAAGGCCTCACGGCGCGCGCCGTGCCTGAATTTCAATGTACACATTGACCAGCGATACCGCCGCTGGAGTTACCCCGGGTATGCGGCTGGCCTGGCCCAGGGTGCGTGGCCGCACCCGCTGCAGCTTTTCCTGCATCTCGCGCGAAAGCCCGCTCACGTTTTTGTAATCGAACCATTCCGGAATGGCGCGCTGTTCCGCCTTTTTCAGGCGTTCGATGGCGCGCTGCTGCTGCTCCAGGTAGCCGGCGTACTTAATTTCGGTCTCCACCGACTTCAGTTCGTTGCGTACGGCGGAAGGAAGAGCCGAGTCAGGTTCACTCCCGCAGCCGGGAGCCTGCCCTGAGCTTGCCGAAGGGGCGGCTGTGCCCGCACAAGTTTCGAAAAAGCGGGGCATCAGTTCCCGCAGCGCCGGCGCCAGTTCCACTATGTCTACTTCCGGGCGCTTGAGCAACTGGGCGTAGGTGGCGCCCGCCACATTGCCCACCTTTTCCGCCAGCGCTACTGGCAGGCCGTTCACGCGCGCTGTTTCCAGCAGTTGCTTGAGCGCTGCCATGCGTTCCTGTTTCGCAACGTACTCGGTCCAGGCGGCCTCGGAAATCAGCCCCACCCGGCGCCCGTGCGGGGTCAACCGCCGGTCGGCGTTGTCAATCCGCAGGTGCAGGCGGAACTCCGCCCGTGAAGTGAACATGCGGTAGGGCTCGTTCGTGCCCTTGCTGATCAAGTCGTCAATCAGGATGGCTGTGTACCCCTCGGTGCGGTCCAGCGTCAGCGCCGGTTCCCCTTTCACTTTCAGCGCGGCATTGATGCCCGCCATAATGCCCTGGCACGCCGCCTCCTCGTAGCCGCTGGTGCCGTTGATTTGCCCGGCCAGGAACAGGCGTCCGATTTTCTTCGTCTCCAGCGTGCGCTGCAGCTCGGTAGGGTCGATCGAGTCGTATTCGATGGCGTAGCCGGGGCGCAGCATCTCCGCCGTCTCCAGCCCCGGCACCGACTTGATAATGGCCATCTGCACGTCAATCGGCAGGGAAGTGCTCATGCCGTTGACGTAGATTTCGTGCGTCTTCAGCCCCTCCGGCTCGAGAAAAAGCTGGTGCGTCTCCTTATCGGGAAACTTGACAATCTTGTCTTCGATGGAAGGACAGTATCGTGGCCCGATGGATTTAATCTGCCCGCTGTACATGGGCGAGCGATGCACGTTCTCGCGGATGATGCGGTGCGTTTCCTCGGTGGTGTAGGCAATGAAGCACGGCACCTGCGAATCAGCGTGGGCCACGCGCCGGGTGCGGAAGCTGAAAGGCGTGGGGTCTGCGTCCCCTGGCTGCGCCTGGAAGCGTGACCAGTCAATGCTGCGCCCGTCGAGCCGGGGCGGCGTGCCGGTTTTCAGGCGGCAGCCGCGCAGGCCCAGCTGCTTCAGCGATTCGCCCAGCAGCACCGAAGGAGGTTCGCCGCTGCGCCCCGCCGGATACTGCTGTTCGCCGCAGTGAATCAGCCCGTTGAGGAAAGTGCCGGTGGTGATGATGACCGCGGCGGCGCCCACCGTGCGGCCGTCGCGCAGGCGAATACCGCGGCAGAGCAACTGCCGGCCTTCGGCCGTCGGCTCTCGCCCATCCCCTGAATCCCGACTCCTGTCTCCCGGCTCCTCCACAATCAGCTCCGCCACTTCCGCCTGCTTGATCTTG
>Ga0134128_10002555_pt1 | contig 22448 bp, 21 predicted proteins | sample KB31754_FD_96462 | JGI IMG/M metagenome (GOLD analysis project Ga0134128, IMG submission 96462) | Terrestrial soil microbial communities with excess Nitrogen fertilizer from Kellogg Biological Station, Michigan, USA - KB3-175-4 | ecosystem: Environmental > Terrestrial > Soil > Unclassified ... | reverse complement strand
GGGCAGAGTTTTGCATGGGCATCTCAACGAAAAGCCGCTGGCCATTACGTACGTGGGACCGCGCAATGTGGGCGAGTGCTCCATCGCGCTCGACGACGATCGCGGTGATCTGCCCATAAACACCAATGTCGCCGTGGTGGTAATGATCAAGCGGCGCACCCATGTGCTCGCCATTCCGCGCGAGGCGCTGCGCAGCGAAAACGGGAAGCATTATGTGTACAAGGTTGTGGGAGACCAGTTGCGGCGCACGCCGGTTGAGACGGGTCTTGCGAACGCGATGACGGTGGAGATTACACGAGGGCTCAATGCCGGCGATGTGGTGGTGCTGCACGCAGACGAGGATGGAACCCTGGAAGACGGGCTGCGCGTCAGCATCGCCAAGTAAACGCACCAACGACGCAAAGGAGTAACGCAGAGCTTCATACAAGCAAGAGATGGCCCGATCGATCTCAGCAAGGCGGAGAAGGGGCTGGCGGCGCCGGATGCGTGTTGCGGCCCTCGCGGGACTTCTTGCGTCTGCGGGGGCCGTTTCCTGCGGGGCGCAGGTTCCATTTCCTGAGGCAATTCGGCTGGCTGTGCGCAACAGCCCGCGGGTGAAGGCCGCGGAAAACGATCTGGCCAAGGCGCAAGCCGGGGTGTCCGTCGCGAGCGATATGTATATACCCAGCGTGAACGTGGGCGGCGGCGCCGGCTACTCCTATGGCATTATGCTCACGGTTCCAACCGTCTTCACGGTGAATGCGCAATCGCTGGTGTTCAGCATGCAGCAGCGCCAGTACGTTCGCGCGGCGCATTCCGATGTGCGAGCGGCGCAGTTTGCGCTGGACGAAGTGAAGCAGCAGGCGGAAGAGGATGCGGCCGTCACGTACTTGTCGCTGGCCACTGCGCAGCAGACCGCGCAGGCTCTGGACGAGCAGTACGAGGTGGCGATGAAGCTGGCGGCGATCATGCAGGACCGCCTGCACGCAAACCTGGAGAGCGAGCTCGAGGTAAGGAAGTACCAGCGCGGCGCATTGCAGATCAAGCTGGGAAAGATGCAGGCGGAGGACAACGCGGACGATCTGCGCGCGCACCTGGCGGAGCTGACCGGGATTGCGCCGGACGAGTTGAAGCTGGCATCGCAGTCCATTCCGCTCATTTCGGCTGCGAGTGCAAGCGGATATGGTTCGAACGCCACGTCGGTGAACACGCCGGGCATCGAGGCGGCCGCCGCGAGCGACGAGGCGAAGGAACTGCGCGCAAAGGCGGACCGGGAGTACACATGGCGGCCACAGGTATCGTTCGGGGCGAATTATGGGCGAGTGAGCCCGATCGAGAATGTTAACCAGTACTACAACCTGAACGGAATTTACAACGTGTATTCGGTGGGGGTGGCGGTGCAGTTCCCGCTGCTCGACCTGGTGCGCCGCGACGCCGCGAAGGAGTCGCGCCTGGATACCGAGCGGTCGCAGATGGACCTCGCGAGCCTGCGCTCCGATGAGATCGCGGGCCGCCGCAAGCTCCAGCGATCGTTGCCCGAGCTGGCCACAAAGGCGGAGCTGGCCGATGTGAATTATGAGATTGCGCAGGATGAACTCGGCGACGTCGAAGCGCAATCGCAGCATGCCACCGGCGGCCCCATGGTGACGCCGAAAGAGGTGGAGAACGCGCATATCGAGGAACGGCAGAAATACGTGGAGATGCTTGACGCCAAGCTGCAGGCGCGCAAAGCGCAGATCACATGGATGCGCCTGACCGGCCGGCTGGACGGGTGGCTGACCGGGCTTAGCGAGTCGGCGCCGGCGTCGCGATAGGGCGGCAAGTCCAGAATCATGCGAGGTTTGCGCGCCGAAGGACAACTGGTGAATTGCTTGGGGAATCCTAATTAGGAATAAGGGAACGCCCGATCCGCTGAGGAGTACCCGCCATTGGCAACAACAGAAGCTGCACTCTCTTCAGTGGCGGGAAGATCTTCTACGCAGCCGACCGCCTTGGCCGGAGCGCTTCTTTGTTCCGTACTGACGCCGCTGGCCGTGGCGGTGCATGGCTACCATCCCTATGTTGAGGACGGCGGCCTGTACCTCGCAGGGATCAAACGCCTGCTCAATCCTCATCTCTATCCGTACTGGAGTGGGTTCGTCACCACCCATTTGAAGTTCTCGCTGTTTGCACCGATGGTGGCTGGGGCGGTGCGACTCTCTCATCTGGACCTGATGACCGTGATGCTGCTTTTGTATGTGGGCAGCACGTGGCTCACTCTCTTTGCGGGGTGGCTGCTCACCAGCCGATGCACTCACAGCGTGAGGCAATGCGTTGGAGCGGTGACGGTGCTGACGCTGACGCTGACGATTCCCGTGGCCGGAACTTCGTTGATGTTGATGGATCCCTATGTAACGGCGCGGAGCCTGTCGACACCATGCGGCATTCTCATGCTGGTGGGAGCGCTCGGTGCCCTGACTGCATGGACGGAGCGCAACCACGTGGCGTGGAAGGCCATTGTGCTGTGCGGAGCGAGCTTTGGATTCGCGGCCATGCTGCATCCCCTGATGGCGGCGTATTCGCTGGGGTTCGTTCTGCTGCTGGTTTGCGCGTGGATCCCGGAGCGGCGGGCGAGGATTGCTGCACTGCTGGGGCTTTGCGCGCTGGCGATGGTAGCGGCCGCATGCCTGGAGCGCCTGGGACCGGCGAATACCCTGGCATACGCCGAGGTGGCGCGAACGCGCACCTACTGGTTCCTAAGCCAGTGGCAGTGGTACGAGGTTTTGGGACTGCCAGGACCCGTGGCGGTGCTGTTCCTCATTTCAAGAGGAAAACGCGCGATGACGGCAGCGAGGTGGGTGGCGTCGGCGGCGATGCTCGCCGCCGGGACATCGGTTGTGGTGGCGCTGCTGTTTGCCCGCGTGGGCGCACGATCCTACGAGGTAGCCCGCCTGCAGCCGCTGCGAATCTATCAGACGGTTTATTTGCTGATGTTGCTGGCGCTGGGCGCTTTTTTGGCGGAACGCTTGCTGAAGCGGAGCATCTTGCGGTGGGGGTTGCTCGTGGCCGTAACCGGCACAGCGATGGCGCTGGCACAGCGGTCCACCTTCCCCTCGTCGGGACATATGGAATGGCCCGGGCAGTCGCCGCAAAACGCATGGGAGCTCGCATTCGACTGGGCGAGGACGCACACGCCCGAGAGCGCCGTGTTCGCGCTGGACGCCAATTACATCCGGGAAGCGGATGAGGACAGCCAGAATTTCAGGGCCATTGCCGAGCGGAGCATGCTGCCCGACGAGGCGAAGGACGGTGGCGTTGCGTCGATTGCCCCGGCCCTGACGGACCAATGGGTGCAGGGGAAGACCGCGCAATCCGGTCTCGATCGGGGAGTCAGCTTGGCAGATGCGGCACGGTTGCGTGCGCTGTCGGTTGAGTGGATCGTGGTGAGACGCGCGACATCCACGGCGTTCCCGTGCAGCTACGAAAACAGCGCGGTGAAGGTGTGCCGGCTTCCGTTCTAGTGGCGTCAGCTTATCCGCCGTTTTCCGGCAGGCTGGAAAAGACAGGCGCGGCTGCAGCCGCTGCGCTTTACGGTCGGGATGGTGCGGAACCGGGCGCGCGGCCGGTGGCGTTCAGTTCGCGATAGAAGCCCAGGTCGGTATCTCGCAGCAGCTTTGTAATGTATGCCACCTGGCCGTAGTGCAGCCCGAAATGCTCCACCACCTGGTAGACCGCTTCGAGGCCGGTGACGTCGTAACTCTGGATCTGGAATCTGGATTTCAATTCGGCTTCGCTGAGGCTTTGCAGAACCTCATCGGCGCGCATCATGGTGGCGGCGAGCCGATCGAGCAGCGCGGCACGGGCAATGCCTTCGGTTTGGCTGAACTCTGTGGGGCGGTCGCGGCGATCGTCGAGATGCAAGAAGGATGCGATAAGCCATTGGGTGATGTTGCCGTTGAGATGGAGCAGCAGGTTGCCGATGCTGTTGCTGGCGGCATTGGGCCTCCACCAGATTTGAGCGTCGGTGAGCGCTTCGGCGCACGAGCGCAGGCGGGGCCAATACTGGCCGATGAGCTTCTCACGGGAGAAGGCAAGGAAGGTGGCGGAAAGGTCGCTGGGGACAACAGAGGTCATGCGGCGAGGATAGCGCCGGAACTTCTACAATAGGAAGCAGACAACCGGGCCTGTAGCTCAACGGTTAGAGCAGGGGACTCATAATCCCTTGGTTGGGGGTTCAAATCCCTCCGGGCCCACCATAGAATCACGAATATACACGATTTTCCGGTTCTGCGGGGTTCGTGTTCATGGACCGTTTGACCGATTCCTTACTTCCTACGGGGCATGAAGCGATACCGCTCAGGATAATCGGTCCGCGCCGTGTCTCCGCTGGGTTATTATTCCGGCACCTCTGCCTTCTCCAGGGGGAAGAGCCGGGAAAATGTTCTTGATTTACCAGAAGCTCCTGGATCGTGCTTCTTTCCTTCAAGGTTCCCTGTTCAACCCCCTCACAAATGTTCTCGTCCAGCGGGTGATCTAGATTCCCCCGCAGACGTATTGAAAGAACCAGGTGTACGAGGCAGTCACCGGCCTCGCAGAGTACCAAATTGCCAAGGTGCTCGTGGTTTGCCCCGAAGTCACCGCTAAAGCGTTCCCCGAGTTAAATGGTGGACGCCCTGCGCCAGCATGGAGGCTCACCGAAAGAAGACATCGAGGCGCTGTGGCGGCGGATTGTCTTCAATATCCTCATCTCGAACGCGGATGACCACTTACGCAATCACGGCTTCCTCTATGAAGGACAGGCAGGATGGCCTCTGTCGCCTGCATACGACCTCAATCCGATGCCGATCGATCTCAAGCCGCGCGTTTAGTCGACCATGATCATGGAAGATGATTCAACAGCATCGCTCGAGTTAGCAATGGAGGTTGCCGGCTATTTTGAACTGACTGCATCGAGAGTGAAAGCGATCGCGAAAGAAGTGGCGCAGTCGGTGGCAACGTGGACTGGGCCAAGCACTCAGCCGCGACGTATCCCTCGTGGCCGCGATCCAACAGACTCAGCATTACAGGCTATTGAGCAAGACCCCAAACAGCGGCCCGCGCATGAACAAGAAATCAGTCAAGGATTTGGTCGGGGCATGTAATCGAGATTCAGGCCGACATTCCCGGATAGCAAAAGCGTAGCCGAGGCCCGGTTCGCGTCAAGGCTCTACGACCGCCGCGCAACGGGCTCCGCCCGGCCTTCACACGAACCTTTGTGGCCTCGCCTTTCCGGCCCAACTGGGCGGGAAATGTCATACACTGGAACAAGTCCCTCGTGTTCAGACGTACGGCGACCGCACGCAGAAATATGCTGGGCAAAACTTCTGGGGCGTCGCTCAAAAGCTTCTGCCGCTTCTTCGTGAGAGAAGTTCAACAATCCGCCTGCCTTAAATGTAAGGCACTGATTTGAGGCCGAACCTATATAGGAAAACACCCTTTGCGATTATGAATCTCAACGGAAGAAAACTGTTGATTTTGGGAGCAAATCCGGAGACCGCCGCGCTCGTCAACGTGGCCCGTGAGCTGGGTATTTATACCGTCGTGACAGACAATGACCATCATGCTCCCGCCAAGAAGTTCGCTGACAAAGCCTGTGACGTGGACGGAATGGATGTGCCTGGCCTGATTGCCCTAGCAAGAGCTGAGGATGTGGATGGCGTTCTTGTGGGGGTGGCCGACCGCCTGATTGAGCCATATCAGCAGGTTTGCGATGCCTTGGGCATGCCTTGCTACGGGACTCCGAAACAGTGCGCCATTTTCACAGACAAACAGAAGTTCAACCAACGATGCGTGGAATACGGGATTTTCCCGATTCCTTCGTTCCATCTTGGCCGCGACTTCAGCGAGGAAGATTTGGCGAGGCTGCGTTTTCCCCTATTCATCAAGCCCGTTGACGGGAATTCCGGCAAAGGGATGACTATATGCCACGACAAGAATGAAGTTAGGACTGCCATTGAGAAGGCACTGGCCTTTTCGCGAAGCGGACGCTTCCTAGTCGAGCGTTACATGGATTGCGACGATATATTCATTAACTTTACTTTTAAGGATGGCGAGTTCTGGCTGTCGGCGATTGCTGATCGGTACACGTGCCGGCAGCAAGGGAACGTGAGCCGAGTTTGCTTAGGTGCGATATATCCTTCAAGGCACGTGGATTTGTATTTTGATACGCTCCATGACAAGTTCTGCCGCATGTTCCAGGACTTGGATGTGCAAAACGGAGTGCTCATGGTTTCGGCCTTTGTCGAGGACGGCATCATCCATGTCTATGACCCCGGCTTCCGCCTTCAGGGTGAAGCTCCAGATCTACATATCGAAGCCGTAAACGGCTTCGATCAGAAATCGATGCTGATTCGACACGCCCTGACTGGCTCGATGGGCGCTGCTGATTTGAACGCTTTGAATGATTGTCGTTTTCGGGGTAAACATTCGGCTACGATTTGGTATCTGGCCAAGGAAGGAAAGATTGGGCGAATCGAGGGAATTGCGAAGGCAGCTGCGGATCCGTGTGTATTCAAGGTTGTCCAGCGTCTATTCGAGGGCGATTTAGTGTCGCGACAGATGGTGGGAACGGAGGCACAGGTTGTCGCCCGCCTGTACATGGTCTGCGACTCGAAGGAGGAACTCGTTGGCAAGGTGAAACAGTTTCAAAATGTGGTCGAGGTCCACGACGAAAATGGCGCGCGGATGTTGCTCGACGGCTTCGATATTGCGGCCATCTGAAAAGAACGACCGCTATTTTGAGTGCTAACGGACGAGATCAAACGATATGCGGAAATTGAATCGGCGGACGGCGATTGTAACGGGGGGCTCCCGCGGAATCGGCTTTGCCATTGCCGAGGCATTAGCCCAAAAGGGAATGAACATCGGAATCCTGAGTGCTCATGCGAAAAGCGTGAGGAGCGCGGCGCGGCGACTTGCCGCATCGGGCTATCCATGTGAAAGCGCGGCGTGCAATGTATCCGATGTCGATTCAGTGCGCCAAGCGATCAGAAAAGTGGCCGACCGGTTCGACGGGATAGATGTCGTTGTTAATTGTGCCGGGATTCTCGACGTATGTCCGATTCTCGAAATGTCACCAGAGCAATGGGATAACGTTATGGCAGTCAATCTTAAAGGCACGTTTCTGCTCGTCCAGCAAGCTCTTCCCTATTTGGAAAAAGGTCAAGCACCAAGAGTAATCAACATATCGTCTAATGCTGGCCGCATGGGCGGCTACGAAAACGGCTTGGCCTATACTGCGTCGAAAGGCGGTATTATCGCTTTGACCTATGGCCTAGCAAGGCGGTTGGCCCCCATGGGCATCACGGTGAACTGTATTGCTCCAGGGACGATTGCTTCCGACATGTCTCAGATCTATGACGACAAAACTCGTGCCCGATTGCTGGCGCGTTTTCCCATTGGACGATTCGGCACGCCGGAGGAAGTGGCAGCGGCAGCGTGTTACTTCGCAAGCGAAGATTCCGGGTTCACTACAGGAGCCGTCCTGGATGTGAACGGCGGCATGTTTATGGGCTGAGGCAATGGGCAAAAAATCCAAGAAAGATGAGAACAAGTGTGAGGAGCCGAACCATGCTGGATATGTTCGATTTGACCGGGAAGAGCGCGATCGTTGTCGGCGGCGCCGGCGATTTGGGCCTTGCTATGGTGGAAGCGCTGGTTGAGTCCGGGGCCCGGGCGGTGGTCATCGACATGAGCGAATCCGTCCACAATGTAGAGACTTCACTTTCCGCTAAGGGGTTTTCCGTGCATGCTGTTCGGGCTGACGTTTCATGCCGAGACCAAATCCGGTCGTCCTACGAGGAAGCAATGCAATTCCTCGGTGGGCGATTGGATATTCTTGTCAACGCTGCGGGAATTCAGCGACGGCATCCAAGCGAGTCCTTTCCAGAGGAGGATTGGGATGACGTGCTCGCGGTCAACCTGTCGGCCACATTCTTCTATTGCCAGTTAGCGGCCAAAACGATGATTCCTATAGGCGGTGGGAAAATCATCAACATCGCGTCTATAATGAGCTCTTGCGGTGGAATCACGATTCCTGCGTATGTGGCGTCCAAGGGCGGCGTAGGCCAGCTAACGAAGTCGTTATCGAACGACTGGGCGGCTAAGGGTCTCCACGTAAATGCCATCGCTCCGGGATACATGGCGACGAAATTGAATACCGCGTTGATGGCTGATCCCGTGCGCAGTGCCGATTTGCTCAAAAGAATTCCGCAAGATCGCTGGGGTACCGGCCATGACCTGAAAGGCATCACGGTTTTTCTGGCTTCATCGGCGAGCGATTACGTGAACGGAACCATTATTCCTGTGGACGGGGGATATTTGGGGCGTTAATGGTCTTTGCTCCGTCCCCTCTCCAAGACGAAAGCCACAATAATACATGGTTGCACTAAACCATTTTGATGGGAAGTTATTATGAAAGTGCTCGTACTTGGCGGGAACGGCTTTATCGGAAGAAATGTTGTTAATTGTTTTCGCCGGTATAACTGCACTGTCGCCACCTATGATCGGGTCGCTTCTTCTGCTGGTGTCGAGAGCTTCTGTGGTGATGTGTCGACAGATGCCAACCTACCCGAGACTCTAGGCGCGTTTGACACGATCATATACTTGGTATCGTCCGTCACGCCGCAACGGTCTATGCAATATCCTGAGAGTCCATATGTAACCGATATCCCTAGGCTGCTTAAAGTCCTGGATATATGTGTCCAGTGCGGCGTGAGAAGGGTTATTCTCCCATCTTCAGGGGGCACCGTCTACGGGAACAGTTCGGTAGCGAACGACGAGAGCCAGGATACATTCCCGATCAACAACTATGGCATTTCAAAGCTGGCGTGCGAAAAAATACTGCAGATGCACAACCTGCTTTACGGAATGGAAAACGTCATTCTCCGAATCGCCAATCCGTATGGTCCTGGGCAACGAGTGCAGTCGGGAGTTGGCGCTGTCACAGCGTTCGCAAATAGCATCGCCAGCGGTGAGCCAATTGTAATCTACGGCGACGGCGATAATGTTCGGGATTTTGTGGCGGTCAACTATGTCGCGGAGGCATTTTACAATGCGGCCCAATGGAACTTTTCACAGGCTGTCAGCCCTGTGTTCAATATTGGAAGCGGCCGTGGCCTCACGTTAAATCGGGTGATCGAGATCATTTCCACGGCGTTGAACAAGCGTCCAAATGTTGAGTATCGCCCATCGCGACTTTTTGACGTGCGCCGTAATTACCTGGACATCACCAAGGCCATGGGGACGCTCGGATATTCCGCACCTACGAATCCCGAAGGCGACATAGCCAGTTATGCCAGGCATTGCGGCTATTTTGCGGAACAGTAGCTTTCGTACCAATTTTGGACAAGGATGTGTTGAGCAGTGAATGATCTCATCTTGAAAGATAAGGTGGTTGTGATCTCCGGTGGGACGAAAGGCGTCGGGCGCGCTGCGGCGATCGAGTGCTCGCGGCAGGGCGCGAGCGTTGTGTTTGGGGGCAGGGATCCTGCCGCCGCAGAGGACCTATTGCGACAGATCTCCAACCAAGGAGGAGAGGGCCGGTTTGTCCATACAGATTTGCGACGCGTGCGAGACTGCGAGCGATTGTTTGAAGAGGCAGTCGGAGACTTCAGTAGAGTTGATGGATTCATCAACTACGCGGGCGTTGCCTCCGCAGCGCCTCTTATAGATTGCGAAGAACAACTGTTTGATGAGGTGTTTGAGACAAATATTCGCGCAGCATTCTTCTGTGCGAAGTCCGCAGTACGGTGCATGCTGAAAAGCGGCGGCGGCTCGATAATTATGATGGGCTCGCTGCACGCCTGGCGCGGGGAGAAGGACCGAGCGGCCTACGCATGCTCCAAAGGCGCCCTTGTAACTCTCTCTGAGCATATCGCCCATCACTACGCATCGAACCACATTCGCTGCAATCTTGTCACAATGGGCTGGAGCCCTACGGAGGGCGAACTGCGCTTCCGCGCGTCCATGGGAATAAAGCCGGATCAGCTGCGGACTATGGCGAACGGTATCATCAGCATGGGCCGGATGCAGGAGGCGGAAGACTACCTTCCTGGAATGATATACCTGCTTTCTGACGCCTCTTCGATGGTTACTGGATCAAACCTAAAAGTAAGTGGTGGACTAAGTTTATGATCCTTTTGCTGGGGGCGGACCGTGGTTGCTGATTCGATTCTAGTCAGTGTTATTGTGAATATTTACAATGAGGAAGCGTATCTTTCTGAATGTATCGAAAGCATTCTTAATCAAACGTACAAGAATATCGAGATTATCTTGGTCGATGATGGGTCTTCTGATAGCAGTCCGTTGATCTGCAAAGAATATGCCAAGAAGGACGCAAGGATCAGGGTCGTTTGCCAAGCGAACGGCGGGCTCGTCAGTGCACGAAAGGCCGGTTTGCGAGAATCTGCAGGCGAATACGTCGCCTATGTAGACGGTGATGACTGGGTAGAGCCGGAAATGTACGAAGACATGATCGCCCATGCGGTTCGTCACGGGGCTGATATAGTGGCTTCCGGTCACAAGGAAGAGATGGATGGTCAAGTGGTGGAGGTGTTGCAAAACACCGTCCCCTGCGGAGTGTATAGTGGCGGCCGGGTTGTGAACGATATCTATGCCACGATGCTCTACAGCGGCAAATTCTCGCAGTTTGGGATCTTTACCTTCTTATGGAATAAGCTTTTCCGCCGCCCTGTGCTTTTTGAAAATCAGATGAGCGTGGATGGAAGGATCTTTATCGGGGAAGATGCCGCTTGTGTGTATCCGTGTCTGCTGGATTCCAAAGTCGTCTGCGTGACAGACTCGGCACACTACCATTATCGCCAGCGAGTGAATTCGTCAGTCAAGACGCGGGGAGATTCGCAGCTGGATGTGCAAAAGCTTAGCATCCTGTACCAGTATCTCAGGAGACGGTTCCGCGAATCGGAACAGGCCGAGTTGCTACTCCCACAACTGGACTTCTTCCTTCTCAGCCTGCTCACCGTCCGATCCGATGGGCTGAGGTCCAACGGGAGCGCCCGACATGAGCTGTGCCCATTCAATGATGTCCAAGTTGGCGGCAAGATTGTCATTTGCGGCGCGGGAACCTTTGGGCAGCACCTCTTTAAGCGGTTACGGGAGAGCAGGCACTTTCAGGTGACAGGCTGGGTGGACGGGCTGTTCGCCCGGTATCGGTCCCTTGGCCTTCCAGTAGATGACCTATCATCTATTCACCGCATGGACTACGATCACATCGTGGTGGCGTTCATTGACGAAACGGTTGCCGACAGGACGGCAAACACGCTCACTGGCCTTGGTGTTCCTGCGAGGAAGATTGCTCGTATCTCTCACTACGATGGCGATGTGCCTAACCTCCTACGGGAGTTCGGGCTGGAGATATAGCGGCGTGGGCGATAATTTGGAATTGATTTTCTATAGTGGCTCTACCTTGCTCGAGGGGCCATGTTGGGATGCAATCGAAAGGGTCCTCTACTGCGTTTCGATTGAGCAATGCCTCATCTACCGCATCAATCCCGAAACAGGCGAGGTGAACTCATTCAGAACACACGGCTCAGTTGGTTGCGTAATCATCGAGGAAAGTGGAATGCTGCTCTCTGCCGAAAAGAGCGGCATCTACCGGATCAATCCCAAGACGGGTCAGAGAACTTTCCTCGTGCACGTAGAGAGCGATCCGGCGATGCGTTACAACGACGGTAAGCTCGATCCTCGCGGGCGATTCCTGGTCGGTACCAAGGGCGCCACGGAGGATCTGCCGCGGCGTGGGAAGCTGTTTTCCTACGATGGTGAGCAAGCGCGAGCGATTATTACCGGCGCGACAATTTCCAACGGTATCGGCTTCTCGAAGGCAGGCGACATCCTTTACTTCATCGACACCCCAACAAAGAAGGTCGGACGCTACAAGTACAACCTAGAAACGGGGGAGGCTGTCTTTGACCGCCATGTCATTGAATTGGAGGGAAGTGCGTGGCCGGACGGGATGTGCGTGGACCTAGATGACTCGATCTGGGTGGCGGAGTGGGGTGGTGGCCGCGTGTGCAACTGGAATCCGCAAACGGGCCAGAAAACACGCGAGATTAAGCTCCCCTGCGCCAACACCTCCTCCTGCTGCCTCGGCGGCGCTGATCTTCAGTACCTTTATGTCTCCACGGCGAAGGCAACGGGAAGAGAGGAACCGCTGGCAGGCGGGTTGTTCCGAATCACCATCCGGTCTTGACACGTCGCATAGAGAGCGGCTTAGCGCATGAAGCTCGAAATTGCGGTGCAGCTTCTAAATGTTAGTGGGGCGAGCAAACCTGTGGTGGGCGTTTCTGCTTTCGCCTTCGATAGAAAAATGGTTTAGCCCCCAAGGGTAGGAGTAGCGGCCGATGCGGGTCTCGTCAGTGTCGAATGACATGGAACGAGGTTTCGATTCGGATTTGGCCTTGGTGTTCTGGCGAGGACTCGCCGATGTTAAGCTAGTGTCAGGAATTACCCGTGGCATATCGCGACTTGGCTCCAGTTGTTGTTTTTACCTACACTCGGCTTGCGCACCTGAAGCAAACGATTGAAGCACTTCAGCGCAATTTCCTGGCGAGCCGCACGGTCTTATACGTCATTTCCGACGGGGCAAAGAATGCGGATCACAAGCCGCAGGTCGATAAGCTCAGGGAGTACGTGGATGGGATCTCCGGATTTCGGGAAGTCGTTCGCGTCTACCGCGACAAGAATCTAGGCACGCCCACCAGCCTCGTCGAAGCAGAGAAGCAAGTCGTCCATGATCATGGAACAGTGATCTCCATGGAGGACGATAACATCTCTTCACGAAACTATTTGGACTTCCTGAATGGCGGACTTCAGGCCTACTGGGATGACCCATCGGTGTTTTCCGTATGCGGTTATTGCCCCAAACTTCCGATCCCCAACAATTTCCATTCGGAATACTGGTTTTATCAATGGAATCTCTCATGGGGCTTTGCGCTTTGGAAGCATAAATACGACAAAATCTACCCGCTGTTCAATGATTTCCCGCGTTTTAAGCGAGAAGGGTTGCTGCGTAAGATACGATCCCGCGGCGGGTTGTACATCACTGACTCCCTGATGCTCGACTATAAGAAGAAGAGCGTTTTCCCCGATGCAATCCTTTGCGCGAAGATGACTCGGGACGATCTGAGATCGGTCATCCCCACCGTCTCGAAGATCAAGAACATTGGAAGCGATGGCACCGGGGTAAGCGGCGGCCGCGTGGCGTGGAAACACGATACCGAGATCGATGATCGCGGAATAACGGAATTCGGATTCGGAGAGGTTCCCCCGGGAAATGATCGTTTGGTTCACGCGATGGTCAGATTCCAGAATAGTGGAATCCTGACACGGGTGAGCCGGCGCATTGGAGTGTATCGCGAGCTCTCGGCATTCAAGTACTGGTTGAAAGACAAGGTGCTCCATGTCTGAAACAGGGAGGGACGCCCCATCTATCGCCATGGTCATAGCCGCCGACGTCATTGGCGGCCATGAGTTTCAGGCGCGAGCCCTCGCCGATGATCTGGTGAGACTCTGCAGGGTGACCATCTATCTCAATCGGGAAGAGCATTTGCCCGTTTTTGAGTCCGCAGCCGCGGAGATCGAAATTCATGCGGGACTTTTCCTGACGAAAGGCTGGTTGGGGAAACAGGTGTTCCGCGGTGTGCGAAGGAGAAGACGAATTCGACGCCTTTTGGAGCACCATGACTATGTCATTGTGTGCGGAGGCACGGTCGAGGCCGGAGTATGTACATCATTGGCGTTGGATCGACCACGCAAATCAATCCTATATCTCCCCTCTTTCTATGATCGTACTGTCAAATGGAATAAACCTATCGGTTGCGCTTACAACCTGCTCCTCGGCTGGTTTGGCATTTTCTACAAATGTATAATTACCATCAATCACATTCAGGCGCGTTTGATTGGCGGTTTCTTGCACCGTCCCACCCTGATCGTCCCTAATTTGGTCAAGATTCTGCCCAAATCAGCAGCTAATTATCCCCCCCGCATTCTTTGCATTGGCCGGCTTGATCGTCAGAAGCGCATACCCGAGTTGCTCCGCTGGCTTGACTTTGCTGAAAACCCCTTCCCAGAGATAGTGGTTATCGGCGATGGTCCGGACAAGACCGCCGTTCTGCATTTGTCTGCGTCTCTCCAACACATTCGCGTAAATTTGGTAGGATGGAAATCCCCATTGGAGCAAGATGATTTGATTGGATCCCGAGACATTCTGATTCTTAACAGCCTCATCGAGGGAGAGCCGCTGGTCATTCGGGAAGCACATGCACGTGGTATTGCGGTCTTGGCACGGAACATTGTGGGAATCCGGGGAGTCACGAAGAAGGCAAATCGCTTCAATGATCAAGCCGAATTAAGGCAAGCGCTGCAAAACCTTCCCGAGATCAGGCCCGTTGCACCTCCGTCTAGGGCCCGGCGAGAGCGTCTCATTCTCCGCGCGTTCAAATCCATCACTCAAGCCCAGAATTCAGCAAGAACTTCCGGATATATACCATGAGAAGACTGAATCCGCGTGTTGCGTGGGTGAGCTTGTTCTGCGTGATCAACCTGGTTTGTGGAATCGTTATCTATTGCACTCGAAAGTTCCTCGGCGAAGCGTCCTCTCTCAGCCTTGAACACCGCGGGGTGGTTCCGTGGATCACTCTGCTGCTTATACTTTCCTATATCGTTCCGCTGCTGATTGTCTTCCCCCTCTTCTCCAAAATCAAGGTCCGCCCCATCAGGTATTCCCAGCATGATTTGGGGAATGCTGTGGGCGTTCTCTGTCTTATTCTCCAACTGGCATATATCGCTTTCTTCCTTGTTACTGGGACGGGCGTGGCGGGTTCCATGAATCGATCAGACAGTCCACTCTCCGTCTTTTGGGTGCTGCTGAACCAGGATTCTCTTTTCTTTATCTACTACGGCTTCTATCGTTCCAAACGAATGTTCTGGCCGATCCTCGTCGTCTCAATTATTTCCAACCTGTTGCGGGGCTGGAACGGCATCTTCATCTTGATCCTGTTCATGGAATCCTGCCACCTCATGCGAGCCGGGAGGCTGCGCATCAAGCATGTATTGCTTGGGACAGGGTTCGTAGTGGTTTGCTATCCCTTTATCTGGGCTCTCAAGTGGGAGGGCCGCGCAGCACTTGCCCAAGGGGTCAAATTTGACGACTTGGGTGCGCTCGTAACTGGAATTGTTGGAGCTCTCGGCACAACTGGAGTTCTCCAGTTTGCCGGGCTTGCACTCCTGGGGTTATTGGCGCGAATCCAACTGGTTTCTGATGTCGTTGTAGTGTTCCAGAACTCGCACGTGCTCGCTGGAGAAATTGCACATGGAATCGTGAATCCTTTCTGGAGGGAGGGTCTGCTGGGCCTCACATTCGATCGCCTCCTCGGAATCCGAACCCCGGACCTGGGCGTCGCCTTGGCAGACCGAATCGATCCCTTTCACCTGAACAACTGGAATGCGAACCCTGGATACGTTGGCTGGTTCTTCATCCAGCCCTGGGCCATTCCGCTCCTGGTGCTCTACACTGCGGTCCTCTGCTGGATTTCGATGTACCTGGTGAAGAAACTGGCGGCCCGGCAAACCTCTCTCGATATGCTTTGGTTCGCATGGTTGTCGTACCTTATTCCGGCATGGCTGGCGTCGATGGTCTTGTTTACTTTCGTGTTGTTTGTTTTTCATTGCCTGCATCTGCTGGCGTCCCTCTATTTCAAGTGGAGGGAGGCCTTCCTCGCCCCTCGCGCGGCGATCGGTTGACTGCGTGCCGTAGAATTGGCACCATATCTATATCCAGAGAGCAGGCCAGTCGGGCCTGTGGTTTGGCTAGCTATAGACAATCCGCAGGCTCTATTACTCACTGGCGTACTGTGAAGGGGGAGTGCCCACTTTGCGGCCCCGCCAGATTCCTCACTGAAGTCCCCCTCGCTGCCTGCACCGTTTCCGGTGAGACCTGCCGGGAACTTGAGAGACCGGTTGCGTTGGCCAAATGCACTCTGCGGTTTCCTAAAGGAACGGCACAAGCTCTGACCAAAGCCGTGCAGCGGAGTTGCGCGCCGTCAACTGAGCCGAACGTTGCGCGCCTCGCCGGCGCAGCTCTTGTGCCAGCATCGCCTCGTCGAGAATCCGAGCCATTCCGTTGGCAATGTCGTCGATGTTGGCCGGATCGCAATAAAGTGCGGCATCTTCGCATGCTTCGGGCAACGAGGAGCTCCGTGCAACCAGAACAGGACATCCGCAGGACATCGCTTCAATAGGGGGAATCCCGAATCCTTCGTAGAAGGACGGGTATGCGAATAGGGCGGCGTTTTCATACAAGCAACGCAATTCTGCGTCCGTAACATAACCGAGCTCAACGACATCGGGACCAGTGCTTGCGGTGCCAGGCCCACACAGGTGACGCCGTATTCCTCCGGCCACGGCCAGCTTGAGCCCATTCCGCGCCAGTTTGTGGAAGGCTTGGGACAGGCCGTCGAAATTCTTAATGATGCTTCGGGAGCTCACACCCAGCACGTATCCATCCTTCTTCAAATTGTGCCGCGCAAGGATTCCTGCGTCCGGCGACACGCGAAGCAGATGATCGCAGCCCGGAGGTACGACTTTCACCTTTTCGGAGGAGATTGAATAGAATCGCTCAAGCTCACCGCGTGAAAACTCCGACACGGTGAAGATCGGAGCACAGGAATGTCCCAACCAGCGGAATACGATGGAGCAATAAGCGCGGAATTGCCGTGAGTATTGATACGGTGTAGCCGCAGCGCCGGCGTCGTGAATCGTCACGGCATGGCGTGGTCGAAGGACCGGAGCCGCCGCGTACGGACTGAACAAGAAACCGCCGCGTGTGCGCAATGGCAATTCAATCTGCTCCCATACCCGTCCTCTTGTATTTCCGACTTCAACTGCGATGTGTTTGTAGGCCGGCTTATGGAGAATGCCCCTCGGGGCGTGGACGCAAATGGAAAAACGGTCCCGGTCGATCCAGCCGTCATTCAGACCTTCATCCCAGGCGCGCACGATTTCCGCGGCATAACGCTGTACTCCGGTGGTCTGCTGAGAAAGGAACTTACCGTTTACGTTCAGAGTGTCCACGAGCACCAACCTCTATGCGTGCAAGGGGGCCCGCCGCAATATAGGTGTCGATGATTGGAGAAGTCTCGCATCAGGCTCGTTGGCGAACCACCTTTTGCCTCACCCAGGATGATGCTGCAGCCGCAATCGCCACGAGGATTCCCGACAACAAGAGAACTAGAAGCGCATCTCCGATGCGTGTGTTGGGCCAGCTTACCAAGTGCCGCATCAGGATAGTACATCCGGCGCTCAAGATCACGATGGCCGCCACGTCGTTCAAGAGCCACTCGCGATGCAGTCCCTTTACAAAACGCCGGTGGACCGTGGGTATCCAGCAGATGAAATAGACCGAGTTTGCACCTACCCACGCATACCCGGCTCCCACCATGCCGTAGTGGAGGGTGGCCCAAATCAGGGTCGGAATCAATGCTACCGTAAATAGGAGGCTACCGATCAGATGCAGCTTGAGGTCGCCCATTGCGAACTGGAGGAAGAAAGGAAACGAGCCGAGAGCAAGAAGGCCGTTGCCGAGAGCGTACAACGTGAGCACTGGGGCTGCGCTGTGCGCCACAGTTGCGTTGGCGGTCCAGACCTGGAGGATCTGTCGAGAGAAGAAAGCCAGAATGAGACTCGCTGGGACTGCGATCACCGCCACCATCTGAGTGGCGTTTCGGTATAGTCTCAACATGCCGGCCTGGTCCCCTTCGGCCTGCAACTTGACCATACGCGGAAGGAGCGCCCCGCTGATGGGACCGCTAAGCAGGTTCACGCCGCTCGCGAGAAGGACTGCCAGTGTGAAATACGCGTACATCGATAGCGGGAGAAACTTGGAAAGAAGCAGCTTGTCGGTCTGCGTAACAACCACCCAGGTGGAGCTAGTGACCGCGATGGTGAGGGAAAAACCCAGTACTCCCTTGAGGGGCTTCAAGTCCCAGCTCAAATGCTCGCCCGAGGGGAGCGCGGGAAGCAGCTTATAGGTTTCCACGATCAACCAGATCAACTCAATGAATGCAACAATGACCTGGTATGAAAAGAAAACTGTGGGCGTCGTCCCAACTAAAAAAAGCACCGGAATAACCAGGACAAACCGGAGAGTGGCGGTGACGATGTTTAAGCCACCCAGCCATACGAGGCGCTCAAATCCGTTCACCGCACCCTTATATAGAAGGCTGACCCAGCGGATCGAAATGATTGCGGCAATCAGCATGATGACATGCTGGACTTCTACGATAGGGAGTTTTTGAACCTTGAGCCAATCGGTGGCGATAAGCCGCGAACAAGCCATGATGCTGAGCGATGCAATTGTTCCAGCGCCGAAGAATATCCCCTCAAGTGCGCGTACGAACCGCCTGAACGTGAGCGCATCCAGCGAGCCTCCTCGAAAGCGTGCCGCCTCTCGAATCATCGTTGGCGTCATGCCGACGTCGAGCAGCATGAACCAGCCCTGCAGCATGGAATAGAAGCCGATCAACCCGTAAGCTTCCGCCCCCATGAGTCGCAAATAATAGGGCATCAGCACAATGCCGATGACCGCCATATAGATCTGGCTGACGTAATTTGCGACAACGTTTTTTCTTATCGTTGACACTGCAAAGCCTCAAGTGCACGCCGAAATATTATTTGGTGTAGATAGATCGACATCAAAGGAACTCGATGCTGTTCACAAGCATTTGAATCATGCTGCGATCGAAAGTCGGAAACTCCAAGGCTCTGCAAAACTCCAGCCACTCGGAGAGCCTGTCAGATTCGAGCGCCAGCGGAGAAATATCGGCACGCCGCGTGCTTTCATCTGTTGTCCATCACAACTTCAGAGATCATGTTCACCTGATCTTTACTTAGTCCCGGATAGATCGGCAGGCATAAAACTCTCAAAGCTGTTTCGGTGGCGTTGGGCAGATTGTCCCGCCGCGCAGATGCCATTCCACGGTACATTGGAAACTCGGAAATCAGCGGATAGAAATAGCGGCGCCCGTAAATACCGTTTTGCTTGAGTCTATCGTAAAGCTCATCGCGCGTAATGCGGTACTCCGGACCGACCAGAATGGGGAAATACGAGAAGTTGCGACGAGAGGCACCCACTGACCTTAGGCATTTGATCCCTTGTACGCTCCCCAACAGCTCCCGGTACCGCGCGTCGATGACGCCTCTCTGGGCAATTGCATCGTCAACATGACAAAGCTGCAGCAGGCCCATTGCGGCGTTCACCTCGCTCATCTTGCCGTTGATGCCCGGAGCCACAACGGTGACTTCATCTACATAGCCGAAATTCTTGAGTCGGTCGATTTGAAGCTTCGTGCGCGCATCTGGGCATATGATCGCACCACCCTCAAAAGTGTGGAATACCTTTGTGGCATGGAAGCTCAGAGTGGATAAGTCGCCATGTCTCAGGATACTCCCCCCCTCGTCACGCACGCCAAACGCGTGCGCTGCATCGTAGATAATCTTCAGGTTGTAATTGTCGGCGATTTCCTTCAGGGCTTCTACGTCACATGGATTGCCGTAACAGTGCACCGCCAGGATGGCGGTAGTCTGCGGGGAGATGGCGGCTTCCACTTTTGCCGGATCGAGATTAAGGGTCTCAGGATCGATATCCACAAAAACCGGCTTGATCCCATTCCATAAAAGGGAGTGCGTCGTCGCGACGAAGGAGTAAGGTGTCGTGATTACCTCACCGGTGGCCCTCAACGCTTGCAGTGCGGTGATAAGAGCAATCGTGCCGTTAGAGAAAAGCGCGAGGTGTTCGACTCCCAGAAACTCTGCCAGTGCCTTCTCCAACTGCTCGTGAAGGGGGCCGCCGTTGGTCAGTATTCTGCTTTCCCACACCTTTTCGAGGTACGGGATGAATTCCGAGAGAGGAGGGAGAAACGGGCTCGTGACATAGACGGGTTTACTCATACCGGAGATCCTTTATTTGAATGCTCGAAAAGGCGGAACTCATAGGCCAAATCGCAGTATGAGCAGCCCAAAATGCTACATAACTGAAGCAGATTCGAGACCGCCGGATCAGGTGCTCACGTTTCGAAAAGAGAGTTTCTTCCGGAGCAGGCTAAGCTTCTTGCTCGTCGCCAAGTCTTTCTTCATGCCGTCGAAGGTCGCCTGAAGAAGGGCAATAGCGACAGCCAGCATCAGCCCAAATGCGGTGGCCCCAAGCACGATGAGCGTTCGCTTCGGAGATGATCGCCGATCAGGAGGGACGGCGGCGTCGACAATCTGAATCAGCGCCCCTTCCTTGGCTTCGTCCAGCCTCGCCATCTCGTATTGCCGCGCCAAGATGTCGAAAATGGTCTCGTAGTATTTGATATCGCGAAGTTCACGCACGTATTCAAGTCCGGCTTCGGTAACTTTGCCGCGCGGCATCATCAGGGTCGCGTCAGAATCAGCTCCAGAACCGCCCAGCTTGGCCAATTGTGCTTTCAGTCCCTGAAGTTCTTGCTGCGCCTGAACTAGTTGAGCGTTCTGCGCGGTCGCGAATGTCTGCAACGATCGAATCTGTACTTCCTTGGCCGCAATCTGCGCACGCAGCGATGCGGCTGACTCAATCAGTGCCCTAGTCTGGCTGTCGAGTTGAATGAGCCCGGTCTTTTGTTCAGTCTCCTTCAGTTTCTCTTCGGCGGTGCCCAGCTTATCTTTTGCCTGTTCGAGTTGCCCCTCAAAGAAAACCCGACGTTGCGATGCTTCGGTAATGGCCAAATGCTCGGAGAGGTTTCGAAACTGATCGACATAACCGTTGGCAAGTTCCGCAGCGCGCCTGGGATCCCTGTCCTCAATGGATATGCGGATCAGGCCATCCTTGCCGTCACCGTCGATGGTGGTGTTCTTCTCCAAATCCTTTCGCGCATCTGACAGATAGTGGGCGTGATACTCCGCAGTGAGTCCGTAGCGCTGAACGATCGAGTCCTCTACCGTGCGGCTCCTCATCAGGGCCACGAACATGTCATTAGGGTTCTTAATACCCAGTGCATTACCGGCCAGGGCACTCATAGCGCCCAGATTCCCCAATTGAGCGCCAAGGGCCGCATTCATCGACGAATTCTGTTGTGGTGGCAGAATCGTGCACGTCGCCGCATAGCGCAGCGGCAATAGCAGGGATACAACGATCGCAATGCAAGCGATCGCCGCCGTAACGGACAAGATTAGCCGTTTCCTTTCCACAATTGCGATCAAGAGGTCCAGCAGAGAAATTTCGTTATCCTCTTTAGACTCTCTGTCGGTTGGAGCTCCTCCGAGATTTTTCGTGAGTCGCTCGGGAGCCGAGAGATCAATCGTCATGTAGTCCTGCTCAGCCTAATTCTTTTTGAAGGCAACTAGGTCCAGTTTACAGTAATCGGCAGTTCTGATCCGAGCGCGCATTCGGGGATTTCCTCAAGAGCGCTGAGGAAGTAGCTCAAACACGGATCGCAGTCCGGCGTCCCACGGTGCAAGTTGCCCCCTGAAAGAGCCCCAGTTTTCGATTTAAAAGGACCGGATTCAGTGCCCCGGACCATTGCTCGCACGTGATCTTCGATTGCGAGGTTAACCTCTTTGCGCGTGTAGCAGATGTCGTCGCCCGCCCCGGGAAAGCTGCGCTGCAGATCGCGTCCCACTTGTCCGGCGGCGCCTACGATCAGTATGCGACCAAGGCCACTCACGCAAAGACCTCGGCGTCACGCAAATTACAGCCCTTGAGATCTTTGTCCGACAGAATCGCCGCCTCTGTCGGCATCGACCACTTGATCCCAATGTCGGGATCATTCCAGAGAATGGTTCGTTCTCCCGCCGGGCAGTAGTAGTCAGTCACCTTGTAGGCGACGCCCACACCGTCGGTAAGCGCCGCAAAGCCATGGCCAAATCCAACCGGAATGTAAAGCATCTGACCCAGTTCCGCGCTCAATTCCACCGCCATGTGGCGGCCGAAATCTGAAGAACTGCGGCGCAGATCGATGACCACGTCGAGAACCACGCCACCGGAAGCGCGCACTAGCTTTGCCTGCGGCTGGATCACCTGGTAGTGAATGCCGCGCACCACATTCTTCGCCGAGTAGGAGCAGTTGTCCTGAACCCATTGCGTCGGGAGCCCTGCATCGGCGAAACGCTGATGGTTCCATGTTTCGCAGAAGGCACCGCGATGGTCGCGGTACATTGTGGGAGTCAGAAGCAGAACACCTGGAAGCGAAGTGTCGCTGATATTCATTGGCCTATCATTTCCAGTGAAAAGTGCGGTTCGTGGCACAGGGCAAGCCGGTATTTGGCGTATTCGTTCCTGCGAATCGGGTGGGCGAGCTTCTCGAGCTGTTCTGCGCCAATGTAGCCGAGCCTGTACGCGATCTTTCTTCCGGGCAGGCGATCTTCAGGCCTTGCCGGCGCTGGATGGTCTTCACAAAGAGCATCGCCCGCAATGAAAT
>Ga0134128_10002554_pt1 | contig 22448 bp, 18 predicted proteins | sample KB31754_FD_96462 | JGI IMG/M metagenome (GOLD analysis project Ga0134128, IMG submission 96462) | Terrestrial soil microbial communities with excess Nitrogen fertilizer from Kellogg Biological Station, Michigan, USA - KB3-175-4 | ecosystem: Environmental > Terrestrial > Soil > Unclassified ... | reverse complement strand
CAGCCGGTACAGCGCCCCGCCGCCGTTGCCCACGCGGAACGTGGGAATGCGCAGGGCCCGCAGGTCCAGCAGCGGGTGCCGCGACCGCTTGAACCACCACAGGGCTGCCATTCCGCTGGCCAGTGCCAGCCCAAGCCACAGCACGACGGCGGCCCACGGCGTGGGTGCCGCGCCGATCTGTTCCAGCCCAATCACCAGGGCGGCGAGCGCGATCCCGCACAGCACAAAGCCTGTCCAGTCCGGCGGCGGCACCTTGTGTGCCCGGATGGACGGCACCACCTTCAGCGCCACCGCAAACGCGATGATGCCCAGGGGCACATTGACCAGGAAGATCCAGTGCCAGCTGGCGTAGGTGGTCAGCAGCCCGCCCAGGGCCGGGGCGATCACCGGCGCGATGAGGGCCGGCCACGTCAGGTAGGCGATGGCCTCAAGGAATTCCTTCCGGTCCGCATCCCGGAGCACCACGAGCCTGCCCACGGGGACCATGAGGGCCCCGCCCAGGCCCTGCAGCATCCGGGCCCCGCAGAGGAAGGCGAGATTGGGGCTGGCCGCGCACAGCAGCGATGCGACAGTGAAGATGGCAATGGCCGCAGTGAAGACGCGCCGTGCCCCATACCGTTCCGCCAGCCAGCCGCTGATGGGGATGCCCACGGCGAGCGTGATGAGGTACGCCGTCATGGCCAGGTTGATGTCCACGGGCCGGACGTGCAGGTCTGCGGCCATGCCGGCAGCCGCCGTGGCAATGATGGTGCCGTCGAGGATTTCCATGAAATACGTTCCGGCGACCAGCAGCGCCAGGGCACGGCTGAAGGAGGGGGTGCGGGCCGCCGCAGTGGTTCTCTGTCTCACCGGCCCAAGCCTAGCGGCCGAGGGGCCCCGCCCGAGCTTGCGAGGGTGGGGGCCCTGCTCGTGCCGCTGGCACGTGACGAACGTCATACCTAGCCGGGAAACAATTGGACGCCCCTGTGCGCTCTAATCCTGTGAAACCAATTTTCACAACAGAGAGCTGCCCCCATGAGCGTCGACATCGCCACTGAAACCATCCTGCAGGACCAACTCATCCTCGACGCCGACACCGCCGACACTCTCTTCCTGGAGGCCCGCACGGCCAACAGCTGGGCGGACGATGAGATTTCGGACGAAACGCTTGAGGCCGTCTACGCGCTGACCCGCATGGCCCCGACCGCGATGAACATCCAGCCGCTGCGGATCACCTGGGTGCGCTCCGCCGAAGCCCGCGAGCGCCTGGTGGCGCACATGGCCGACGGCAACAAGGCCAAGACCCTGACGGCGCCAATGGTGGCCGTGCTCAGCTACGACACCGACTGGCACGAGCTCATGCCGACGACGGCGCCGCACGCCGCCGGCATGGTGCCCACCTTTGCCGCGAACGACGCCCTGCGCCAGGGCATGGCCGCCAACAACGCCCACATCCAGGCCGGCTTCTTCATCATGGCTGCCCGTGCCGCCGGACTGGCCGCCGGCCCCATGGGCGGCTTCGACGCTGCGGGGATTGACGCCGAGTTCAACGCCGGCACGCCGCGCAAGGCCTTCCTGGTGGTCAACCTGGGCAAGCCGAACGGGATCGTGGACCGCGCCCGGCTGCACCGCCTGGAGTTCGACGCCGCCACCGAAACGGTGTAGGCGCTCAATATAGCGAAATTTTGGCGTTGAAAATCAGTCTTTTACCTTAGTTGGCGCCACCCTCCGCAACTGCGGGAAGGGTGGCGCCAACTGGTGTGAAGGGAGGCTTTGCGGCCCGGTTGCGGCAACTGGCCAACGCCCTGGCCGGTAAAGTTGGCACGGTTCGCTTATGCGCCAGCCGTGACAGACCGCAGGCACATTGTGGCGCGCACCGGCCGAAAGGAAGGCCCCAGTGCCAGAAAAACAGAGCAGCCGAAATGCCCCCGGGGCAGCATCCGGCCCCGTTGCGGACGCCGACACGTGGGCTGGCCACGTGAAGATCCTGCGCACGCCGCGAGTGCTCAGCCGCGAGGTGCTGGCAGGCATGGTCACCACCCTGGCACTGGTGCCGGAGGTCATCTCCTTTTCCGTGATTGCCGGGGTTGACCCGATGATTTCCCTCCTGGCCTCCGTGGTGCTGGCCGTCAGCATGTCATTTTTGGGCGGGCGTTCGGCCATGGTGACTGCCGCCGCCGGGTCCGTGGCGCTGGTCATCGCACCCCTGGTCAGGAACCATGGGGTGAACTATGTCCTGCCGACGGTGATTGTGGCCGGAATCATCCAAATTGCCTTCGGCTGGGCGGGCCTGGCACGGCTGATGCGGTTCATTCCCCGTTCCGTCATGATCGGCTTCGTCAACGCCCTGGGCATCCTGATTTTCACCGCCCAGGTCCCCCACCTGATCGGCGTGCCGTGGATGGTGTATCCGCTGTTCGCGCTGACCTTGGCCATCATCGCATTCCTGCCCAGGCTCACGCGTGCCGTGCCTGCGCCGCTGGTGGCCATCGTGGTGGTGACGGCCCTGGTTGTCACGATAGGACTGGACGTGCCGAACGTTGCCGGCGAGGGGCCCATGAACGGCGGCCTGCCCGGGTTCACGCCGTTCCTGGTGCCACTCAACCTGGACACTTTCCGCATCATTGGGCCAACAGCGGTGAGCGTGGCGTTTGTGGGCCTCATGGAAACCCTGCTGACGGCCAAGTTGGTTGACGAGCTGACGGACACCCGTTCACACAAGAGCCGGGAATCCTGGGCCCTTGGCGTGGCCAACATCCTGGCCGGTTTTTACGGCGGCATGGCCGGTTGCGCCATGATCGGCCAGACAGTGGTCAATGTGAAGATCGGCCGGGCCCGCAGCCGCATTTCAACGCTGGTTGCGGGGTTGTTCCTGCTGCTGCTGATCACCTCGCTCAGCACCGTGATGGGGCGGATCCCCATGGTGGCGCTGGCCGCCGTCATGATGGTGGTGGCCGTGTCCACGGTGAACTGGCACAGCGTCAGGCCGTCCACTCTGAAGCTGATGCCGCTGCCTGAAACCGTGGTGCTGGCGGTGACAATTGCCGTGGTGGTGGCCACTGGCAACCTGGCCTTGGGTGTTGCCGTGGGCGTGGTGCTGGCCATGGTCTTGTTTGCCCGGCGTGTGGCGCACGTGATCTCCGTGGACCGCACGCCTGCTGCGGACGGCGCATCCGTGCGCTATGTGGTGACCGGACCGCTGTTCTTTGGCAGCAGCAACGACCTGGTGGAGCAGTTCAGTTACGCACTTGATCCGCCGCAGGTGGTGGTGGATTTTGCCGCTGCACAAATCTGGGACGCCTCCTCCGTTGCCGCTGTGGATTCGGTGGTGGACAAGTTCGCCCGGCACGGCTGCACCGTGGCCATCACCGGACTCGACAGCCGGAGCCGGGCTTTCCACGGCAGGCTGACCGGCACGCTTTCCTAGCACCCAGGCCGAACCCGCCCCGTTCTGCTCCGGCCGGTCTAGACTGGCGCCATGGCTGCACATGATCCCGTCACGGTCACCGTCACAGGGGCCGCCGGACACATTGGTTACGCATTGTTGTTCCGCATCGCCTCCGGGGCCATGCTGGGCCCGGACATCCCCGTCAGGCTCAGGCTCCTGGAAGTCCCCCAAGCGGTCAGGGCCGCGGAGGGGACGGCGTTGGAACTGACGGACTGCGCGTTTCCGCTGCTGGCTGGCCTGGACGTCATGGACGATCCGGCCAGGGCGTTCGACGGCGCCAACATCGCCCTGCTGGTCGGTGCACGGCCGCGCGGCCCCGGCATGGAGCGGGCGGAGCTGCTGAGCGCCAACGCGGGCATTTTTTCCGTCCAGGGCCGCGCCATCAATGCCGGCGCCGCCCCGGATTTCCGGGCCGTGGTGGTGGGCAACCCGGCCAACACGAATGCCTTGATCGCCTCCGCCCATGCCCCGGACGTGCCTGCACGGAGGTTTACGGCCATGACCCGCCTGGATCACAACCGCGCCGTGGCGCAGCTGGCAGCCCGGACCGGGGCAGCGGTCTCAGAGGTCAGGAACGTGGCCATCTGGGGCAACCACTCGGCATCCCAGTACCCGGACATCAGCCATGCCACGGTGTCGGGGCGGGCCGCTTCCTCGCTGGTGGACCAGGAGTGGATCGCAGGGCACTTCATCCCGCGCGTGTCCCAGCGCGGGGCGGAGGTCATTGCCGTGCGCGGCGGTTCCTCGGCCGCGTCCGCCGCCAACGCCGCCATTGAGCACATGAGGCTGCGGGTCCAGGGCACCCCGGCCGGCGACTGGACCAGCATGGCCGTCCCATCCGACGGTTCCTATGGAATTGGGGAAGGACTGTTCGCCTCGGTTCCCGTCACCGCGGACGGCGGCGATTATGCCGTGGTCCGGGACTTGGACGTCAGCGACTTTTCGCGCAGCAGGATTGATGCCTCCGTGGCTGAGCTGGCGGCCGAACGCGACGCCGTGCGTGGGCTGGGCCTGCTCCCCTGAGCTGGCGGGCGGCCTTGCTGCCGCGAAACTGCTGCCTACTTTTTCCGGCCCCGCACAAAGTAGGCGATGGGCCCGGCAAAATTAATGAACGAGGCCGCCACCCAGGCTTGCTTGGGGCCGTTGACTTCCAGCGGCGTGCGCCGTGAGAGGTCATGCAGGGCCGCCAGTTGCAGCAGCAGCTGCAGCACGCCCGCCACGATGATGGCGCGCCGCTTTCCCGGGGCCAGGTCCTGCCACTTTTGCCTGCCGTCCATGGTGCCCTCCGTAGTGGCGTCTTGCCGTTGTGGTTTCCTGCCGATGCGTCCAGTCTAAGGCGCGGACTGTGGCTACAACCCCGTCCGTTCAAACACCCACGGCAGCTTCGTCATGGTCAGCCGGTGGCGCGCACCGGCCGCCCCCTCGCTGCCGGCTTCCGGGTAGGCCTCGTCCCCGGCCCACACCACACCGGACGGGGCCCCTGACGCGGCGACACCGCCGTCGCCGGTTGCTGCCGGCACGCCCGGAGACATGGCGGGCGGCAGCAGGTGGCTGTTGTAGGAAAATGGGGTGGCGGCCGTGGCGGCCTCCAGCGCCTGGCCCACGGTGGCCCAGCCGGCCAGCTGGTGCAGCGTCACCCAGGTGGGAGGCACCAGCTGCATCTCGCCGCGCGCGTGCCTGGCCAGCGCCTCTGCCGGCGCCAGCCAGGCATGGTCGACATGCTCCCCCGGGTTCAGCCGGACCTGCGCGGACGGGGTCTCCGCGAGAAAGAACCAGGTGCGGAAACGGCGCGGCAGCCGCTGCATGGGGGTCCACCGGGACAGCGGCACCAGGCTGTCGCTGCGCAGCAGCTGCCCCGTTTCCTCCAGGACCTCACGCAGCCCGGCTGTGCGAGCCGCGTCGTCCGCGAGCTGGACGCCGGGCAGCCGGCCGCCGGGCCCCTGGCGATCCTCCGGATCCACCTTCCCGCCGGGAAACACCCATGCCCCTGCGAAGGAGCGGCTGGTGCCGGGGCGCTCCAGCATCAGCACCTCGAGGCCTGCGGCTCCGTCGCGCAGCAGCACCACGGTGCACGCATCCTCCAGCGGCGCCAACGGCGGCAGCGGTTCATGAGTGTTCATGGGGCCAGCCTACCCGCGCCGGGACTCCCCGACGGGCCCGTCACGGCCAGGCAAAAGCCAGTCCGGAAGTGGTTGTTGCCAACGACTATACACGCGAGTAGTCTGCTATCCATGAGTACAGCACAGGAGGACCTGACCGGCCGGGCAAGGCTGCGTGACGCCGCCATTGAGGGCTTTGCCGCGCACGGCTTTGACGAATCGCTGCGCGCCATTGCGGCCCGGGCGGGCGTCAGCGCGGGGCTGGTCCGCCACCACTTCGGGTCCAAGGAGGTACTTCGCGCCGAGTGCGACGCCACCGTCCTGGAACGGTACCGCATCATGAAGGAGGACAGCATTAACGTGCCCGCCACGCGCGTGTTTGCCCAGCTGCCATCCTCCCATGAGGGCGGGCTGCTGATGGTCTACATACTGCGCAGTGTCCAGGACGGCAGCGCGGCCGGGCGCACGTTCATAGAAAACATGGTGGCCGAGGCTGCGGCCTTCACTGCGGACGCCGTCTCGCGCGGCCTGGTCGTCCCCAGCCGCGACGAGGCCGCCCGGGCGCGCTACATGGTGCAGCAGTCAATCGGCAGCATGCTGGTAAACCTGGCCATGCGCCCCGACGTGCGCCTGGACGACTTCCCCGCCGTCATGGAGCAGTACATGGCGGAGACCATGCTCCCAACCCTGGAGCTGTACACAGAGGGCGTTTTCACCGACAGCAGCTACCTGGACCAGTACCTGTCCTTCCGGGCCGCCAACACCAACCCGCCCGCGGGCCGCGCGGGAGAACCTTTAGCAAGGTAAGGAAACACCATGTCCCCAAACATTCCGGCCGTGGAGGTCACAGGACTGCGCAAGCGGTTCGGGACGACCACGGCATTGGCAGGCCTGGACCTGCAGGTTGAGCAGGGCACCGTTGCGGGCTTCCTGGGCCCCAACGGTTCAGGAAAGTCCACCACCATCCGCATCCTGCTCGGCCTGTTGCGGGCCGACGGGGGAAGCGCCACCCTCCTGGGCGGCGATCCCTGGCGCGACGCCGTCGAGCTTCACCGGCGCATCGCGTACGTTCCGGGGGACGTCAGCCTGTGGCCCAACCTCACCGGCGGCCAGGCCATCGACATCCTCGCCCGGTTGCGCGGCGGCGTGGACATGGCCCAGCGCGACGAACTGCTGGCCCGGTTTGAGCTGGACCCCAGCAAGAAGGCGCGCAGCTATTCCAAGGGCAACCGGCAGAAGGTGGCGCTGGTGGCGGGCCTCGCCTCAAGCGCCGAGCTGCTGATCCTGGATGAGCCGACGTCGGGCCTGGACCCGCTCATGGAACAGGTGTTCACCGACTGCATCAGGGAGGTCAAGGCGCAGGGCCGCAGTGTGCTGCTCTCCAGCCACATTTTCGCCGAAGTGGAAAAGCTCTGCGACACGGTGACGATCATCCGGGAAGGCCGGACGGTGGAGGCGGGCCGGCTGGACGAACTGCGCCACCTGCACCGCACCACCGTTTCGGTAACCCTTGACCGCGAAGCGACCGTACTGGCCGGCGTGCCCGGCATCAACGACCTTGCCGCGGACGGCAACCGGGCCACTTTCACCGTGGGCGAGGAAGCCCTAGGCGGCGTCCTGGCCGCCATCGCAGCCTACGCGCCGCGCACCCTGGTCTCCAGCCCGCCATCCCTTGAGGAACTGTTCCTGCGCCACTACGGCGCCGCCGGGACGCCTGCCGCGGCAGGCAAGGGCTCCGGGACGGGCACGACGGCGGCGCAGACGGCGGGTGCGCGATGAGCATCGCAGCCCCCCGCCTGCACGTTGCATCGGCGCCGGCTGCCATGTCAACGCTGGCCGGCTTCGGCCTGTCCGTGCGGTTCATCCTGCGCCGCAACTGGCTGCGCCTGGTTGTTTGGGCGGCTGTGCTGGCCATGATGATCCCCATTGTCTACACGTCCCAGCAAGCCACCTTCCCCACCCAGGCGGCCCGCGACGCCTACGCCAACGTCGCCAACACCCCCGCCATTGCGGCCATGACTGGTCTGCCCTATGCCGCCGGCAGCCTGGGCGGCATTCTGGTCATCAAGATTTGGATGACGCTCGCCGTCGCCCTGGGGTTTGCCTCCATCTTCCTGGTGACCCGCAACGGCCGCGCCGATGAGGAGGCAGGGCGCACCGAGCTGCTGCGCGGCTCCGCCCTGGGACGGCATGCCTTCAGCCTCGCCAACTACACCGTCGCCGGCAGCCTCAGCGTTGCGACGGGCCTGCTGATCTCACTGCTGGCCCTCTCTGACAAGCTCCCCGCTGCCGGGTCCTGGGTGCTGGGCGGATCGATCGCCGGCGTCGGGCTGGCGTTTGTGGGGGTCTCGGCCCTTTGCGGGCAGCTGGCTTCCACCAGCCGCGGCGCCAACTCCCTGGGCGTGGCAGTGCTGGCCGCGTTCTATCTCATCCGGGCCGTTGCCGACGTGGATGCCCATGACACCAACGTCACGGCGCTGAGCTGGTTCTCGCCTATCGGCTGGGGGCAGAACATGCGTTCCTACGCCCAGGACACGTGGTGGCCGTTGCTGGCACTGGTGGCCCTCGCCGCCGCCGCGTGCATCCTGGCCCTGCGCATTGAAACCCGCCGCGACTTGGGCATGGGATTGCTGCCGGCACGCCCCGGGCCGGCACGTGCCACCGCGTTCCTGGCCTCCCCCCTGGGCCTGTCCCTGAGGCTGCAGCGGGCCACGCTCATTTCGTGGCTGTTCGGTGCCATTGTGGCCGGCCTGTTCTTTGGCAGCGTGGCGAAGGCCATGACCACCGTCCTGGACCCGTCAAACACCGTTGCCAAGGCCTTCCTGGGCGGATCCCACGACATGCTCAACGGCATCCTGGGCACCTTCGTGCTGTTCACTGCCATGCTGGCCGGCGCGTTTGCCCTGCAGAGCCTCTCCGGCGCCCGCGCCGAGGAATCCGGCGGCCGGCTCGAATCCCAGCTCGCCGGATCGCTGGCCCGGACCAGGTGGCTCGGCGCCCACATCGCCGTGGCTGCTGCCGGCTCCGCCCTGATGCTGCTGCTGGGCGGCTGGCTCACGGGCGTCTCCTCCAACGGGGCGGCAAGCGGTTCCGCCATGGCATGGGCCGCGTTTGCCTACTGGCCCGCCGTGCTGCTGATGATGGGCGCCATGCTGTTCCTGCACGGGTTCCTGCCGCGGCAAAGCGTCAGCCTGAGCTGGGCAATTTACGGCGTTTCGGTGGTGGTGGCAATGTTCGGGCCCCTGTTTTCACTGTCCGAGAGCGCCATCAAGGCCACCCCGTTTGGGGCTGTTCCGAGGATGCCGGCCGTTGACTTTTCGCTGCCGCCCGTCCTGGTACTGACGGCCATTGCCGTGGGCCTTGGGGCCCTGGGCGTTTGGCGATTCCGCACCCGAGACATCATCCCGGAGTAGCCTGAGAGAAGGAGTGAATCCAAGAAGAATCCGAAAGGGAGCAGTCGTGGAAGACGCAACGCTGGGCAAGGCACTGGAGATTGAACACCGGGACATTGACGGCGGCATCGAGGCGTATCTGGCCAGCCTGGGCGGCACGGCAGACCCCGCACCGCTCCGGGCGGCGCTGGCCGGGCTGCGGCGGCACATCTACCTTGAGGAGCAGTTCCTGTTTCCCCCGCTGAAGGCCGCCGGGCTCATGGGCCCCATCTTTGTCATGCTGCGCGAGCATGGGGAACTCTGGCGTTCCATGGACGCCCTGGACGCACTGCTGGCTGCGGCAGCGGACACCGCGGCGCTGCGGGATTCCTGCACGGGGCTGCTGGCATTGCTCGACGCCCACAATTCCAAGGAAGAGCCAATCATCTACACCCAGGCGGACCAGCTTCTGGACGGCGCCGCCAGCACCGAGCTGCTGGACTTCCTCGAGGGAGGCACCACGCCGGACGGCTGGGTGGCCAGCGCCGCGTAGCCCCCTCTGGCGCCACCGCACGAATCGTGTGAAAGTGTCACCATGGGAACCATGATCAACCTCACCGCAGCCGGTGAAACCATCCAGGCCTATCAGGCCGAAGCTGTCGGGCCTGTGCGCGGGGCCGTGGTGGTCATCCACGAAATCTGGGGACTGACCGGGCACATCAAAAATGTGGCCGACAGGTTCGCCGCCGAGGGGTACCTGGCCCTGGCCCCTGACTTGATGGGGCTCGCAGGGCTGGATGCGACGTTGCTGGCCGAGCTCGGCGCGGACAGGAGCGATCCGGCCAAGCGAACGGCCGTCCAGCCCAAGATCAGGGCAGCCACCGTGCCCCTGCGCGACCCCGGAAAGGCCGCGCGAATCCAAGCGGGCGTCGCCGCCGCCTACCACCACCTTGCGGCGGTCGACGGGCAGGCCGGGAGGACCGGCGTCGTCGGCTATTGCTTTGGCGGAACGTATGCCTTTGCGCTGGCCGTGTCCGAGCCCGGGCTCGCGGCGGCCGTGCCGTTTTACGGCCAGGCGAACTACACCGTGGCGGAACTGGCCGCCGTGAAAAGCCCCATCTTGGCGTTTTACGGCGAGGAGGACACCGCACTGACGGACGCACTCCCGGACCTCATTGCCCATATGCGTGAGGCCGGGGTGGATTTCCGGTACACCGTCTTTTCCGGGGCGGGGCATGCGTTTTTCAATGACAGCAACCCTGTTTCCTACCGGGCGGAAGCTGCCCGGATTGCCTGGACGGAGACGCTGGAGTTCCTCGCCGAGCAATTGGGGTGAGGTGCAGCCGGGACCCAGCTGGTGCGCCCGGATCTCAGCTGCCGGCTGCCGCCTGCAACAGTTGGCGCGCGATCGGACCGGCCGTGACCGCCCCGAGGTCGCCGTCCTCCACAAACACTGCCACCGCCACGTCGCCCTGTGCCGCAATGACCCACGAGTGGGTGTGCGGCGGCGTCGCGGTGCCAAACTCGGCCGTGCCGGTCTTGCCGATGGCGGGGGCGCCCGGCAAGTCCGCCAGGACGCCCAGGTACCCGTCGGTCACCACCGAACGCATCATGGTGCGCAGGCCGTCAGCTTCCTTGGCGGTCAACGCGGGGCCTCCCACCTGGCCCGCCTTGCCGTCGTGGCCCTGGATCAGCACGGGCACCACCACGGACCCCTTGACCACCGTGGCCATCATGGTGGCGAGGTCCAGCGGGGACACCAGCACCTTTCCCTGCCCGATCATGGAGGCTGCGTGCTCGGTTCCCGTTGAATCGCGCGGCACGGAACCGGTGAACGCGTCAAGGCCAAGATTGTTCGTCATGCCAATGCCCAGCGCACCGGCGGCGTCCGCCAGCTTGGCTTGGGACAATTTTTCAAATTGCGACACAAACGCCGTGTTGCAGGAATGGGCAATGGCAACCGTCATGGACACCTGGCCGGTGGCCTCCGCCGCATAACCGGGCGCGTTGAGGAATTTCTTGCCGTCCGCGGTGAATTCCGGCGTGCAGCTGAGCGTGGAAGCCGGCGTCATGCCTTCGCGGAACAGCCCCAGCGAGGTGGCGATTTTGAATGTGGAACCGGGCGCATACTGGCCCAGGAAAGCCGTGTTGTAGCCGTTGCTGTCGGGTCCGTTGGCGGCAGCGAGGATGGCGCCCGTGGAGGGCTTGATGACCACCACGGAGCTTGGCGTCTTGACGTCGGTGAGTGCACTTTCGGCATCAGTTTGCAGCTTTTGGACCAGCGTGGTCTTGACGTCCTTGCCGTCCACGGGGGCTGCGCTGAAGAGGATTTTCGCAGCTTGGCTGTTCGCGGCGGCGGGTGCCGGCTTAGCCCCGTCCGTGGCCGTGGCCGTGGCCCCGGCGGAGGGCAGGGCGGCCGGCACGGCCTCCACGGTGACGCCGGGAGTTCCTTCCAACTGGGCACCCTGGGACGCCTGCAGGCCGCTGCCGCCCACGATTTCCCCGGCCACCACCTGGCCCTTGGAGTTGGCAATATCCTCGGCCGTGGCCTGGTGCACGGAGCCCAGGATGGCCTGCGCAAAGGTGCGGGTGGGTGCCAGCGGCAGCGTTCCCGGCACGGCCAGGAACCCCTGGACCGCCTTCAGCTGCCCCGGCGGCAGTGCGGCGAAAGCGTCATCGCGCAGCGTGATGGCGTCCACAAAGGCGACGGGGCCGTAGGCCTTGACCTTGGCCACGTAGGCGGCCGGGTCAATGCCGACCACGGCGGCCAGGGCTTTCGCGCCCGCCTCGGCCTGCGCCTCATCCAGGCCGTCCTTGTTGATCCCGACGGTTTGGACAGGGCGTTCCTTGACGATGGCCTGCCCGGACGAGTCCAGGATGGAGGCCCGCTGCGGGTACGTGGTGGTGATCTTCAGGCCCTCGCCGGGCAGCAGCCTTGGCTCCACCATGGCCGGCGTCCAGGTGATGGTCCATCCCGTGCCGTTGCGCTTCATGTCCGCCCCGGTTGCATAGGTCCACGGCTTGGCCTGCTTGGGGAGGGACCAGGAGTAGTTCAGGGACACCCGGGCCGTGTCCTTCTCCCCCAGGGCCACCTGGCCAACGCTGACCTTGGGCCACACCGGGTCAAGTCCCTTTGCCAGGGCGGCCAGTTCCTTTTGGACCTCCGCGGCCGGCTTGTCAAACGCCACGGCACCGACGGTGTGGCTGGTCAAGGCGGCTGCGAGCGCTGTGGCCGCTGCCGTACCGTCGTCCTTGGGCGGGGAGCATGCCACCACGGCCGACAGGACCAGGCCAAACGAAAGCGCAAGGGCGCAAGCGCGACGAATCATGGATTTCCTCAAGGTAGATGTTTGACCAGCCTAGCCACTGTGCCTTGACAAGGCTGTCACCGACGCGGGCGGGCACCCAACCGGCGGGTGCCGCCGTCGTGCCTTGGTTTTCAGGGCTCGACGACGGCACCGGCCGCGCGCTGGAGGGAGTTACCGGGCGGCGCCCACAATGATCTCGTTGACCACAGGTGCCGCGCCCCGGTCCAGGACAAGCCGGATGCCGGTGACGGGATTGCCGCCCACGGACACGTTCGTGTAGCCGGACTTGAGCCGGCCGGCCGCCGTCCAGGCGCCCCCGCGCTGGACCTCGACGGTCCCGGCAGCGGTGCCGACCACCGTTATTGCCGGCACCGTGCGCGGGTCAAACAACTGGGTGATGTTGTCCCCGGCCACGGCCGGGCGGGCACCGGTCCAGGCCGTGTCCACCCTGCCGTCCACGGCGGCGGAAAGCACACTGCCGTCGGCCGAGGGGATGGTGGACGTTACCCCCACAGGAACGGTGCTGACAGTGAATTCGCGGATCTTGATCCACTTCCCGCCGGGGTTGGGGGCCGTGGCTATGATCCGCACGTAGCGGGCCGTCACGGGTGTGGCAAAGGCGGCGGCAATGACGGGGGCGTTGTCGAAGGTGCCCGCGTCGGTCCAGGTGGCGCCGTCCACGGAGTACTGCAGCAACGCGTGGTACATCATGTCGGCGCTGACGGTGTCGGAGTCGGACTGCTGGATTTTGACGCCTGTGATGCTGGCAGGGCCGCCCAGGTCGGCCCCGATGGTGGAGCCGACGGCCGGGGCGCTGTTCGTCCAGAAGATGGTGCCGGTGTCGCCGTCGAACATCTTGTCGGCGGTGTTGTTGCCGTAGGGCGCGAAGCTGGTCACGGCCGTTGGTGCCGAACCTGCCGTCGGCACTGCCCCGAGCCAGGCATCCGCAACGGACTTGGCCTTGGTGATGAACTGGCCGAAGACGCCGTCACCAACTTGGGGTACCACCAGCCCCTGGTCCAGGGTGGGCTGCGTGGCCGCACCCGCCGCGGCGACGGCGGCGTTCAGCCTGGTCCGGGCCTGGACCGCGGCGGGGCCGTCGCCCTTCGTGACTGCCCGGAGCATGTCAAGGGCATAGCCGGTGGCTCCGCCCCAGTTGGCGGCCGTGTCGATCCAGTGCTTCGTGTCGGCGTAGAAGCCGGCCGAAGCCATGCCGGCCAGGTCCTGGGGCATTTGCCGGATCAGGGCCGCGCGGTCGGCGAGTGCGGAATGCACAGGGAATGTCCCGGCGTCGTACTGGGCCCAGAAGGCGGCGACGTCGGCCGAAAGCGCCGGTGCGCTCGGCGTCAGGGAGTCGTTCTGCCAGTTCTGGTTGAGGTCAGCGAAGGCAGTGAGGGATTCCAGCGCACCCTTCCCGGTGCCGGCAAGCAGTTTGAGGGCGGCGTCCATGGACTGCCGCGGCTGGTAGGCGGGGCCGTTCCAGGTGAAGTCTGCGAAGTTGAACAGGGTGGGGAGGGAAGCGTAGGACTCGATCATCGGGTTGGCGGTGATGCCCGCAGTGGCGGTGTAGAGGTCGGCATCGCGGCCGATCAGCGGGGCCAAAAACAGCTTGTTCTGGGCGAAGTCGTTGACCGGGTAGTTGTCCCAGATGAACAGGCCGCGGGGATCGGACGCCGTGCCATAGGTGACTTGGGCGGCCTTGGTGCTGGCCGTGGTGATCCTGTGCGAGACCACCTGTTCGCCGGTCCACTGGAGCAGGATGTCCTTGTCCATCGCCAGGCCGAGTTCGCCCTTGTAGGGATCCGCGGCTGAGCCGGCATAGTTGGTGGGGACCATCTGAAGCGCTCCGGCGTCGGGGTGTGTCTTGATGAACTGGGCATTGACTGCGTTGAGGTAGTAGGCCTGTGCATCGGCGAGTCCCTTGAAGTTCGTCTTGGGGAACATTGCCTTGTCGGCGGCGCACTGCAGGTACGGGGCAATGTCATCCAGTGCGATGTAGAAGTCGCGGACACCGAGCGCGTAGAGGGATTCAAACTTGGCGACCGTCGAGTCCAGGTCTGCCTTGTTCGAGTAGCAGATGTCGTTGCCGGGCGAGAGGGCATACGTGAATTTCACGTGGTTCGCGGCGGCCGTGTCGATGAGTTCCTTCAGCTGCTGCTGTTCGGTCCCGGTGTACAGCTCACGCCACCGGGCACGGAGCAGCGGGTCGTCCTTGGGCGAGTAAATGTAGGTGTTCATCTTCTGCTGGCCGTAAAAGGCGAACTGGTCCAGGCGGGCCTGGTGCGACCACGGGGTGCCGTAGAAGCCTTCCACCGTTCCGCGCACGCTCATGAGCGGCCAGTCCAGGACCCGGACCGGCGCGATCGCTTTTTTGTTGATGAGCTGGCGCAGCGTTTGAACGGCGTAGAAGGTGCCGTTGTTGTCAGCACCGGCCAGCACCGCCGTGTCCAGGCCGTCGACAGAGCCGGTGGCCAGGACGTAGCCTTCGGTATGCGCCAGCGTCGGGGCGGCATCGATGCCGAGCTTGCCCAGTGCCTCCCCCACGGTGGGGTTGTCCTGGGGCGTGCCGAGGTAGATGACGCTGCCGTTCTTGATGTCCTGCGCGCCGGTCACGACATTGACGTTGTTGCCCTCGCCGTTGAGCAGCGTGGTTGCCGCCGTCACGGCCGCCTTGTCCGTGGTGCGGCCGACCACCAAGGTGACCCTGCCGTTCAGGGGTACTTCCCGGCCCTGTGCCGCCACGGATTGCGGCACCGGGTAGATGGCCGGCACCCCGGACGGTCCCGCGCTGCCCGCAGCCTGGCCGTCCCCGGCCTGCCCGCCGGCCAGGGCCCCCGGAGCGCCGGTGAGCATGAGGGCGCCGGCCACCAGGGCCGCAGCCCCGGCCCCGGCAATGCGTTTGATGATTGGTGAATTCTCGAGTGTCATTGAATGTCCTTGGCTTTTGATTCCGCGCCAGTCGCGTGACCCGCGCCACTCAACCCAACCACGAGACATCGGATGAATCTAGCCCTATTTTCCGTTACTTGACAGATGTGACAACGCGCAATGGTGCCCCGCCATGACTCATTTTCAGGCCGGGACACGCCACCAGTGGCAGGCTGCCATTAGAACCCTTGGCGCGCCGCTGACATCTTTTCACCTTCCGCGCTGTACCGCGCCGGAAACCTGCGCAGAAGTGTGTCACGGCCGGCAGCCGATATTACGCGCGGCTTGAGGGAGGACGAACAGCCGCCACGCGGCCATACTGGAGTGATGGATGCCAATTCCACCAGTGAACCCGACCGCAGAACTGGTGCCCGGGCTGGCGACAACACCGCACCGGTTGGCAGGGGCGCGCCGGGCGCCGGAGGCCAGGGGGCAGGCGCCCCGGGGGCGGGAAGCCGGGCCCCGGTTCTCCGCCAACGCCGCCTGGAGAGCACGGCCCGTCTCTGGTTTCAAAGGGCATTGTTCCTGCTCATCATTGTGGGAGCCGGCTGGCTGATCTACTTTCTCGTCGCCACTGAGGTTCGCGACCGGCTGCGCCAGCCGTGGCTTTTCATCGTTGTCTGGGTGCTGGCCGCCTATGTCCTGCTGCCGCGGCTGAACCGCGTCCTGTCCGGACTGTATGTCCCCGACTATTTCATTGGCCGCACGCGTACAGTTGACGGCCTGCTCGGCGACCCGGTCAACCTGGCAGTGGCCGGCAGCACTGAGGAGCTCCGCCGGGCCATGCTGGCCGCCGGCTGGACGGAGCCGGATCCCGTCACGCTGCGCAGCAGCTGGCGGATCGCCAGGGATTCCGTGATGCGCCGCAGCTACCCCGCAGCGCCCGTGAGCCCGCTCTTTGTCTTCAGCCGCAAGCAAACCCTCGCCTTCGAGTTGGAAGTCGACGGCAGCCCGGCGCAGCGGCACCATGTCAGGTTCTGGTCCTGCCCCGAGGGCTGGAAGCTGCCCGGCGGCTTCGACGTCGACCTGGTGGGTGCGGCCACCTTTGACCGCCGCGTGGGCCTGTCCCTGTTTACCTTTCAAATCACGCACAAGATTGCCGAAAACACTGACCAGGAACGTGACCTGGTGGTGGCGGCCCTGGCCCGCGGCGGGGCTTCCGTCCACACCATCCGGCACTTCTCCACCGGCTACCACAGCCGCAATGGCGGCGGCGACGCCATTGAGACGGACGGGGACCTGCCCGTTGTCGTCGTCAGTCCCACTCGCCAGGCTGACGCGGACGGCGCGGACGTTAATCTGCAATGGTGAGGTTTTGCCATTTCCCGGGCACGGCAAGCCGCGGCCCCCATGACCCCGCGTACACAGGATAGTAATAACGCGTGCCGGTCGTGGTGTTTCGGGCGGCAAGGCCCCTGCTGCCGGGGCCTGAGAAGCCGAAGAGCGGGCTCAGCGAGTCGTATCCCTGCCACCCTGCTCCAATCACCCGGCGGGTCTCGGAGACGATCGCCCCGGTGCCGGTGCCGCGATAGAGGAGCATCGCGCCGCTCTTTTGACGGACGAGGAGGTCGGGGCGGCCGTCGGCATCAAAGTCGAGCTGCGTGATCTTCAGGCCCGTCCAACCAGTTCCGATCTTCACGGCAGTCTGCACCGTTGTCCCGTGGGGGTTGGCCCAGTAATACAATCCCCCTGCACTATTGGTGCCCACAAGCCACGGATAGGGTGCCTTCGTGGACCACTTGCCCACGGTGAGTGTTATGCCCTGCCACCCCTGGGAAGCGATGACTGGGCCGTACGCCAGTCCCCCGCCGGCTCCCAGGTAAACGTTCACCCTGCCGCTGTTCCATTGGACAAGCAGGTCAAGCACGCCGTCGCTGTTCCAGTCCGTGACATGCATGTCGCGGATGTTGGTGAAACCGTGGCCGATCTGTCTGGCAGGGCCCGACTTTTCGGCTCCGACGGCTGGCACGTCAAAGAGCAGGCCGGACGGATTAGCGTAGACGGTGTCCGCAAGCGAGGTAATGGCGTGGACCGGCGGAGACGGCACTGGTGTCGGGGTTGGCGACGGTGTCGGGGTTGGCGACGGCGTCGGGGGTGGCGTGGGTTGGGCCGCGCCGCCGGCAAATGCCGACACCCCTGCCGGAGTCCCCAGCCCGGTGGGCCCGTCGTATCCGACGGTGCTGGAGCACAGGTAGGCGCCGGAACAGCTGCCGTTGCTTCCTGTCACAACGTCGTTGAGCTGCCCGGCATGGAGGTACGGGAATTGCGCCGGATTGCTGCCCGACGGCGGCACCCCGGCCATGGCGTACACGGCGGCTATCAAGGGTGCGGATGCACTGGTTCCCCCAACGACAGTCCAACCCGTGGCGGCGCTATAAACGGCCAGCCCGGTTCCCGGGTCGGCCACGGCCGAAACGTCGGTGACGGTGCGGGTGGTGCAGCCGGCGTCAGCCTGCCACGCCGGCTTGGTGGAAGCATAGGAACAGCCGCTGCCGGAGCCGGACCAGGCGCTTTCCACCCACCCACGGGCACTCGCATTGCTGCTCAGGCTGGTCCCGCCCACGGCCGTTACGTAGGCGGACGCTGCTGGATATTCGGCGCCGTAGCCACTGTCGCCGGCGCTCGCGGTCACGGCGACGCCGGGGTGGTTGTAATAGCCGTCAAAAGAGGAATCGAGGCTGCTGGACGGGGTTCCGTAGCTGTTGGAAACAGCCACTGCACCCTTGGCGACTGCCATGTTCACTGCGGCGCCCAGGTCGGCAATCGAGGTGGTGTCGGCCTCAAGCAGCAGGATGTTGCACAGCGGACACGCAGCCGAAACCATGTCCAGGTCCAGGCTGATTTCAGTGGACCAGCCCGCGTCGGCGCGCGGATAGGCCGCGCCGCCGCGCTGGTCAACCTTCGCAAAGCATCCATTGGATGCCGTGCACCCGGGGAGTCCGAACTTGGCCCGGTAGGCGGCAAGGTCCGATTCGGCCGTTGGGTCATCGTAGGCGTCCACCACCGCCACCGTCATTCCGGCTCCAGCCGTTGCGGCCGGGAGTTTGTAGGCGGCCTGCAGGTCCGAGGGCGCATAGCCGTACGGCACGGTGGAAGCTGATGCGAGGGGGCCTCCGACATCCAGGTCCTTGACGGCATCGCAGCTGGCATGGCCCCGTGTGGCGGGCGCACATACCGCCTGGTGCCGGTGGCCGGCCAGGGAGCGCTTGACGTTGCGGTGGCTGTCCGGGTGGACTGCCACCGGCGGCGCGGAGGGACCCGGCGGAGCGGGCGTTTGGGCACCGGCTGCGGTCCAGGCGTACCCGGACAACACGATGGCAACAAGGGCGGCCATTGCCCTGGTCCGGGGTTTCCAGCAACGCGTTCCCCAGATAGTCACTAATTTGTCCTCTCAACGGGTCGGCAAGGCGGCATTCCTTGGGGCCGAGCTCCAGATTACCCCTGCCGGACCTCAATTTCGCCCGGGGCGTCGGGATTGAACACCAGCCGGCGGTTGGCAATCTTGTCAGTGAAGAAGCGGTCGTGGCTGACCACCACCACGGCCCCGGGAAAGTGCAGCAAGGCGCGCTCCATGACCTGCGTGCTGGACATGTCCAGGTGGTTGGTGGGCTCATCAAGCACCAGCACCGAGGCGCCCGAGAGCAGGCACTGGGCCATGGCAACACGTGCGCGCTGCCCGCCGGAAAGCGCCCCGATGCGCTGCTTGAGGTCCGCCTCGGAGAACTGGAACATGGCCAGGAATCGGTTCACGGACTTTTTCGTCGCGGTCAGTGCCAGGCTGTCCGGCATGGCGTTCACGGCGTGTGTGACGGTGTCCTCAGGATCCAGATTCTCAAGCACCTGGTTGTAGGAGACCAGCCCGCCGCCCTTGGCCCACGTCACGTGGCCGGAATCTGCCGGCTCTTCCCCTGTGAGGGCGCGCAAAAGCGTTGACTTGCCGGAACCGTTGGCGCCCAGCACCACAATCCTGTTGCCGCGGCGGATCTCAAAGCTGAGGTCGCTGAACAAGGTCCGGCCGGCATACGCCTTCGACAGCGACTCCACCCGGCAGAGCACGTCCTTGACGTGCAGCCCGCCGTAGATCTCGGTGATGATCTTGTCCACGGGCCGCGGCGCACGAGATTTCTTGATCTTGGACAGCTTGGAATCCAGCCCCTTGGACGCGGCCTTCGCCGCCGCCCGGCGGTCCGAAATCCCTTCCGCCTCAAACGCCAGCAGCTCGGATTCATGCACAAACTGGCTCTCCAGCGTCTTGAGCCGGAACTGCTTGGCCACCACGTACTCGCCAAAATTGCCGGGGTATTCGTGGAGGTGGAAGTTCTCCAGCTCGATGATCCGCGTGACCACCGAGTCCAGGAACTTCCTGTCGTGGGAGACAATGACGGCCGCCCCCTTGAAATTCTTGAACCAGCCTTCCAGCCATTCGACGCCGGCCACGTCCAGGTAGTTGGTGGGCTCGTCCAGCAGCAGCACATCCGGCGCCTCGAGCAGGATTTTCGCGAGGGCGGCCCGGTTGCGCCAGCCGCCGGAGAGCTCGTCGATGGCACAGGAACGGTGGGCCTCAGCGAAGCCCAGCGTGGTGAGGACCTTGTCGATGGTGCGCTGGTAGTCCCAGCCGTCCAGCCGGTCCATGTCGGCAAACAGCTCCGCCTGGCGGTGGATGAGCCGGTCCAGCTCATCGGCGGGCTGGTCGGCCGCGAGCGCGGCGTCAATGCCGGCCAGCTCAGCTTCGACCTCCACCACGTGGGCAAAGACGTCCTGGAGCACCTCAAGGATGGTGGAGGCGCCGTTGAGCTCGGAGAACTGCGAAAAGTAGCCAATCTTTGTGCCCAGTTCCACGGCCACGGTGCCGGAATCCGGTTCCACCTGGTCCATGACCAGCTTGAGCAGCGTGGACTTTCCCGAGCCGTTGCGGCCAATCAGGCCCACCCGGTCGCCGCCGTCGAGCTTGAAAAACGCTTCCCGCAGCACCTGCACGTTGTCAAAGCGGACGGAGACATCGTTGAGGCGGATCAAGCTCATGGGTGTGGTCCTTGCGAGTGGGTTGGTGGCGGGCCCGGGAAGTTCACCCGCCCCCACTTTACCGGCAGACGCCACTGCCCAACGCACGACGGCGGCAGGCGCGTTGGGCACCCAACCCGCCTGCCGCCGTCGTGCTTGAGGCGGATTTAGCCGTTGGGACGGCTGGGGATGTACTGCAGCGCCCACTTGTTGCCGTCGGGATCGGCAAAGTAGACAAAGTGGCCCCAGGCCTGGACGTCGATGTCGCTGACGTCCACACCGTTTGCCTTGAGTTGGCTGTGGGCGGCCTGGATGTCGCTGACAACGATCTGCATGTTCGGGGCTGTCCCGGCGGGCGCATCGGTGAGACCCTCGCCGATGCAGATGGAACACGCCGAGCCCGGCGGGGTCAGCTGCACAAAGCGGATGCCCTCGGTGGGGCGTTCGTCAAAGTCGGCGTTGAAGCCCACCTTGTTCACGTAGAAATCCTTGGCCCGGTCCACGTCGGAGACAGGCACAAACACCAATTCAAGTTTCCAGTCCATGGGCTTACGCTATTCCAGGTGCGGTCCGCTGGATAGGGCTGGGAATGGATCTGGCGGCTGAAATTCGGGCGCCCGCTGATAGATTCGGCAGCACATCATGCACTTCACCGCGCTTGCAACCTCACATGGCGTCACTGAACGCACCATCAAACTGGCCGACGTCACCGGGGTGCTCTGGTCGCCGCCATCCGAGAGGCCGGGGCGGCAGCCCCATCCAGTTTCTCTCGCCCCTGGGCGGCGCCGAAATCGACAGGAAGTCAGGTCTCGACCTGTTTGACGCCTTCGGCTTGAAGGAGAAGACTCTGCGCGCCAATCCCGGCGGCCACCGCCAGGTGACAGTCAGCGCGTACACGCCGTAGACCGTACCGTCGAACTTGAACGGCACCTTGTCAAGGGTGGCGGCAAAGGACAGGCGGTCGGATTGCCGCCCAACGGATGGCGGCTGACGGGCACAGATTTGCTGCTTCCTGGGCCGCGGCATGCTGCCCCTTGTCCGGCCTGGACTGCAGCAGCACCACGATTCCGTCTTCATCGCGCTGGTCAAATACCGCGTGGGTGATGATGACGCAGGTACCGGCACCACAGCATTTTTCCTCATCGACAATTACGCGCATCCCTGCATCTCCTTTTCCGTTTGATTTGGTTCGGACACCCAATTCCTTGCAGGCGCTTCCATGCTTGTGGGTTAAGGACAGGCCCGAAAAAGGACCGTGAGCCCATCTTTCGCACTGTCCCCGACCATTGCATCGTCCCGTTGGACCGGGGTGGGTACTGCATCTGCCCAAGGCGCTTCCAGGGTAAAAGGCACGACGACGGCTGGCGCACATGGTGTGCTGGCGTGTCGTCTGGCGCCTTGGCCTGACATCGCCGGGAGTGCTTCAAATGCAGTAGCCCGATCGAGCTGATGGGACGACGATTCCGGGATTTTTTCTGGGAAACATTGAAGTGTCATCGGCCGCGCAAAACGTGCGGCAGTCCATTTACCTGCCGGAGTACACCATGCCAAAATTCCTCGCCGCGATCGGACGCTTCAGCGCCCGGCACCGGCTCGTCATCGTCGCCGCGTGGGTGTTGATCTTCGCGGTCTTCACCGGCGTCGCCGCCACCTCCTCGGACATGGGCGGCCCCACGGGTGCCATGCCTTCAACCAGTGCGTCGAAAGCCCTCACAACTGTGCAACAGAAGTTCCCCGCCATGAAGGGCGGCACGAATGCGAAAACACTCCAGCTCGTCATCGAGACCTCCGGCCTCGCCAAGGTTACCGATGCGGGCACCAAGGCAGGCATCGAGCGGACCCTGGCGAAGGCGGGCACCCTTCCCCACGTAAAATCGGTCAGCGACCCGTACAGCACCATCCAGCCTTTCGTCTCCGCAGACGGCACCACTGTGGTGTCCACGCTGGTGTTCAGCGGCATCACCGGCGGCAACGCGGAGGCCACCTATGAAAAGGTCCTCGATTTCGCCAAGGCCCAGGGGTCGCAGTTCACGGTCCAGGTTGGCGGCGCCATCACCGAAGACAGCTATGCGGCGTTTGGCCCGGGTGAGGCGGCCGGAATCATCATTGCGTTCCTGGTCCTGCTGATCACCTTCGGATCACTGGCCGCCGCGGGTGCCAACATGCTGGTGGCAATTGCCGGCGTGGCCATCGGAACCATCGGCGTCGTCGCCTGGTCGGCGGTCCATCCCATCGACTCCACCACCATCACCCTGCCGAGCATGCTCGGACTCGCCGTGGGCATCGACTACTCGCTCTTCATCCTCACGCGGTT
>Ga0134128_10002553_pt1 | contig 22450 bp, 23 predicted proteins | sample KB31754_FD_96462 | JGI IMG/M metagenome (GOLD analysis project Ga0134128, IMG submission 96462) | Terrestrial soil microbial communities with excess Nitrogen fertilizer from Kellogg Biological Station, Michigan, USA - KB3-175-4 | ecosystem: Environmental > Terrestrial > Soil > Unclassified ... | reverse complement strand
GTGAGGTTGACGACGACGTCGGCGTTGGCGACGTCGTTCGTCCAGTCGCCCAGCCGCGATGGGCCGCCGCCCGCGACGCGCCCGGTCATCGGGATCGTGCCGTCGGGCTTCCATTCGACGTAGCGGAGCCGATCCGCCGGCCGTCCGATCACTTCGGTGCGCGTGAGCACCGTGACGTCGTAGCGGGCCAGAGCCAGCCGGGACGCGAGCGCGCGGCCCAGAAATCCAGTGCCGCCCGCGATCACGACCTTCATGGAGAAGACTCTATCGGAGGCGCGCGAAGATCAACGCACTCCGCCCTTGGAGGCCTTCGCGGTCGCATCCCGCATGTCGGCGATGCCGTACGCGGTTCCGGTTCCCGGCTGAATCCAGATCGACTGCGCCGATCCCTGCCGGCCGCCGACGCGCACTGTGTAGCCCTCAGCCTCGAGCTGCTTGACGACGTCCGGTGCGAGGCCATTCGCCTCGACGTCGAGGCGGTCCGGCAGCCACGCGTGATGCATCCGCGGCGCGTCGATCGCGTCGCGGCCCGTCAGGCCCCACGCGGCGACGTCGAGCACGATGTCCAGCACCGTGTTGATGATCGTCCGGCTGCCCGGCGACCCCGTGACGAGCGCGAGCTTGCCGTCCTTCGTGACGATCGTCGGCGTCATCGAGCTCAGCATGCGTTTTCCGGGCGCGATCAGATTCGGCGCGGTGCCGATGTTGCCGGTGAGGTCGGTCGTGCCCGGCTTCTTGTTGAAGTCGCCCATCTCGTTGTTCAGCAGGATGCCCGTGCCGGCGACGACGACGTGCGAGCCATAGCCGCCTTCGAGCGTGTAGGTGTTCGACACCGCCATGCCGTCCGCGTCGACGACCGAGAACTGCGTCGTGTCCATCGGCTCCTCCCGGCCCCCGGCGGTAGAGACGATGTCCTTGCCCAGCTCGACGCTGCTCGTCGCTTTCGCCGGGTCGATGGTCGTGATCAGATCGCGCGCGTGCGCCTTCGCCGTGAGATCCGCGATCGGCACCTTCACGAAGTCGGTGTCGCCGAGAAACCTCGCGCGATCGAGGAACGCGCGGCGCATGGCCTCGGTCACCAGGTGCACGGCCTCGACCGATCCGCGCGTCGTCTTCTGGATTTGCAGCGCCTCGAGCATGTTCAGTTCTTCGACGAGGGCGACGCCGCCGGAGCTCGGCGGCGCCATCGAGATGATCTGATAGCCGAGGAACGTGCCGGTGATCGGCGCGCGCTCTTTCGCCTGGTAGGCGGCGAGGTCAGCCTTCGTGATGAGCCCGCCGTGCGACGCCATGTCGGCCGCGATGCGGTCGGCGATCCAACCCGTGTAGAAGGCGTCCGGTCCGTCCGTGGCGATCGCGGTGAGCGACTTCGCGAGGTCCGGCAGCACGAGCGTGTCGCCCGCCGCCCAGGCGCCGCCGCCGGGCTTCGCGTACGCCGCGACGGAGGCGGCATAGGGCGCCATGCCGTTCGACACCTCGCGCTGCAGCGACGAGGCGAACGAGGGCGCCATGGCGAAGCCGTGCGCCGCGAGCGCGGCGGCCGGCATCACGACGTCGCGCCAGGGGAGCTTGCCGAACCGCTTGTGCGCGAGTGCCATGCCGCGCACCGTGCCCGGCACGCCCGGCGCGATGTATCCCGTCGCCGTCAGGCGGATGTCAATGTTGCCGTCGGCGCCGAGGTACATCGTCGGCGTCGATTTCGCCGGCGCGGTCTCGCGATAGTCGAAGGTCGTCGCGCGGCCGTCCGGCGTGCGGACGACCATGAATCCGCCGCCGCCGATGTTGCCGGCAAACGGATAGGTCACCGCCATGGCGAAGGCCGTTGCCACCGCGGCGTCGACGGCGTTGCCGCCCTTCGCGAGAATCGACGCGCCGATGTCGGCCGCGATGTCCGACGAGGAGACGACGACGCCGCTCGTCGAGGCCACGCCGAGATTGGGCGCAGACTGCGACGAGAGGCCGGCCGGAACCACGAGGAGCAGCGCGAAAATGGCGGCGCAGGTCTTCATGGCCGGAAGCTTACACCCCGGACAGCCTTCTGCTACCATCGCGGCCTCGGAAACGCAGCCTGACACCAGGAGGGGACGATGGCGTCGATCAATGTCGGCCGGGTAGTCGTCGGCGGTCTGGTGAGCGGAGTCGTGGGCAACGTGATTGATGGGGTCGCGAACAACACGCTGATGGCGCAGGACATGGCGGACCTGACCCGAAAGTTCGGGATGGATCCCGCGATGGCGCAGTCGCTCGCTGCGGCCGTGCCATGGATCGCCGTCGATTTCATTTTCGGGTTCGTGATGATCTTCACGTACGCGGCCATGCGCCCGCGTTTCGGTGCGGGTCCGAAAACGGCGATGATCGCGGCGTTCGTTCCATTCCTCGCCGCCAGCGTCGTCGTCTATGGCTTCACGAGCATGGGCATGATGTCGATGGCGGCGTACTGGAAGGGCACGATTGAAGCGCTCGTTTCGACCCAGGTCGCGGCGCTCGCCGGCGCGGCTCTCTACAAGGAAGCGTAAGCCGCACGAAAGGCCGCATGGTGCCTCAGCGCGTCAACCTCGGGAAGCTCGTGGCCGGCAGCGTACTGGCCGGCATCGTGATGAACATCTGCGACTACGTGTCCAATAACTTCATCCTCGCGACCGATTGGGAACACATCGCGCGGATTCGCAACGTGGACATGGCCGACATGACCAGCGCCACGGCGCTCATCACGTACATCACCGTCGATCTGCTCCTCGGCTTCCTCGTGGTGTGGACGTACGCCGCGATTCGGCCGCGTCTCGGCCGCGGGCCGGGCACGGCCGTCATCGCGGGGTTCATGGTGTTTGCCGCGGAGGCGCTGTTGATGGCGAGCTACGCCGTGTCGTTCCTCACCTGGGACGTGTTCATTCGCGGCGGGCTGCTGATGCTGGTGACGACGCTCGCGGGCGCGCTCTCCGGCGCGTGGGTCTACGGCGAAGAAGGCGACATGGACTAGGCGCTGCGTGTCCGAAACGGGCGAGCGGCAGCGAGCGCGTTAGAGGGGTCCGCGGGGGCGAAGCCCCTCGGATCATTGAAGTCCAAAAAAAAGGTGGCAGGCCCGAGGCCTGCCACCTGATATCGACACGAATAAGGACAGGGTCCTGCTACCAGCGTGGCTCGCGCCGGTCGCCGCGGCCACCACCGCCGCCGCCAAAACCTCGACCGCCGCCGCCTCCGCCGCCAAACTGCGGCTTCGGACGCGCTTCGTTGATCGCGAGCGTGCGCCCGCCGAGCTGCGTGCCGTTCAGTTCCGTGACGGCCTTCTGCGCGTCCGCGTCGGAGACCATTTCGACGAAGGCAAAGCCGCGCGCGCGGCCCGTCGCGTTGTCCCGAATGACGCTGACCGTATCGACCCCACCTGCCCGGCTGAACAGTTCGCGAAGCTCGTCTTCGTTCGTCGAATACGGAAGATTGCCTACGTACAGTTTGCGACCCATCTCCTGCGCTCCCCTGCGCGCGGGCCATTCAGGCCCGACGCAACAACCGGGCCGGGCCCGGGGTGATTCCGCGAAATTCAGCCTGATCGAGGGATCCGGAGCGGACGCTCCAAGGCCGGACTTCAGCGAGCCATTGAGGGTATGCGAAGGGGTGTCGGAAAGCAAATGACGGCCATAGGTCGCTCGCCCGCCTCAATAGAGGCCCTGGGGACGCTCAAATTGAGCCCGGACCGCACCCCACACCCCGTACCTCGCACTACCGTCCCATCAGAAGGGCCAGCAGCGCTTTTTGGGTGTGCAGACGGTTTTCCGCCTGCTCGAAGACGACCGACTGGATGTCGTCGATGACCTCGTCGGTGACTTCCGCGCCGCGATGCGCCGGCAGGCAGTGCATGAACCTCGCGTTGGGCCCGGCGGCGCGCATCAACTCGGCGTTGACCTGGTAGGGGCGGAACACATCTTCGCGCGCGGCGCTTTCGGCCTCCTGGCCCATCGACGTCCAGACGTCGGTATAGACCGCGTCGACGCCGCGGACGGCCTCGACGGGATCCGTGAGCACCTCGAGCGAGCCGCCGTCGCGGGCCACGCGCGCGGCCTCCTCGGCGACGTGCGCCGCCAGGGTGAAGCCGTCGGGCGACGCGACGCGGACGTGCACCCCGAGCATGGCGCCGGCGTGCGCGAGCGACGCGGCGACGTTGTTGCCGTCGCCGACGAACGCGATGGTCTTGCCCATGAGGCCGCCCGCCGCCTCGCGCAAGGTCAGCAGATCCGCGAGGGCCTGACAGGGATGCTCCTCGTCGGTCAGCGCATTGACGACGCGCAGGCTCGGCGCGGCCGCGGCAAAGCGCGCGAGACGCGCCTGCGCGAACGTGCGCACGACGGCCCCCGACACCCAGCGCTCGAGATTGCGCGCGACGTCCTCGACCGACTCGCGCGCCCCGAGGGCGACGTCGGCCGGCGGCTCGATGACCTCGCCGCCGAGCTCGCGAACGGCGATCACGAACGTCGATCGCGTGCGCAGCGACGGTTTTTCGAAGAGCAGGGCGACGTGCTGGCCGCCGAGCGGCTGGGGTCCCGGCTGACCGGCGCGGCGGAGGCGCTTCAGTTCCGCCGCAAGGTCGATCACGCGCACGAGCTCCGTCGGATCGAGATCGAGGATCGACAGGAAATCCTTCGTCCGAAGCGGCACGAGGCTGCTCGGTTTTGGCGCCATCCGCGCGACGTTCGATGGGCTGCTCATTGACACTCCAGAGGCTGCGGGCCACCGGCTGCGGGCCGCGGGCTCGGACGGCCGTCCGACGTCCGCCGCCAGTCGCCTGCCGCCTGCTGCCTAGGTTCTGTACTCCCCGTTAATCCGCACGTACTCCGCACTCAGGTCGCACGTCCACATCGTCGCCTCGCCCGAGCCGCCGGCGCCGACGTCGATCGTGATCGTGATGTCTCGATTGGCCAGCACGCGCGCCGCGTCGTCGGCGCGTTCGTCGTGCGGCACGCCCATGACGAAGAGCGGCACATCGCCGATCGATACCGAGGCCCGGCCGATCGCGAACTCGGCGCCCGATCGGCCGGCGGCCGCGACGAGCCGTCCCCAGTTCGGATCGCCGCCGTGAATCGCCGTCTTGACGAGCGGCGAGTTGGCGACGGTCCGCGCGGCGAGGCGCGCGTCGGCGACGGAGGCGGCGCCGGTCACCGTGATCGTCACCAGCTTGGTCGCGCCCTCACCCCCGCGCACGATCTCGCGCGCGAGGTGGCCGGCGACCGCGCGCAGACCCTCGACGAGTGCCGAGATGTCGGCGTCCGCGACGGTCACGCCCGAGACGCCGGAGGCGAGCGCGAAGACGCAGTCGTTCGTGGAGCACTCGCCGTCCACGGTAATGGCGTTGAAGGTCTCGTCGCACACGCGGGTGAGGGCGCGCGACAGGACAGCCGGCGCGACGGCGGCGTCGGTCGTGAGGACGCCGATCATTGTCGCCATCCGCGGTTCGATCATGCCCGAGCCCTTCGCCATCCCGCCGACCCTGAAGGTGCCGTGCGCCGTTTCGACTTCGACCGCATACGACTTCGGGAACGGATCGGTCGTCATGATGGCCCGCGTCGCCGCGGCCGATCCGTCGACGCCGAGCGCCCGGGCCGCCGACGCGACGCCGGCGCGGACCTTGGTGATGTCGAGCGCGACCCCGATGACGCCGGTCGAGGCGACGAGTACTTCGTCGACGGCGCATCCGACGGCCGCCGCGGCCGCCTCGGCCATCTGCCGCGCGACGGCGTCGCCGCCGGCGCCCGTGCACGCGTTGGCGCAGCCGCTGTTGATGACGATCGCGGAGGCACGGCCGCCCGACCGCCGCAGTTGCTCTCGTGAAAGCACGACCGGCGCGGCGACGGCGCGGTTGGTGGTGAACACACCCGCCGCCGACGCGGGCGCCGCGGGGGTCACGAGGGCGAGGTCGAGCGCGGCCGGCTGACCTGCGGCCGGCGCCCGCTTGATGCCGCAGGCCACGCCCGCGGCTCGAAATCCTGATGGGGCGGTGATGCCGCCGTCGATGGCGCGAATCACGATCGTCCGCCGCCTACGCGACCGCGACGCGCCGGCCCGGCACGTCGGCCGATCCGCGCCGCTCCGAGGCCGTGAGCGGCACGACCATCGCGTACTGCTCACAGCGCAGGAACAGCGGGCAGGTATGGCAATCCGTCGCGATCTTCTCGGGCACCCACAGCCGGGGCACGATCGAAAAACCCTGGCGCACGAAGAACCGAGGATCGTGCGTGAACGCCGTGAGCGTTTCGAAGCCCAAGGCGACGGCGTTGGCGCGCAGCGCCGTCACGAGCTTCCCGGCGAGGCCCGCCTGCCGCAGCGGCGCGGCGACGACGAGCGAGCGGACCTCGGCGACCACGCCGGACAACGGCGCGAGCTCGGCGCAGGCCTGCACGGCGCCCTCCGCCTCGGCGACGACAAAGCGCGTGGCGTGCCGGCGCAGCTCGTCGAGTTGCCGGGGCAGGAGTCGTCCCTCCGCCAGGTGCGCCGTCACCAGCGCATGGATGGCGTCCGCGTCCTGTTCTGTCGCCCGTCGCAGCGTCACGTCGTTCACGATCGAACCTCCAACCGCCGGAGTTCCTGGATCCGGCGAAGCGTCCCGCACCCTAGGCTCCGACGACCTCGCCGAGAATGCCCATGGCTTCGTCGATCTCGGCCTTCGTCACGATGTACGGCGGCAGCAGTCGGACCACCGTGGCTGCCGTGCGATTCACGAGCAGGCCGCGATCGAGCGCCGCGTTCACGACCGGCTGCGCGTCGCTTGCCAGCTCGAGACCCGCGATCAGGCCGGCGCCGCGGACGGCCTTCACCCGCGACGCATGCCGCGCCGCGATCCGCTGAAGCGATGCGACCAGATGCGCCGAGACGTCGCGGACGTGATCCTGCAGGCCGCCGTCGAGCGCGTCGAGGAACACCAGCGCCGCGCGGCACGCGAGCAGGTTGCCGCCGTACGTCGTGCCGTGATCGCCGGGGGAGAGCGTCGTCGCGATTTCCGACGAGACGAGCGTCGCGCCGATCGGCACGCCGGCGCCGAGCGCCTTGCCGAGCGACACGAGATCCGGCCGCAGGCCGATCGTCTTGCTGTAGAGAAAGTCGCCCGTCCGGCCGCTGCCGCTCTGCACTTCGTCCGCGATGAGGAGCGCGCCGGTCCGGCGGCACGCCGAGGCGATCGCCTGCACCATCGCGGGCGGAAGCGGCCGCACGCCCCCCTCACCCTGGATCGGCTCGACGATGACGGCCGCGGTCTCAGCGTCGACGAGCGCCTCGAAACCCTTCACGTCGTCCGCCGACGCGAAACTTACGCCGGGCACGAGGGGCTGGAACGGCCCGCGATAGTGTTCGTCCCACGTCGTCGACAAGGCGCCCATGGTCCGGCCGTGGAACGAATGAGTGAACGCGACGTACTTCGTGCGCGCGGTCTGGCCCTTGGTGTGCCAGTAGCGGCGCGCGAACTTGAGGCAGGCCTCGACGGCTTCGGTGCCGCTGTTGCAGAAGAACACGCGCTCGAGGCCGGTCCGCGCGGACAGCCGGGCCGCGAGCTCGCCCTGCAGCGGATGAAAGTACAGGTTCGACGTGTGAATGAGCGTCGACGCCTGCGCGGCCAGCGCGCGCGCGAGGCCCGGATGCGCGTGGCCCAGCGAGGCGACGCCGATCCCCGAGATGAAGTCCAGATACGCGCGGCCGCTGTCGCTGATGAGCCGCACGCCTTCGCCGCGCTCGAAGACGACGGGCAGTCGCCGATAGACCTGCAGAACATGCTGCGCTTCGATCGCCGGCACGTCGGCCGCGGTCGGGTGGGTTCCAGTCGTCACAGGCTAGGCCTCCCATGCGTCGTCGCGGCGGCGACGAGCGTCGTGCCCGGCGCGCCATCCGGCGTGTCACCGGCGGCGATCGCGCGGCCGTCGACGATGCGCACGCTGAGCACGCCGTCGGCGAGCGCGTCCCGGCACGCCGAGAGCTTCGCGATCATGCCGGCCGTCGCCGTGCCGCTCGCAATCGCCGCGTCGATGCCGTCGTCGTCGAGCACGGCGATCGTCGCGCCGTGTTCGTCGAACACGCCCGCGGTCGTGCCCGCGATGACCAGGGCGCTGCCGCGGAGCGCCGCCGCCAGGCGGCAGGCCATGACGTCGGCGTTGACGTTGAGGAGCTGCGGGTCGGCGGAATCGGCGTCGAATCCGACGCTGGCCATGATCGGCACGAAACGCTGGCCGAGCAGCGACTCGACGAGCGCGCCGTTGACGGTCGAAGGGTCGCCGACGAATCCGAGATCGACGGTCTGGCCCGACGCGGTCTTGTGGGCCGTGGCGCGCGTCGACGGGCACGTGCCGCCGTCAACGCCCGTGAGGCCCACGGCCGCGACGCCCGCGCTGACGCACGCCGCCACGAGCGCCGTGTTCGCGGAGCCGGCGAGCACGCTCACCACCGCGTCGAGCGTGTCCGCGTCGGTGACGCGCAGGCCGTCGATTTTTTTCGGCGCGATCGCGCGGCGGCCCAGCTCCACGTCGATCGCCTTGCCGCCGCCGTGCACGACGACGAGCGGGCGATCGGCGGCGAGCCGGCTGATCGCCTCGGCCATCGCACGGCGATCGGAAGACGTCTCGAGGAGTTCCCCGCCGAGCTTCAGGACGAGCGCCGTCACAGGAGGGCCGTCCGCTCGTCGAAGCCGCAGGCGACGTTGAAATTCTGCAGCGCCTGCCCGGCCGCGCCCTTCACGAGGTTGTCGAGGCACGACACGATGACGAGGCGCCGCGTCGCCGCGTCGAACCGCCACCCGATGTCGCAGAAATTCGTCCACGCGACGTGCTTGATCTCCGGGAGCGCGTCGCCCGTCAGCCGCACGAACGGCTCCCTGGCATACGCCGTCGTCAGGGCGTCGCTGATCCGCTCCGCGGTCGTGCCAGGCGCGGTCTTGACGTAGATCGTCTCGAGAATGCCGCGATCGAGCGGGACCAGGTGCGGGACGAACGTGACCGTGGCGCCGAGCTCCTGTTCCATTTCCGCGACGTGACGATGGCCGAGCACGCCGTACGCCGCGACCGACCCGTGATTTTCCGAGAAATGCGTGCGCTCGCTCGGCGTGCGGCCGGCGCCCGAGACGCCGGACTTCGCGTCGATGACGACGTCGGCCGCGCGATCGAGAAGACCGGCGTGCGCGAGCGGCAGAAGAGAAAGGAGCGCGGCCGTCGGATAGCAGCCCGGGCAGGCGACGAGCGACGCCCGCTTGACGTCGTCTCGATAGTGCTCGACGAGCCCGTAGGCCGAGCCATCGGGGACCGACGGCGTCGCCGGATACCACCGCTGGCGCGCGGCGGCGTCCCGGATGCGAAAAGCGCCGGAGAGATCGATGACGCGAACGCCCGCGTCGAGGAGCGTCGCGCCCAGTTTTGCCGAGGCGTCCTCGGGAACGGCCAGAAACACGACGTCGAGATCGCGGCCGAGGCGGGCGACGTCGAGCGGCTCGATCTGTCCCTTCCAGACATGCGACAGCCGCGGCATCGGACGGGCCTTCGAGTCCGGCCCGGAGGACATCGCCAGCCGCAGGTCGACCCCCGGATGGCGGGCGGCCAGGGACACCAGTTCCTGACCGGCGTATCCGGTCGCTCCGGCGATGCCCACCCGCACTGGCGATGAATAGCTATGCATCAAGACCTTTAAGTATACACAGGGTCTGTGGTGTCAGTCAAACAAATGTGGTTGTTTTCAACGATTTGGTACATGCAGCCGATGTATAATGTATGGGCTCGGTGAATACTTATGAAGGCCTGGAGACAATCCCAAATCCTCGACGTGATCGATAAGGAGCCAGTCTCCTCCCAGGAAGACCTGCGGAAGAAGCTGTCTGAGTTGGGCATAAATGCCACTCAGGCAACGGTTTCCAGGGATTTGAAGGAGCTGGGGCTGGTCAAGCGCGCTGGTGACGGGGCTTATGTCAGGCCCGGCACGGAGCGGGGGTCGGCGGCGCTCGACGAACGCGTCCGGCGGGCCGTCGCGTCGCTGGTCCGGTCCATCGAGCGCGTCGATCCGATGGTGCTGGTGCGGACCGATCGGGGTCAGGCGCAGGGCCTGGCCGAGTGGATCGATCGAGCCCACCTCACCGAGGTGGCGGGGTCGCTCGCCGGCGACGACACGATCCTGTTGGTCTGTCGCGGCGCCGACGCGGCGAAGATCATCGAGAGCAAACTGACCGGCATGGTGAAGGGCTGATGCCGCGCGTCGTGCTCGCGTATTCGGGCGGCGTGGACACCTCGGTCGCCATTCCGTGGCTCATCGAGCACCATCACGCCGAGGTGGTGACCGTGACCCTCGACCTCGGGCAGGGCGTCGAGCTCGAAGAGGTGCGCGATCGCGCGCTCGCGAGCGGCGCCGCGCGCGCGCACGTCATCGACGCGCGCGACGCGTTCGCGAATGACTTCATCCGGCCCGCGCTGCAGGCGCGGGCGATCTACGAGGATCGCTATCCACTCGCGACGGCGCTCGGGCGGCCGCTTGTCGCGCGGCAGCTCGTCGAGATCGCGCGCATCGAGGCCGCCACGGCCGTCGCGCACGGCGCCGGCCGCGGCCAGGATCGCGCGCGGCTCGAGATGGCGGTGCGCGCGCTCGATCCGTCGCTCGACGTGCTCGCGCCCGCGCGGCTCTCCGGCCAGACGCGCGCGGAAGCCGTCGAGTACGCGCGGCGCCGCGGCGTCGCGCTGCCGGCCACGGCCGAGAGTCCCTATCGCATCGACCGCAATCTCTGGGGCCGGTCGATTTCCGGCGGCGGCCTCGACGATCCCTGGCGCGAGCCGCCGGACGACGTCTACGCGATCACGCGATCGCCGGGCGACACGCCGGATCAGCCGGCGTATGTGGAGCTGGAGTTCGAGGCCGGGGTGCCGATCGGCCTGAACGGCGTCGGGATGTCGCTCGTCGAGCTGATTCAGAGCCTCGAGACCATCGCCGGGGCGCACGGCGTCGGCCGCGTCGACATGATCGAGAATCGCGTGCCGCCGGGCGCGCCGGGCGAGAAGTCGCGCGAGCTCTACGAGGCGCCCGCGGCCGTCGTCCTCCACGCGGCGCATCGCGAGCTGCAGACCTTCGTGACGCCGCGCGACCTCGAGCGGCTCACGTCGGATCTGGCCGTGGCGTACGCCGACGTCGTCTACAACGGGAAGTGGTACTCGCCGATCCGCGAGGCCATCGACGCGCTCGTCGCGAAAGTCCAGGAGCGCGTCACCGGCGTGATTCGCATGAAGCTCTTCCGCGGCGACTGCCGCGTCGTCGGGCGGACCTCGCCGCACGCCCGTTACGATCGACCCGCGGCGATTTCGGGCGGGTCCGACACCGCCGTCCGGCGCGCGAAAGCGCGGCGGCGGCAGCCGGCGCGCCGGGGGACGGCATGACGCTCTGGTCCGGCCGCTTCGACGCGGCGCCCGACGCCGGCGTGATGGCGCACGGCTCGTCGCTCGGTGTCGACCGGCGGCTGCTCGAGGACGATCTCGCGGGCAGCCGCGCGTGGGCCGAGGCGCTCGGTCGCGCGAAGGTGCTGGCCGCCGCGGACGTCGCCGCGATCGTCAGCGGCCTCGAGGCGATTGGCGAGGCGGTCGCGGCCGCGCCGGCGCTCATCGCGACGGCCGAAGACGAAGACGTGCACAGCTTCGTCGAGCGCGAGCTGGTGGCGCGGATCGGCGAGGCCGGGCGTCGTCTGCACACGGGCCGATCGCGCAACGAGCAGGTGTCGCTCGACTTCCGCCTCTATCTGCGCCGCAGAATTCCCGGGATCCAGCGCGCGATCGCGGCGCTCGTCCGCGCCTTCGTGACGCAGGCCGAGGACGCCGGCGACGCCGTGATGCCGTCCTACACGCACCTGCGCCGCGCGCAGCCCGTGCTCGTCGCGCACGTGTGGCTGGCGCACGCGGCGGCGTTCCGGCGCGACGTCGATCGCTTCGACGTCGCGCGCCGCGAGGCCGACTGGATGCCGATGGGCTCGGGCGCGATCGCCGGGACCAGCTACGACGTCGACGTCGACTGGCTCGCGGATCGGCTCGGGTTTTCGCGCGTCGTGCCCAACAGCATCGACACGTCCGGCGACCGCGACTTCGTGGCGGGCTTCCTCCACGCCTGCGCGATGACGATGGTGCACCTGAGCCGCCTGGCCGAGGACGTCATCCTGCTCACGTCCGAGGAATTCGGGTTCTTCGAGCTCGCCGACGCCGTGTCGACCGGATCGAGCCTGATGCCGCAGAAGAAGAATCCCGACCCGCTCGAGCTCGTGCGCGGCAAGTCCGGCCGCATGATCGGCCTGCTCACCGGCTGGCTCGCGACGATGAAAGGCCTGCCGCTCGGCTACAACAAGGATCTGCAGGAAGACAAAGCCACCGCCTTCGAGGCGGAAGACACGGTGATGGGGTGCCTCGGGGTCACCGAGACGGTCGTCCGCACGCTGACGCTGCGCCGCGATCGCGCGCGCGCCGCCGCGTCCGGCTTGCTGCTCGCGACCGACGTCGCCGACTACCTCGTGCGGCGCGGCGTCGCGTTCCGCGATGCGCATGAGATCACGGGACGCATCGTGCGGGATCTCTACGGCGCCGGTCGCGATTTCGGCTCGTTGAGCGTGGCGGACTGGAAGCGGTACAGCGAGCACTTCGACACCGACGTGACGGCGGCCATCACCCCCGAGGCCGCGCTGGCCGCCAAGCGGACGTCGCAGTCCACCAACCCGATCGCCGTCACGACGGCGCTGTCCGAGGCCCGCGCCTGGGCGGCGCAGTGGACGCGCGGATGACCGGCGCGCTCGACGTCGCGGTGTCCATCCTCGAGTTCCTGGCGGTCGTCGCGATCGTCCTCTTCATCGGCCGCAGAGTGTTCACTCGTCGCGGTCGCACGCACATCGGACCAGCCGCATCGGGCACCGTGTACGAGCTCCTGAACGAGGACAAGCGCAAGGCGGTCGAGCTGATCGTCGAGGAACGCACCGGCGAGCGCGACCCCGAAGACCGCGACGGCAGCTTCGACGACCTGGATCCGCCCGATGACGGACAGCGGATGGCGACACACCCGAAATGATGATTTCGGGTGCCTGCGCACCCGATATGCTGGTCACGGGCTATGGCGCACCAGATTCTCGGCCTGCATCACGTGACCGCGACGGTTGACGCGGCGCAGCCGGACCTCGACTTCTTTGCCGGTGCGCTCGGTCTGCGCCTGGTGAAGAAGACCGTCAACTTCGACAACCACAGCGTCTACCACTTCTATTACGGCACCGAGATCGGCGCGCCCGGCACGATCTGGACCACCTTTCCGTACGGCGGCCTCGGCGTGCCGGTCGGACGCCACGGCGCAGGGCAGATTCGCGCGACGGCGTTTTCGATTCCCGCCGGCTCGATCGGGTTCTGGGCCGAGCGGCTCGCGCGGCTCGGCTGCGATGTGCGCCCGGACGCCGCCCGATTCGGGGACGACGTGCTGGAGGTCCGCGACCCGTCTGGTCTGGTGATCGATCTCGTCGAGACCGCGCGCGACGACCGCGCGCCCTGGGCCGGCGGCGGCATCGATCCCGCCGTCGCGATCCGCGGCCTGCACGGCGTGTCGCTCATCGAGTCCGCGTCCGACCGCACCGTCGCGTTGATGACGACGCTGCTGAACTTCACGGTCGTGGCCGAGGCCGGCAATCGGATTCGACTGGCGACCGGCGGCGACCGGCCCGGCGCGTACATGGATCTCGTCGTCGATCCGCAGGCCTCAGCGGGCCGCAACGGCCTTGGCACGGTCCATCACGTGGCGATGGCAATCGGCGAGGACGACGAGCAACTGCGCCTGCGCTCGGATCTCGTCGAGTACGGACTCCACGTCACCCAGGTGATGGACCGCCAGTATTTCCACTCGATCTATTTTCGCGAGCCCGGTGGCGTGCTCTTCGAGGTCGCGACGATGAAGCCGGGCTTTCTCTTCGACGAGCCGCGCGACGGTCTCGGCCGCGGATTGAAGCTGCCGCCGTGGGAAGAGCCGAACCGGCCGGTCATCGAGCGATCGCTCGCGCCGATCGTCGTCCCCGTTCCCGCCGCGGGCCTCCGCGACAGGTCATGACCTCCCAGGATCCGCACGCCGGTCAGCCGGTGACGTCGGTGGGCCCGCCCCTCTCGACGAAGGCGCGCGTGGCGGTGCTCGTCCACGGCCGCAACGCCGGTCCCGAGAACATCCTGGACCTCGTGCCGCACCTCGCGCGGCCCGCGTTCACGTACCTCGCGCCAGCAGCCGGCGGCCGCACCTGGTACCCGCTCAGCTTCCTGGCGCCGCGCGAGCAGAACGAGCCGTGGCTCTCCTCGGCGCTCGCCGCGCTGGGGCGCGTCCTCGATCACGCGATGGCCCACGGCGTGCCGCCGAGGCACATCGTCGTCATGGGTTTTTCGCAGGGCGCCTGTCTGGCGACGGAATTCGTCTATCGCCGCGATGAGCGGCTCGGCGGGCTGGTGGCCTTCAGCGGCGGCCTCATCGGCCCGCCTGGAACTCCGTGGGCGCGGGTCGCGTCGTTTCAGGAGATGCCCGCGTTCTTCGGGTGCAGCGACGTCGACGCCCACGTGCCGCGGGCGCGCGTCGAGGAAACCGCCGGCGTGTTTTCGACGCTGAACGCCAACGTCACCACCGTCATCTATCCGAACATGGGACACCTGGTGAGCGATGACGAGATCGGCCACGCGCAGCGGATGCTCGACGAGGTCGCGAGCGCCCGATGACCCGCGTCACGGTCGGCGTCGTCATCGCGCTGTCTTTCGCGACGGCCGCCACGGTCACGGTGGCCGGACGAGGGGCGGCGCTCACGCCCGCGCAGCAGGCGGCAGCGCGGTACGTCGACGCCCATGACGCGGAGGCACGCGCCCTCCTCACGCGCGTCGTCAACATCAACAGCGGCACGGAAAACCTCGCCGGTGTGAAGCGCGTGGGCGACGTCTTCGGCGCCGAATTCGACGCGCTCGGTTTCACGACCCGCTGGGTCGACGGCGCCGCGTGGCATCGGGCCGGGCATCTCATCGCGGATCACCCGGGTCCGGGGCCGCGGATGCTCCTCATTGGCCATCTCGACACCGTCTTCGCGCCCTCGAGCCCATTCCAGTCAGTGCAGGCCATCGACGCGGACACCGCGCGAGGGCCCGGCATCATCGACATGAAGGGCGGCGACGTCGTCATCCTCGGCGCGCTCAAGGCGCTTCAAGCCGCGGGCCGGCTGCCGGCGCTGAACGTCGTCGTCGTGATGACCGGCGACGAGGAAGCGCCGGGCGATCCGTTGTCGGCGGCTCGCGCGCCGCTCGTCGATGCGGCCAGGGGCGCCGCGGCCGCGATCGGCTTCGAGGATGGCGACGGCGACCCGGCGCACATCGTCGTCGCCCGGCGCGGCACGACCTCATGGGTGCTGACGGTGCAGGGGACGCCGGCGCACTCGTCGCAGATCTTCTCCGCCGAGGTCGGCCCGGGCGCGATCTTCGAAGCCGCGCGCCTGCTGAACGCCTTTCGCGAGAAGCTTGCCGCCGAGCCGCATCTGACGTTCAACCCGGGAGCGATTGTCGGCGGCACGACGGCGAGTCTGGACCCGGCGACCTCGAAAGGCGACGCGTTCGGCAAGACCAACGTCGTCGCGGAGCACGCGGTGGTGACGGGCGACCTGCGCGCCCTGACGCCGCAGCAGTTCGAACACGCCAAGGCGGCGATGCAGGCCATCGTCGCGTCCACGTCGCCGCGCACGTCGGCGACGCTGACGTTCGACGAGGGCTATCCGCCGCTCGCGCCTCAGCCCGGCAACGACCGGCTGCTCGCCGCCTTCGACGAGGCGAGCCGCGATCTCGGCCTCGGGCCGGTCACGGCCGTCAGTCCCGACAAAGCCGGCGCCGCCGACGTCTCATTCGTCGCCGGCGAGGTGCCGATGATCATCGACGCGGCGGGCCTGAAGGGGCATGACGACCATACGGCGGGAGAGACTGCGGACTTGCGGACGTTGGCGGTGCAGACGAAGCGCGCCGCCGTGCTCCTCGACCGGATCGCGAGCGGACTGGTGACGGCCGCGGGCAAGAAACATGACTGATCGAGACGAGCGAGCCGCCGGCGTTCCCGGAACGCGTGCGACCCGGCTCCAACAGGCGCTCCTCGTCACCGTGGCCGCGCTGACGATAGGCTGCGACCACGTCACCAAGCGCGTCGCGACGGAGACCCTGGCGGGGCAGCCGATGCAGTCCTTCCTGGCCGACACGATTCGCCTGCAGTACGTCGAGAATCCCGGCGGGTTTCTGAGTCTGGGCGCGACGTGGCCGCCCGCGGTCCGCGTGGCCGTGTTCAGCGGCCTGAGCGCCGTGCTGCTGGTCGTGCTCCTCGCCGTCGCGGTGCGCCGGCGCTGGTCCAGCTGGCCGATGGCCGGCGTGATTCTGTGCGTCGCCGGCGGCGCGTCGAACTGGATCGATCGCATCGCCGTCGGTCGAGTCGTCGACTTTCTCAACGTGGGCTACGGCCCCGTCCGTACCGGCATCTTCAACGTCGCCGACGTCGCCGTGATGGTCGGCGGGGCCGTGCTGCTCGTGGCGATGAGCCGCGAGCCCGAGCCGCCGTCGGCGACCGTCGATGCCGTGGTCCCCTCGACGCAGGACTAGCGCGAGCACGATCGGCGTGCCCGGCGCGCTCGTCGTGCTGGTCGCGGCGGCGCTTCTCACCGGCTGGGGATGCGTACGATGCACCTCCGGCGCGAATGAGCCGCACAGCTCCTCGCTCGCGATCGACGGCGATTTCTTGTGGCCGTGATCAACGGCGTGAGGGCCGGCGGCGACTACTACACGGTGATGGGCCGCGAGCTGCCGGCCTTTGGCTATCCCACGCGGCCGGTGTTCACGTGGCGGCTGCCGACCCTGACCTGGCTGCAGGCGCGCCTGCCGTCGCTCGACGCGAGCGTCTGGATTCTCACGGTGTTCGGCCTCGTCAGCGCGTACCTCTGGATCAAGACGATACGGCCCACCGGCCTCGGGCGCTGGCTGGCGTCGATGCCGTTTCTGCTCGCGACGCTGCCCGCGTGGGTGTGGCTCAACCCCAAGGCGGCGACGATCCACGACATGTGGGCGGGCGAGCTCATCGCGCTGTCGCTCGCGTGCCGCGCCGGCGGGCTTCGTCGATCGAGCGTGGTCGTCGGCGCGGCGGCCACCGCCTTTCGCGAGCTCGCCGTGCCGTACGTCCTCGTGATGGCGGCCGCGTCATGGCTCGAGCGGCGTCCGCGGGAGTTCCGGGCCTGGCTGACGGTGGCCGCCGGATTCCTGGTTGCGTTCGCCTGGCATGCCCTCCGGGTGCGAGAACACTTGCCGCCGGGCAGCTACGCGAACTTCTGGCTCGTCTTCAGCGGATGGTGCTTCGCCCTGTCGACCGCTCGCACCAACGTGTTCCTCATGGGCGCGCCGCCTTTCGTCGTCGCGTTGGCGGTGCCGGCGATGCTGGCCGCACTGTGGACGTGGCGATCCGAGGCCGGCCGTCGTGTCGCCGCGACCGTGACCGTCTACCTGTTGTGCTTCGTCGTGGTCGGCCGGCCGTTCAACTGGATCTGGGGCCTCAACATCGCGCCGCTCCTGCCGCTGGGAATGGTCGCGTGGCTTGGCCGCGCGCAGGCGGCGCCGCGCGCGGAGGCCGACGTCTCCGCGCCGCCGCGCGCTACTTCCGCACCGTGAAATCCGCGGTGGCGGCGAACGTCGGCGGCTTGCGGTGTCTGGTGGCCTGCTCGTAGGCGTAGGCGATCTTGATCAGCGTCGGCTCGCTCCACGCGCGCCCGAAAAACGAAATCCCGATCGGCAGCCCGAACACGTAACCGCCCGGTACGGTGATGTGCGGGTAGCCGGCGACCGCCGCGGGCGACGAGCTGCCGTTCTCGGCGTAGTCGCCATTCGCGAGGTCGGTCAGCCACGGCGGCCCACCGGTCGGCGCGATGAGCGCGTCGAGGTGGAACCGATCCATCACCGCGTCGATGCCTTTGGCGCGCGACAGCTCGTGATCCTTCGCGAGCGCCGCGAGGTACTTCGGATCGGTCAGCGGGCCCTTCGCCTCCGACTGTTCCATGCGCTCCTGGCCGAAGTACGGCATCTCGCGCGCTTTCTCCCGGACGTTGAACGCGATCACGTCGGCGAGCGAATGCACTGGCGCCGACGGCCCCAGCCACGCCATGAACTTCGCGAGGTCGGCTTTGAACTCGTATTCCAGCACGTCCTGTTCCGAGTCGTCGAACTGGCCGAGCGTCGGAATGTCCGCCGGATCGACGATGACGGCGCCCTGGCGCTTCATGTCGGCGATGGCGTCCTCCATCACGCGGTCCGTCGCCGCGCTGTAGCCCATGAGCGCCTTGCGGACGACGCCGAGCCGCGCGCCCTTGAGGCCGTTGGCATCGAGCGACGCCGTGTAGTTGCGGCGCCCCCTGGCGCCGGCGTCTTTCGTCGCGTCGTCGGCGGGATCCGATCCCGCCATCGCGCCGAGGAGCAGGACCGCGTCGGTCACCGTGCGTGCCATCGGCCCGGCCGTGTCCTGACTGTGCGCGATGGGGACGATCCCGGTCCGGCTGATGAGACCGAGCGTCGGCTTGATGCCGACGATCGAGTTGGCGCTGGACGGCGAGACGATCGAGCCGTCCGTTTCGGTGCCGACGGCGATGACGCAGAGGTTGGCCGCCTCGGCCGCGCCCGATCCTGAGCTCGATCCCGAGGGGTTGCGATCGAGCGCGTACGGGTCCTTCGTCTGCCCGCCGCGTCCGCTCCAGCCCGATGACGAGTGCGTGGATCGGAAGTTCGCCCACTCGCTGAGATTCGTCTTGCCGAGAATCACCACGCCCGCGGCGCGAAGCTGCGTGACGAGAAACGCGTCGGACGGCGGCTTCGCGCCGACGAGGGCGAGCGATCCGGCCGTCGTCATCATGCCGTCGGCCGTCGCGATGTTGTCCTTGATGAGGACCGGGATGCCGTGGAGCGGTCCGCGCGGTCCCTTGGCTTTTCGTTCGGCGTCCAGCGCGTCGGCGATGGACCGCGCATCCGGGTTGACCTCGATGACGCTGTGGAGCGTCGGCCCCGTGCGGTCGACGGCCTCGATGCGCGCCAGGTATTTGTCGACGAGCGATCGCGACGTCTCGGTGCCCGCCTTCATCCTGGCCTGCAGGTCGGCGACCGTGGCCTCTTCGAGATCGAACGCGTTCTTGTCCTGCGCCGGCGCGGGCGGCGCCGACACCGATGAACACGCCGTCGTCCAGGCGCCCAGCGCGAGGGCGAACGCCGCCGATACGAGCCGTCGTCGGAGTCGGATCACGGAACCTCCCGGTGGCCGATTGTGTACCAGATCCGGCCCCTTGATTCGAGGCGCGCGAGAGAGGATGCTCTGTCGACCCAGATGCCGACTCGTCAGACGGCGCAGCGCCGCGTCGACCGGATCCGCGCGTTCCGAGACGAGCTGGCCGAGCTCGATCGCGAGGGCGTGCTGCGCCTCGCGGCCGACGATCAGGCGCGCGTGGCCGCGCATCAGGACGCGCTCGTGGCGTCGTTCGCGCGTGAGTTCGACGTCGACGTCGCGTCGGGGCAGCGGCAGTTGTCGATCGGCATGCGGCTCGCTTCGGGCTTCGGCGCGCTCGCGCTCGGCGTCAGTATTTTCCTGTTCTTCTACCACTTCTGGGACGACATGACGACCGCGGTGCAGGTCGCGATTCTCGTCACCGCGCCGCTCGCCGGCCTCGTCGGCATGCACCTGGCCGCCACGCGCGAGCGCACGCGCTACGTGACGGGCGTCATCGGCGTCATGACGGTCGCGGCGTTCGTACTCGACCTCGGCGCGCTCGGCCAGATCTTCAACATGGTGCCGACGGCCAACGCCTTTCTGGCCTGGGGCGCCTTCGCCCTGGTGCTCGCGTACGCCGTCAGACTCCGCTGGCTCCTCGTCATCGGCCTCGCGAGCCTGACGATGTGGGTGAGCGCGTCCGTCATCGTCTGGACCGGCAACCCGTACTGGTGGTCCGCGTTCGACAACTGCGAGACGTTCCTGCTGCCGGGCGTCGCGATCCTGCTCGTCGCGAGCCGGATTCAGGACGACGAGTTCGGCCCGGCCTGGCGCTTCGCGGGCTGGCTCACGATCTTCGTCTCGCTGCTCGTCCTCTCGCTCGGCGTCGAGACGATGCTGCCGTGGGACCGTGACACCGTGCACCTGATCTATCAGGTCCTCGGCCTGGCGACGACGGCCGGCGCCATCGCCCTCGGTGTGCGCCGGCATTGGAATGAGACCGTCAACCTCGGGTCGGTCTTCTTCGCGCTGATGCTCCTTACGCGGCTCGCTGACTGGTTTTGGGCCTGGATGCCCGGCTACCTCTTCTTTCTCATCATCGGCCTGCTCGCCGTCGGCCTGATCGTCGTTTTCCGGCGGATTCGGAGCGGCATGGAGGTGCAGGCATGACGCGCGGCCTCCTCATCGCCGCCGCGATCGCCGTCGCTGGCAACGGTCTCGCCCTGGCGGGCGTCGCCTACAACCGCTCGACCGGCGTGCATCGCGTGGTGCTGACGGAGGCGGAGTTGCCCACCTCCTGGGGCTACAACGGGATCTCGGCGCTGCGTCTTGCCTGGCTGCCGGATCTGGCCTCCGGCCCCTTCACCGAAGCTCAGCTGCGAGCCGCGGGGTTCGACCTGCCGCCCGCGACGCCGGCGACGAACGATTACCCGACACAACTCGGCCGGGCGGTCGCGGTGGCGATGGACCTCGACGGCGCCGCGCGCCAGGCGTGGATGAATCGTTTCTACGCCACCGCGCAGCCGCAGGCGGTGCCGCCGCCGACGCGTCTGGTCCTCGTCGACATCGGCCGCGATCTCGCGTCGCTTCGAGCCGCGCACCCGGACGACACGCGGACGATCGTGATGTACGGGCTGGTCGTGCCCACGCGCACGTCGGACAAAAATGGCTGGACGTGGCGCGGCAATCTTTCCACGCTCCTGCCGAGCGACATCCACCTGCCGCTCGGCATGCGCGACGCGACCACGACGGCCCGGTCCGGCGAAAACCAGCCCTATTACGACATCGTCCTCTGCATCGGGGCGCGCGGCGAGCCGTGGATTGAGAGCGTGACGCCCCGCGGCAGACGCTAGTCGGCCGCCGTCGCGGCCGCGAGCGCTGTCGGCCGGGTGATGCGCTCGGCGATGAGCATCCCCGAGAACAGGCACGCGCCCGCGAGCACGAACGGCGCGCCCGGCTGGTGCAGCGACTTCAGCGATCCGATGAACGCCGCGAAGACGAACGAGAAGATGCTCGGTCCGATGATGCCGGTGATCGACGTCACGCTCGTGAGCGCGCCCTGCAGCTTGCCTTGCTCGCCGGGACTCACCAGCTTCGTCATCAGGCCCTGCGCGGACGGTCCGTAGAGACCGAAGAACGACATGACGGGCACGGACGCGGTGAACCACGCGCCCGTGGGCGCGAGTCCGTACATCACGAAGCCGAGCGCGCCGAGCGACAGGCCGGTGATGATGGCCCGCCGCTCGCCAAACGTGTGGACGACGCGGCCCACCAGCGCGCCCTGCACGACCGCAACGCAGACGCCGACGACTCCCAGGCAGATGCCGACGCTCCGCTCGTCCCAGCCGTAGCGGTACTGCGCGTAGAGGACGAACACCGTCTGCAGCGACTGCTGCGCCATGAAGTAGAGGAAGTGCACCGAGGCAAAGCCGAGGAGCTGGTGATGGCGCCGCAGCAGCCGGAGCGAGCCCAGCGGATTCGCGCGCTTCCAGTCGAGCGCGGTCCGCCGCTCCGGCGGCAGCGATTCGGGCAGCACGAACATCCCGTACATCGCGTTTGTCAGACTGAGGCCGGCGGCAAACCAGAAGGGCAGCCGCGGGCCGTAGTGGCCGAGCACGCCGCCCACGACGGGGCCGAAGATGAAGCCGATGCCGAACGCGGCGCCGATGAGGCCATACGCGCGCGCGCGCCGTTCGGGGGGCGTCACGTCCGCGATGTAAGCGAACGCCGTCGGGATGCTCGCGGCCGTGATGCCGGAGATGAGGCGCCCGACGAAGAGCCAGCCGAGCGACGGCGCCAGCGCCATGAAGATGTAGTCGCAGCCGAGGCCGAAGTTCGACAGCAGCACGATCTTCCGCCGGCCGACGTGATCGGAAAAGGCGCCGAGCGTCGGCGAGCAGAGAAACTGCATGAACGCCCAGACGCTGCCGAAGATCCCGATCATCCGCGCCGCGGCCGCGGTGTCGCCCCCTTCGAACTCTTTCACCAGATCGGGGAGCACCGGCGCGATCATGCCGAGCGCCAGAATGTCGAGCGTGATGGTGACGAGGATGAAGACGACGGCGGCGCGCCGGCCGCCGGCGGTCCCGGACGAGGGCATGGAGGGGAGATCTTATAAGAGGCTTGGGGCTGGAGGCTGGGGGCTAGAGGCTGGGGCGGGAGGCTCGAGGATCGAGGCTGGAGGATCGAGGCGCCGCGGCGCGCCCGTTCGCGATACCTTCAG
>Ga0134128_10002552_pt1 | contig 22453 bp, 26 predicted proteins | sample KB31754_FD_96462 | JGI IMG/M metagenome (GOLD analysis project Ga0134128, IMG submission 96462) | Terrestrial soil microbial communities with excess Nitrogen fertilizer from Kellogg Biological Station, Michigan, USA - KB3-175-4 | ecosystem: Environmental > Terrestrial > Soil > Unclassified ... | reverse complement strand
TCTCGATGGCCACGGCCGCCGGCGACGAGCGCCAGGCCGTCACGTTTTGGTTGAGAACGCTGGCGAGCAAATCCGCGAGCGCCGCTACGGGCTCTCCGGACCCGAGAACGTAGCCGTAGAAACGCGGCGAAGGGGGGCGGCACATGCCCACGACATCCTCCAGCATTTCCAGCGCCGCTTCTCTCATGCCTCTTTCCGGCAGGGGCTCGCCGAAGCGCTCGCGGCTCTGCTGTCCCGAGACGCTGGGGTACGCCGGCAGTGTCGGCAGCGCTGCGAGGAAGCGGGCTGCCAGGTCCGTGACGCGGGCAGCCAAAGATCGAAATTCTTCGGGTGAGATATCGAGCGTGCTCATGATCCGCTGGGTGCAGTAAGGCGGGCAGTCGGATCGTCGCGCGTAACGGTCGTACTTACAAGAGGTTGCGCGATGAATCTGCCGAGTGTCCGAGCATCGTGAGCATTGTGGGCGGCGTTGAGCGGAACTACACTCGCACGAGCAGAGGCTCAGCTCGCAGCGTTCGAGACAGTCCGGAGTCCGCAACCCATGAAATCGCAGATCAAAGGTACGACGATGCCTGTCCTCGAGATCGGCCTCGAGCCGAGCGATCGTATCGTCGCCGAGCCGGGCGAGTTCTCGTGGATGACCGAAGGAGTGCAGATGCGTACGACGGCTTACACGGCTGGAGCGCGCGGTGTCTGGGGCGCGATCGGCCGTGCCCTCTCGGGCGGCGGTCTCTTCATGACCATGTAATTGTCAAAAGACCCACCAGGGGCTAGACTGCCAGCATCCGAGGATCCTGGCAGAGGCCCCCGCATGGCACCGCGCAAAACGGTCAAACCACGCTGTTTCTCTTACGTTCGCTGGAGCAGCCCCGAGCAGGCAGCCGGCGATTCACTTCGGCGCCAGACGGCAGCCGCCGCTGCCTTCGCCGCGCGGCATGGTTACGAGCTTGATACGGAAATCGATCTGCGCGATGCCGGGGTCAGCGCCTTCCGCGGTCGCAATGCGTCCGACGGAGCGCTCGGCGGCTTTCTCAAAGCCGTGAACGACGGTCTCGTCGCTCCCGGCGCGTGTCTTTTCGTCGAGAGTTTGGACCGCTTGAGCCGCGCCGGCCCCTGGGATGCGCTGCCGCTTCTGCAGGCCCTCATCAACCAACGGATCGCTATCGCATTTCCGCCGGATCGGCTGATCGACCTCGACGCGGTGCGCGCGAGCCCCTATCTGCTCTTCGAGGTGATCGGAGTATTGCAGCGGGCGCACGACGAAAGCTCGATGAAGTCGACAAGAGGCAAAGCCGCCTGGGCACAAAAGCGTGAGCGGGCCGCGCGCGGTGAGATTCAGACAGCCCGCGCTCCGGCGTGGCTGCGCATCAAGCCTCCAGACACCGAGGACACCCGCGCCAAGCTTGAATTCGAGGTGATCCCCGACCGCGCGAAGCTCATAAAGCGCATGTTCTCGCTGTTCCTGGCCGGTCGCGGCAAGGCCGCAATCGCCGCGACGTTCAACGCCGAGAAAATTCCAACATGGAAGCCGCGCGGCAAGGGTAATGCGATGTACTGGCACCGCGGCTACATCTATCACGTTTTGACGAGCCCGGCTGTCTGCGGAATCTTCATCCCGCGCATCGATGAGCACCGCGAGGGTCGCAAACACCACAAGCCGCAAGAGCCGATCCGTGACTATTTCCCGCGTGTGATCGACGATGAGACCTTCGAGCGCGCACAGCTGATCGCCGGAGAAAAAAGACCGCCACCCCGCGCGGCAAGACGATCGCAAGCCTCGTCGCCGGCCTCGCGCGCTGCCCGAAGTGCGGCCGGACGATGACCAGAACCATGAAAGGCCGCAATTCTCGAACGCTGGAGCGGCTCATCTGCGTGCAGGCGAAGTCCGGCGGCGAGTGTGATTACCACAGCGTGCGCCTGCGCGATGTCGAGCAGGAAATCATCGATCGCGCCGAAGAGCTGATTCCTCCGAGTGTCGATGCTGACCTCGATGAGGAGATCGAGGCGCTACGCGATGAGCTGCGAGAGCTTGAGGATGCGATCAGCACACTCGTCGACGTCGTCGAGCGCGCGCCCTCCGTGGCATTGTCGAAACGGCTCACGACTCGCGAAGCCGAACGGGATAAGGTCAGCGCGGCACTCGAAGCGGCGGAAGCCCGTGCGCTTGAGTGCCGATCCAACGTCGTCCAGCATCGCGCGAGGAGGCTACAGGCAGCGCTCAAGGCGTTGCGCGCAGATCCCAAGCGCAAGAATCGGGCACTGCTCCCGGCCGCGAATGCTGCGCTTCGCGAGTGTCTGGCACGTATCGTTGTCAACTACGACACGCACCAGCTGCATCTGCACTGGCGCCACGGCGGCAACCCGACGATCATTCACTACGCGGTTGCGGAGCTGTTTGGGGCACCGCTGGCGCCTCAGAAGACTGCTTAAATCTCGCGAACGCGCGTTTTGTGACGCGCGACACCCTTGCGGCCCGGTGTTATAGGCGTTCGTTCTGGTAAGATCGCCCTGTCAGTTCTCCCCGTGGCTTGGCGTGGATTTCATGGCACGGCGGGGCGGGGTCAGGCGTGGCTCGGCAAGGTACGGCAAGGTTAGGCATGGTAAAGGCCGCTCTTCACGGGGCGGCCTTTTTTCTTTTCGGCTGGCGGCTGCTGCCGTCGTCGAGCGGCGCGCTCGGCTTCCTTGCGCAGCCGCTCGACGATATACGCTGTGAAGTCGTCACTCACCGATCGCACCTCATGGCCGAAAAGGGGAGTTAGGATTTAAACTACACAGCTTCAGAGCGATCGTTAATGTGTTGTCGGTATGGGTAATTCCATGCATCGCCTCCAGCGGCGTCGCTCCGGGTGCGGGAACGTAAGGGCCGGGCGTCGAGTTGATTCCGTTAAAATTCGCCGGAGTCGCTGTATCCAACACGTGAGGTAACTCGCGACAGCCGCTCGGAGGAAAATTCACGTCTTCGACACCTCTTTTCCCCATCAAAACCATGATGGAGCCGGCTTCGTCGGGCAGGCTAACCCAATGCGCCTCGTCGCCCAAGGAGCCGCAATGCCCGGGCGGGCACTCGACGCAGATTTTTGGCGGACAACTATCAAAAAGAAAATAACGCTTCATGAACATATAACTCTTCCTCTAAAGTGCCGCGGCGCATGTGCTTTTGAGCGCCTCGGCAACATCATCGATTGCACCAGACCAGTCGCCTGACCGATGCTGATAAAACACCCGTGCGGACGGGTACCACTCACTGACCGTCGCAGCGTGACGCCAACGCCAGTCAGGAACCTTATCGGCCAACACCCACAGCGGCCTTCCGAGCGCACCTGCAAGATGCGCGGTCGACGTGTCAATGCTCACGATCAGATCGAGCTGCGAAAGGATTGCAGCGGTGTCTGCGAAATCTCGCACGTCTGAGCCCAGATGCGTCAGTAGCCCGCCACGCTCGGCGGCGCGCGCTTCCTCTTCTCCGTGGCCTTTCTGCAGTGATACGAACTCCGCACTCGGCGCGTTCCACAGCGGCGCGAGCGTTGCCAGATCAGGCAGCGAGCGCCACTGGTCGTAGGCGTTGGTAGTATTGCCGCGCCAGACCAGCCCGACCCGAAAGCCCGTCTGCGGAAGCGACGGACGCCAACGCTCAATGTCGGCCGGATCGGCGCGCAGATATGGCGGTTGCGGAATGGACCGTACCTTGAGCCGGTTCGGCATGCCCCCACCTTGAGCACGTGCGGGATGCTGCACAGCTCAATGTAGTAATCCGCTCGGAGCGGTATGTCTACGTTGATGTTGAGACCGCTCGGAAGCTTCCCGACACAGTAAATTTCATCAACCCCGGCAAGGCTTCGATAGATCCGCTCCAGTTCGCTCGGGCACACGAAGACAATGCGGCCTCCTCTATCACGAAGTCGCGGCACGAATCGCGAAAACTGGAGTTGGTCTCCGAGGCCAGCCTCCAGCATGACGGCGAGTGTTTTCCCGCGGAGGTTTTCTCCCTTCCACCGTGCGGGACCGGGGCCGTTATGCGTCGGCAGATAGCGGTGCTCCATCAGCGGCCACGCTGTTGCGTAAGCGCCATTGGCGAGGTGCAGGCAGCCGAGCAGCATTTTGACGCGATCAAAATCGGGATCGATCTTGAGTGCCTGTCGATAGTGCGCGCGGGCCTCATCAAACAAGCCGGCGTGCTCGCAGTCCTGCCCGCGCTGCACAGCGGCCATGGCCTCAGGATCAGGCGGTCGACCCGGCGCGCTCGGTGGGCTCGTCGTGATTGTTGGGCGCTGCGCCGGAATCGTCATACTCAGTAGATGGTTTGTGGTGCTCATACGAAATCTCGAATGTTGAGAGCTGGGGGCGTTGGGCGTCGCTCAAACACGCGATACTCCCAATTCTTGGTAACCGAGTTCTTACGGGACACGAGCTGCAATCCGCCGATCACCTCGTTGACGTGCTTTTGTAGCCATAGACCCAGCCGGGTAGTTGAGATCCCCTTGGGATCGATCGCTTCGAGCACCTCACTCGGAAGATCGAAACAGACAGCGCTCGGCGTCTTCCACTCATCGCGGAACGTCTGTCGCATCGCCACCAGCACGTTGCCGACGACATCCTTGACCGGATCGTTGGCGACGTTCTCGATTGCGCTGGCGCACGGGTCACCCAGCTCGACGTTGGCGACTTGCTGAGATTGGATCCAGAGCACCGCTTGCCTTACGAGCGCATCCCATTGCTCGAATGAGCCGAAGCGGTCCTTCGTCATCCTCGGCGCGCCGGCTGTTTGGTATCCGCGAAGTAGTGTCAGAGCCGCGGCCCACAGCTCATCACGATGATCGAGGGCGAAGCTCTCGGGTTCGAGGTCGAACGAGCGCATTGCCGGAAACTCTTCCTGCGCGTCGATCCTGACACGGATCACGCGACGGCACGCATCCCCCTCAATCCGCGGGTTGTTGCCCGTCATCAGCATCAGCGCCCGGTTCGTGTACTTCTCACCTCGGCTTTCGCGCAGGACGCGGTCACCGTACTCCGGGGATGTCAGAAACGCGCAGAGTGCGGGCGATCCATGCACGGGCTGCGTGAAGTTGTCGAAGAAAATCACCCGTTCGCCGTCTCGCAGAGCCGCAAAAAGCGTCTTCTTCATTTCATCGTCATTCGGGGGCGGCGTAGATGCCGATGCACGGCGTCCCGTCACCAACGCTGCAACGCACTTTGCGAGCAGTGACTTCCCGGTCCCGGCGGATGGCGCCTCGAACATGAATGCCGGCCGCGTCCCGATCATCGGCCGCACGACCGAAGTCAAGAGCGCTGCGAGCATCGCAGCTCGTGAGTTGCCGTCGACGAACGGGAAGAGATCGAAAGGCCGCCACAGAGTGCGGAACGCCTCTTGCAGCTGCTCGCGCGTGGGGGCGTCCGGAATGATCGGCATGAGCAAGCTGTCGTACAGTGACAGCAGCCGATCGCGCTCCGAATAGCCGGCGGTCTTCAAGATCGAGCCGTCAGCACGCATCACAGGATCGCTGACAACACCCTCGATCACCTTGAGCTTTCGAGACGTTGACTCTCCCATGATGCCGCGCACGACCTCCATCGGAACATCGACAGGTTCGGTGATTTTGGTGCGCTTGTCGTAGCGCTCCAGACGGATAAAACGGCCGATATAGGTCGCGAGCGATACTTCCGTGAACGGCACGAGGTGGCCGTTGCTCGCAAGCACCATCCGATTCTGCCCGCCGCCGATCGGCTGGTCGAAGACATCCCCCTGCAGGCGCAGTAGCTCGATGATCTGATCCTGCAATTGCACGCGGCTGCCGCGCTGGAGCTTCAACACGCGCGTTTGCGCCACCAGCTCGAAGCGCCTGCCGCCGTGGGCGTGCGAGTAGATATAGGGGCGCCCGCCGCTGAAGAGATTCACCTGAGCGATGCGGTGATCGCCGCGATAGTCGGGCTCCATGGGATCCCTGAATCGCTGACCGTGCCATTTGGTTGGATCCTTCAACAGATCGCCGACCGTTACTTCCTTGCCATCCGGCTTCGTGAGTCGGAAGTCAGCGAGCAGCACGCCCTGATCAGCCGCGTGCTCTGCAGTCAGCTGCGCATCCTCTTTCGAGACGCCGCAGTCAATGAGATCCGCCACCCGCTGGGTAACGTACGCATCGCGCGCTGCCTTGCGCTGCGGCTCGGCCAGCTCCTTCGCGGCGATCTGCGCCTGTTTGATCACCTCCAGCTCTTCGGCTGTCGGATCCGCGATCCGGCGCGTATCGAATAGCGGCGCGGCTTCGTTCCAGATCGTCGGTGTCGGCCGGCGCTGGTCAAGCGGCGGAAAGCAGTGAGCACCCGCGACGAAGTCGAGGCGCTCGGGCTGAAATACGCTCGAATCGAGTAGACACCGCGAGAGCAGCGCTCCTGACTTGGACACGATGTAGTGTCCGGTGCCGATGCGCCAGAGGTGTTGACACAACGCAGCGCCTGCGCGATCGATGTCGGCGCCGTTCTGACCGAAGATATAGAGGTGCACACCGCTTGCGCCCTTAAGTTGCTTCGGCCCCTCGTAGATGAAGCTCGACGCGCTCGCGACTGCGATCATCGGAGCCTCGGCAAGCGCCGGGCACGCCTCGATCAGCTTGGCGCGGACCTGCTCCGGCGTCAGCGGAGGGCCGCTGGCGACTGCGGGATCGTAGTCATAGTCGCAGAGCATGATGGCCGGCTGTTGGCTGCGGCGAAAGTGCGCCCGATCACGCGCGATTGCGCCCGGCGTCTTGGCAAGCTCGTCCTGCGTGACGATCGGTGCCTCGGCGCGGTCGGTCACACCGAACGCGAGAGCCTGCGTCGGCTCAAGCTGCCCGATAAAATCGACGAACTCACGGGGTGAGTTGACACTGACACGCTTCGCAGTGCCCTTGAAGAGCTTTCCTGCGGTCTTCTTCACGAGCTGACCGTCATCACCCTGTTTAAACGACTTGGTGAGCAGCCCGTCAGAATTTTCGATGAGGGTGAAACTGATCACTTCACACCTCCGGCGCGAAGCTGCAACACGTCGGCGAGTCGTCCCAGAAATTGCCTCCGCGGGATCTCAGTCCTCGGCCACGGGTTGCCGGAATACGCCCAGCTCGGCGTGCCGAGCATAAGCCGGCCGTCGACGGGCACGGTTGCGAACGGATCGCTGTCGCGCCCGAAGTTAGTATAGAACTCGGGGTAGCCGGCCGCGATCAGCTCGGCACGAGTCACCGCTACGCGATGACCGCGCCACGGAATGTTGTGCGGGGCCGTGGGATAGAAACGTTCGCTCGCACCGGAGTCGAAGCTCGTGAATGCGACCAACGCGCGCTCGTGACGCTGATCGGTCGAGACACCGTCTGCGGTATACACGAGATCCGCCCAAAACGGGTCGAAGTCAGTGTCAAATTTCGGGCGGATAGATTCGAGATACTCGACGATCTCGGGATCATCGTAGAGCGCCACTGGGTCGTCCAGATCGATGCCGAGATCGACCGCATCTGCGATGACGCCGGTGTTGAGATACGCGCGGATGCGCCTGCACGGCAGTTTGAAATACGCGCTCAGGACGTGCGCGTAGGTGGGGTACATTTCAGACATTTGGAGATTCTCTAGATCGAGAGCGCCGGTCGGAGTGCCCGATCGGCGTAACTGACACCGTTTCCAGTGTCGTACCTGCTTGCCGCCTGTTTTGCGTCGAGCGGCTCGACGAGGGTTCCGAGCTGACGCGTCGGATGACGTTGGCTGACTCTGTTCGAGTCGCTACCCTGAAAGAGCGGGCGACCTCGCGATCCGACGGTCCAATGTCGATCGTACTTCCGTCGAATCGCGAGGTGCCCTAGAGAAAAACGCCTGCCTCGCGGCGTGGGGTTCGGATGGCAGACGTCAATCGGCTCCGAATTTCCCGACCGCTTGGGGTGAGGCAGGCAAAAACTTTACTTCGGCAGAAACCCGTACTTCGCTTTGAAGTCGGCCGCGAGTTCCGGCTTCGCCTCCAGCATTGCGAGCGCCGCTCGTTGGTGCGCTGGGGTCATATTGGTCCACGCAGGATTCGCCCCAGCCGTCTGACCGGATGATGCGCCCGGCGTGTTCGCCACAGCTGCGCTCATGAGCGCCGCGAGCTGTTGAGCCCCGGGCGTACCCATGCGCACAAGCTGATTGATCGCGACGGGAAGCGCCGACGGCGGCATTTTCGAGGTCGCTGCAAGCCACCGCACGAGCCGCGGGTTTGTCAATGCACCCGCGAGAATTCGGTTGGCTAACGGCACTCCGATCGAGCCCAGAGCGATGGCGGGGTGACCCGTCCAGAGGGAGATCATAATATCTGACACGGCATTGCCAGCGCCGAGAACATGGCTGAGCAGTGGTCCTGTGCCGCTCGGATTCTTGAGCGCACCGCCCTTGCGAAGAGTCGAGAGCGTGTTGGTGAGTGAATCAAGACTCGCTCGCAGCGTACCGGGTGCGCCTTGTGCGCCGAAGAGCGCATCTTTCGCTTCGGGTGAGAGTCTCGCCCAGCGCGTGAGGAATGTCGACGCGTTGAACTCTGCGCCCTCGGCAGTCTGCTCGCTCGGGACCGCCCGCCCCATCTGATCGAGCACTGTGGCGCGCACGAGGTTTTGGCGATCGGGATCAAGTGCCGTCATGATCGTCCTGATCTTGGTTGCGCCGATGTTGGTGCCACTCAGAGCGGCACGATAGACAGCCTCGGGGCCGCCGGCTTTCTCTACGACCGTGTCGAGCACGTCGCGTTGGTCCTGATTCGTCGAGTAGAGGTTGCGCGCGTCAGTGACAGCCTGCGCCGCCTCGGGGCTGACGGCCGCAGCGCCCTTGTTGAGGTCTTGAGTCAGAGCACCGTAGACCTGCTTCAGCGCGCCATTGGCGACCGGATCAGCGGGAGCGAAGCCCCAGTCGATCGAATGACCGACTTGCGTGCGAAGCGCCGCGAGCGCCGCATAGGGCATCACGCCATCTTTGGCGTCCGACTGCATGCTGTTGCGGATACTGGTGATCAGCTTCGGCGTGAGAGCTGCCGATGTTGCTTCAGCGCCGGGCACCGGAGCTGCGAGCTTGTCGAGCACGCCGAGCGTGCCGCTGACATCAATCGCCGTGGTCGGCGGGACCGCCTCGTCTACCGCGGAATACGCGGCGCGCTCGGCGGTCCGCATGGACGACTTCGCGTTTGCGACGCCACGGTTGATTGCAGCGCCGGCACCCGTCGGAGATACATCACCGCCTCCGCTCAAGCCATCGACGATCGTATTAACTCGATCGCCGAGTGCCACGTTCTGCGCTTCGGCGATCTGATTCAAACGTCCGCCACCCCACATCGAGCGGGAGACCGCCTCACCCGCCTTCGCAAGCGGCGAGCCTGTCGCTTGACCAACAGTGAGCGGGACATCGTTCGCGCTGGCGTCTGTGAGCCGTTGCGTCATTGCAGCGGCACGCGCCGCACCTGGGCCGCGAGTAGCGATGCGGGCAAGGCCAGCGCCGCCCTCGGCAATCGCCGGAATACCGCCAACAGCGAGACCTGCCGCCACCTGCTCGCCTGGAGTGCCGCCCTGCTCGCCGACTTCCTGACTCACGGCACCTGATCCCATTACCGGGACGGAGGCAGCGACGCGCGTCGGAATTGCTTCCCTCATGGCCTGCATTCCACGGCCAATTGCTGTTGCGGCCTCGGGAACTTCGGCAGCTTCCGCTTCAGGAGCCAGAGCGAGCGCCGGCAGCGCACTGACGGCAGCGCTCGACACACGTTCACCGGGTGTGCGCGGCTGCGGCAGACCTAACTTGTTCGCGAAAAAGTGCGCCGCCATTTGCCAGCGCTCCGGGTGGATGATGTCATCCAATGAGGGCCCATTGGTGGCCGTCGCGATGTCAGGTTCGGGCAGCCGCGGGGCTGTATTGGCGACCGGCGTCGGCTGCGTTGTCGGGGCAGAGCCGCCGAGCCATGTTGGAATGAGGGCTCCAGGGTGACCCGACACGACGTCCTCGCCGGCCTGGACCACGTCGTTGGCGATATTTCTAGGTGCATTGGCCGCCGTACCAGCAAGCCCGGCGGCACCGCTTGCGAGACTGCGGACATCGAGTCCTGCAGCACGAGCCCAGCTCGTCGGCTGATCCGGCGATGGCGCAACGGGGTCGTTTTGCCACGGCGCAGTCGTGTCGACAGCCGTAGAAGTCTGCGGCACCGGGAGATCGGCGCCACCGCTTGCAGCGACAGCGGACCCTGCCGGCAGCGTCGCGCCTGGAGGTGTAGCGCCCGCGACCGGGTCGGAATTCCACGGACCGGCGATTGCTGAGGCGCTCACTGCTTCACCCGCGGGACACCGTTGGGGTCGACGTAGCGCGCGCCTCTCGGTAGCGCGTTATATTGTGAGACGGAGCTGATCCGCGCCGCGCCCGTCGCAGTCGACCCGCTCGCGTTCGGCGTTGGGTTGACGACTTTTTCTTGCGGCCAGTACTGCTGATTCCACTGCTGAAACGAGGTCGGATCTCCGCGGCTCCCAAGATACGGACGGATCCGCCGCGCCGATTGGATGGCGTACAGCGCTCGGCGAATGTTCGTGTTGACGAGATCCCGCATCGCAGCCGGAGTCTGCTTCACGTTCGGATTCATTTCCTGCAGCGCGAGGTTAACTTCTTGTGCCGCAACACGCGAACTCGCGAACGTCTGTTTGATACCCATGACCGCCGCGTTGGACAGATATTTGACCGCTTCCTGCTTGGCTGTAGCATTGTCTGAGTTCCAGAGGCGCGACACAGTGGCGTACGACGAGCCGAGGAGGCCCGTGTACTTGCTGATGTTGACGTTCGGGTTATTCAGAATCTGCTGCGCCGCTGTCAAGTATGTCAATGAGTTGGCGGCAGCTGTCGTCGCCTCCGAGCCGTTTTGCAGCAAGTCCATGCGCGCTTTGACCATTTCCTTCTGCTGCTCGATCGCGCCGGGCGTCGCGCCGACACCGACCCGCACCGGGGTGTTAGGGATCTTGAAGCTCTCATCGGCGAGCGCCGTTCTCAACGTCGGATCCGTCACGGCAGCGGACTGCGCCGGAGCTGCCTGGGCGGCAGCCGCCTGTGTGCGCTGGGCCTGCGCCGCCTGCTGAGCAGCTTGGATCTGCGGGCCAAGCGTCTGAGCGACGTGACTGTTAAGACCCGCCGCCGCCGCTTGGCGGTCCGCGACTTCGGAAACATACGCGTTCGCACTCGCCGCGCCGGCATACTCCCAGGTCTTCATCGTCTTGGTTGAGCCGTCGCTCTGCGGTACGGTGACCGGCTTGTTAGCTTGGGTTAGCAGTTTGCCGTACTGATATGCGGTCAGCCCAGGAACGGGCACGCCCGAGATCGGCAGCCCCGTAACGGCGTCGCGATACGATCCATCCGAGCTTTGCTTGACGTCCCGGCCCGTGAATGCGTGTAACTGACTTCCGAGCTGCGAGGCAAACTCTCCGGCGATCTCGTCCTGTTTGGATGGGTCGTTCGGGTACTGTTTGGCGATCTGCTCGGCGGCGTTCCTTAAGTAGGGATCTGTCATGCGATCCAGCATCGTAAATGGATGCGATGCCGCGACGACGGTTGAAAGCTCGTCATACTTTTCGGAAGCCGCAAGCTGCGACTGCGATCGGCGCAACGCCACGCCCCGCGCGATCGCTGCCTGGGCGCCCGCAACCGCGGCAGGATCGCCCGTCCCGACCGCTGCCATCAACATTTGCGCATCGCGCGCATCCCCAACCGGACTCACGTAGTAAGCGCCGCGCATCGCCTGCAGAACATGGGCCTCGTCCATGAGCGAGGCAACCTCGGCCTCGGGATCGTCCTCACCCTGTTGACTGGTCGACGCGCTGGTCGACGAAGCGCCGGCCGGTTGCGTAGCGACGTTCGCGCCGGCTGATGTCGGCCTCGCAGCAACGGCAGCCCGAGCGGTACCCTTCGGCGCACTCGCACCGGCAACGCCCGACTGATCGGCGACCGCTGGCGCGCTCGCAGGGCCGGAACTCGCCGTGTTGGCGCCGCCGGACTGGTCTTCGCCGGACTGGTCTTGCGACTGATCCGCGGCCGGGCCGGTTCCCGCGCCACCGCGGATGAGCTGGCCGAGCGCATCATAGAATTTCAGCTGCTGAGCGAGCCGCTGATTCTGCAAACCAACCTGAGCGCCTTGCTGTTGCTGTAGCGCGGTATTCGCGGACGTGTTCTGCACGTTCGCGGTGTTCTGCGGGATGTTCGCGAGGATGTTGCCATACGGCTGGAGGATCGGGTTGACATCGGCCATTGAAGTAGTTACCTGTTGAATCAATCACTGCAGGCGCGTTGGCGCTGCGAGTAGAATCGGAATCTGCGCAAGCGGCAAGCCGAGGTTTTCGGCGACCTGCTCGCGCGTGAGTCCTTCGAGAAGCATGTCAGCAATCCGCGCACGCTCGGTGCGCTGGTCCGACACGCCGAAATGCTTTTCCGCGATGTCGGTGAGCAGCCGTTGCAGGCCGGGATCGAGGGCATGAAGCGCAATATCCGGTTCCATTCAGAGCTGGCCGGCGTCTTTGGCGCGGTCGATCTCGACATCGCCGTGCAGAGCACGCAGCTCGCGCTCCAGAAGCGCGCGATCTCTCTGCGCTCGTACGAGAACCGGCTCACGCTCGCGCCGCGCGAAGTCGGCCATCGATTCGGGCTGCTCGGCGGCACTGTCGTCGCGCTGCGGCAACTGCGTTGGTTTGTAATATTTGCCCATGTGACTCAGGGCCTCCCGTATGTTTTCGCCGCGTCCGCGCGATGGCGCTCGGCTTTCAGATGGTTTGCGCGATCGATCGCGTGCTGACTCGGCGGCTCGCGCTTCGGTGTTGCCGCGCGCTTCGGCGCCTTCGGCAACGCTTTCGGTTGGTAGTAACGTGTCATTTCAAGCTCCCAACTAACGGAGATTCACGGATGGCCGCAGGCACGTCGTCGCGTGTCAGCGGCTGATTTTTTGCGACCCAACGCTCGACTCGGGCGAGCGCTGCGGCGCGATGCTGCGCGGGCATGTTGGCGATCCGCCGCGCGGCGTCGGTGTTCTTGGCGAGAAACTCGCGCACCGCGGGGCTGAGATCGCTTTCGCTCATGACGCGAGCACCTCGACGAAGCCGCGGCGATTCGCGTTGATCGGTAGATTCGCGGACGACGGAAGCGGCTCCGTCATGAAATTCTGTCGTTTGGGGTGAACGAAACCGATGCGCTCCGGATCTTCGGCTTTAAAGCCGCCCTTGGCGAGCTTCTGCGCGCTCAGCTTCAAAGTGTGTTGATCAGCGGAATTCTCGATTCCCACGACGACGTCATCAACGCTCGGAGTTTCGAGGATTACGCGACAGCCGGGAACGAGCGGAACTGCGACCTTGCCGAGCGAGTCGACGACCGCGAACGGCGCGGCAGGTGCCCAGTCGCCTGAAGCGTCGCGAATCTGACGGCTGAGTCTGATCGGCGCGAAGCCGGGATTTTTGATTTCGAGAGTGAGCATTTTGGTGTGACCTCAGAGTGGGCCGGATGATTGAGCGGGAGCGCCGCTCGCGTTGGTCTCGCTCGTTTCGTCGAGCGTGATGAGTTGAATTCCGATCGGCAGCTTGTTGCGCTTGATCCGATCGCAATCGATGCAACCGCTGCCGTGCGTCCACCTCGGAGCGAGGTGCGAGTTCAGGCACGGCGACGCGATGTAGTAGCTCGGCCAATTTCGAGCGAGCGCTTCCTCGCGCGAGATTGTGCGGCTCGGGAGGTAGCTCGGGTCCGGATAGATCCGCACGACGCCCGCGATTCGGCGGATTTTTGACGGTACTCCGGTTTCGCGCTCGATGAAGTTGATCGCTTCGCGGACGTGGTCGCCGCGGGACGTCGAGCCGAGGACGCTCTGTGGAAGCTCAAGCTGGCGTTCAGCGTGATTCGGCATAAAAGATCTCCGCGGCGTCGGGCGCCGGCTGGTTAAAAATGGTCTCAAGGCGTCTCAGCGCGGCTCAGCGCCGCGCTTGTATCAGGGCGATGTCAGCTAAAAAGCGCGCCCTCTCACTTCATTAAACAGCACGAAATGGGGGTGCACGCGTCACAGAATCCAACACCCACGTCGAGAGCGCATGCAAGAAGTGATCTAGGTACCTATGTATAGGCCGCGAAAAGGGGGTGCGCGCGTCACAAATCCCAACACCCCGTCGAGAGCGCATGTAAAAGCGGGGCCTTCCCACTACCTATAGGCGCCGCGCTTTCCCCTTATAGGCGTGCAGGCGACATGCTGCAGCTGCCCGACCTAACCCGTTGATCAGTCGCTGATTTTCGCGGGCGCGAGACTCGGAATTGACCAGTCGAGGTTGTAATTCCTACATGCGATTTCGAGGAATAGTGTGCGCTGCATCACGCGCGACCTAACACGCACATCAGGCGATTTTCGACCCGCCCGGCGGAAAGCAGGCATCGACAGCCGCCGCTCCAACGCCTGACAGCCGAGCCCCGCAATCGACGCCCCGCATCAACGCCGACAGCCGCCGCTCCAACGTCGACAGCCGGGAAAATGTGACGAACGTCTCAGGTGATTTAAGCCGCGGCGCGACGATCGAGAGGGGCAATTACCACCCCGTTCCGTCCCAGGGGTTTCAGGGTCGTCGAGTCCGGATTTGCGGCCGCGCGTCGGGCCGCCGCGTCTAGGCCGCGCGGGGCGGACGGCGATCAGTCAGCGCGATCGAGTAGCACCTTCACCGACTGCGCGCTGTAAGGCCGGCCGTTGCGCGCCAGGAAGCCCTGGCTGGCAAGCTCCGCGCCGATGGCGCGGAGGCTCAGGCCCTTGGCTCGCGCCGCCCTGGCAGCTCGTACGGCGTCGTCGGATGCCTTCGGTTGTGTCCGCAGCCAATGCGCGCCCTCGATCCGTCGACCGAGCTGCGCCGACTTCCGGTCACGCGCCTTGCGGAGCTTCAGGACGAGAGCTTCTTTCTCGAACTGGCTGACGGCGCCGAGGATCGAGCGGACCATGACGCAGGTTGGCGTCTCGTCCTCGAAGTGGCTCGGCGCGTCGACGGGCACCAAGGTGATTTCCCGAGACTTGAGCAAGCCGTGGCCGGCGATCTGCACCGCGAGATCTCGCGCGAATCGGGAGGCACTCTCGACCAGGACGATCCGTGCGCCGTTGCCGAGCAGGTACTCAAGCATTGCCGCGAAGCCCGGCCGGTCCATGACCGGATCCGCGCCGGACACGGCCGGATCGTAAAACTCGCGGACGACTTCGAGCTGATGAGCCTCGGCATAGGCGCGCACAGCGTCCTGCTGCCGCGGGAGTGAATCTTTGTCGGCGCCGACGTTCGTGGCGCTCGACGTCCTGTAGTAGCCGACCGCGGTCAGGTGCTTGGTGTTCATGGCGCCAATGGTGCGCCCGGCCGCCGGCTCTGTCAACTCATTCTTGAGTTTGACTTGACGGATGGTCGTACAGGACTGGATAGGCGTACAGTCTTTGGCGCCCTGGTCGACGCGCCTGGATGGTGGGCGCCTGACGATTACGGTTCATTTTTGATCTATACGTCAAGTCCTGGCCGGGCGCGCCCTGGCACGCGGTGAGCCGGGGTCGGTGAGATCCCAGCGCGGCGCCTTTGGGGTCGAGCGCCTGAGGTACCTGAGACTCAAAGTGCTGATAAATTGCTTTAGGTGTCAAGTAATTTTGAGGTGCGGCGTCTGCGCGGCCTCGGGCGCCGTTGCGTGCGCTGCGCAGCCTGATTTAACAATATTTACGGTGGGTACGGTCCCTTACGGTCCCTCTCACAAGTGACTCCGGACCAAATGGCAGATTATTGATATTGCACAGATCACATTTTTTGCCATTCTCTAGGGAGTCAGCCGTGAGACCCACCGTAAGGGACCGTAGGGACCGTAAACCCCTTTTTCGACCCGGCTGTCGACGTTTGGACCTCGGCCCGGCCTCCCGGCTGTCGATGTTTGGACCTCGGCCCGGCCCCGGCTTCGAGCTTCAGCGACCCGGCTTCGAGCTTCAGCGACCCGGCTTCGAGCTTCAGCGACCCGGCTTCGGGCTTCGAGCGGCAAGCGACTCGATCACCCGGGCGTCGATCACGGCCCCCGTCCACGGTCCACCGTCCACGATCATCCGGCGGCGAGCTGTCCATCACCCTCCACGGCTGCATACGGCGGCCGCTGCGCCGACCAGTTAAGAGCCCGCGGCAGTGCGCCCGCCGCTCATGCTGCGTGGCAACAGCCGCTCCTGAGCGCTCGACAGCCAGAAAGAAAAAAGGCCGCCCGTGAAGAGCGGCCTACCTTGCCTCGCCACGCCATGCCGAGCCCAGCCCAGCCGCGCCCAGCCGCGCCATGAAATCCAACACGCGCTAGCTTACCAGGACGCGCCTGTAAACACCGGGGCCTCAAAGGTGTCGCGCATCACACTTCCCCGCCTGCAGGCAAAAAAGAGCCCGGCTCACAAGCAGCCGGGCGAAAAAGCTCGCGGAGACTCAGAGCCGCGAGCGATTCAGTGCGAGCTGAAGAAAAGGACCAGACGGAAAGCCAGCCACGCGGCGCCCGCGTAGAGTCCGGCGCGAATCGCGAGGGCCGCCAGTGCGCCGAGCACCTGAATCACGACATTGCCCCGCAGAGCGATCCAGAGTTTGCGGGTGAGGGCGTACAGGATCCCAAGGACGGCCGCCACGGCAAGTAGCGCCAACGTCGGGCCCGTGGCGAGAACGAGCCCGATGAAGGTCGCCCAAATGGCCACCCAAATGCCGATGATGGCCTCCGTCGAGACCTCGCGGCCGTCGTCGCCGTCTGGTTGCGCGCGGCTCACGGTTGCACCGGCTTGTCGAGCTTATAACCGGGTGGCAGCGGCGGCAGGTCGGAAGAGGGCTGAAACTGTGTCCACGGACCGACTGCCGCAGAGGCGCTCGGAGCACTCGCGCTCGTGGACGAGCTGAACGGTTGCCAGTACGCGAGAGCCGCGAGCACCGCGGCGAGCACCGCGGCGATGATTGCAAGGCGCGCGACGACGCGCCGGAAGCCGGGTGCGTACACGAGCAGCGTCAGGACGACAGCCAGAAAAAACCAGATCACGATTGCACCTCCTTCGGTGCGGCCCCTAGGCGCATCACGCCAAGGGTGCGATCAGGCAGCAAACCGCTGCGGGCAAACTCGCGCAGCTCGGGGCCCGAGAGTTCGATTACGGCGTTGCTGTGTCCGCCAATGCCATGCGCTGCCTCGATCTCGCAGAGTGTTTGGTACGCATCGGCCGGAAGCTCTCGCACGGCGCTGGCGCGCTCGGTCCACCAACGCTCGATCGCGGCTGCGCGTTCGATCTCGCGTTCGATTTCGGCTGCGGCTCGATCCCGCTCCTCAGCGTCGAGCCGGGCGCGTTCCGCCTCGATTTCTCGCGCTTCCTGCCGCATCCGCTCGCCGGCAGCTGCCCAGGCTGCAGCGAACGCGGCGCGCTCCTGACGGCGACGCTCGCGGCGTGCGTTGAGCCGGACGAATGGATTCAACATGGTTTGTTCTCCTTCGGTGCAGTTGTTTGATGGATCACCGGACGACATCGCCGCCGGCTTCCTCGAATGCTTCGATCACTCCGCGCACGTAGCGCGGCTCGATCACGAGAGCGTCACTCCAGAATTGCGCCTCATCGGGCGCGGTGTTGCGCAGCCAGTCCCGCGCGGAATCGCTGAGCGGCTTGAGCAAGTAGATGCTGCCGTGATTTTCGAGCAGCGCCTGCATGCGCTCATCCGCCTTCGAGCGTTTAAACGCGAACCAGTTGAGCAGCGGATTTTCGCTGTCAGTGAGCGATACCCAGTAGATGCGCTGCCCATCGGCGAGCGAGGCCCACCATGCGACGGCGGCGAGCAGCTCGACGATCGGATCGTCGCTAGGCTCGGCGCTCATCGTAAGATCCCCCGGCAACCGCGGACCACTTTGCGCTGGTAGCCGATCCACCAGGGCCCCATGTCGTCCGTCGCCGAGCCCCGGCCGTAGCATTCCGCCACGGAGAGCAGCTCACGAATGAGCGTCTCGTCGGAAACGACGATCGAGCGCCGGCCGCGTGAGCGTTCGCTCTCGGCTTTCGCGACTAGCGCCCAGGACGACGGATACTTCTGCGGCGCGTCAGTGCATTCGGTGTACGGGCCGTGCGCCCAGAGCACCCATGCAGTCGAGACTCGTAAGCCGGTCATGTTTTCGGACCCTCGGATTGCCGATGGGTCCAGAGTCTAATACTTGACCGAGTATTCGGCGCCTGCGGGTCGAGGCGTCGTCGCTTTCGCGGCGAAGGTTCCGGGCGCCATCCTGCAGGTCGATGTACCGTCCGGACACTCTTACCTGATTCATCGCCACGGCTTCCTCTGCGGTACCGAGGGGCTGCAGCTCGCCACCGGCTTTCAGCGCTCCCTCGGCGCCGGCATCTTCGGCGGTGACGGCTTTCTGTTGCAGCGCTTGAGCGGCCCCTGCACTGCATGGGTCGAGCTCGGCGGGGAAGTGGTGACCTACGACCTCGCTCCCGGCGAGACGCTACAGGTACATCCGGGCCACATCGGCATGTTCCAGGACAGTGTGAATTTCGACATCGCCTTCATGCGCGGATTTGCCAATGCAGTCTTCGGGGGCGATGGCCTGTTCGTCGCGCGGCTGACCGGGCCCGGCCGGGTCTGGCTGCAGACCCTGACGGTACCCAATCTCGCGCACGCGATCGCACCCTATCTTGGCGGTACGGGGCAGCGCGTCGAGAGCGCCACTGCCGGCGGAATCGCCGGCGCGGTGTTGCGCGACATGTTTGGCGGCAACCGGTAGGGTTGCTGCCTCAGCCTTCCGGCGCGATACGGATACTGCCACCGGAGGTGTGCAGGTAGATCGCGGGACCGCCCCCTCCGATGGCACCTACCAGGTGACTGTGGCCCGTGGATTCCGTCGAGCTGAGGGGGAAGTCTGAGGTTACTCGGCCACCGCTCGTTGCCGCGTCGATCGAGCCATGCGTGCCCTGCGGGAGGAGCAGGGTGATGGAGCCGCCGGAGCTGCGCAGGCTGATGCCGTGGTTCGCCCGCAATTGCGCTCGTATGCCGCCTCCGGAAGTGTCGGCATCCACTTTCCCGTCATCGTTCTCCATGTGAATGCTGCCGCCGGAGGTGTGTATGTCGAGATCACCGCTCGAATCCGTAACGTCGATGCCGCCGCCCGAAGAATCCAAGCGTGCACCGGCCTTGAGACCCTTTGCGTCGATGCTCCCGCCGGAGGTGTGCACGTTTACCGCGCCGCCGATATTCTGGACGAGGATGCCGCCGCCCGATGTCGCTGCATGTACCGAAGCGTTCAGGTCCCTCAGGTCGAGACCGCCGCCCGCGGTCTTCAGATCAATCGGGTAATCGCGGGGCACTTCGACGGTGAATCGCACGCGGGTAACCCCGAAATTGAACCAATTGTGCCAGCCGTCATGGGCCACACGGGCCGAGAACGTCACGCCTGTGGGAGTTTGCTCTGCGCTGATGTGGAGCCGATTCAGAAAGTCCTCGGAGCCCTGCAGATCCGCGTGGATGACGACCTGGGGAGCGTCACGGCCGACGACCGTCACCGATCCGACATCGGTGTCGAACGTCAGGTGGCCACCCGGCGGAGCGTCGAGTCGCTTGTCATAAGTTCTTTCCGCTGCGAGCGCCACCGAGGTGCCGAGCATTGCGGTAAGGATCACCAGGACTCTGACGGTGGATATATTCATGGCGGTGCGGATCCCAGGCGTAGCGTGTCCCTTAGAACCCGGATCTCACGGAATGGTTGCAAGGGATATCCGCCCGTGGGCGGTTACCCTTCGGCCTTCGGGCGGATGAGCGTCTCGACCGCGGCGGCGAGGGCGAGCAGGGCACGATCGCCACCGGGCGGGCCCATGAGGGTGAGGCCGACGGGCGCCGAGCCGGCCTCCTGGCAGGGTATCGAGATCGCACAGCGGTCGAGGAGATTGACCACGGTCGAGTTGCGCACTGCCAGAAGATTGAGGCGGATGTACTCTTCGTCCGATTCCAGCTCCGCGAGCATTGGAGCAATCACGGCGCAAGTGGGCAGAACGGCCGCATCGAACGGCGCGAGATGCCGGGCGGTGTGCCGCTCGAGATCGGCCCTGGCGCGAAAGAGATCGATGTAGTCTGCGGCGCTCTGCTCCCGGCCGCGCAGGATGCGCATCGCGACGCGCGGATCCATCTGCGCGCGTTGCGTATCCAGGCGTTGCCGGTGCAGCGCGTAGGACTCGGCGGCGGGGAAGCCGCCTTTGGCGTTGATCCGGGAGATCTCGTCGAGCTCGATGAGCGGCAGCTCGATGAGCTCCGCGCGGGCGCGGCTCAGTTGACTGAGCGCACGCTCGAAGCTGCGTGCCACGTGTGGCTCGAGGTTGTCCAATACATAACGCTGCGGCACGGCGAGCCGCGCTCCGCGGACCGCTCTCGTATCGAGGCCGGGCGAGGATTCCGCCGCCAGGAACGCATCGAGGATGGCGCAGCACTCCACGCTGGCCGCAAGGGGGCCGACTGAATCGAGGGTCCGGGATAGAGGGAAGACACCGTCGAGCGGTACCCTGCGCGCCGTCGGCTTGAAGCCGACGATGCCGCAGAACGCGGCCGGGATTCTGCAGGAGCCGCCCGTGTCAGTTCCCAGGGCACCGTGGCACATCTGCTCCGTGATGGAGATGGCGGCACCGGAGGAGGAGCCTCCCGGAATGCGCCGGCGTGACCTCTCGAAGGGATTGAGCGGAGTGCCGTAATGCGGATTCACGCCGAGTCCCGAGTAGGCGAACTCCGTCATGTTCGTGCGCCCGATGGGAATGAATCCCGCCGCGCGCAGTCGCGCTACGGAGGGCGCATCCGCTTCGGCGCATGGCTCATCCCGCAGGACCGTCGAACCTGCAGTCGTAACGTCACCGGCAAGGTCGAACAGATCCTTGATCGATACCGGGATACCCGCGAATGGCGAGAGCTGGGCTCCGTGTGCGCGCAGCCGGTCGCAACAGTCGGCCGCAGCCCGCGCGGTATCGGCATGTACTTTGATGAAGGTGCGTTGTCCCTCGCCTGCGGCATTGGCGATTCTGGCGAGGCATTCCTCCACGAGCCCGCGGCTGCTGGTCGTGCCTGCGCGAAGGTCCCGGGCGAGCTCGGCAAGGGTTTTCATGAGCGCTAGATTACCCCGCGCGCCCGCATGGCAGTAATCTCTGGGTGCGAGTAGCCATGCTCGCGAAGGACTTCACCGGTCGAGCTGCCAAGCTCCGGCGGCGGCAACTGCGATACCGCCGGCCGGCCGTCGAAGCGCATGGGATTCGCGACGGTCTTCACCGTGCCGTACCGCGGACTCTGGAGATCGCTCACCAGCTCGCGGGCCTTGACCTGCGGGTCGGCGAATACGCGGTCGATGGTGTTGATCGGCCCACACGGGAAGCCGTGCTTCCTGCCGAGCATCACCCATTCGGCGCAGGGTTTGCCCAGGAGAGCCGGACCCAACGCAGCGAGCAGCGCCTGCCTATGCACGACTCTGCCGGCGTTGAGGCGGAAACGCGGATCGGAAGCGAGCTCCGGACAGTCGGCCGCACGACAAAGGGCGGCGAACTGACCGTCGTTTCCCACCGCAATCATCACCTGGCCGTCGGCGCAGGCGAACGGCTGGTAGGGAACGATCGACGGGTGGCTGTTGCCCAGGCGTTGCGGCAGTGAGTGGCCGATGAGCCAGGCAGTCGCCTGATTCGCGAGCATCGCAACCTGTACATCGAGCAAGGAGGTGTCGATGTGCATTCCATTGCCCGTCTTCACGCGCGCAAGCAGTGCCGCCAGTATTGCGCTGGTCGCATGGGAGCCGGCCATGAGGTCGACGACTGCCACTCCAACCTTCTGTGGACCGCCGCCGGGACTTCCATCCGGCTCACCGGTGACGCTCATCAGCCCTCCCATGGCCTGGATGAGAGCATCGTAGCCGGGCCGGTCGGCATAGGGGCCGCTCTGGCCGAAGCCGGTGATCGAGCAGTAGATGAGTCGCGGATTCAGGGTCCTGAGCGAGGCGTAGTCGAGCCCGTATCGCTCGAGGCTGCCGAACTTGTGATTCTCGACCAGCACGTCGGCGCGAGCAGCCAGTCGGCGGATGATTTCAGCGCCTTCCGGTCGCGTGAAGTCCACCGTCACGGAGCGTTTGCCGCGGTTGCAACAGAAGAAATAGGTTGCATCGCCATCCGTTCCGCTCGCGTCCCGCGCGAACGGCGGTCCCCAACGGCGCGTCTCGTCACCTTCGCCGGGCTTCTCGATCTTGATGACCTCGGCGCCCAGATCCGCGAGATTCTGCGTTGCCAAAGGGCCCGCAAGAACCCGCGACAGGTCGAGGATCAGGATTCCATCCAGCGGTTGGATCTGCGGCTGCATGCGGCACCAATGCGGGCACTCAGTTCAGGTATTATCCTGTGAAACAGGCCGTAGGTGATCATGAACAAGCACATTCTGCTCGTCGTGGCGCTCAGCTTTTGCTTCTCCGCAGCGCACGCCGCCGATACGAGCCG
>Ga0134128_10002549_pt1 | contig 22478 bp, 25 predicted proteins | sample KB31754_FD_96462 | JGI IMG/M metagenome (GOLD analysis project Ga0134128, IMG submission 96462) | Terrestrial soil microbial communities with excess Nitrogen fertilizer from Kellogg Biological Station, Michigan, USA - KB3-175-4 | ecosystem: Environmental > Terrestrial > Soil > Unclassified ... | reverse complement strand
TTGCCATGGGGTCGACCGACTCGCTTTGCGCGCAGCCCCATGCTGTTCCGACTCGCATTTCTGCCCCTGGCGATGCCGAATTTTCCGAACCGTCTCCTCGCCGAGCCGAAGCGAATGGACGGCGAGCAACCAAACCAAAGCACTCGCCAGGTATTCGCGAACTTGCTTCGCGCGGACAAGAGCTTGGTTCGACTCAGGTTTTGGCTTCTCGCTACGAACCGGACAGCCGTGGGACAAGCCCGGCCATGACGCTGCGAGAGACAGGCGAGCCCGCTGATGGCCAGCCAAGTCGCCGGCCCCGAGATCGAGCGGCTGATTCAACTTCTCGCCCGCCTGCCGGGTCTGGGGCCGCGCTCGGCGCGCCGCGCGGCGCTGCATCTCATCCGCAAGCGCGAGCAATTGCTCGGGCCGCTCGCCGAGGCGATGAAGATCGCCGAGGAGCGCATCCGCACCTGCTCGACCTGCGGCAATGTCGATACGCGCGACCCCTGCACGCTGTGCGCCGACCCACGGCGCGACGCGGCGACGCTGGTGGTGGTGGAGACGGTCGGCGATCTCTGGGCGCTGGAGCGCGCCAACGCGACGCGCGGGCTCTATCATGTTCTGGGCGGCGTGCTGTCGCCGCTCGACGGCGTCGGCCCGGAGGATCTGGCGCTTGACGGCCTCGTCGCGCGCGTCGCGGCGGGCGGCGTCGCCGAGGTGGTGCTGGCCGTCAACGCCACCGTCGACGGGCAGACGACGGCGCATTACATCACCGACTTGCTGGCGCCCTATTCGGTCAAGATAACACGCCTCGCGCATGGCGTTCCCGTCGGCGGCGAACTCGATTATCTCGACGACGGCACGCTTTCGGCGGCCATGCGGCAGCGCACGGCATTTTAGGCCGGGCAAGGAGGCTGATGATGACTGCCGCGGTCGTCCCGCTGTTTCGTGCCCCCGCCGCGAAGCGCAACAAGAAACCGCTGAGCGCGCTCGGTATCCTCGCCGCACTGGCTCGCAACCCGGTTGAAATCTGGTCGGACTTCCACTTCGAGCACCCGGTGCTGGTCGGCAAGACGTTCTTCGGCTATCGCGCCGTGGTCAGCGATCCCGCCGGCGTCAGGCGCGTCTTCCTCGACAATGTCGCCAATTACCGCAAGGACGCGGTGCAGCTTCGCGTGCTGCGGCCGGGGCTCGGCAGCGGCCTGCTGACCGTCGAGGGCGAGGCGTGGAAGGCGCAGCGCCGTTCGCTGGCGCCGCTGTTCTCGCCGCGCCAGGTCGCCGCCTTCGCCCCCGCTATGCACCGCGTCGCGCGCGCGGCGGCCGAGGCGATCGCCGGGCGGCGCGACGGCGCCGTGATCGAGGCGCAAGAGGCCATGGGGATCGCGGCGCTGAAAGTGCTGGAGCAGACGCTGTTCAGCAGTGGCCTCGCCCGCGAGGCGAGCCAGTTTCAAAAGGCGATGACCCGCTATTTCGAAACCATCGGCCGCATCGACCCGCTCGACGTGCTCGGCGCGCCGGATTTCCTGCCACGCATCGGCCGCATCCGCGGCAAACCATCGCTTGCCTTCTTCGCTTCCACCGTGGACGACATCATTTCCGCCCGCCGCGCGCTTATCGCCTCCGGCGTGAGCGCGCCCGAAGACCTGTTGACGCTGCTGTTGCGCGCCGCCGACCCCGAGACCGGCCGCGGTCTCTCGGAGGAAGACGTGCGCGCCAACATCGTCACCTTCATCGGCGCCGGCCACGAGACCACCGCCAACGCGCTGACCTGGACGCTCTATCTGCTGTCGCAAGCGCCGGAATGGCGGGCCCGCGTCGAGGCCGAAATCGACGCCCATTTCGACGCCGACGACGAGAGCGACCCGGCCGAGCGGCTGCCGGTGACGAAAGCCGTGTTCGAGGAGGCGATGCGGCTGTTCCCGCCGGCCGCCAATCTCGTGCGTGAGGCGATCTCCGAGGATTGGATCGCCGGCTTCCGCATCCCGGCCGGCACGATCGTCTCGATCTCGCCCTACGTGCTGCACCGCCACAAGACTTTGTGGCGCAACCCCGAGGATTTCGACCCCTCGCGCTTCCTGCCCGGCGAGCGCGAGAAGATCGACCGTTACGCCTACATTCCCTTCGGCGCCGGCCCGCGCGTGTGCATCGGGCAGGCGTTCGCGATGCAGGAGGGCGTCACCGTGCTCGCCCATCTGCTGAAGCGCGTGCGGCTCGACCTGTTCCCAGGCCACCCGGTGGCGCTTCAGCAGCGCATCACTCTACGGCCGCGCCACGGAATGAGGATGATCGTGCGCCGACGTTAGCGCCGAAGAGCGCATCGAGCGAGAACGACCCCGCGCCGGCTGCGGCCAGATAAAGGAACACGAAGCAGAACAGGATCGCCGGCTCACCCATGTTGGCGAGCGGGAAGAAGCCGCGCGGGAAATGCGCCATGAAGTAGCCGATGGCCATGAAGCCCGACAGCACGAACGCCACCGGCCGGGTGACAAACCCGACGAGAATGAGGACGCCGCCGACAAGCTCCAGCGTACCGGTGAAATAGAGCAATCCCGGCCCCAATGCTTTCAGCATTTGCGCGTGAATGGGCGGGAAATCGAGCAGCTTGCCCGTCCCATGCTCCAGGAACAGGAGCCCGGCGACGACGCGCAAGAGCGCGTGCAGATGCGGGGCGAAGCGAGGGGGTATGATGGCGAAATCCATGTGCCGCTCCAGGTTGAGGCGCCTTTCCAGGTTGAAATCCCGCGCCGGCGGCGCGGGACAGCAAGCTTAAACGATCTTGGCGATCTGGTCGAAGGCAAAGCGCGGGCTGCGCGGGAACAGCTTGGCGACGTCGCCATAGCCGATGTTGATGATGACATTCGACTTGACGTCGGTTCCGGCGAAGAACGCCGCATCGACGCTGGCATTGTCGAAGCCGGTCATCGGCCCGGTGTCGAGCCCGACCGCGCGCAGCGCCAGAATCAGATAGGCGGCCTGCAAGGTGCCGTTCTGGAAGGCGGCGCGCTTGGCGAACGCCTCGTTGCCGGAAAACCACGATTTGGCGTCGGCGTGCGGGAACAGGAACGGCAGGTGCTCGTAGAACTTCTCGTCAAAGGCGACGATCGCCGTCACCGGCGCGGCCCCGGTCTTGGCGCGGTTGCCTTCCGACATCGCCGGCAGCAGCTTGGCCTTAGCCTCCGCGGATTTCACAAACACGATGCGCATCGGCGACTGGTTGGCGCTGGTCGGCCCCATCTTGGCGAGATCGACCGCCTTCTGCAACAGCGCGTCGGAGACGGGCCTGTCGCTGAACTCGTTGTGCGTGCGCGCCTCGGTGAACAATTGCGCCAACGCGGCGGCGTCGACCGACTTTGGCTCGGATACGTGGGCGTTCATGGCGGCTATTCCTGTTTCGCTGCGGTGCGCCATGACATGGACGGCGCATCGCATCTTTGCAATTGACAAAAATCTGTTACGATCCATCGGCGGAGATGATGGATGTTCGACCCCCTTACCCTCGACCAGATGCGCGTTCTGGTCGCCGTCGCCGAAACCGGCTCCTTTTCCGCCGCGGCTCGCAAACTCGGGCGCGTGCAATCGGCGATCAGCCAGGCGGTGCAGACGATGGAGCAGGCGTTGCAACTGCGGCTGTTCGACCGCTCGCGCAAAACCCCGACGCTGACGGACCTCGGCGCCGCGGTGCTCGATGACGCCCGCGCCGTGCTGGCGCGCACCCAGGCGATGCAAGCCCGCGCGCGCGGCATGCGCGACGATCTCGAACCGGAACTGACGCTGGCGGTCGAATCGGCGTTTCCCATGCCTTTATTGATGAAAAGCCTGGAGACGTTGCGCGGCGCGTTCCCAAATCTGCCGGCGACGCTGTTCACGGAAGGGCTCGGCGGGGCGCGCGAGACGCTGCTGAGCGGCGACGCGCGCATGGCGATCTATCCCATTCAGGGCAGTCCGACGCCCGACGTGCGGGCCGAATTCCTCGCCCGCATCGCGTTCGCCCCCGTCGTGGCGAGCGACCATCCGCTGGCGCGGCTCGGCCGCCCGGCGCAGCGCGAGGATCTGGAAGCGCATGTGCAACTCGTGCTCACCGGGCGCAACGCCTACGCGCAATCGCTCCGCGGCGGCGTCGTCAGCCCGCATATCTGGCGCTTCGTCGATCAGACGACGCGGCTCGAATTCCTGCTCAGCGGCTTCGGCTGGTGCAACATGCCGCTGCACATGATCGAGGAGCATGTCGTCGCCGGGCGCTTGACGCGGTTGGTGATCCAGCATGGCGAACCGCCGCCGGAATTCCCGCTCTATGTCGTCTGCCCGCGCGCGCGCCCGCTCGGCCGCGCCGGCCGCTGGCTCGTCGCCGATTTGCGCGAACGGCTGAAATCCTGCCCGTCGTCGTTCCCGCAGGCGCTCGCGGCGGAGTAACGGCCGCAGTTCAGGACAATTTCCTGCACGTCCCGGAGCGAATCCTCGGATCGGGCCTAGACGGCGGGAAGCCTCGCTCACTACATTGGATCATCCGAGAACGCCATTCGCGTCTTGTCCGCCGCGCGCGAACGGCTCTCTCGGCAGCAAAGCGAGAATAAGACGGCGGGAACCTAAGGAGATGACAATGGCCTGGACCACTCCCGAAATCTGCGAAGTCTGCGTCGGCATGGAAGTGACCGCCTACGCTTCCGCCGAGATCTGATCTCGACGCGAAACGCGCGTGAACGGTTTGGGATCGTCGAGACGTGCGTTTCCTCGTTCTAGGTTCGGCGGCGGGCGGCGGTTTTCCGCAATGGAATTGCCTCTGCCCCAACTGCCGCCTTGCATGGGAGCGGGACCCTCGCGCGGAGCGGCGCTCCCAAGCCAGCCTCGCGGTGAGCCGCGACGGCGAAAGATGGGTCATCCTCGGCGCCTCGCCTGACCTGCGCCAACAGATTCTCGACGCGCCGGCGCTGCATCCGCGCAATGCTCCGCGCCATTCGCCGATCCACGGCGTCTTCCTGCCCAACGGCGATATCGACAACATAGCAGGCCTGCTGGTCATGCGCGAAATGCAGCCGTTCACCATCTGGGGCGCCGAGGCGACGCTGGCGCAAGTGCGCGGCGGCGTGTTTGCCGTCGTCGATGAGACCCGGTGCCCGCGCATCGCCGTCGCGCCGGGAGAACGGCTCGACACCGGCCTCGGCTTCACCCTCCGCCCGTTCGCCGTCCCCGGCAAGACGCCGCTCTATTTGGAGCCCGCCGACGAGGGCGAACTGGCGCTCGGCGTCGAGGGCGAGACCACCGTCGGGCTGGAGATCGAGGGCGACGGCGCGCGCGCCTATTACATCCCCAGTTGCGCCCGCGTCACCGACGCCCTGCGCGCCCGGCTCGATGGCGCCGACCTGATGTTCTTCGACGGCACCACCTTCGAGGACGACGAGATGATTCGCGAGCGGCTGTCGCCGAAGACCGCCTGGCGCATGGGCCATATGGCGATGAACGGGGCGTGCGGCAGCATCGAACAACTCGCCGGCGTCGCCGTCGCGCGCAAGGTGTTCATCCACGTCAACAACTCCAACCCGGCCTTGTGTCGCGATTCCCAGCAGCGCGCCCGCGTCGAGGCCGCCGGCTGGCGCGTCGCCCATGACGGGCTCGCCATCGAACTCGGCGCCCCGCGATGATCGCCGACGACGCCAAGCCCCGCCTGCCGCGTGGCGTGCGCCTGCGCGAGGACAAGGTGCGCGACCGTTGGGTGCTGCTGGCGCCGGAGCGCATCGTCAAGGTCAACCCGATCGCCGTCGAGATCATCAAGCTCTGCGACGGCTCGCGTTCGCTGGCCGAGATCGTCGCCGGCCTCGCCGAGCGCTTCAACGCCGATCCCGAGCGGGTCGGGGCGGACGTGCGGGGGCTCGTCGCCTCGCTCGCCGACAAGAGGATGGTTGAGCTATGAGCGCTACGCAGCCGCCGCCCGAGGGTCTGCTCGCGGAGCTTACGCATCGTTGCCCGCTCGCCTGCCCCTATTGCTCCAACCCGGTGGCGCTCGATGCGCCGCGGCTGGAGATGAGCACCGACGAATGGCGACGCATCTTTTCGCAGGCCGCCGAGATGGGCGTCATGCACCTGCATCTTTCCGGCGGCGAGCCCTGCTCGCGCCGCGATCTCGCCGAACTCACCGCCCACGCCGTCGCGGTCGGGCTTTATACCAATCTCATCACCTCGGGCGTCGGCCTGACGCGCGACCTGTTCGACCGCCTCGTCGTCGGCGGCCTCGATCACGTGCAGCTTTCGATTCAGGGCGTCGATGCGGCGCAGGCCGATTGGATCGGCGGCTACAAGGGCGGCTACGCCAAGAAGCGCGAGGTCGCCGCCTGGGTGACGGCCGAGGGCCTGCCGCTCACCGTCAACGCCGTCATCCATCGCGGCAATGTCGAGGACGCGCCGCGCATGGTCGATCTCGCCGTCGAGCTTGGCGCGCGGCGGATCGAGGTCGCGCATGCGCAATATTACGGCTGGGCGCTCAAGAACCGCATGCATCTGATGCCGACGCGCGAGCAGACGGACCGCGCCTACGCCGCCGTCGAGGCGCGGCGCGAGCATTACCGCGGCCAGGTCGTCATCGACCATGTCGCGCCCGATTATCACGCGCGTTACCCCAAGGCCTGCATGAGCGGCTGGGGCCGGCAGACGCTCAACGTCACGCCGACCGGCAAGGTGCTGCCCTGCCATTCCGCCGAGATCATTCCGGGGCTGGAGTTCTGGAACGCGCGTGAGCGGCCGCTGGCCGAGATCTGGGCGCATTCGCCGGCGTTCGAGGCGTTTCGCGGCTTCGAGTGGATGCAGGAGCCGTGCCGCTCGTGCGAGCGCAAGGCGATCGATTTCGGCGGCTGCCGCTGTCAGGCGATGGCGCTCGTCGGCGACGCCGCGGCCTGCGACCCGATCTGCACGAAATCGCCGCATCACGGGCTGGTGGCTGAAATCGCGGCGCAAGACAGCGTCGGCCCGGTCGAGGGCTTCGCGCCGCGCCGCTACGTCCGCGAACCGGTCTGAGCTAGGGAAAGCAAATGTCTGACGCCGCCGTGGATTGGACCGATGCGCCGAGGCTCTCGGTTGACGAGTTCGACGCAGCCATCCGCGCCGTCGGCGCCGAGCGTTATCACGACAAGCATCCGTTCCATAAGCTGCTGCACGGCGGCAAGCTCAACAAAGGCCAGGTGCAGGCCTGGGCGCTCAACCGCTATTGCTACCAGGAGGCGGTGCCGCGCAAAGACGCGGCGCTGGTCGCGCGCGCCGAGTCGCGCGAGTTGCGGCGCGAGTGGGTGCATCGCATCCTCGATCACGACGGCTATGAGAGCGAGCCCGGCGGCATCGAGCGCTGGCTGGTGCTGACCGACGGCCTCGGCCTGCCCCGCGAGTACGTCGTCTCCAAGCGCGGCGCGCTGCCGGCGACGCGCTTCGCGGTTGAGGCTTACGTGCGCTTCGTCGCCATCGAGCCGCTGACAGTCGCCGTCGCCTCCTCCCTGACGGAGTTGTTCGCGCCGAAGATCCATCGCGAGCGCATTTCCGGCATGCTGGAGAACTACGATTTCATCAGCGACGAGGTGATGGCCTATTTCAAGCGCCGCCTCGCCCAGGCGCCGCGCGACGCCGATTTCGCCCTCGATTACATCAAGCGCAACGCCCGCACGCGCGCCGAGCAGGAGGCCTGCGTCGGCGCCGTGCGCTTCAAGTGCAACGTGTTGTGGAGTCAGCTCGACGCGCTGCATCACGCTTATGTCGAGCCCGGGAACATTCCGCCCGGCGCCTTCCGCCCCTGATGGCGCGCGATCCCGGCCTTGAGGAGTTGATACGCGCCGATCTGCCGCCAGGCGCCTGCACGGAAAAGGCGATGTTCGGCGGCTGGGCCTGGTTTCTCAACGGCAACCTGGTCTGCGGCGCGCGCCAGGACGGCATGCTGGCGCGACTCGGCAAGGGCCGCGAGGGCTGGGCGCTGGCGCTGCCGGGGATCGCGCCGATGATCTTGCGCGGGCGCGAAATGTCGGGCTGGGTGCGCGCCGGCCCGGCGGCCTACGGCGAGGACGCGCTGCGCCGGCAACTGTTGGAAGCGGCGGTGGCGTTTGCGAGCAGCCTTCCCGCGAAATAGTCGGTTGGCGGCGCGCAGCAAACAAACAACGCCGGCGTCAAACAGCCAGCGCCGCCATCAGTCCCGGGCATCCACGCCGTTGAGCGCAGGGATGTTGCAAGATGTGCGTCGTGCCGACTTCGCGCCAATGCCGACGACTGACGATCACACATCGGCGTGGATGGCCGGGACAAGCCCGGCCACGATGACCGCGGCCTAAACGCGCTCGTAATCGGCCCAGGCAAAATCGCAATCGTCCTTCGGCCCACGCTCGCCCGGCTCGCGGCGGACAAGCCGCCAGTCGCGCGCATCGAACAGCGGGAAGAACACGCTCGCTTGCGGCGTTGCGTCAACCTCGGTCAGATAGAGCCGGCTCGCCCGCGGCAGCGCCAACGCATAGATTTCGCCGCCGCCGCCGATGATGATCTCCTCGGCCGCACCGTCGCCCGCTTGCGCCAGCGCCGCCTCGAAAGTGGCCGCCGTCGTCACCTGTGGCCGCGTCCAGGCGGCATCGCGCGTCACCACGATGACGCGCCGGCCCGGCAGCGGACGACCAACGGACTCGAAAGTCTTGCGACCCATGATGAGCGCTTTGCCCATTGTCAGCGCCTTGAACCGCTTGAGATCGGTCGGCAGCCGCCACGGCAGGCCACCGCCGACGCCGATCGCCCGGTTGCGCCCCAGCGCCGCGATGATGGCGATACTCACACCGCCACCGGCGCCTTGATCGCCGGCCACGGATCGTAGCCCTCGAAGACGATGTCTTCAGCTTTCAGATCGAACAAAGCCCCCGGCCGCGTCGACAACCGCAGCCGCGGCAAGGACCGGGGCGGACGCGAAAGCTGCTCGCGCGCTTGGCGCTCGTGGTTCAAGTAGAGATGCGCGTCGCCGAATGTATGAACGAAATCGCCGACATCGAGCTGACATTCGCGCGCCACCAGATGCGTCAGCAGCGCATAGCTGGCGATGTTGAACGGCGCGCCGAGGAACAGATCGGCCGAGCGTTGGTAAAGCTGGCAGGAAAGCCGCCCGTCCGCGACATAGAACTGGAATAGGCAATGGCATGGCGCCAGCTTCATGCGCTCGATGTCGGGCACATTCCAGGCCGAGACGATGAGGCGGCGCGAATCGGGATTGCGCTTGATCTCGGAAACCACCCAGGAAATCTGGTCGAAGGTCCGCCCGTCGGCGCCCGCCCAGGCGCGCCATTGCTGGCCATAGACCGGCCCGAGATCGCCATTGGCGTCCGCCCACTCGTCCCAGATGCCGACGCCGTTGGCCTTGAGATAGCCAATGTTGGTGTCGCCGTTGAGGAACCAGATCAGTTCGTGGACGATCGACTTGATATGCAGCCGCTTGGTCGTCACCAGCGGGAAGCCGGCGGCGAGGTCGAAGCGCAACTGGCGGCCGAACAGCGAGCGCACGCCGGTGCCGGTGCGGTCGCCCTTGACGACGCCGCGTTCGAGCGCCTCGCGCAACAGATCGAGATAGGCCTGCATGTCAGGGTTGCCCGCGCCCTTGGCTGTCGAAGGCCGTGGCTACAGAATTTCGTTCGCCAGGGCGAGCGCCCCGAAGGGCGCTCCACACCTTAATTTAGTGCAGGCTGACGGTTTCGAGCTGATTCTCCCAGGCGTTGGCGATCGCCGCGTCCTTGGAGTCGGTGAGCAGGATCGGCGAGCCGTCGGCGTTCAGCAGCGCGAACAATTGCAACCCGGGCCGAATCGGCGGCGCCTGCGGGAACAGGCGCTGCGCGTCCTCCGAGCGGATCGTCTTGACATAGGCGATGGCGCCGGCGCCCAGATGCGCCAGTTGCTGCTCGGTCAATTCCACAGAGGTCGGGAATTCGGTCATCGCTCATACTCCTCGTTTGGCGGTCAGGCTCAGCGCCTTTCGACCCGCCCCGGCGCGAACTTTCAGTCTCGCGCCTGTACGTTTATTTTCTTGACCACTCTTTCCGGATGGGGTTTCGCAACATCGATCGACAGCAGACCGTTCGCAAGCTCCGCGCCGAGCACCTGCATGCCTTCGGCAAGCAGGAAATTGCGTTGGAACTGGCGCGCGGCGATGCCGCGATGGATGTAGTCGCGCGTCTTGTCGTCGCGCTGCCGACCCCGGATCCAGAGCTGGCCCTCCTCCTGCGTCACCTCGACGTCCTCGCGGCAGAACCCGGCGACCGCCAAGGTGATCCGCAAGCACTCCAGCGCATCGCCCGTCGCGGCGATCCGCTCGATATTGTACGGAGGATAACCGTCCGAACCGGTCTTGGCCGCCCTTTCGAGCACCCGCTCGACCTCGTCGAAGCCGAGCAGGAACGGCGAGTTCATCGTCGTCATGCGCACCATTACCGAAGCCCCTTCCAGGCGCTTCGCCGGTAAAAACTTCGCTCGCACGCGACCGCCAACCGGCGTTTGTCATCGACGCACCCCGTAGGGCGATGCGTCAAGGCATGATATGTGCGCAACGGCTTCTGATTCAAGGGCGACTCCTGCGGGTTCGCGACCTCGAACGACGAGGCTGCGCGCCAAAGCTGAATTCCCGCCTAATCGGCGCGCAAAGGAGACGGATGAAGCTCGGCGTCAAACGGCAATGCCCGGCCTGTGCGGCGCGCTTCTACGATATGGGCAAGCGCCCCGTCGTCTGCCCGCGCTGCCAGAGCGAACTCGACCTCAACCGCCGCAAGGCCGCCGCCGCGCCGCCGCCGGAGCCGCCAGCCAAGGCCCCGCCCGCCAAGCCGCGCGCGGCCCCGCGCTGGTCCACCGAGCAGGCGGCAGCCCTAGATCAGGTCGGGCGCTGGCTGAAGCGCGGCGATGCGCCGGTGTTCCGCCTGTTCGGCTATGCCGGCGTCGGCAAGACGACACTGGCCCGCCACGTCGCCGAGCACGCCCCGGCCAAGGCCGCCTTCGCCGCCTTCACCGGCAAGGCGGCGCTGGTGCTGCGCTCGAAGGGTTGCGTCGGCGCCTCGACCATCCATTCCCTCATCTACAACGCCAGCGAGGACAATAACGGCCGCCCGAGCTTCACCCTCAACAAAGACGGCCCGGCTTCGCGCGCCGGCCTCATCGTCATCGACGAGTGCTCGATGGTCGACGAGGAACTCGGCCGCGATCTGCTGTCGTTCGGCAAGCCGATCCTGGTGCTCGGCGATCCCGCGCAGCTTCCGCCGGTGAAGGGCGCCGGCTTCTTCACCGAGAGCGCGCCCGATGTGATGCTGACCGAGATTCACCGCCAGGCCGCCGACAATCCGATCATCCGCCTGTCGCAAGCGGTGCGCGAGGGCGGCGAGATCGCCTACGGCGCCTATGGCGAAACCCGCGTGCTGCGCCGCGACGAGATCGATGCCGGCGCGGTGACCGCCGCCGATCAGGTGCTCGTCGGCCTCAACCGCACGCGCCGCGCCTATAATTCGCGCATCCGCGAGCTTTCCGGCCGCGCCGGCCTGACGCCGGGCGTCGACGACAAACTCGTCTGCCTGCGCAACGACCACGCCAAGGGCCTGCTCAACGGCGGCCTTTGGCGCGTCGCCGAGGCGAACGGCATGGCCAATGACTTCGTCAGGCTCGGCCTGCGCCCGGAGGAGGACCCGGGGCGCGATCCGCTGCGCGTCGCCGTGCATCGCGCCTTCTTCGAGGGCCGCGAAGCCGACCTGCCGTTCGCGATCCGGCGCGAGTCCGACGAGTTCGATTTCGGCTACGCGCTGACCGTCCACAAAGCGCAGGGCTCGCAATGGGACGCCGTCGTGCTGTTCGACGAGAGCCGGGCCTTTCGCGAGCACCGCGCCCGCTGGCTCTATACCGGCGTCACCCGCGCCGCGAAGCGGTTGACGCTGGTGCGTTGAGGTTTTGCGCAAACGCTTTGCGTAAGCGGCGGAACGTGCGAAATTCAGACGCCGAACAGCGGGAATGGGGGCGATGCCGACGAGGCTCACGATAAGAATCGACTTCGCGCCCGAGAAGCGCCTCGGCCCCGGCAAGATCGCGCTGCTGGAGGCGATCGCGACCACCGGCTCGATCTCGGCGGCGGGGCGCCAGCACAAGATGTCCTATCGCCGCGCCTGGCTGCTGGTTGACGAACTCAACCACCTGTTCGGCGAGCCGGTGGTGCGCGCCCAGCCCGGCGGCCCAAAGGGCGGCGGCGCCGTACTGACCCCGGCCGGCGAGCGCATCCTGCGCGCCTACCGCGAGGCCGAGCGAAAAATGCGCGACGCCGCCACCGACGAGATCGCGGCGCTGGAGGCGCTGGTCGCTCCGTAACGTTAAGCCGGTCTTGTTCACGGAAATTTATCTGGGATGACGAAACTTTGGCCCCAAAAACGCAACGCCGGCTTGCGCGCCTTCGTCGATTCCCGCATCTTCGGCGCATTGCGCCGCCTTTCATTGCCGACCTCGCAAGTCAGAAAGTTGTTGTCCCTTGTCGAGCCTTGAACCTGCGCTGGACCGCGCCGCGAAACTCAACATTATCGTCGCAGTCCTGCTGGCGATGTTTCTGGCGTCGCTCGATTCCACCATCGTCGCGCCGGCGCTGCCGACCATTGGCGCCACGCTCGGCGGCGTGACGTTCCTGCCCTGGATCGTCTCCGCCTATTTCCTCACCTCAACCGCGGTGACGCCGCTCTACGGCAAGCTGTCGGACATTCACGGCCGCCGCATCGTGCTGCTTTCGGCCTTGGGACTGTTCCTCCTCGGCTCCGTCGCCTGCGCGCTGTCGCCCAATATGGGCGCGCTGATCATCGCCCGCGCTTTCCAGGGCGTCGGCGGCGGCGGCCTGATCGCGCTCGCGCAGGCCGTCATCGCCGACATAGCCAGCCCCCGCGAGCGGGCGCAATACACCGTCTATATCTCGACTGTATGGGCGACGGCGAGCGTCGCCGGGCCGGCGCTCGGCGGCTTTCTCTCCCAGCACATCAGTTGGACGATGATCTTTTGGCTCAACCTGCCGATCGGCGCGGTGGCCTTCATCGTCTGCGATCGCCGCCTGCGCAATCTGCCGCAGATGCGCCGGCCACACCGGCTCGACTGGCTCGGCGGCTTGCTGGTCGTCAGCGCGACGGTGTCGCTGATGCTGATGCTGACGCTCGGCGGCGGCCTGCTGCCGTGGCGGTCGCCGCAGGTGCTCGGCCTCGGCGTGGGGGCGCTGGCGCTGGCCGCCGCCTTCATCCTGCATCTCATGCGCGCGCCGGAACCGCTGATCCCGCTGTCGATCTTCGACAATCGCGTCATCGACAAGGCGAGCCTGTCGATGTTCTTCGGCATGCTAGTCTACGTGGCGGCGGTGGTCTATCTGCCGCTCTACTTCGAGATCTGCATGCATCTCGATCCCACCGCCGCCGGCGTCGGGCTCATCGTCGTGCTCGGCGCCGGCGTCATCGGCTCCAATTTCACCGGCCTCAACATGGCGCGCGTGCGGCGCTACAAGATCATGGGCTATATCGGCCTGCCAGGGGCGGTCGCCAGCCTCGCGGCGCTCTCAGCGCTGGCTCCGCACCTCAATTTCTGGGGCGCCGAAGCGCTGATTCTCGTCTATGGGCTCGGGCTCGGCACGCTGTTCCCGACCTTGACGGTCTCGGTGCAGAACGCCGCCGATCCCCGCGACATGGGCGCGGCGACGGCGACGCTCGCCTTCGTGCGCAACCTCGGCAGCGCGCTCGGCGTGGCGGTGTTCGGCGCGGTGATCTTCGCCTATGGGCTTGGCGAGCCGGGCGCCGACATGCACGCCGACGCCGTCACGGCGGCAACCGCCTTCCGCGTCGCCTTCGCCCTGATGGCGGTTTCGACGCTGGTGTGCCTCGTGTTTTTCGCCGCCATGGAGGAGACGCCGCTGCGCGGGCCAGTCGCGGCGGCCGAGCCGGAGTTGATGTAGCGCCGCCGCGCTTCGGTTTACCCGATATATTGGCCGCCGTTGGCGGTCAGCGTCGAGCCGGTGAAGAAGCCGGCGTCGTCGGAGGCCAGGAACGCCACGGCGCGGCCGATCTCCTCCGGCTCGCCGAGACGGCCAACCGGGATCAGCGGCAAGATGCTCTTGGCCAGCACCTCGGGGCTGATCGCCTTGACCATGTCGGTGGCGATATAGCCGGGGCAGATGGCGTTGACCGTGATGCCGGCGCGGGCGCCCTCTTGCGCCAGGGCCTTGACGAAGCCGAGGTCGCCGGCCTTGGCGGCGGAATAGTTCACCTGGCCCGCCTGCCCTTTCTGCCCGTTGATCGAGGAAATGCAGATCACGCGGCCGAACTTGCGGCTGCGCATGCCCTCCCACACCGGCCGCGTCATGTTGAACAGCGAATTGAGGTTGGTGTTGATGACGCCGTACCATTGCTCCGGCGTCATCTTGTGGAAGAAACCGTCCTTGGTGACGCCGGCGTTGTTGACCAGCACGTCGACGGGGCCGAGATCCGCCTCGACCGTCTTCAGGCCTGCGACGCAGGCCTGGTAATCGCCGACGTCCCACTTGTAGACGCCGACGCCGGTCTCGGCCTTGAACTTGGCGGCGGCCTCGTCATTGCCGAAATAGGTGGCGGCGACTTTGTAACCCGCCGCGTGCAAGGCTTTGGAGATCGCCGCGCCGATGCCGCGCGTACCCCCGGTGACGACCGCAACCCGCACCATCTCAATCTCCTTGAAAAAAGTTTCGCTCCGAACGGGGCGGAACTCTACGGCTCCGCACCCGGCAATGATTTGACGGAGATCAGCGCTCGACGGTCAACGCAATGCCCATGCCGCCGCCGATGCACAAAGTCGCCAGGCCTTTGTGGGCGTTGCGCCGCCTCATTTCGTGCAGCAGCGTGGTCAATATGCGCGCCCCCGAAGCGCCGATCGGGTGGCCTATGGCGATCGCGCCGCCATTGACATTGACGATCTCCGGGTTCCAGCCGAGATCCTTGTTGACCGCCAGCGCCTGCGCCGCGAAAGCCTCGTTGGCCTCGATGAGGTCGAGATCCTTGACGCTCCAGCCCGCCTTGGCGAGCGCCTTGCGCGACGCCGGGATCGGCCCCGTGCCCATGATCGCCGGGTCGACGCCCGCCGTCGCCCACGAGACGATGCGCGCCAGCGGCGTGACGCCGCGCTTCTCGGCCTCCGCCGCTGTCATCAGCACCAGAGCCGCGGCGCCGTCGTTGATGCCCGAGGCGTTGCCCGCCGTCACGCTGCCATCCTTGGCAAAGGCCGGGCGCAGCTTCGCCAACGCCTCATAGGTGACGCCGTGACGGATGAATTCGTCGTCGACGACGATATCGTCGCCCTTGCGGGTGGAGACCGTGAACGGCGTGATCTCATCCTTGAACTTGCCGGCCTTCTGCGCCGCCTCCGCCTTGTTCTGCGAGGCGGTGGCGAAGCGGTCCTGCTCTTCGCGGCTGATCTGCCATTTGGCGGCGATGTTCTCCGCCGTATTGCCCATGTGGTAGCCGTGGAAGGCGTCGGTCAGGCCGTCCTTAATCATCGTATCGATGTATTTGAAATCGCCCATCTTGACGCCGTTGCGCAAGTGCGCGGCGTGCGGGGCCATCGACATCGACTCCATGCCGCCAGCGACGATGACGTCGGCGTCGCCGTTGGCGATTTGCTGCAAGCCGATGGCGACCGCGCGCAGGCCGGAACCGCAAAGCTGGTTGATCGCGAAGGCGGTCTTTTCCTGCGGCACGCCGGCCTTCATCGCCGCCTGTCGCGCCGGGTTCTGCCCCTGCGCCGCGCCGAGGATCTGGCCGAGAATCACCTCGTCGACATCGCCGGGCGCGACTTTGGCCGCGGCCAGCGCCGCGGTGATGGCGGTCGCGGCGAGATCGTGGGCAGCCGTGTTGGCGAATTTACCGTTGAACGAACCGACCGCGGTGCGCTTGGCGCTGGCGATCACAATATCCTTGGCAGACATATGCGTCTCCGTGGACGCCAAGCGAAGCCCCGATATGGGGCCGCTTGCGCCTTCGTTAGAGCGATCTACACGAACGCCCGGGGGTCGCCACTAGCCGTTAGGCTTATCGGCGATGGGCGGTCCGCTTCCCTTTTAGCCTCGACCGCCGCGTCGCGCCACCCGCGCCCGGCGCAGCCCAGGCCGGCGGCGGATGCGGCGGAATAGAAAAGCCCGCCGCGGAGCGGCGGGCTGCTTGTCGCGGCCGACGGATTATCCGTGGGTTATTGCTGAACGTAGCTGATCTTGCCGTCGGCGCCCTTCTCCCAGACGTACCAGACGTAGTCGACGTTCTTGCGGTCGCCCTTCTTGTCGTAGGCGATGTCGCCGATTACCGTGTGGAACGGCTTGCCTTCGTGTATGTAGGCGGCCATTTTCTTCGGGTCGAGCGATTTGGTCGCCTCGGCCGCATCCTTCATGATCTGCATCGCGGCGTAGCTATAGAGCGTATAGCCCTGCGGATCGATGCCTTTGGCCTTGTACTCGGCGACAATCTTCTGCGCCGCCGGGTTCTTGCGCGGATCGGGGCCGAACGACATCAGCGTGCCCTCGACGCCGGGGCCACCGATCTGGGCGAACTCGTCGTCGGTGATGCCGTCGCCGGAGATCATCACGGTCTTCAGGCCCTGGTCGCGCATCTGCCGCACGATCAGGCCGCCCTCGGTGTGCAGGCCGCCCCACATCACGTAATCCGCGCCCGAAGCCTTGATGCGCGAGACGACGGCCGAATAATCCTTCTCGCCGACGTTGACGCCCTCGTAGAGCACTTCCTTCTTGCCGCCGGCGTTCATGAAGCCCTTGGCGGCGTCGGCGAGGCCCTGGCCATACGGGGTCTTGTCATGAAGGATGGCGATCTTCTTGTCCTTCAGCTTGCCGAGCGCCAGTTCGGCCCACAACTTGCCCTGCTGGTCGTCGCGGCCGCAGGTGCGGAACACGTCCCACAGCTTGCGGTCGGTGACCTTCGGATTGGTCGCCGAGGGGGAGATCATCAGCACGCCATTGTCGGCGTAGACTTCGGAGGCCGGGATGGTGACGCCGGAGTTGAAGTGGCCAACCACGAACTTGACGCCGTCGCCGACGAATTTGTTGGCCACCGAGACCCCCTGCTTGGGATCGGAAACGTCGTCGCCGGGCTCAACCACGACCTTCTGGCCGAGGATGCCGCCGGTCTTGTTGAAATCCGCCGCCGCCTGGCCGACGCCCTGCGTCAACTGCGCGCCGAACGAAGCGTTGGCGCCGGTGATCGGGCCGGCGACGCCGATTTTGACGTCCGCCGACGCCGCGCTCGCATAAGCGAGGCCGGCGGCGAGCAAAATGCCCGTCATCCCAATTTTTTTCATGCGTTTTGACTCCCTAGCTTACAAACCCGGGTATGCGCGGCGACAATGATCGTCCGCTCCCGTTTCTGTGAACAGTTTAAGCGTGTTTTCTCGCCGAAGTCACGCGCCCCACCGCCTGGCGGCATGATTTTTTCGCCTCACTAGACTATAGTTGCGCCCGGCTGCGCCAGAACAGGCCCGCCGACTGGAACATCCAGCGATATTGCGAACTCATCTGTGCGGCGCGCTTGGAACGATAGCCGAGCGCGGCGCCGATCAGCAGAATGAGAAAGATCACGCCGTAATAATAGAGCGAGCCCAGATTCTCCACGAACAGCGCATAATGCAGGAAGTGCGTGGCCGCCGCGAGCGCGAGCATCGCCGGCGCGACGAGCCACATCGGGCCCCACGACGCCGCGAAGGAGCGCCCCGTCGCCACCGCCGCCGCCAGCGCCAGAAAATCGATGAGCAAGCGCAGGCCGATGGCGGCGCTGTCGGTTTCCGGTAGCAGCCACGCCATCCTCAATGTCCCCCTTCGAGATAGGCGGCGCGCACTTCCGGCTTGGCGAGCAGTTCCGCCCCGGTGCCGCTCATCGTGATGACGCCATTGACCATGACATAGCCGCGATGGGCGAGCTTCAGCGCATGAAAAGCATTCTGCTCGACCAGAAACACGCTGAGGCCGGCGCTGCGGTTGAGCTCCTGAATGGCGCCGAAGATCTGTTTGACGATCAGCGGCGCCAAGCCGAGCGACGGCTCGTCGAGCAACAACAGCTTCGGCCGGCTCATCAGCGCGCGGGCGATGGCGAGCATCTGCTGCTCGCCGCCCGACAGCGTGCCGCCACGTTGCTGCGCGCGCTCCTTCAGGCGCGGGAACAGGCGATATTGGGCGACGAGATCCTCGTCGAAATGCTTAAAGCCGTCGATCGAGGCCCCCATCTGGAGGTTTTCGTAGACGGTCATGCGCGGGAAGATGCGCCGCCCCTCGGGCGACTGCGCGATCGACATGCGGGCGATGATGTGCGGCGGCAGCCCGGTGATGTCCTTGCCGGTGAACGTAATGGTTCCGTTGCGGGCGCGCGGGCTGCCGAAGATGGTCATCATCGTCGTCGATTTGCCGGCCCCGTTGGCGCCGATCAGCGTCACGATCTCGCCTTCGTTGACGTCGAGGTCGATGCCCTTCAGCGCCTGGATCTTGCCATAGAACGTCTCGACGCCGCGCATTTGCAACAGCGATTTGGCGCGGGCGGCGGGCGCGGGCGAAGCGGCGGCGAGGGCGCTCATGCGTTGATCTCCGCTTCGGCGTGCGCAAGCTCCTCGTCGTCGGCGACGCCGAGATAGGCCGCGATGACCTTGGGATCGTTGCGCACCTCCTCCGGCGCGCCGTCGGAGATCTTGGTGCCGTAATCCAGCACCACGATATGATCGGAAATCTGCATCACCACCGACATGTCATGCTCGATGAGCAGGATCGACACCTCATGCTCGTCGCGGATCGAGTTGAGCAGCGTGTTGAGTTCCAGCGATTCGCGCGGGTTGAGGCCCGCCGCCGGCTCGTCGAGGCAGAGCAGCGTCGGGTCCGTGCACATGGCGCGGGCGATCTCCAACCGCCGCTGCGCGCCATAAGGCAGTTCGCCGGCGGGATCGTCGGCGCGCTCCAAGAGACCGATCTTATCGAGCCAATATTTGGCGCGCTCGACCGCCCAGGCTTCGGTGGCGCGATAATGCGGCGCGCCAAACAAGCCGAGCACGGTGAGGCCGCTGGCGCGCATCAGCAGGTTGTGGTGCGCCACCATCAGGTTTTCGAGCACCGTCATGCCCTGGAACAGCCGGATGTTCTGGAACGTGCGCGCCACCTTGGCGTGATGGGCGATCAGGTGGCCGGGCATGCGTTCGAGCAGGAACAACTCGCCGTCGCCTTGTTTGGCGCTGCGCGCCGAGGAGCGCGTCAGCGCCTCGATGCGGGCGCGGTCGGCGGCGCCGGTGCGGGCGAGCGCCAGCCGGCCCTCGGTCGGCTTGTAGAAGCCGGTCACACAGTTGAACACCGTCGTCTTGCCAGCGCCGTTGGGGCCGATCAGCGCCGTGATGTCGCCGCGGCCGACTTCGAACGACAGGTCGTTGACCGCCACCAGGCCGCCGAAGCGCATCGTCAGATGCTCGACGACGAGCAGGGGTTCGCTCTTGGCGCGCATCAACCGTGGCCCTCCTGCACGAGATCGCCCGCAACCGCGGTGCGCCTGACCAGAAAGATCGAAGGCGCGCGCGTCGAGACGAAGCCGCGCGGACGCACGATCATCATCACCACCATCCCCAGGCCGAACAACAAGCCGCGATATTGCGACGGATCGAAATTCGTTACGCCGAAATAATAGGACATCAGATGGGTGAGCCAACCAAGCTCGCGCAGCATTTCGAAGCCGCCGATCAACGCCACCGCCGCCAGCGCGACGCCGATCTGACTGCCCATGCCGCCGAGCACGACGATGGCCAGGATCGTCGCCGATTCGCTGAAGGTGAAGCTCTCGGGGCTGACGAAGCCTTGGCGAACCGCGAAGAACGAGCCGGCGAGCCCTGCGAAAAACGCGCCGAGCGCGAAAGCGGTGAGCTTGGTGTTGGTGGTGTTGAGCCCCAGCGAGCGGCAGGCGATCTCATCCTCGCGCAACGCCTCCCAGGCGCGCCCGATCGGCAACCGCCGCAGCCGCAGCGTCACCAGGTTGGTTATCAGCGCCAGCCCCAGGATCACATAGTAGAGAAACAATTTGCCGTGGATCGGCGAGTAATCCATGCCGAAATATTGGTCGAAGCCGTTGTCGCGGTCGGCGAACACGAGGCCGAAGAAGGTGATCCTCGGGATCGAGGAAATGCCCGCCGTGCCGCCGGAGAACGCCGTCCAGTTGACCAGGATGGTGCGGATGATCTCTCCGAACGCCAGCGTCACGATGGCGAGATAGTCGCCGCGCAGCCGCAGCACCGGAAAGCCGAGGATCATGCCCCAGCACGCCGCCAGTATCCCGGCGATCGGCAGACAGATCCAGAACGACAGCCCGAAGTTGGTCGCCAGCAGCGTGTAGGAATAAGCGCCGACGGCGTAGAACGCGACATAGCCGAGATCGAGCAGGCCGGCGAGGCCGACGACGATGTTCAGGCCCCAGCCCAGCATCACATAGATGAGAATCTGGATGCCATAGCTGTCGACCCACTTCAGCGCGCCGCCGGGGCCGAGCCACCAGACCACCACCCCCGGGTAGACGAGCAGGAAAATCAGCCCGACTGGCGCGATCACGTGACTGACGAAGGCGCGCAGGCGGCTCGGCGCGCCGACGGCGGGCGCGGCCTTGACTTTAGCTCTGGCGGGCCGCGCTTTCATCGTCAGCGCCGCGAGTCGGCCGAAGAAGGCCAGCGCCATGAACACCAGCACGAGGATCGGCCGGAAGAACAGCCTAATCGTGCCGTCGTTGGGGTCCGACTCGGTGCGGAACATGATGATTGGCGTACATAACGCCAGCGTGATGAGCGCGGCGATCGCCGCTTCCCGCAGGGCGCCGCCGGGGCCTTTGGCGTTCGATGGGGCGAGCGGCATCGTCACACCTTCTCGATTTCAGGCCGGCCGAGGATGCCTGACGGCATGAAGATGAGCACGATCGCCAGGATCGAGAACGCCGCGACGTCCTTGTATTCGGGCACGCCCGGCGTCGGGATCATCTGCCACAAAGTCTCGATGAGGCCGATCATCAGGCCGCCGAGCACCGCGCCGGGCAGCGAACCGATGCCGCCGAGCACCGCGGCGGTGAACGCCTTGACGCCGGGCAGGAAGCCGTCGGAAAAGTTCACCACGCCATATTGCAGCACGTACATCGCGCCGGCCACCGCCGCCAGCGCGGCGCCGATGACGAAGGTGATCGAGATCGTGCGGTCGACATCGACGCCGATCAGCGCCGCCATCTTGCGATCCTGCTCGCAGGCGCGCTGGGCGCGGCCTAGGTTGGTGCGCTGCACCACCCACCAGAACACCACCAGCAGCACCGCCGTCACCACGACGATCACGATCTGGCGGTACTGCACGGCGATGTTGTGAGCGCCGAACTTGAGATGCAAATGCTCCGCAAACATCGGCGCGATCGGCTTGTTGCGCGGCCCCTGGACGACCTGGGCGAAATTCGAAAGGAAGGTCGACATGCCGATCGCCGAGATCAGCGGCGCGAGCCGAAACGAGCCGCGCAGCGGGCGATAGGCCAGCCGCTCGATCGTCCAGTTCCACACCGAGGTCAACACCATGCCGGCCAGCAGCACGATGAACAGCACCACCGGCAGATAGCCGAAGCCGATCGTCTTGGTCAGAAAAAGCAGCACGATCAGCGCGATGAACTCCGACAGCATGAACAGATCGCCGTGCGCGAAGTTAATCATGCCTATGATGCCAAACACCATAGTGTAGCCGATGGCGATGAGCCCGTAGATGGAGCCGAGCGTCAATCCATTGATGAGTTGCTGGATGAAAATGTCCATGCGGCGAAAAGCCCCCTCCTGAGCCGAGACGACCGGCGTCGCCTTGACCTTGCAGGAAATGCGCCAACCCGGCCATTGCGCCAGGGATTTCGGCGCATGCCCCCCTATTGTTTCAGTCTTGGCGCGTCTGACTATCCCAGCGCGCCGACATCAGCGGCATTGGCGTTTTTTTAAGCTTTGTCAAGCGAGTCCGGGCGTCGAACGCCGCCGGCTCGGGGTTTTCCCTCAACTGTCTGCGCGGGGCCCCGGCGACAGCCAAAGTCGAGGCTTGGCGACGGCATGTAAAACCCTTCGCGTCGCCAGTTGCGCTATAGCCGATCAAGCATATCGGCGCCTTTTTCCAGTTGACGCCTCGCAGCGACGCGGGCAAGCATCCGCGCACATCGGGATGGCGCATCGCCGCCCGGCCGATGTCCGCCTCCATCGCGCGCGCTGGTTCTGCAACAAGGGCCGCCGGGATGGGGCGCTTATAGCGTTGGGAGGATGGCTCGAATGGTTCAAGTTGCGATGACGGTCAACGGTAAAGCCGTTTCGACCAATGTCGATTCCCGCACGCTGCTGGTTCAGTTCCTGCGCGAGAATCTGCGCCTGACGCGCACGCATGTCGGCTGCGACACCTCGCAGTGCGGCGCCTGCATCGTCCATGTCGACGGCGTCGCGGTGAAATCCTGCACCATGCTGGCCGGCCAGGCCGGGGGCGCGAC
>Ga0134128_10002547_pt1 | contig 22486 bp, 24 predicted proteins | sample KB31754_FD_96462 | JGI IMG/M metagenome (GOLD analysis project Ga0134128, IMG submission 96462) | Terrestrial soil microbial communities with excess Nitrogen fertilizer from Kellogg Biological Station, Michigan, USA - KB3-175-4 | ecosystem: Environmental > Terrestrial > Soil > Unclassified ... | reverse complement strand
CGCGATGAACTCTCAGCGGTTGGGCTGGACGAACGGTTTGATCATTATCCGGCGCAACTGTCGGGCGGCGAACAGCAGCGGGTTGCCGTGGCGCGGGCGCTCGCGCCCAATCCGGCCATTGTGGTTGCCGACGAGCCGACAGGAAATCTGGATGAAGATACGGGCCGGCAGATCATTGAGCTTCTCTTCGCCGGCCATGCGAAGCGCAAGACGACCCTGGTACTGGTTACGCATGATCCCGCGCTGGCCGCGCGCTGTGACCGTGTCGTGCGCTTGCGTTCGGGCCGCATCGACGGTGTGAGCCAATCATGAGTGTCGGCATTTCAGTTCCATCAACGGATCGTTGGCTGCCGCTGCGGTTTGCCCTGCGCGAATTGCGCGGCGGGCTGCACGGGTTCTATGTTTTTATCGCCTGTATCGCGCTCGGGAGCATGGCAATCGCAGGTGTGGCATCGCTTGCAGCAAGCCTCGCCGACGGGCTTGCGCGCGAGGGTCGAGCCATTCTCGGTGGCGATCTTGCCTTCACTCTCATCCAACGCGAGGCAAAGCCGGACGAAATAGCTTTCCTCAACGCGCATGGCATCACCTCGAGCGTCGCGACCATGCGGGCGATGGCGCGCACGAATGGCGGGCAGGCGACACTCGTTGAAATGAAGGCCGTCGACAGCAGCTATCCGCTGTACGGACAGGCCATGCTTGATCCGCCGGACCGCCTCGCTGACGTATTGGCCACGCACGAACACGTTTTCGGCGCGGCTGCCGACCCAACCCTGATGGCGCGGCTCGACATCAAGCCGGGCGCACAGCTGACAATCGGCAGCGCAACCGTCGAAATTCGCGCCGTCCTGACAAGCGAGCCCGACAAGCTGGCCGCCGGCATCGGCTTCGGTCCGCGCCTGCTGGTGAGCCAGGACGCGCTGCGGGCGACCGGCCTCTTGCAGCCGGGCAGCCTGGTGCGCTGGCACTATCGGCTGCAGCTGCCGGTGAATGATGCTTCCGACGACAGCGCGAGAGCCGTCACCGCGCAAGCGCGCGCGCAATTGCCGGAGGCCGGTTGGGATATTCGCAGCCGAACCAATGCTTCCCCACAACTCGAGCGCAACGTCGAGCGATTTACACAGTTCCTCACGATCGTCGGCCTGACGGCGCTTTTGGTCGGTGGAGTGGGCGTCGGAAATGCCGTGAAAAGCCATCTCGACCGGCGGCGGGAGACAATCGCCACATTCAAGGCACTCGGCGCAGGCGGCCGTCGCGTATTCGCGATCTATCTCTTTCAGGTTCTTCTGCTTGCCCTGTTTGGCGCTGCGATCGGAGTATTCCTTGGCGCCATATTGCCTTTCGTTATTTCGTGGGCTTTCGGCGCACTGATTCCGCTGCCGATCTTACCCGCGGTCCATCCGACCGAGCTCGTGTTGGCGACCGTATATGGACTGCTCACCACGCTCGCCTTCGCGCTCTGGCCGCTTGGCCGCGCCCACGATGTGCCGGTCGGAGGGTTGTTTCGTGAAACGGTGGAGCCTCGACATCAGCGTCCCCGCGCCGGCTATGTCGCGCTCACGGCGGTCGCCATCATCGTTCTCGCCGTGCTTGCCGTTCTGCTCGCCTATGACCGGCGTGTGGCGATCATCTATGTCGGCACAGCGGCTGCGGTGTTCCTGCTGCTGCGGATCGTTGCCGCGTTATTGATGCTGCTGGCGCGGCGCGCGCCGCGCATGAGATCGACCGGTCTGCGCATGGCCGTCGCCAATATTCACCGGCCCAGCGCACTCACTCCCACCATCGTGCTGTCGCTTGGTCTTGGCATTACGCTGCTGGTGACCGTCATCGAGATCGACGGCAACCTGCGCCGGCAGTTCTCGAACGAGCTGCCGGCAAAAGCACCGTCGTTCTATTTTCTGGATATCCCGGCCGATCAGGCCGGGCCGTTCGCGGGATTCGTTCGCGGCCTGGCACCATCCGCGACGGTGGAAGAGGTCCCCATGCTGCGGGGACGCATCATCTCGGCCGGCGGCACGCCGGCTGAAAAGATAAAGCCACGCGATGACGCCGCCTGGGTGCTTCAAAGCGACCGCGGCATCACCTACTCGAACGACATCCCGACCGGATCGCGCCTGGCCGAAGGAAAATGGTGGGGAAGCGACTACAATGGGCCGCCGCTTGTCTCATTCGAAAAGCGCATCGCCGACGGACTTGGCCTCAAGCTCGGCGATCCGATCGTCGTCAACATTCTCGGACGCAACATAACGGCAACCATCGCCAACCTGCGGACGGTCGATTGGGAAAGCCTTGGAATCAATTTCGTGATGGTTTTTTCGCCGAATTCCTTTCAGGCTGCCCCGCATACGCATCTCGCGACGCTCACGTATCGAGGCGGCGGAACTCCGGCGCAGGAAGCCGCCACCATCGCTGCCGTAGCCAAAGCCTTTCCCATGGTCACCACGGTGCGCGTGAAGGAAGCATTGGAAGCGATCGGGAGCATCGTTGCCAACCTTGTGCTGGCAATTCGCGGAGCCAGCGCCATAACGCTGATCGCCGCGGCGCTGGTGCTCGGCGGCGCACTGGCCGCCGGCCACAGCCATAGGGTGTACGACGCGGTGGTTCTCAAAACCCTGGGCGCCACCCGCCGGCAACTTATTTGGGCCTATACTGTTGAATACCTTCTGCTCGGCATTGCGACCGCGCTGTTTGGTGTCGCCGCCGGGTCGCTCGCCGGCTGGGTCATCGTGGTCGAATTGATGCACCTGCCTTTCACCTGGCTCCCCGGCCCGGCCCTAGCCGCAGCCGCCGTGGCCGTCATGGTTACTGTGATGCTGGGGCTCGCAGGGACTTACGCCGCCCTCGGCCAAAAACCCGCCCCGGTGCTGCGGAATCTGTAGTTTTTGCGACATTCCGACGCGCACGGAACCGCGCCAACCTTTCGGCAGGGGTTTCGGCTATATTTCCGGCCACGGTATTAACATTCCGCAAGGATGCAGGGCCATCATCAAGCCATATCTGGCGCCAAGGCTTCCCAACCACTAGATTCGGCAACACGAGCGCGACTGCATTATGCCGCCGCGCGTAACGTGACCGGCCAATTGCCGGGACATGAGAGAGGAAACTTCGATGTCGGACTTCGACCGTAACGTAGCTGCCCGCGGCTTCGGCGCCGCGCGTGGTGTCGCGATCGATGCAGGCCTGCGCGCCTACATGATCCGCGTCTACAATTACATGGCCGCCGGCGTCGCTCTGACCGGCGTCGTCGCCTGGTTTACCTACAGTGCCGCCGTCGTCACTGATGCGACGGGACGCATCACCGCTCTTACGCCATTCGGCCAAGCCATTTTTAGCGGGCCATTGGCGATCGTGCTGTTCCTGGGCACGCTTGGTCTTGTGTTCTTCATGAGCTTCCGGATCAACAGTCTGCAGCCAAGCACGGCACTCATGCTGTTCCTGGTCTATGCCGGCTTGCTCGGGCTCATGCTGTCGTCCGTCTTTCTGGCCTATACCGGCGCATCGATCACCCGCACCTTCTTCATCTCGGCGGCGTCGTTCGGCGCGTTGAGTTTATACGGCTACACCACGCAGCGAGATCTCTCGCCGGTCGGCTCGTTCCTGGTCATGGGCTTGTTCGGCCTGATCCTGGCAATGGTCGTCAACATCTTCCTCAAGAGCAGCGGTCTCGATTTTGCGATCTCCGTGATCGGCGTGTTGATATTCGCTGGCCTGACCGCCTGGGATACCCAGCGCGTCAAGGAAATGTACAGCGCCAACGATGACGGCACGATTGCCGGACGCAAAGCCGTGATGGGCGCGCTCACGCTCTATCTGGACTTCATCAACCTGTTCATGTTCCTGCTGCGTTTCCTCGGCGATCGCCGATAAGCGTCAAGGACAGAACTGAATGCAGCGCCCGGGCCCCTGCCCGGGCGTTTGTTTTTTGTTAGCTTCGCAATATGACCGTGGTTATCCGTCCCGCCACACGCGCTGATATTCCCGCGATTACGCGCATTTACGCGCATGCCGTCGAGCACGGCACCGCCTCGTTCGAGCTGACTGCGCCGGACGAGGTAGAGATGGCGCGGCGCATGGCCGAGCTCACGACCAGGAATTTTCCTTACCTCGTCGCGATAATCGATGGAGAAGCGGCAGGCTATGCCTATGCGGGTCCCTATCGCGCGCGACCGGCATATCGCTTTACTGTCGAGAACTCGGTTTACGTGGCACCCGAAATACATCGGCGCGGCGTCGGTAAAGCCTTGCTGGACGCGCTGATCGAGGCGTGTACGGAACGTGGTTTCCGATTGATGGTCGCCGTCATTGGCGATTCAAATCAGGCAGCGTCAATCGGCGTGCATTTAGCCGCCGGATTTACCCATGTCGGCGTGCTGGAAAACATCGGCTACAAGTTTGATCGCTGGCTCGATACCGTGCTGATGCAGCGGGCGCTTGGACCCGGCGCAACCGCCCCACCCCCAGACGACCGCTAATTCACCACGACCAGTTGCGAGCGATCTATCGACTTCAGCACGCGCTCAAGCTCATGGCCACGGCGCACGATGAGACCGGTCGCGGATATCACGCTGTAGACCCCCTGCCGTCGGGCCAATTTCGGATTCTTTTCGATGCGATAGAGCGGTACCTCTGACGCGCGCCGAAACACGGAGAACACTGCCCGATCTTTGAGGAAATCGATTGCGTAGTCGCGCCATTCACCGGCCGCGACTTTGCGGCCGTAGAGATCGAGGATGCGGTTGAGTTCGCGGCGGCTGAAGGTCACTTGCTGGACGGGGGCGGATGCAGTGCGCACCATGGCACCACCCCCGTGGGACTGGCTGGGATCGATTTCGCCGGGACCGAACGTCATGCGGCGCCTCCTTTTGGTTGGCAGCAATGATCGCGCCGACTGCGCCACACGGCAAGGGCTTCCTTAATGCACAAAACCGGTCGAAAACGCCCGAAAACGCCCGGCGGACGATCACGAACTCGTTAATCGCTCCCACAATAACGCCCAATTTCGGTCAATCGCCCGTCACGCTGCATTGGGATAACAGCACCGTTGCCTCAAGGCCCGGTCCGGTACGAGCGCCGGATTCCTCAGCCCCCCAGCCCCCCGGGGCTCGATCGGCCGGGCCAGTTGAGTTCCGCGTACGGTTCAATCCCCTAAATGCCTTCGGGCCGGCTCAACGCCGGCCCGATTTTTTTCGCGAGAATTATTGAAGAGATCAGTTAGCCGGCGTTGTGCAGCAGGCCGTCGATGCGACGCCAAGCATCAGGCCCGGCTTTGCGGCTACGCCGCTTTGCAGGACGACATCAAGTCGATTGATGTCCTTGAGCAAATAGTCGCCTTTCGGAATTTCACTGAGCGGCACTGAGAAGCTCGCAGCCTTGCCGGACCAATCGCCGAGTTTCACCCAACGGCGGACCACATTGCTGTAGGTGAGTGTGCGATCGTGATTCTCGCCGCGACCCACATGCACGGACACCTTGCTGCTGACCGGGCAAAGCCACACTTCGCCGCTGCGGTGATCGCCGCGGGCATCAGGCACATTCACGGTCACTTTTCCGTCGGCAACAACCATGGTGACCGGTAGTGCCAGCGTCGCCGGATCGCGCCGCGTCTCGGCAATCGCCTTCTCGATGGCGGACTTGTCGCTACCAAGCGCATGCACGACGCCGTTGATAACCACCTGCGGGGTATAGACTTCGCGGTCGCCGCGGGCTTCGGCATAAGCGCGCTGCCGATTGGAATGGCCATGCAGTGCGAGCGTGTCTTTCCAGCCCAGATAATCCCAGTAATCGACAGCAAGACTCATCGTGACCAGAGACGGATCGCGCGAAAGCTCGCCGAGGAGCTTGTCCGCGGCGGGACACGAGGAGCATCCCTGGCTGGTGAATAATTCAATAACGGCCCGCGGTTCGGCCGTGACCGGCGCCGTCATCGCGCCCGACGCGCCGAATGCGAAAGCGACTGCAAAGGTGATGTGGCGATAGTTCATATCGATCCCGCGATCCCCCGCCTCGCACCTGCGTTATATGTCGCTCCGTTGATCACCCGCCACTCACTTCGCAGTGAGTGGCCCAACCTGCCCACTGCTAACGAATGCCGGTCAACCAGCGAGATGACGCAGCACGTACTGCAAAATGCCGCCATTCTTGAAGTAGTCGAGTTCGTCCAATGTATCGATGCGACAAATCAGCGGCACACGTTTGAGTGTGCCGTTGCCGGACACAATCTCGGCGATCAGCCGCTGATGCGGCTTAATCTCGCCGTGCAGGCCCCGGATCGTGACCTGCTCGTCGCCTTTGAGCCCCAGCGTCTGCCAGGACGTCCCCTCTTCGAATACCAGCGGCATCACGCCCATGCCGACCAGGTTGGAGCGGTGAATGCGCTCGAAAGATTGTGCAACCACCGCGCGGATGCCGAGAAGCACGGAGCCCTTTGCGGCCCAATCGCGGGACGAGCCGCTGCCGTATTCTTTTCCGGCAAACACGACCAGCGGAACCCTGTCGGCCATGTATTTCATCGCCGCATCGTAGATCGCCATCCGCTGTTTGGAGGGGTAGTGAACCGTTACGCCGCCTTCGACGCCGGGCACCATCTGGTTCTTGATCCGAATATTGGCGAAGGTGCCGCGCATCATGACTTCGTGATTACCGCGGCGCGTGCCGTACTGATTGAAGTCGGCAGGCTTGACCTTGTGCGCGACCAGATATTTCCCGGCAGGCGATTCCAGCTTGATGGAGCCGGCCGGCGAAATGTGATCGGTGGTTATCGAGTCGAGCAGCAATGCAAGCACACGCGCATCGACAATATCTTCAAGCGGCTTGGGATGCCGCCCCATTCCGACGAAATACGGCGGGTTCTGCACGTAGGTTGATTTCTTGTCCCAGTCGTAGGTCATCCCGCCCTTGACGCTGATCTTCCGCCAGTTCGCGTCGCCTTTGAATACGTCGGCATACTTCTTCGCAAACATCTGACGCGTGATGTTCTTGGCGACAAATTCGCCGATTTCCTTGTTCGTCGGCCAGATGTCTTTGAGAAAAACTTTCTTTCCCTTCTGGTCGACGCCGAGGGGTTCTCGCGCAACATCGACATTCATCGATCCCGCGATCGCGTAAGATACGACCAGCGGCGGGGAGGCAAGATAGTTGGCGCGCACGTCGGCGTTGACGCGGCCTTCGAAATTGCGATTGCCCGACAACACGGCGGCCGCAACCAGATCATTTTCGTTGATCGTCTTTGAATTTTCCGGCGGCAGCGGACCCGAATTGCCGATGCAGGTCGTGCAGCCGAAGCCAACAAGGTTGAAGCCGAGCTTGTCGAGATCCTTCTGCAGGCCGGATTTGTCGAGATATTCGCCGACAACCTGCGAGCCCGGAGCGAGCGAGGTCTTGACCCACGGCTTGACAGTCAAGCCTTTCGCCGCGGCCTTACGCGCGAGCAAGCCGGCGCCAATCATCACATTCGGGTTGGATGTGTTTGTGCAGGACGTGATGGCTGCGATCACGACATCGCCATGACCGAGATCGTAGTCCTTCCCGCCGACCTTCACGCGTTTTTTTGCCTCGGCGCTCTTGCCGAATTCCTTGTCCATCGAGTTTGCAAAACCCGCTTTGACTTCCTTCAAGGCAACGCGATCCTGCGGACGCTTCGGGCCCGCGAGCGAAGGCTCGACCGAGCCCAATTCAAGCTTGAGTATATCGGTGAATATCGGGTCAGGTGTTGTCTTCACCCGATACATGCCCTGGGCCTTGGCATAAGCGGCGACCAGCGAGACAAGCTCAGGCGGACGGCCGGTATCTTTCATATAACGAATGGTATCGTCATCGATCGGCGAGAAGCCGCACGTCGCGCCATATTCCGGCGACATGTTGCCGAGGGTGGCGCGGTCGGCGATGGTGAGATGCGCAAGGCCGGGACCAAAGAACTCCACAAACTTCCCGACCACGCCGCGCCTGCGCAGCATTTCGGTTACCGTGAGGACAAGGTCGGTGGCCGTTACGCCTTCTTTGAGTTTGCCGGCGAGCTTGAAGCCGATCACCTCGGGCAAGACCATCGACAACGGCTGGCCAAGCATGGCGGCTTCCGCCTCAATCCCGCCAACGCCCCAACCCAGGACCGAAAGGCCATTGACCATGGTTGTGTGCGAGTCGGTTCCGACCAATGTGTCTGGATACGCAACTTCCATGGTTGACTGCTTGCCGTCGACCTTCACCTTTTCCTTGCGGTTCCAGATGACGCGCGAGAGATATTCCAGATTCACCTGGTGACAGATGCCCGTTCCGGGCGGAACAACGCTGAAATTATCGAACGATCGCTGCGCCCATTTGAGAAACTTGTAGCGTTCCTGATTTTGCCGGTACTCTTCTTCGACATTCTTCTTGAATGCCTGATTGTTGCCGAAAAACGTTACGGCCACCGAGTGGTCGATCACCAGATCGACCGGAACCTGCGGATTGATTTTCTTCGGATCGCCGCCGAGATGTTTCATCGTGTCGCGCATGGCCGCCAAATCGACCACGGCGGGCACACCGGTGAAATCCTGCATCAGGACCCGCGCGGGGCGGAATGCGATCTCACGCTCGGAAGATTTGGTCTTGAGCCATTCCGCCACCGCTTTGATGTCATCTTTGGTGACCGTGCGCCCATCTTCGTTGCGCAGCAGGTTCTCCAAAAGCACCTTCATCGAGAACGGCAAACGGCCGATGCCCTTCAATCCGTTTCGCTCGGCAACGGGAAGGCTGAAATAGGCGTAACTTTTGCTGCCAACCTGCAGTGTTTTGCAGCACCTAAAACTATCGAGCGAAGTCATGTCGGCTGTTTCCATTCCCGGCCGGGCGACCGGCGCTGGTTCGGACTAAGCTATTGGCAAGGCGATGTTTTTCTCGTTGGTGAGACTTGCGTCCGAATTCTAATTACGTAACGTCGCAAGTCGGGGCTTATAAGGTCTTTTCGCGCCCAACGCCATATTCACTACGATTGTCGCCCAAAATGCACAAAATATTGGGGTTTTCGGGGGCCCGCCCCAGTGTCCCGGCCGCCCTGAACGCAAGGCAGCGGCTGTGATGGAACTCCGGGCTGAGGAGTTGACCTGCAGCCGCGGCGGCCGCGAGGTGTTCCGCGGGTTGAGTTTCAACCTGGCGGCCGGGCAGGCTTTGCTGGTGAGCGGACGCAATGGGGCCGGCAAATCCTCCCTCCTGCGCGTCATCGCCGGACTGATAAGGTTCGTCTCGGGGCGGCTGACGCTTGAGGGTGGCGCCGCCGAGGCGACAATCGCCGAGCAGGCGCATTATCTCGGCCACCTGGACGCATTGAAGCCGGCGCTTACGGTCGCCGAGAACCTAGAATTCTGGGCTGAATTTCTCGGAACCCGGAGTGCGATCAAGCCCGCTTTGGAAACGGTCGATCTCGTTCGGCTGGCAAATTTGCCGGCTGCCTACCTTTCCTCCGGACAGAGGAGGAGGCTGTCGATCGCGCGTCTCATCGCGGTTCCAAGACCAATCTGGTTGCTTGATGAACCGACATCTGCACTCGACGCCCCATCGCAGAAGCGGCTTGCCGGATTGATGCACGATCACCTGGCCGGTGGTGGAATAATTGTTGCCGCGGCGCACGGGCCAATCGGTCTCGAACGAGCGCGTGAACTTAAAATGGATTCGGAATGAGCGCGCTAATTTCTCTTCTTGTACGTGACATGCGGCTCGCGGTTCGTGTCGGTGGCGGCGCATTCATGGGAGCGTTGTTCTTTCTCATCGTCGTGACCATGATGCCCTTTGCTGTCGGCCCGGATCTCGTCCTGCTGGCGCGGATCGGACCCGCAATCCTCTGGCTCGGGGCATTGCTCGCGAGCCTGCTTGCTCTTGACCGGCTATTTGCAACCGACCATGAGGACGGTTCGCTGGATCTGCTGATGATGGGCGGAATGCCGCTCGAATTGGCGGTGGCAGTCAAGGGCATCGCGCATTGGCTGACGACGGCACTGCCGCTGGTGCTGATCGCACCTCTGCTCGGGATGATGCTCAATGTCGAATTACACGCATTGGGCTGGCTCACTCTGACACTTGCGGCCGGCACGCCGGCGCTCACTTTTATCGGACTGATCGGCGCAGCACTGTCAGTGGCTCTGCGACGAGGCGGCCTGCTGCTCGCCGTTTTGGTGCTTCCGCTCACTGTGCCGGTGTTGATTTTCGGCGTGGCCGCTGCCAATGCCGCGATAACCGGACCGGCTCCGCTCGGCCCAGCTTTCACCATTCTTTGTGCGCTAAGCTTGGCGAGTCTGGTGCTCGGCCCCGTCGCCGCGGCGGCGGCACTGCGTCACGGGCTGGAATAACATGCTAAGAGACCGCCGATGCCGGTAATTGATCTTGCCAATCCGACGCGATTTCTCAATCTGGTCAATCGCGCGCTGCCATGGCTGATAGCGACGACGATCGTTCTTTTCGCGATCGGTCTCTTTCGCGCAATGAATGCTCCGGACGATTATCAGCAAGGGGCAACCGTCAAGATCATGTTCCTGCATGTGCCCGCCGCTTGGCTGGGCATGCTGGGCTGGGCGGTAATGGCTATTTCGGCGCTCGGCACGCTCGTATGGCGTCATCCGCTCGCGGACGTCGCCGGCAAAGCTGCGGCACCGATCGGCGCGGCATTCACGTTCATTTGCCTCGTCACCGGCTCACTCTGGGGCCGCCCGACCTGGGGCACTTATTGGGTGTGGGATGCGCGGCTCACCTCGATGCTGGTCCTGCTTCTGCTCTATCTCGGCGTGCTTGCGCTTTACTGGACCGCAGAAGATCCCGGCCGTGGCGCGCGCACCGCGGCTGTCTTGTCGTTGGTCGGCGCGGTTAATCTCCCGATCATAAAATTCTCAGTCGACTGGTGGAACACGCTGCATCAACCGGCATCCGTGTTTCGAATCGACGGCTCGACGATTGACCCCGCAATTCTGACGCCACTCCTGATCATGGCATTGGCGTTCACGCTGCTTTTTGTAACTCTGCATCTCGCCGTCATGCGGAATGAAATCTTGCGGCGGCGCGTTCGCAGCATGCGCTTGCTGCAGGCGCAGGAAGTGCATGCATGAACCTTGGTCCGCACGCCGATTTTATCGTTGCCGCCTATGGCCTGACTGCATTCGTCATGGCCGCGCTCATCGCATGGGTTATCCTCGACTACGCCGCGCAACGCCGGATTTTGGGCGACCTCGAGGAAAGTGGCGTTGTGCGCCGCTCGCGGCGCAAGGGCTAGCCAATGAGCACGGCATCGAACGAAGCTTCCGGCAAGAAACGCCGCAACATTCTCGTGTTGCTGCCCCTTGCCGCGTTTCTGGCGCTTGCCGCGCTTTTTTTCTACAGGCTCGGCTCCGAAGATCCCTCGCACATTCCGTCGGCTTTGATCGGACATCCGATACCGGCAACCGACCTGCCTCCCCTGTCCGGACTTGACCGCGACGGCAAGCCAGTGCCCGGTCTGAGCAATGCAACGTTCCGGGGAGCAGTCACGCTGGTGAATGTATGGGCGTCATGGTGTGTGCCCTGCCATGACGAAGTGCCGTTTTTGGAGCAATTGTCGAAGGACAAGCGCATCCAGCTCGTCGGCATCAACTATAAGGATGCGCCGGATAATGCGCGCCGGTTCCTCAACCGATATGGCAATCCCTTCGCGGCTACCGGCCGGGACGAGGCAGGCCGTACATCAATCGATTGGGGCGTCTATGGCGTGCCGGAAACTTTTCTCATCGGCCGCGACGGCCGTATCGCCTACAAGCTGATTGGGCCGATCACGGCGGACAATCTCGGCCGGACGCTCGAGCCGGAAATCGAAAAGGCCCTGCGTTAGTTTTTTTTGACCGGCTCTGCGCTGTATTTGTTGAGCAGCGGATATTGCAGGGCGGCAAAGAGAAAAGTCAGCGGCACGACGCCGAATAATTTGAAGCTCACCCAGAAATCCGTGCTCTGCGTGCGCCAGACGATCTCATTCAGTATTGCCAGCGCGAAGAAAAATAGCGCCCAGCGCCAGGTCAACTTGCGCCAGCCTTCTTCCTGCAGATGGAAGACGGAATCGAAAACCATGCCGAGCAGCGGTTTGTCGAATGCGAGGCCCCCCACAAGCGTGCCCCCGAACAACACGTAGATGATCGTCGGCTTTAACTTGATGAACAACTCGTCATGCAGCACCAGCGTGAGGCCGCCAAAGACCAACACGATGACGGCGGTCACCAGTGGCATTATCGCGACGTGTCGCGTAATGGCGTAGGACACGACAAGCGCGACCAGAATGGCGACCATGAAGGCGCCGGTCGCCGCGTAGATTCCGAATTTCGCATTGGCGGCAAAAAACAAAATCAAAGGCCCGATATCGAGCACCAATTTCAGGATGGGGTTGAGTTGCTTCTTTTTCGCCATGCGCTTCCGCCGCTATGATTCCAGACCGACGACCGCCCGCGCGAAATCGCGCGCGGTGAACGGTGCCAGATCATCCACGCCCTCGCCAATGCCGATGAAATGAACCGGCAAACCGAATTTCGCCGCAATCGCGACCAGGATGCCGCCGCGCGCCGTCCCGTCGAGCTTGGTCATCACGAGGCCGGTAACGCCGGCGATTTTTCCAAAAATTTCGACCTGACTGAGCGCATTCTGGCCGACGGTCGCATCGAGAACGAGCAGCACTGCGTGCGGCGCGGATGGCTCAACCTTTCGTATGACGCGTACCATCTTTTCAAGTTCGCTCATCAATTCCGTCCGGTTCTGCAACCGGCCAGCGGTATCGACGAGCACCACGTCGGCGCTTTGCGCTTTCGCGGCCGTAATCGCGTCGAAGGCGAGACTCGCGGCATCGGCGCCAGGTTCGCGCGCAAGGACGATCGCACCGGTGCGCTCACCCCAAATTTTCAGCTGATCGATCGCGGCGGCACGAAAGGTATCGCCGGCTACCAGCATCACGCTTTTGCCCTGCGCGCGCAAACGCGCCGCGAGCTTGCCAATGGTCGTCGTCTTGCCGGAACCATTCACGCCCGCAATTAAAATGACGAAAGGCCGCGCCGTCAGCTCAAGCGGCTTGGCCACCGGCATCAGCACCTTCTCGATCTCGCTCGCAAGAACCGCCTTCACCTCGTCCGCAGCAATGGCTTGTTCGAAGCGGCCCTCGCCAAGCACGCCCGCGATGCGCGCCGCAAAATCGGGGCCCAAATCGGCGCGGACCAATTCATTCTCCAGTTCCTCAATTGTCTGCGCGTCGAGCTTGCGCTTCGAAACGAGATCCGTAATGGCGCCGCCTAGCGACGATGACGTGCGCCTGAGCCCGCCGCTCAGGCGTTTCCACCAGTTCCCGCCTTGTGTGCTGTCGTTCATGTCGAGCCCGTGATAGCGGTTTCGGCAAATCTTGGTAAGTGACCAAATCTCGGTAAGTGACCAAATCTTGGTAAGTGACCAAATCTTGGTAAGTGACAATGTCGCCGGAAGAGATGCTTGCACGCCTGCTTTACCGCGACGGACTCATGCTCGTCGTCGACAAGCCTGCGGGATTACCCGTGCACCGCGGTCCGAAAGGCGGCGATGCCTTCGAGGACTATTTTGACGCCTTGCGGTTCGGCTTGCCGCGCGCGCCGGCCCTGGCACATCGCCTCGACCGCGACACGACTGGCTGCCTGGTGCTCGGCCGCCATCGCAAGGCACTGGCATTGCTCGGCAAGCTTTTCAAGCAGGGCAAAGTATCGAAATGCTACTGGGCGGTGGTTGAAGGCTGGCCTGCGGCCGACCAGGGCCGCATCGACATTGCGCTTGCCAAGCGCGACGAGTCCCGCGGCTGGTGGATGAAGCCGGATGAACATGGATTGCCGTCGTCAAGCACATGGAAGGTGCTGGGGCGCGGGCCCGGCATCACCTGGCTCGCGCTCGAACCGCTGACAGGCCGCACCCATCAATTGCGTGTTCATTGCGCGGAGATGGGTTGGCCAATCGTCGGCGACAATATCTATGGAAACGCCCCGCGTGAGAACGCCCCAACCCTTCACCTGCATTCGCGCGAGGTCACGGTGCCGATTTCCAAAAACAAGCCGCCGGTGACGGTTAGTGCGCCGGTGCCCCAGCACATGCGTAAATTACTGAGCGCGTGCGGATGGGTCGATGCCTAGATGCCCGCGAGAAACGCGGACGTGATTTTCCCGTCTCAGTAAAGCTGAGCCTTGATGCGCTCGGGCGCCTCGCGATCGTACGCTTCGCCTCCGAGCTTGCCCTTGCTCAACTCCGCGATAATGGTGCCAGTCGAGGGCAGGCTTCTGCGATCGATCCTGGTCGCGTCGTCCCACAGCTTGGAACGCACGATTGCCTTGGAACAATGAAAATAAATGCTTTCGAGATGCACAATGAGCACGCAACGCGGCAGCTTGCCGTTGACCGCGAAGGTTTGCATCAACTCCGGATCGATGGAGATCGAGGCGCGGCCATTGACCCGCAAGGTTTCACCAACGCCGGGTATGAGAAAAAGCAGCGCGATGCGTGGATCGCGCATGATGTTGCGAAAGCCGTCGATGCGGTTGTTGCCGGGCCGGTCGGGAATTGCCAACGTCTTTTCATCGAGAATATGCACGAAGCCGGCCGCATCTCCTTTCGGCGAACAATCCAGTCCTTCAGGCCCGGAAGTCGCGATCGCCACGAAGGGCGCTGCTTCGATCATTTTGCGATAGGCACCGTTGATATGATCGATCTCCTTGATGACGGCTGCACCCATCTTCTCGCCGTAGAGCGACTGGAGCTGCTCCATGGTCGTGACGAGGTGATCGCGGTAACCCATTGTAGTGTCCCCCTCTAGGCGGCGAGCAGTTGCCGGCCGTCATGCGCCCGCATCGTAAGATCAATGATAGCACCGGGTTGCACCGATCCGGCAAGACGGACCGGCATGAACTGCTCGGTACGCCCAAGCGCCTGCGATTCAGCAAGAACGCGGCGACGAATGCCGATCTCCCGGTCAAGATGCCGGCGCAACGCCATGTCGCCCTTGTCGCGCAGGCGTCGTGCCCGTTCCTTGATGATGGCCCGATCAAGCTGCGGCATGCGCGCGGCCGGTGTCCCCGGCCGCGGCGAAAATGGAAAGACATGAATCTGGGACAGTCCGCACTCGTCGACGAGATCGAGCGAGCGAAGGAACATGTCTTCGGTTTCGGTGGGAAAACCGGCGATGATGTCGGCACCGAAAGCAATATCGGGACGCAGCCGGCGCATTTCCGCGCAAAACGCGATTGCATCGTGCCGCGAGTGCCGCCGCTTCATGCGCTTGAGGACAAGATCGTCGCCCGACTGCAATGACAGATGCAGATGCGGCATCAGGCGCCGCTCGTTCGCAAAAGCGTCAAACAGATCGCAATCGGCTTCCGCCGAATCGATCGACGAGAGCCTCAGGCGGGCCAGATCCGGCACATTCTTCAGGATGCGCTTGACCAATACGCCGAGACGCGGCGCCTGCGGCAGGTCCGCGCCGTAGCTGGTGATATCGACCCCGGTGAGCACCAGTTCGCGATAGCCGTTATCCACCAGCCGCCGCGCCTGTTCCACGACCGCGTCGACCGGAAGCGACCGCGAATTTCCGCGGCCGTACGGGATAATGCAGAATGTGCAGCGATGGTCGCAGCCGTTCTGGACTTGAACGAAGGCGCGCGTGCGGCCCTCAATGCCGTCGATTGCATGCGCGCGCATCGTTTTCACAGCCATGATATCGGACACGACTACTTTCTGGTGCGAGCCCCAGATGCGGGCGTCGAATTTTTCCTCGTTGCCGATCACGCTGTCGACCTCCGGCATGGCCGCGAAGGTTGCGGATTCGGTTTGCGCCGCACAGCCGGTGACAAGGATACGGGCCTGCGGCTGCTCGCGTTTGATGCGGCGAATGGCCTGCTTCGCCTGACGCACGGCCTCGGCGGTCACCGCACATGTGTTCACGACAGTCGCGTCATTGACGCCGGCCGAACCAGCCGCGCGACGGATCGCTTCCGATTCGTAGGTATTCAGGCGGCAACCGAAGGTGACGACATCTATGCTCACGACGCGCCCGCCCTCGCAAAGAGCGCCGGGTCGAACCGACCCGTGAACTCGAATTCGACGGGGCCGGTCATCAGGACGTGGTCATCGGTCTCGCGCCAATCGATCGTAAGTTCACCGCCGGGAAGCGTCACCTTGACCTTGCGATTGGCGCGCTTAAGCCGCGCCGCCGCAACCGCCGCCGCGCACGCGGCGGAACCGCAGGCTTTGGTAAGACCGGCGCCGCGTTCCCAGGTGCGGATCTCAAGATGATCGCGTGCAACGATATGCGCGAGCGTGATGTTGGCGCGTTCCGGAAAGATCGGATGGTTTTCCAGTAACGGCCCCAATCGCGCCAAATCATGCGCATTCACATCGTCCACCCAGAAGATCGCGTGCGGGTTGCCCATGCTCACGACCGATGGCGAATGCAGCACCGGCTTGTCGATAGGTCCAATCTGCAATTCGATTGCACGCGTGTCACGGAATTCCTCAGCCAGCGGAATCTCGTTCCATTTGAAATGCGGAATTCCCATGTCGACCGTGAACAAACCGTCGGAACCCTTCCAGCAATTGAGAATTCCCGCAGTTGTTTCGAAGGTCAGCGTACTCTTGCCGCTTTCCTTCGCCACGACATCGGCGACGCAGCGCATGCCGTTTCCGCAGGCGCCCGCCTCCGAACCATCACTGTTGTAGATACGGATAAAGGCATCGGTCCCGGGCGTGCGTGGCGGATAGAGCGCCATCAGTTGATCGTAGGGGGCGCCGTCGGGGCGCGCCGCGGCGCGCGCCTCGTCGGCTTCGATTTTTTCCCCGTGCGCGCGCATGTCGACAATGACGATTTCATTGCCGACGCCGTTCATCTTCACGAAGGTCTGATTGGCTAGCGCGCCCATATTCTGCTTTGCCCGGTTTTCGCCCGGTTTATATGGCGAATAAACACGGATTGGCCAGAGGCCATGCTAGAATGTGCACCAATGCTGGCGAATCGCCGGACCGCCGCAAACGACGGAGAACCGTGATGTCGCCTTTTCAGCGTGTCGCGACAATTGCCGCCCTGGCCGTGGCTTTCACTGCCAACGTGGCGGCCGCTCAAAATGCCGCGCCGCAGCCGGGCGCGAGCGAACCCGCGGCGCCGGCGATCACGGGCCCCGCTTCGCCTTCGCCTCTGCAGCCGGGCGACGCATTTGGCGAACAGGTGACCTTGCCGGAACGCACGATCGTCTACATGCAAGGCCACAGCAATTGGGACAGCGCCTTTGACACCCTGGTCGATGCATTTAAGTCGCTGCATGAATATCTCGACAAGCAAAACATCAAACCCGCGGGCCCTGCCCTGACGATCTATACCCAGACGGACGACACCGGCTTCTCGTTCAAAGCAGCGCTGCCGGTTGCCCAGGTACCGAAAGATCCGCCGAAGGGAGATATCGCGTCCGGGCCGGCACCGTCGGGCAAAGCCCTCAAGTTCGTCCATCGCGGATCGTACGACGCCATGGATTCAACCTATGAAGCGATTACGAATTATCTCGACGACAGACAGTTGGAAGCCAAAGATCTCTTCATCGAGGAATATGCCACCGATCCGGTGACGAGCGATCCGAAAAAGCTGGTGGTGAACGTCTTTGTACCGGTGAAGTGATGCTCGTATATCGCGGCCTTTTCGTCCTAGTCCTAGTCGGCCTTCTGAATGCCCCGGTGCACGCAGCCGAAAAACTGGTGACCGTGACAGGCGAGGCGACAATTGCCGTTGCACCCGATACCGCCATGATGCGCATCGGTGTGAGCAGCCAGGATAAAACGGCTCGCGATGCAAGCGAGACCAATGCGAAGCAGATGACTTCGGTGCTCAACGCGATCAAAGGTGCAGGTGTTGCCGACCGCGATATCCAAACGTCGCGGCTTTCACTGCAACCCCAATATGATCCGAATAAGGGCGGGACCGCACGCCTCACCGGTTTTCAGGCCAGCAATCAGGTTACGGTCAGGATTCGCGACATCGACAAGCTGCCGGCCATCCTCGATCGAGCAATTTCTGCCGGTGCCAACGAAATGTCCGGGATAGAATTTGTTGTGTCGGAACAATCGAAGCTTCTCGATCAGGCGCGCGACGATGCAATCGCAGATGCGCGTCGAAAGGCCGAACTTTATGCGAAGGCGGCCGGTGCCAAACTCGGCCATGTGGTTTCGATCACCGAGGAAGGCTCGACCCCGCCGCCGCGGCCGATGCAGGCCATGCGGGCCGGGGCGGTTCCCATTGCCCCCGGCGAGCAAACCTTAAGGGCCATGGTGACCGTTAGCTATGAATTGGCGCCCTAAAATGGCCTCGCCTTGACTTGAGGCCGAGCCGACAATAGGTTCCGCCCGTTCTCGATAGAGACGCGACGACAACTCCGCCACCCGGTCCATGAAGAGGCCGGAGGCCACCGCCCGACAGCGCGATGCGCCCTCGGGCGTGAAAGTGTTTGCAATATCCTCGTCCTGAGGAGCCCGCGAAGCGGGCAATTGAAGGATGAGATCACGAGAGAGCCTGATGTTCGATTCACTGTCGGAAAAACTCGGCGGCATCCTCGATCGCCTTACCCGTCGCGGCGCGCTCAGCGAAGCCGACGTCGATGCGGCGTTGCGCGAAGTGCGCCGCGCGCTGCTCGAAGCCGACGTGGCACTCGACGTCGCACGGGCTTTCACCGATGGCGTCAAAAAGCAGGCGGTCGGCGTCGAGGTGATGAAATCGGTGACGCCGGGCCAGATGGTCGTGAAGATAGTGCACGACCAGCTTGTTGCGACACTTGGAGCCGACGGTCAGGGGATCGATCTCAATGCCGCGCCTCCCGTCGTCATCATGACGGTCGGCTTGCAAGGCTCCGGCAAAACGACGACGACCGCGAAACTCGCCAGACGGTTGACTGAGCGGCAAAAGCGAAAAGTGCTCATGGCCTCGCTTGACGTGCGGCGGCCGGCGGCGATGGAACAGCTCGCGGTGCTCGGCCGTGACGCGCAGATCGACACGTTGCCGATAGTTGAAGGACAGGCGCCGCCGCAGATCGCGCGCCGTGCGATCGAAGCCGGCAGGCTCGGCGGCTACGACGTGGTGATGCTCGATACGGCCGGCCGCACGACACTCGACGACGCGATGATGAGCGAGGCTGCCGAAATCAAGCGGGCGGTCAATCCGCATGAAGTGCTTCTTGTTGCGGATGCCCTCACCGGTCAGGACGCCGTCAACCTGGCTCGCTCGTTCGATGAACGTGTCGGACTGACCGGTATCGTTCTCACGCGCGTGGACGGCGACGGGCGCGGCGGCGCCGCGCTGTCCATGCGCGCCGTCACCGGCAAGCCGATCAAGCTCATCGGTACCGGCGAAAAACTCGACGCCCTTGAAGATTTCGACCCCGCGCGCATTGCCGGCCGCATCCTTGGCATGGGCGACATCGTCGCGCTGGTTGAGAAGGCGGCCGCCAATATCGACGCCGAGAAGGCGATGCGGACGGCCGAAAGAATGCGCAAGGGCGCCTTCGATCTCGGCGACCTGCGCGAGCAGCTCACGCAAATGCAGGCGATGGGTGGGCTGGGCGGACTGATGGGCATGTTGCCTGGCATGGGCAAGATGAAAAACCAGCTCGCCGCCGCCAATCTCGATGAGAACGTCATCAAGCGTCAGATCGCGATCATCGACTCGATGACACCGAAAGAGCGGCGTAACCCCGACATTCTCAAAGCCAGCCGCAAGAAGCGCATTGCCTCGGGGTCCGGCACCACACCGGAGGCGATCAACAAATTGCTGAAAATGCATCGCGGTATGGGCGACATGATGAAAATGATGGGCGGGGCAAAGCGCGGTCCCCTCGCCGGCATTGCGCAGGCCATGGGTTTAGGCGCGGGTATGCCGTCACCGGAACAGCTGGCCGAAATGGCAAAGAAAATGCCGGGCGGACAATTGCCGCCAACCATGCCCGGCCTGCCGCCGACCATGCCGAAATTGCCGCCGAACATGCCCGGGCTGCCTGGCCTGGGCGGAAAGTTTCCCGGATTGCCGGGCGGTTTGCCGCCCGGTCTTGGAAAGAAAAAGTGATCCGCAATCAATCGTAGTGAGAAAGGAATAGAGAATGTCTCTCGTTATCCGCCTTGCCCGCGCCGGCACAAAGAAACGGCCGGTGTATCACGTCGTCGTCGCCGACAGCCGCGCGCCGCGTGACGGCCGTTTCATCGAGCGGCTCGGTTACTTCAATCCATTGCTGCCAAAGGAAAAGACCGAACGCCTCAAGCTCGATCTCGAAAAGGTTCAGGCCTGGATGAAGAAGGGTGCGCAGCCGTCCGACCGCGTCATGCGCTTCCTCGACGCCGCCGGCATCATGAAGCGTCCCAAGCGCAGCAATCCTGAAAAGGCGATCCCGCGCAAAGAACGCAAGGCGAAGGAAGAAGAAGCCGCAAAGGCAGCCGGCGCTGCGCCCGCCGCCGCAGGCGGCGCCAAGCCTGCAGCCAAGCCCGAAACCAAGCCGGAAACCAAGCCGGCAGCCGCTGCCGAGGCCAAAACAGATAAGCCGGCCGAAGCGCCGGCGGCGAGCTAAAGCTCGCCGCGCCCCGCCGTGGTCGACCGAATCTGCGTTGCCCGCATCGGTGCCGCGCACGGTATCCGCGGCGAGGTGAAACTGTGGTCGTTCACCGAGGATCCGGCCGCGGTCGCGAACTACGGTCCGTTGGAAACGCAAGACGGAAAGCAGCACCTCGAAATAGAGGTGCTTCGCCCCGCCAAGGATCACTTCGTCGCCCGGATTGCCGGCGTCAACGACAGGGATGCGGCCGAGCGCCTGCGCAATCTCGAACTATATGTTCCGCGTGCGCGCCTGCCGGCAATCGAAGAGAACGATACTTACTACCACGCCGATCTCATCGGGCTGGATGCAGTGACCCCGGACGGCATCCAGATCGGCACCGTACGCGCAGTGCATAATTTCGGAGCCGGCGATATCGTCGAGATCACGCCGGTAGGAAGTGGCGAGCCTTTGATGCTGCCGTTTAACGACGCAACCGTGCCGAAGATCGACCTCGACGCTAAGCAGATCGTGCTTGTGCCACCCGCTGAAATTGAATCCCGGGGCGACTGATCATGTGGCGCGCCAGCGTATTGACGATCTTTCCAGAAATGTTTCCGGGTCCGCTGGGACAAAGTCTTGCCGGCAAGGCATTGGCTTCCGGTATCTGGTCGCTTGATACGATCGATATCCGCTCGCACGCGCTCGACAAGCACCGAACGGTTGACGATACGCCCGCAGGCGGCGGGCCCGGCATGGTCATGAAAGCCGACGTGCTTGCGCGCGCGCTCGATACTGTTCCGCGCGACACGCGCCCGCGCCTGCTGATGAGTCCGCGCGGTAAGCCGCTGACGCAGCCGCGCGTTGCCGAACTCGCACACGGGCTCGGCGCAGTCATCATCTGTGCGCGCTTCGAAGGCGTCGACGAACGATTGATAAAAGCTCGCGCGCTCGAAGAAGTATCGCTCGGGGACTTCGTGCTATCGGGCGGAGAGATTGCCGCACTTGCGCTGCTGGATGCCTGCGTGCGGACTTTGCCCGGAGTGATGGGTAAGGAGGCCTCCGCCGCCGAAGAAAGTTTTGCCGACGGCTTGCTCGAATACCCTCAATATACTCGGCCGCCGGTTTTCGAGGGCGAGCCGATCCCAGATGTGCTGACCTCCGGGGATCACGCCAAGGTTAAGGCCTGGCGGCAAGCGCAGGCCGAGCGGCTCACCGCCGCCAGGCGCCCGGACCTCTGGTCGGCCTACCAGACCCGTAAAGCACCCAAAAACCAGCCGAAATCAAATGGGTGACAAGCCGGATGCTTTGTAATACAAGCTCGCCAACCCATTCAGACCAGGTCAAGACCGCGCGCCGGTTGCTGGCGCTGCCGACGGAGACTTCGCAATGAATATCATCCAGCAGCTCGAAAAAGAGCAGGTCGAGAAGCTTTCGGCCGGCAAGGAAATTCCGGATTTTCAGCCGGGCGACACCGTGCTCGTCAACGTCAAGGTTGTCGAAGGCGACAAGTCGCGCGTCCAGGCCTACGAAGGCGTGTGCATCGGCCGCTCCGGCGGCGGGCTGAACGAGAACTTCACCGTCCGCAAAATTTCCTATGGCGAAGGCGTTGAACGTGTATTTCCGCTTTACTCGCCGATGATTGAGTCGATCAAGGTCGTGCGCCGCGGCAAGGTCCGCCGCGCCAAGCTCTACTACCTGCGCGGGCTGCGCGGGAAGAAAGCGCGTATCTCGGAGGCCCACAGCGCGGGCGGCACGGAAGGCACCGCGACCGAATAACGAGATCTGTCCCGAACACAAAGGGCCGCTTCGGCGGCCCTTTTTGCTTTGCCGGCGGCTTCGTTGTCGAAGCCCTTCTGATTGGCTATATACCGGTTATGATTTCCGAAACTCAGCGGATTGTCCTGGTCGACCACGCGCGGCTGCCGTGGCGTTTCTTCGGCCGGTTGACGGCGGTGCAGGCG
>Ga0134128_10002545_pt1 | contig 22492 bp, 20 predicted proteins | sample KB31754_FD_96462 | JGI IMG/M metagenome (GOLD analysis project Ga0134128, IMG submission 96462) | Terrestrial soil microbial communities with excess Nitrogen fertilizer from Kellogg Biological Station, Michigan, USA - KB3-175-4 | ecosystem: Environmental > Terrestrial > Soil > Unclassified ... | reverse complement strand
CTCGCGACCTCGGCCGCGACGCCGTCCACTTGGCCGATCAAGTCGGCGAGCAGCGCGGAGTCGTCTTCCTCGCTCGCGAGCGCATGCAGCTCCGCAGCCTCGCCGAGCGACTTGTCGATGCGGCTCAGCGTGCCGACGACGGTTTCGAGCTCGGAGCGCTCGCGCCCCAAGCTCTGCGCGCGCTCGGCATCGCTCCAGACGTTCGGATCCTCGAGCTCGCGGTTGACCTCTTCGAGACGCTCGCGCTTCGCCTCGAAGTCAAAGGTACCTCCGCAGAGCAACGCTGCGCTCCTTGAGCGCGGTGATCGCGGGGCCGATCTGATTCGGTTCCATGGGCTTCGCGGGCTGAAACGGGGCGCAGATGTTAGCACGGCGGGCTCGGCGCGCCGTTCGCGCAGCCTCGTGCCCCGCGCTCGTCCGCGAAAAAACGCGAGCCGGTCCTTCGGCGACGGCTGCCGAGCGACGCGCCGTATAATCCGCGTCAGGTTTGTTCTTGCCGACGGGCCCTACCCGCACCCACTCGTGCAGCTGACTCGAGACACCGCCGCCGCGCATTTGATTCACTCGTACGAGCCGGCCCGCGTACGGGTCGGCGAACGCTGGCTGCAGGGGCATGTGATCGTCGCGCCCGAGCATCTGATCGAGGACTGGCGCGTCGCGGCGCCTGCCTCGGTCACGCTCGAGGACCTCGAGCCCGCGCTCGCGCTCGAGCCCGAAATCGTGCTGCTCGGCACCGGCGCGACGCTCGTCTGGCCGGACGAAGACCTCATGGGCGCGCTTGCAGCACGCCGCGTCGGGCTCGAGATCATGAGCACGCCCGCCGCTTGCCGCACCTATAACGTGCTCGTGCATGAGCGGCGCCGAGTCGTCGCCGCGCTGTTCAATCCACCGTGAGGCGCCAGCTTCGGCATGGATAAATCCGCGTTAGACCACGATCACCAGGACGTTCCTTCCGACGCCGCGCTGCGCGTGAAGGCTCTCGAGTCGCTGCTCGTCGAGAAAGGGCTCGTCGATCCCGCCGCGCTCGACGCGCTCGTCGACACCTACGAGCACGCGGTCGGCCCCCGCAACGGCGCGCGCGTCGTTGCGCGCGCTTGGGTCGACGCCGACTACAAGCGCCGATTGCTAGCCGACGGCACGGCCGCGATCGCCGAGCTCGGCTTCTCAGGTCAGCAGGGCGAGAAGCTCACGGTCGTCGAGAACACGGGGTCGATCCACAACGTGATCGTCTGCACGCTGTGCTCGTGCTATCCGTGGCCGCTCCTCGGCCTGCCGCCCGTTTGGTACAAGTCGTCGGCGTACCGATCGCGGACGGTCGCCGACCCGCGTGGCGTCTTGCGCGAGCTCGGCCTCGAGATCGGCGAAGACGTCGAGGTGCGCGTCTGGGACAGCACGGCAGCCTCACGTTACTTCGTACTGCCTCAGCGCCCGCCGCGAACGGACGCGCTCGGCGAGCCCGAGCTGGCGGCACTCGTCACGCGCGACGCGATGATCGGTGTCGCTCGAGTGACCGTGCCATAGCGCGAACACGATGAACGGAATTCACGACATGGGCGGCATGCAAGGGCTCGGCGAGATCGGCTACGAGCGCGACGGGCCGGTCTTTCACGCGCCTTGGGAAGGCCGGGTCCACGCGCTCGTGACCGTGCTGGCGCGCTACGGGAGATGGCGCGCGCTGCGCCCCGAGATCGAGCTCATTCCGGCGGAACGATATCTGCCGATGAGCTACTACGAGCGCTGGCTCGCCGCGCTTACCGCGCTGATCGTGAAGAGCGGCCTTGCGACGCGAGAGGAGATCGCGGACGCGCGATCGCGGCCCGGCTCGGAGCGCTTCGAGCCCGCGATCACCGCCGCGACCGCACTAGCGGCGGCTCTGCAGCCTCCGCGAACGGAGCTCGCGACGCACGTCGAGCCGCGTTACCGCGTCGGGCAGCGCGTGCGCGGCGCGAACCTCAACGTGCCGACGCACACGCGCATGCCGCGCTACACGCGCTGCAGAGTCGGCACGGTCGAGCGCGACCGCGGGGTGTTCGCGCTACCGGACCGCGACGTCTACTTTCAAGACTCGAAGCCGCAGCACGTGTACCTCGTTCGCTTCACTGCTCGCGAGCTCTGGGGAGAGTCGGCGAGCGCTCGAGACTCGTTGTACATCGACCTCTGGGAAGACTACCTTGAGCCCGCCTGACGAGACTCCCGAGCTCGCGAAGCTGCCGCGGCTGCCGCGCGACGAGGCAGGCCCCGTGTTCGCGGAGCCATGGCAAGCGCAGGCATTCGCGCTCGCGGTGCGGCTCTGCGCACAGGGCCATTTCTCGTGGTCCGAATGGGCGGCCACGCTTAGGAAGGAGCTCGACGCCGCGACGCAGCGCGCGGACCCCGACGACGGCTCGCGTTACTACGAGCACTGCCTCGCCGCTCTCGAGCGACTGGTCACGACGAAGGGGCTCGCGAACGCCGCGGAGCTGCTCGCTCGGAAAGACCGCCTCAGTCCTCGATCAGAGCACTCGCGCGCTCGGCCAGCGCCGGGTCGGAGTTGATCGTCGTCACGAACGAATTGAACCTATCCGCCGTCCAGCCGTGCTTGGACAAGGTGGCGACGGTTTCTTGCTCGAAGCTCGCTCGAACCTTACCCGCCTCCTCTTCCGTCTGCGCCTTCGAGAGCATGGCTTCGTGCTTGCTCTTGGAATGCTGCAAGGCGTTGTAGATTTCCGCAAACGTCTTGAGCTCGTCGTCGCTGACTTGAGTGGCGCGCGCGGACGGCGCCGGTAGCTGGTTGGGGCTCTGTGCGGCGCTCGAGCCGACGAACAGCCCGGCAATGATCATCACGAACGCGGATAACTGACGTCCCATGTCGTTTCTCCTTGGTTTGGCGTTACGAGCCAAGGAGGACAGCAAGTCCTATGCCACGCTCGTCAGCGGCCCGGGAAGAACTGGAGCGGATCGACCGGCACGCCGTTGCGGCGGATCTCGAAGTGCAGCCGCGGCTGGCGCTCGGGGCCGAGGCCCATCGAAGCGATCCTTTGTCCGCGCGCGACGTCCTGTCCCTGCATCACGAGCAGCTCGCTGTTGTACCCGTAGGCTGTCAGGTAGGTCTCGTTATGCTTGATGATCACGAGCTGCCCATAGCCGACGAGACCGCTGCCCGCATACACGACGCGGCCCGCTGCCGCCGCGCGCACGGCGTCGCCCGCATGGCCGCCGATCCCGACACCGGTCGCGATGCCCTCGTGCGAGCCGAAGCGCGTGACGACCGAGCCGTCGGCCGGCCACGTCCACTGCGGCGGCGGCAAGTTCGGTAGCGGAGGCTCCACGGGCGGCTTCGGGCTGCTCGGCTTGGACGCCGACGAGCCGCCGGCCGACGCGGCGCCACCGCCTGTCGAGCCTGCCGGGCTTCCGCGCGCCGCCGGCGTGGGCGCGGCCTTTCCGCTCTTCGCTTGTGCCTCGGCCGGCTTAGGCGGCGAGAGACGCAGGCGTTGACCGACCTGAATCACGTCGGGATTCTTGATGCCGTTCCAGCGCGCGAGGTCGCGCTGATCGATGCCGTTGGCCCAAGCGATCGAGAACAGCGTTTCGCCGGCACGCACGACGTGCACGCGCTGCTCGTACGGCGGCGCGCTCGTGCAAGCGCTGAAGCCGAGCGCGAGCGCCGCGAGGAGAGCGTAGACGCGCGGCTTCCCGAACGCTGCGAACCGCCTAGCGCCGCGCGCGCGGCGCACGTTTAAAGCTCCGTCCCCGCGACCATCGGTACGAAGTTTACCGGTAGCAGCTCCTCTTGCTCGATCTGCGAACCGTGCCGCGTCACGCGCACGAGCTTTTGCATCGGGCCGCGCGCGCCCGGCTGCGCGCCGATCGGGATGATCATTCGACCGCCGTCGTCGAGCTGCTCGACGAGCTCGGGCGGAATCCTGTCGGGCGCGGCCGCGACCAGGATGCCCTGAAACGGCGCCTGGCTCTTCCAGCCGAGCCAGCCGTCCGCGTGCCGCACGCTCACATTGCCGATCTTGAGCTCCGCGAGCCGCACGCGCGCGCGTTGCACGAGAGGCTGGATCCGCTCGACGCTATAAATGTGCTGGACGAACGGCGCGAGCACGGCGGTCTGATAGCCGGATCCCGTGCCGATTTCGAGCACCCTGGTAATTTTCTTGCCTTCGCAGCCCGCGATCAGCGCCTCGGTCATCAATGCGACGACCAAGGGCTGCGAGATCGTCTGCGAGTAGCCGATCGGCAACGGCGTGTCCTCGTACGCGCGGCTCGCGAGCGCCTCGTCGACGAACAGGTGCCGCGGAACGGAGCGAATGCGCTCGAGCACCGCGACGTCGCGCACGCCCTCGGCCTTGAGGCGCTCGATCAGCCGCTCGCGCGTGCGCGCGGACGTCATGCCGATGCCGTTGCGACTCTTTTCGATCATCGGAAGCGGCCGAGCCAATTCTCGAGCGAGCCGAGCGCCGCGTGCGCCGTGAGGTCGACCTTGAGCGGCGTGACCGAGACGCAGCTCTCGGCGAGCGCGTGAAAGTCGGTGCCGGGACCGACGTCCTGGCCCGCACCGGCCGGTCCGATCCAATAGATCGGCTTGCCCTTCGGGTCGAGCTCCTTGACGACGGGCTCCGACTTGTGACGGAAGCCGAGGCGCGTAGTCCGGATGCCCTTCACCTCGGAGCGCGGCAAGTCGGGAACGTTGATGTTCAAGATCGTGTCGGCGGGCAGCGGATCGACGACGTTACGCTCGACGATGCGGCGCACGAGATCCGCCGCCGCGCGGAAATGGCCCCCGTCGGCGAGGACGAGCGACACCGCGATGGCCGGGATCCCGAGGAAGCGGCCCTCCATCGCGGCCGCGACCGTGCCGGAGTACAGCACGTCGTCGCCCAGGTTCGCGCCGTGGTTTATGCCCGAGATCAGCATGTCGGGCGGCTGTGCGAGAAGTCCCGTGATCGCGATATGCACGCAATCCGTCGGCGTGCCGGTCACGTAATAAACGTCGTTCTCGGCACGCTCGACGCGCAGCGGCGAATCGAGCGTGAGCGAGTTGCTCGCGCCGCTGCGATTGCGGTCGGGCGCAACGATCGTGACCTGCGCGAGATCGGCGAGATGCTCCGCGAGCGTCCGCAAGCCGGTCGCGAGATAGCCGTCGTCGTTAGAAAGAAGGATCCGCACTGCTAAAGAGCCGAGCTCGAGCGCTAGCGGCCCTCGCGCTTCGAGGGCGCCGCCGGCGTGATCTGATAGAACGTCTCGCCGGACTGAATCATGCCGAGCTCGGTGCGAGCTCGCTCCTCCGCTGCCGCGACGCCTTGCTTCAAGTCTTGAACCTCGCCCGCGAGCGCCGCGTTGCGCGCCGCGAGCCGCGCGTTCTCTTCCGTGCGCCGCTCGACCTCGCCGCTCAAGCGCCAGACTTCGCGCAAGCCTCCGTCGGTGAGCCAGAGGCGCGCCTGGAGCAGCAGCAGCGTCCCTGCGAGCGCCACGATCAGGATTCGCATTCGCCCCTCCGCGGGCGCGGCTCCGCCGCTGTCGAGACCAAGCCCCCCACTCGCTCGCCGCCGCCTTTAGAGCGACACCGGAAACGCGCGCGCGCCGTCGAATTTCGCGCGCGGACCGAGCGCCCGTTCGATCCGCAGCAGCTGATTGTACTTCGCGAGGCGATCGGACCGACACAGAGAACCGGTCTTGATCTGCGTCGCGCCGGTTGCGACCGCGATGTCGGCGATCGTCGCATCCTCCGTCTCACCCGAGCGATGCGACACGACGGCCGAGTAGCCCGCCTTCGTCGCCATGTCGATCGCGGCGAGCGTCTCCGTCAACGTGCCGATCTGATTCGGCTTGATCAGGATGCTGTTCGCGATTTTCTTCTCGATGCCTTCGGCCAGGATCTCGGTGTTGGTAACGAACAGGTCGTCGCCGACGAGCTGGATCTTGTCGCGCAACGAGCCGCTCAAGATGCCCCAGCCTTCCCAGTCGCCCTCGGCCATGCCGTCCTCCACGGAGATGATCGGATAGCGCGCGACGAGGTCCTCGACGTAGTCGGCGAACTCGGCCGACGTGAACGAACGGTCCTCGGATTCGAGCGTGTATTTGCCTTTCGCGAAGAATTCCGTGCTCGCGACGTCGAGCCCGAGGTAGATCTCGCGGCCGAGCGTGTAGCCGGCCTTCTCGACGGCCTCCTCGATCGTCTGCAGCGCTTCCTCGTTCGAGCCCAAATCCGGCGCGAAGCCGCCTTCGTCGCCGACGGCGGTGTTGAGACCCTTGGCCTTCAGCACGGCCTTGAGCGCGTGGAACACCTCGACGCCGTAGCGCAGGCATTCGGCGAACGTCGGCGCGCCGACCGGCAGGATCATGAACTCCTGGATGTCGACGCTGTTGTCGGCATGTGCGCCGCCGTTGATGATGTTCATCATCGGCAACGGCATCGTGAGCTCCTTCTTGCCGTCCGCGAGCGACTCGTAGAGCGCAACGCCCTTGTCGGCCGCCTGCGCCTTCGCGGCCGCGAGCGACACCGCGAGAATCGCGTTCGCGCCGAGCCGCGCTTTGTTGCTCGTGCCGTCGAGCTCGATCATCTTGCGGTCGAGCTTCTCTTGATCGGCCGCGTCGAGCCCCGTCACGGCCCTGCGGATCTCGCCGTTCACGTTCGCGACCGCCTTCGTGACGCCCTTGCCGAGATACCGCTTCTTGTCCCCATCGCGCAGCTCGTGCGCTTCTCTTGATCCAGTAGAGGCGCCGGAAGGAACGGCCGCGCGCCCCCGCGCGCCGCTTGCGAGCACCACCTCCGCCTCGACGGTCGGATTCCCTCGCGAGTCGAGTATCTCGAGGCCCTCCACTCCCTTGATCTTGCTCATTCTTCCTCTCTCTTCATGCCGTAGCGGCGCGAGGAAGCTTGAGCCCCTGGCACGCGCGCGCGGCGTTGATGAAGCTCGTAAAGAGCGGATGCCCGTCGCGCGGATTCGACGTGAACTCCGGATGGAACTGCGTCCCGAAGAACCACGGATGGCTCGGCAGCTCGATGAGCTCGGCGAGCCCGTCGCGCGAGAAGCCGGAAAACACGAGGCCCGCGTCCGAGATCTGCTTGAGATACCGATTGTTGAACTCGAAGCGGTGACGGTGGCGCTCCGAGATTTCCCTCTTGCCGTAGATCGACTTCGCCAGCGTGCCGTCCTCGACGAAGCAGGTCTGCGCGCCCAAGCGCATCGTGCCGCCGAGGTCTGAGGTCGCCGTGCGCGCTTGCAGCGTGCCGTCTCGGTCCTGCCACTCGGTGATCAGCGCGATCACGGGATGCGGCGTCTGCGGATTGAGCTCGGTCGAGTGCGCACCTGCGAGCCCGACCACGTGGCGCGCGTACTCGATGATCGCGACCTGCAGACCGAGGCAGATGCCGAGGTACGGGACCTTCTTCTCCCGAGCGAACTTCACGGCCGCGATCTTGCCTTCGATGCCGCGCTCGCCGAAGCCGCCGGGCACGAGGATCGCGTCCACCTCCTGCAGGCAGCCGGTGCCCTCGGTCTGAATGTTCTCCGACTCGATGTAGTCGATGTTCACGCGCGTGCGCGTTTGGATACCCGCGTGCCGCAGCGCCTCGTTCAGAGACATGTACGCATCTTTGAGGTCGATGTACTTGCCGACCATCGCGATCCGCACCTCGGCCTCGGGATTCGCTTTCGCCTCGACGACCCCCTTCCATTCGTGGAGGTCCGCGGGCGGCACGTCGAGCCTGAGCTTGTCGACGACGATGTTGTCGAGCCCCTGCTCGTTCAGCAGCATCGGAATCTTGTAGATATCGTCCACGTCGATGGCCGAGATGACCGCGCGCTCCTCGACGTTCGTGAACAGCGCGATCTTCGCGCGCTGCTCGCGCGGCAAGAATTGCTGCGAGCGGCAGACGAGCACGTCGGGCTGGATACCGATCGAGCGGAGCTCCTTGACCGAGTGCTGCGTCGGCTTCGTCTTGATCTCGTGCGCGACCGAGATGAACGGCACGAGCGTGAGGTGGATGTACAGCGCCCGGTCGCGGCCGAGCTCGACGCCCATCTGCCTGATGGCCTCGAGGAACGGCAGCGACTCGATGTCGCCGACCGTGCCGCCGATCTCGACCATGCAGACGTCCGCGCCGGCGGCGCCCTGGAACACGGAACGCTTGATCTCGTCGGTGATGTGCGGGATTACCTGCACGGTGGCGCCGAGATACTCGCCACGCCGCTCCTTCGCGATCACGTGCGAGTAGATCTTGCCGGTCGTGAAGTTGCTCGTGCGGCTCGTGCGCGTGCGGACGAAACGCTCGTAGTGGCCGAGATCGAGGTCCGTCTCGGTGCCGTCGTCGGTGACGTACACCTCGCCGTGCTGGAACGGGCTCATCGTGCCCGGATCGACGTTGATGTACGGATCGAGCTTCATCAGGCGGACTTTGAGTCCCCGGGCCTCGAGGATCGCGCCGAGGCTGGCCGAGGTAATACCCTTGCCGAGCGAGGAAACCACCCCGCCCGTGATGAAGATGAATCGCGTCATGTCAAAACCGGGAGGGCCAAGCGGCACTCCCACAGGGAGTCACGACCTGGCGCTCGAAGTTAGGTGCTGGTTGCATCCGGACGGAACCGCAAAGTACCAAAAGCGGCTCGCGCTCGCCAGTTCCCCGCGCGACGGACTAGGTCAACGGCGGGTGGTTCGACCAAACGACGGCCCAGCGCGGCTCGTCGCCCGCGGTGCGGGTGCCGTCGGCCACCCAGAGATCGCCCACGGCGACGAGATCGTCGTGTCGGTACAGAAGCGGGATGCGCGCGCGCATCCAAGGGACGATCGCCGCCTCCTGGAGCCAGTGCTTGAGCGAGCGGTTGTGGGCGTGCGCGAGCGGCTTGAAGAGCTCGCCGCCGCCGCGGAAGCGCAGCGTGAGCCCGTCGTCGAGCCACGACTCGGGCAAACCGGGCCCCGCGCCGAGCGGCTCGAACGTGAGCTCGCCTTCCGGGCCGATCCAGCGGCCGCGCTTGTCGAGCGGCGCGGTAAAGCCTCGGCCCGAGGCGGTCGGCAGCGCAGCCATCAGATATAGCTGCTCGCGGAACACGCGCGCGTCGACGCCGGCCCAACGAATACGCGGCTGCGCGTCGCGGCGCATGCCGAGCAAAGCCGCGCGGAGCTCTTCGATCTTGTGCGCGCTCGGCGGCTCGAAGCCGGCCTGCCGCACCAAGTGCCGCAGCAAATTGCGCTGCCGGGCGGGGTCGAGCGGCTCGAGCGCCGAGCGCGGCACTCGTCTCGGGTCCGCGACCGATGCGGCGTCGCGCCTAGCGACGCCGGTGAGGATCTCCTCGGCGTCCGCCATTTGCTCGGCGAGGCGTTGCGCGCTGCGTGCCGCGGCCGGCCAGCGCTCGACGAGCCGCGGCACGACCGCGGCACGCAGGAAATTGCGATCGTGCTCGAGGCTCGAGTTCGCCGGGTCCTCGAGCCAACGAAGATTCCACGCCTGCGCCTGCGCGACGATCTCGGCGCGCGTCACGCCGAGCAGCGGGCGTGCGAGCCAACCCTTACCGAATGGAATCCAGTCGCGAATCGCGCGCAGGCCGCGCACGCCGGAGCCGCGCAAGAGGCGCAGTAGCACCGTCTCGAGTTGATCGTCGCCGTGATGCGCCGTCAGCAGCACGTCGCCCGGGGACAGGACGTCCGCGAGCGCCGCATAACGAGCCTCGCGCGCTGCGGCTTCGAGACCCGAGCGCGCGCCGCGCTCGACCGCGACGCGAACCGTCGCAAGCTCGACGCCGAGCGAGCGAGCCGTCGCCTCGCAGTGCGCGCTCCAGCGCGATGAATCTGGATGCAGGCCGTGATCGACGTGCGCCGCGCGCAGCGGCGCACGGAGCTGCAGACGCGCGAGCGCCGCGAGCAGCACCGTCGAGTCGACGCCGCCGCTGAACGCGACGACTACGCACGCACCGTCGACCCGCGGCGGCCAGCGCTCGAACGCCGCGCGAATGCGCGCGACGAGCGGCTCAGTCGGCGAGCCAGCAACGATATTGGGGTCCAGCCAAGACACGCGAGAACCGCCCAGGGCGGCGCCGCCGACTCACATCTGGCGGAACACGCCGTAGCTCGCGAGCCGCCGCCGGCGCTGCGCGAGCAGGTCGGCGATCGACAGCTTCTTGAGCTCGGTCAGCGTGCTCAGGATAGCGGCTTTGACCGCGTCGGCCGTCGCCTGCGGATCCCGGTGCGCGCCACCGAGCGGCTCCGGGATCACCTCGTCGACGAGCCCGAGCCCGCGCAGGCGGTGGGCGGTGATGCCCATCGCTTCCGCAGCGAGCTCGGCGTTCTCCGCGCTCTTCCAGAGGATGCTCGCGCAGCCCTCGGGCGAGATCACAGAGTAGATGCTGTACTGCAGCATCAGCACGCGATCCGCCACGCCGATCGCGAGCGCGCCGCCCGAGCCGCCCTCGCCGGTCACGACGCTGACGATCGGCACTGCGAGGCTCGACAGCGTGAACAAATTGCGCGCGATCGCCTCGGACTGGCCGCGCTCCTCGGCGCCGATGCCGGGATACGCCCCGGCCGTGTCGATCATCGTGACGAGCGGCAGGCCGAACTTCTCGGCGAGGCGCATCAGCCGCAACGCCTTGCGGTAGCCTTCGGGCCGCGCCATGCCGTAATTGCGCCACATCCGCTCTTTCGTGTCGCGGCCCTTCTGGTGGCCCATGATCACGATCGGCTCGCCGTCGAGACGCGCGAGACCGCCGACGAGCGAGTGATCGTCGGCATACATCCGGTCGCCGTGCAGCTCGTGGAAGTCGGTGCAGATGCGCTCGATGTAGTCGAGCGTGTACGGACGCTGCGGGTGTCGCGCGAGCTGGGCGATCTGCCACGCAGTGAGATTCGAGAAGATGCTCCGGGTGAGCGTCTCGCTCTTGTTCTTGAGCCTTTCGATCTCTTCGCTGATGTTGAGCTCCGAGTCTTCGCTGACGAACTTCAGGGCGTCGATTCTCGCCTCTAGCTCCGCGATCGGTTGTTCAAACTCCAAGAACTTCAGATCCATACGGTCTCGTGCGACACCCCGGCCGCAAACCTTACCGTCAACCCCCCGCCCTCACAAGTGCAGCTGCGCGCCGGCGCGCCGAGTGGTGCGGATGGCGTGTCGCGAAGCCACAGGTGCGGCGCGTGGCATAAGGGATGGGATGCAACGGACATGGGGTAACCGCGGCGTTCGCGCCAACGCAGCGACGAGCGCGCCGCTCATCAGACTATGTGCTTGCGATAATGGATCGCGAATTTGTTCTCGCCCAGGAGCTGCACGAGCTGATCGCGCAGCTCCCGCGTGAGTCTCACCGACCACGCGTCCCCGAGCGTGAGCTGCGCGTCGCCGGCCGCGGATCGATAGTCCACGCACACCTCGCAATTGCCGCGCGTGAACGGCTTCAGCGTGCGCTGCAGATCGCGGACGAACGAGCCGAGGTTGCCGTGCCACGGAATCGTGAGCCGACGCGCCTGCTCCTCGATCACCTCGTCGGCGGAGCGCACGCGTTTCACGGTGACTCGCCAGCCGTTCAAGAAGTCGTCGTAGCGAAGCTGGCCCTCGACGATCAGCACCGCGTGCTTGGCGATCAAGTGCTTGAACTGCGCGAACGTCTCGTCGAACAGCGTGGCCTCGATGCGCTCGGTGTCGTCGTCGAGCACGAGCGAGGTGCGATTCGGCCGCCGGCGAATGTCCATCACGGCGCCGGCCAGCGTCACTTCCTTGCGGTTCGCGAAAAAGTTTCCGCCCTCGGCCGTAGGGCTCGGCATCCCACCGACGATCTTCGCGATCGAGCTGATGTTGAGCCGTTCGCAATGGTCTCTGAACCCGTCGAACGCATGGCCCGTGAGATGCAGCCCCAAGCTCTCGTACTCGGCCTGGAGACGCTCGCGCTTCGTCCATTCGCGCCGCGGAACGAGCTCGTGCTTCAGCGTGCCGGACCTCTCGTCGCCGCCGAACAGCGCGCCTTGGCCCGCCGCGCTCGCGTGCGCAGAGCGCTCGGCGAGCTGTAGCACGTCGCCGACTGCGTCGTTCAGCGTCGCGCGGTTCGGACCCAGCGCGTCGAGCGCGCCCGAGCGCACGAGGGCCTCGAGCACCCGTCGGTTGATCTTCTGCAGGTCCACTCGCCGGCAAAGATCGATCATGCTCTTGAACGGCCCGTGCGCCTCGCGCTCGCTAACGATCGCGTCCACCGCGCTCTGGCCGACCCCCTTCAGCGCACCGAGTCCGTAGCGGATCCGGCGCGGTCCTGGCACGGTGAACGCGAACACCGAGGTGTTGACGTCGGGCGGCTCGAGCGCGATGCCGAACTGCTTGCAGTCGTCCTTGAGCACGACGAGCCGGTCGGTGTTGTCGATGTCGGCCGTGAGCACGGCCGCCATGTAGGCCTCGGTGAAGTGCGCCTTGAGCCACGCCGTCTGATAAGCGATCAGCGCATACGCGGCCGCGTGCGACTTGTTGAAGCCGTAGCCCGCGAAGGTCTCCATCTGATCGAAGATGAAGGCCGCGCGCGCGGCCTCCACGCCGCGATCCGTCGCGCCTTTCACGAAGACTTCGCGCTGCTTCGCCATCTCCTCGGGCTTCTTCTTGCCCATCGCGCGACGCAGCAAGTCCGCGCCGCCGAGCGAGTAGCCCGCGAGCACCTGCGCGATCTGCATGACCTGCTCTTGATAGAGGATCACGCCGTAGGTCGGCTTCAAGATCCCTTCGAGCTTCGGATGCAGATAATCGACGACCGCGCCGTCCTTGCGATGCTTGCGGTTGATGAACTCCGTGGCCATCTGCATCGGCCCGGGCCGGAACAGCGCGACGATCGCGGTGAGGTCGTCGAAGCGGTCGGGCTGCAGCTTCTTGATCAAATCGCGCATTCCGAGCGACTCGAGCTGGAACACCGCCGTCGTGCGGCAGTGGCGCAGCAAGTCGTAGGTGAGCGCGTCGTCCATCGGCATCGCGTCGATGTCGACCGGCGCCTCGGCGCGCACCACGCGCTCGGCGTTGATCGCGGCAAGCGCTTTGTCGATCACCGTGAGCGTCTTCAATCCCAGGAAGTCGAACTTGATGAGGCCGATCGACTCGAGGTCGTCCTTGTCGAGCTGCGAGAGCATCCCGGTCTCGGCCGCATAGAGCGGCATGTATTCCGTGAGCGCCTCCGGCGCGATCACCACGCCGCCCGCGTGCGTGCCGACCGTGCGCGCGAGCCCTTCCAGCTCCTTCGCGCGGTCGATCAACCCGCGGACCTCTTCTTCCTTCTCGTAGACGGAGCGAAGCTCGGGGTCGTCCGCGAGCGCTTTGTCGAGCGTGATGCCGATTTCGAACGGGATCAGCTTCGCGATCCGGTCGACGTAGCCGTACGGCATGCCGAGCACGCGGCCGACGTCGCGCACGACCGCCTTCGCGGCCATGGTGCCGTAAGTCGCGATCTGCGAGACGCGGTCCTTCCCATAGCGGCCGCTCACGTAGTCGATCACGCGGTCGCGGCCCTCGATGCAGAAGTCGATGTCGAAGTCCGGCAGCGACACGCGCTCCGGGTTCAAGAAGCGCTCGAAGATCAGGTCGTGCGCGAGCGGGTCGAGGTTCGTGATGCCGAGCGCGTACGCCGCGAGCGAGCCGACGCCGGAGCCGCGCCCCGGGCCGACGGGAATAGAGTTGGCTCGCGCCCACGCGATGAAGTCCGCGACGATCAGGAAGTAGCCCTCGAAGCCCATCTTGACGATGACCTCGAGCTCGCGCGCGAGCCGGTCGCGGTAGCGCGGCTCGTCAGCAGCGCCGATGCCGAGCTGCCGCACCCGCTCCTCGAGGCCGAGCTCCGCGCGGCTCTTCAAGTACGCGCGCGGCGCGCTGCCGTCGTCCGCGGAGAAGTCGGGCAGGAACACGCGGCCGAGATCGAGCTCGAGGCTGCAGCGCTTCGCGATCTCGACGGTGTTCGCGAGCGCCTCGGGCAGATCCGCGAATAGCTTCGCCATCTCCGGCGCGGACTTCAGGTACTGCTCCTCGGAGTACTGGCGCGCGCGCGACGGATCGTCGAGCGTCGCGCCCTGCCCGATGCAGACGCGCGTCTCGTGCGCCTCGAAGTCGTTGCGACCGAGAAAGCAGACGTCGTTCGTCGCGACCACGGGCACGCCGCTCGCGGCGGCGAGCTCCACCGCTCGGCCGAGATAAGCGCTCTCGCCCGGGCGCCCGAGCCGCTGCAGCTCGACGTAGAAGCGCTGCGGCAGCAGCGTTCGCCAATAGTCGAGGACTTCTGGGGCTCGCGCGTCGCGTCCCGCCTGGAGCGCGCGGCCGAGCTCGCCGGCCTGTGCGCCCGAAAGCCCGATCAGACCCTCGAGCGCGCCCACGGTGAGCCACTCTTTGAGCACGACGGTGCGGCCCGCGACCGGCCCGCCGGCAGCGCTACGCGTGAGCAGCGCGCTCAGACGCTTGAACCCCACGCGGTTCTGGCACAACAGCGTGAGTCGAGTGGGGTCGCGGTCGTCGGCCGACTCGGCAACCCAGACGTCGGCGCCGATCAGCGGCTTGATGCCGCGGTCGAACGCCGCGCGATAGAACTTCACGAGCGCCGAGACGTTGCCCTGGTCCGTGATCGCGCAAGCCGGCATCCCGAGCTTGTCGAGCGTGTCGACGAGCGGGTCCACCCGCACGACGCTGTCGACGAGCGAGTACTCGGTGTGGACACGCAGATGGACGAAGCCGGTCACGGGCGGCCCCTCAGCAGCTCGAGCACCTCGCGAGCCGCCGCTGCGCTTGCGTCGCAGCGGAGCTGACGATGGATGGCGGCGAACGAATCATACCAGTCCGCCGTCGCCATCTTGCCGTCGAGAAAGTCGAGCAGGACGGGGCCGAGCACCTCGGGCCGCACGTCGCCCTGCACGAACTCGGGCACGAGCTCGCGGCCCGCGAGCAGGTTCGGCAGCGAGAAGTTCGGGAGATTCTGGACGCCGAGCCGGCGCACGATCCAATAGGTCAGCGGCGCGATCCGGTGCGCGACGACCATCGGCCGCTTGAGCAACAGCGTCTCGAGGCTCGCGGTGCCCGAGGCCGTGAGCACGACATCGGCCGCCGCGAGCACGTCGCGCGCTCGCCCCACGACCAAGTGCGCGGGCCGCGGCACCGCGACCTCGCGGGTCACCGCGCGGAACTGCTCGCCGATCGGCTCGCTCGCGAGCGCGACGGCGACTTCGACGTTCGGCCGAGCGCGCTGCACCCACGCCGCGGACTCCATGAAGCGCGCCGCGAGCCGGCCGATCTCGGAGCGCCGGCTTCCGGGCAGCACCGCGAGCAGCGGCGTCGACGCCGGCAACCCGAGCGCGGCCCGGGCGGTCGCGCGGTCGACGGTGAGCGGTATCGCATCGGCGAGCGGATGGCCGATGAACTTCGCCGACACGCCGTGCTCGGCGTAGAACTTGGTCTCGAACGGCAGCACGCAGAGCACGAGATCGACGGAGTTCCTGATCGTCTTCACGCGACCTTGGCGCCAAGCCCAGACCTGCGGGCTCACGTACTGCACCGTCGGGATACCGGCGTGCTTCAAGCGCTTCGCGAGCGGCAAATTGAAGTCCGGCGCGTCGATGCCGATGAACACGTGCGCGGGCAGCGCCTCGGTCCGTTCGCGAAGCTCGCGGCGGATTCGCAGCAGGCGCGGCAAATGGGGCAGCACCTCGGCCAGACCCATGACCGACAGCTCTTCGGCGCGGAACCACGGCTCGCAGCCCGCCGCGATCATCTTCGGCCCGGCGATGCCGACGAATCGGGCCTCTGGAACGTGCTGCTTGAGTGCCTCGATGAGACCGGCGCCGAGCGTGTCGCCCGATTGCTCGCCGGCCGCGAGCGCGATCCGCAACTCGCCCGTCACGTGCGCTCTCCTTAGGCTCAGCGCGCGAGGCCGCGCGAGCCCTGCTTCAACGAGTCGAGGAACGGCTGGAGCTCCGGCTGGTCGAGCACGAGCTCCTCGATGATCCCAACCGCCTCGTCGAGCTTGAGCGCCTGGCGGAACACGGTCCGATAGGCTTCGCGGATGTTGCGGATCTGCTCCGGCGTGAATCCGCGCCGCTTGAGGCCCTCGGCGTTGATGCCGCGCGGCTCCGCCGGCTGGCCCTGCGCGGTAACGAACGCCGGAACGTCTTTCGTCACGACGCTCGCGATCCCGAGCATCGCGTGCGCGCCGATGTGGCAGAACTGGTGCACGCCCGTGAATCCACCGAGCACCGCGAAGTCGCCGATGTGCACGTGACCCGCGAGCTGCGTGCTGTTCGCGAGGATCGTGTTATCGCCGATCACGCAGTCGTGCGCGATGTGCACGTACGCCATGATCCAGTTGTCGTTACCGATCGTCGTCTCGCCGCGGTCTTCGACCGTGCCTCGGTTGATCGTGCACGACTCGCGGATCGTATTGCGGTCGCCTATCACGAGCCGCGTGCGCTGCCCCTTGTACTTCTTGTCCTGCGGCTCGTCGCCGACCGAAGCGAACTGGAAGATGTGATTGTCGGCGCCGATCGCCGTCGGACCTTTGATCACGACGTGCGGCTCGATGCGGGTCTTGGGGCCGATCTCGACGTCGTCGCCGATGATCGTGTAGGCACCGACCTGCGCGCTGTCGTGCACGCGAGCGCTGCTCGCAACGACCGCGCGTGGATCGATCACGACTTCGGTCCGTCCGCGAGCAGAAGATCGGCCTCGGCGACGACCTTGCCGTCCACTTCCGCGCGCGCCTCGAGCTTCCACAAGTTGCGGCGGCGCTGCACGAGATTGACCTTCAACATGATTTGGTCGCCGGGCCGAACGACTTGCTTGAAGCGCACGTTGTCTAGCCCCACGAGGTAGAGCACCCAAAGGCCCTCGCTGGGCTCGGTCTCGTAGGCGAGCACGCCGCCCGCTTGGGCGAGCGCCTCGATCACGAGCACACCGGGCATCACGGGATGGTTCGGGAAGTGGCCGACGAAGTGGGCCTCGTTCGCCGTGACGTTCTTGATCGCGACCACGGACTTACCGGGCTCGACCGAGAGCACGCGATCCACCATCAAGAACGGAAAACGGTGCGGCAATCTCGCCGCGATCGCTTCGATATCGAGCACTTTGCTGTCGGTCATTCGTCCTTCTTCGTTTTCGTGAGCTCGGCGAGCCGCTGCTCGGCCGCCGTCACGCGGGCCGCGAGCTCCTCGAGTCTGCGGAATCGAGCGACGTCGCGCCGCCACTTTGCGGCTTCCTCGGCCGGGAAGAGCCCCGAATACACTCCCGGCTTGTCGATGTCCTTCGTCACGACGGCGCGCACGGTGAGCGTCACGTCGTCGCACACGACGATCGAATTGATCACTGCGGCGCCGCCCGCGATCATACAGCGCTTGCCGATCTTCGTGCTGCCGGCGATGGCCGCCGTGCCGGCCATGACGGTGTGAGCGCCGACGCGCACGTTGTGAGCGATTTGCACGAGGTTGTCGAGCTTCACACCGTCCTCGATCACCGTGTCCTCGATCGTGCCGCGGTCGATCGTGGTGTTCGCGCCGATCTCGACGTCGTCACCGATCACGACGCCGCCGACCTGCGGAATCTTGACCCATTGCCCGCCTTCGGGCGCGAAGCCGAAGCCGTCGGCGCCGATCACGGCGCCCGCGTGCACGATGCCGCGCGCGCCGATCCGTACGCCGTCGAGCAACGTCACGCGCGCAACGAGCCGTGTGGCCGCGCCGACCGAGACGTTCGCGCCGAGCACGCAGCCCGGGCCGACGACGGCCGCATCGCCGACCTCGGAGCCCGCGCCGATCACCGCGTTCGCGCCGATCTCCGCCGACGGCGCCACTCGCGCCGAGGCCGCGATGACCGCGCTCGGATGGACGCCGGGGGAAGAAGCTACGGCAGGGTGCAGGCGCGCGGCGATCCGCGCGTATGTCGCGTAGGGCCGCTCGTGCACGAGGCACGCGGTCGGGCAACCGTCGCGGTCCCTTTCGGCCAGAATGACCGCGCCCGCGCGCGTGCTCGCGAGCTGCGCGCGGTAGAGCGGATTGGCAAGGAACGAGACGGCGTCCGGACCCGCGCCGCTCAGCGTTCCCACGCGAGTGACGATTCGACCCGGATCTCCGTAGAGGCGGCAGGAGAACTCGTCCGCGAGCTCGCGCAGGGTCGCGGACATCGCATCACCTGCGGCGCATGGCGGCGTGTGCCGACGACGGCTCGGTTACTTCTTCGGAGCCGGCGCGGCCGCGGGCGGCGGAGCGGACTGCAGCGCCGTGATCACGGCCTGCGTGATGTCGACGGCGCCGCTCACGTAGATCGCATCCGCGAGCACGAGATCGTACTTCTGCGCGCTTGCAAACGCCTGCACGCGTTGCAGCACGTCGCGCTGCAGCTTGCCGAGCTCCTCGTTGCGGCGCGCGTTGAGATCCTCGAGGTAGGTGTTCTCGTCGCGCTGCAATTCGCGCTGCGTGTCGCTGATCTGGCGCTGCAGGTTCAGCCGCTCTTCCTCGCCCATCACGGCCTGATCCTTCGTGAAGCTGTCCTGCTGCGTCTGCAGCTTCTGGCGCTTCGCGATGATCGACTGCTGCCGCGGCTCGAATTCCTTTTGCAGCTTGTCGGAGACGACTTTCGACTGCGGCGCACTCTCGAGCAGCTTGCCGACATTGATCACACCGATCTTCAGATTGCCCTGGGCATTGGCCGCCCCCGCGGCGCACGCCACGACGGCGAAGGCCGCGAGACCGAGAGCCCTGAATCCTAATCGCCGCGCGCTCGTATAGCTCTGGCTCTGCGGCCGGACCCGATCGTTGATCATCTCGTTAAAACCTCAAAAGTTGAGCTAGAAGGCGTTGCCGATGGAGAACTGGAAGCGCTCTACCTGGTCGCCAAAGTACCGGTCCGTTGCGACATCTTGGCTCAGCGGAACGGCGTAGCTGAACCTCAGCAACCCGAGAGGTGCCAACCATTCGACGCCGATGCCCACGGATTTCTTCAATTTATCATAAGCGAAATGGTACTCGATAGGGTCGCCGAGCTTGTCGTAGAAGCGCGTGCCGTCGTTCGAGAACACGCCGCCCGAATCGAAGAACAGCGCGACGCGCGTCGAGCCCGAGATCTTCGCGGGCGTCGGCACGATGATTTCCAGCTGGTTCGCGACCAGCATGTTGCCGCCGTAGGGGTTGCCGTTCGAATCCTTCGGTCCCAGCGTGCTCTCGCGATACCCGCGCACCGAGCCCGGGCCGCCGGCGTAGCGATTGCGGAACGGCGGGATCCCCACCGTCGAGTCTCCGTACGGGGCGCCATAGGAAAGATTGCTGTTGATCCGGAAGATCCAGCGGCCGAACAGGGGTATGTACTTCGAGAAGTCCAAGCCTGCGATGTAGTACTCGACATCGCTCTGCGGAACCGACACGGTGAAGCTGGCACCGAAGCGCGTGCCGCGGGTCGGGAACAGCGTCGCGTTGCGCGAGTCGTACTGCCAGCCGGCTAGCAAGTCGAGGCTCCGGACCTGCGTCTTGTCGATCTGCGCGATCGGATCGATCGACTCCCCGCCGTTCGCGAGCACCCAGGCGCGCGCCTGCGCCGAGCTCAAATAGCTCGTCGCGAGGTCGGCTTGTTGGTACGTGACTCCGAACGTAACTCTCTGGAGCTCGCTGATCAGGTACCCCCAGCTGATGCCCGCCGACAACGTGGTCGTAGAGAACTGCGAAGCGGTGGACGTGTATTGCTTGCTGTCGAGATACGACAGCTGTAGCTGACGCGACAGACCATCGACGGTCCGATACGCGTCCGTATAGCTCGCGTCGTAGACCTTCTGATACTTGCCGCCCTGCAGATTCACCGCGAGCCGGTTGCCCGTGCCCATGAAGTTAGAGTGGACGAAGTTGCCGCCGAGCGTCACGCCGTAGGTGGCGGAGTAACCGAGGCTGCCGCCGAACTGACCGGGCAAGCCCTCCTTGATCTTGAAGTCGACGTCCACGAGGTCGGGACTGCCGGGCACCGGCGTCGTCTCGTGCTCGACCTTCTCGATGTACGGCAAACGCTGGAGCCGAACCTGCGAGCGATCGATCAGCGCGTTCGACAGGTAGCCGCTCTCCATCTGCAGCATCTCGCGGCGCAGCACCTCGTCGTTCACGTTGTCCGTGCCGTTGAAGTTGATGTGCCGCACGTAGGCTCGGCTCTTCGGGTCGACGAAGAACGTGATCGCGGCCGTCTTCTTTTCTTTGTCGAGCTCCGGCAGAGCGCGGACCTGCGAGAACGCATAGCCGTCGAGGCCGAGCCGCAGTCCCATCGCCTTCTCGGTCATGGTCAGCAAGTTCTGCGCGAACGGGTCGCCGGGCTGGATGACGATCAAGCTCTTCAGATCCTGCTCCGGCACGACCATCTCGCCCGCGAGCTTCACGTCGGAGATCTTGTAGCGCTCACCCTCGGTAACGGCGACGGTCACGAAGATGTCGCGCTTGTCGGGCGAGATCGCGACCTGCACGTTGTCCCAATGGAAGTCCGCGAAGCCCCGATCCATGTAGAACGACTTGAGCTTCTCGAGGTCGCCCTCGAGCGCTTGTTTCGAATAGCGATCGTTCTTCTTGATGAACGACAACCAGTTGCCGGTCTTGAGCTCGAATCCAGCGAGGATCTCTTTATCGGTGAACGAAGTGTTGCCGACGATGTTCACCTCGCGAATCTTCGCGGCGTCGCCTTCCACGATCTTGATCGTGATCCGCACTTTGTTGTCGCCGAGATCGTCGACCGTCGGCGTGATCTTGGCGCCGTACTTGCCGCGGCCGTAATACTCCTCCGTGAGCTCCCGCGTCACTTCCTCGAGCACCGAGCGGTCGAACGTCTTGCCCTGCGCGAGACCGATCATCGTGAGCGACTTCTTCAAGTCGTCGTCTTTGATGTCCTTGTTGCCCGAGAACTTGAACTCCGCGATCGTCGGCCGCTCGAGCACGACGATGACGAGCGTGTCGCCGTCCTTGCGAAACTCGAAGTCCTGGAAGAAGCCGGTCTGGAACAGCGCGCGGCTCGCCTCGCGGAGCCGTTGCTCGTCGATCGTGTCGCCGATGTTGACCGGCAGGTAGTTGTAGATCGTTCCCTCGGCGATCCGCTGCGAACCTTCGACGCGAAAGTTGCGGACCACCCACGGCTCGAACGCCGCGTGGGCCGACAAGGCAGCCGCCAAGCTCGCAAGGGCGGCCAGGAGGCGCGCCCAACCCCAAAACCTCATGAGCCGAATATTCTCGTTAGGTCGTTATAGAAGACGAAGCTCATCAGCACGATCAGAAACAAGACCCCGATCTGTTGACCGACGGCGAGCGCCCGCTCCGAGAGCGGCGAGCCCTTGATCCACTCGAGCACTTGATAGAGCACTTGGCCGCCATCGAGCACCGGAATCGGAACGAGGTTGATGATCCCCAAGCTGATGCTCAGCACCGCGAGCACGTCGAAGAAGGCTCGGAATCCGGCCTGTGCCGCGTCGCCCGCTACGGTCGCGATCGCGATCGGTCCCGACATGTTTTTCAGGGACACCTGGCCGACCACCATGTGGCCGAGCATCCGCAAGGTGAGCGACGTCATCTGCCACGTCGTCGCAAGCCCGCGCGGCAGCGCTTCGAGGACGCTGTAGCGCTGCTCGGCCCGCAGCGCCTCGAACGCGCTCGCCGGAATCTGCGGCCGCGAGGCGCCGATGCGGCCGACCGTCGTGCCGTTCTCCTCGACCGAGCCGATCGTGACCGGAACTTGGAGCGTATCGCCGCCGCGGCGGATGTCGAGCGTGACGCTTTGGCCGGGGCGCTTGCGAATGAAATCGACCCACTGCTCCCAGTCCGCGATCCGGTGGCCGTCGCCGCGCAGCACTTCGTCGCCGGACTTGAGGCCCGCGGCCTCCGCCGCCGAGCCCGGCGTCACGGAGCCGACTACGGCGGGCACCGCGGGGGCCGGCCGGATGCCGAGGCCGTTGTACAGCGCGGCAGGCTCGGTCAGCTCGCGGGATCGTCCGCGCACGTCGAGCACGATGTTCCTCTCCGCGCCGCTCGGCTTGCGAATCTCGAGCGCGATTTGCCCGTTGCCGAGCAGCTCGTCGTAGATCACGAGCGTGGCGCCTTCCCAAGTCGTCGTCGGGCGGCCGCCGACGGATTCGATCTCGTCGTTCGCCTCGAGGCCTGCGCGGGCGGCCACCGAGTCCTCGACGACGGCGCCGATCACCGCTTTGGTGCCCGGCACGCCCATCGAGAACATCACCCAATAAGCGACGATCGCGAACAGGAAGTTGAACGCCGGGCCGGCGAGCAGCACGGCGATGCGCTGCCAGATCGGCCGCTGGTTGAACGCACGATGCTGCTCGACTTGAGCGACCGGCCCCTCGCGCTCGTCGAGCATCTTCACGTAGCCGCCGAGCGGGATCGCGGACAGCCAGTATTCGGTGAAATCCGGTGCACGGCCGCGCCAGACGAGCAGCGGGCGGCCGAACCCGATCGAGAAGCGCAACACCTTGAAACCGAGCCGGCGAGCGACCCAAAAGTGGCCGAACTCGTGCACGGACACGAGCACGCCGATTGCGACGACGAAAGCGAGTAATCGCCAGCCTAT
>Ga0134128_10002544_pt1 | contig 22498 bp, 23 predicted proteins | sample KB31754_FD_96462 | JGI IMG/M metagenome (GOLD analysis project Ga0134128, IMG submission 96462) | Terrestrial soil microbial communities with excess Nitrogen fertilizer from Kellogg Biological Station, Michigan, USA - KB3-175-4 | ecosystem: Environmental > Terrestrial > Soil > Unclassified ... | reverse complement strand
GGCGAAGGCCGGTCCCCCTCGAGAGGGGACGAGGCGGCGAGCGAGATTCCACGGACGCGAAAGGAATCAGCGGGGCGGTTGCTCGCCCCGCGGCGCCGACGGTGGACAGGCCACGATCCCCGGCTCGAGGGGGACCGGCCTTCACCATGCCTTGCTCGAGCACCGCGGGCCTTGCCTTGAGCGAGCACCGCGGGCCTTGCCTTGAGCGAGCACTGCGGACCATGCCTTGCTCGAGCACCGCCGATGTTGCCGAGGGGGACCGGCTTCACCATGCCCCGCTCGAACACCGGGTTGTTGAATCAGTGGCGCACCCGCGCGATGCCGGCGAGCGCCTGCGTGTCGAGGGCGAGCTCCTCGAGGATGTCGCCGCGTAGCGACTCGCCCTGCGGTTGCGCGGCGAGCGGCACGAGGATCGCCAGCGCGTCGGCCTCGCGGCCGAGGGCGCGCAGGCAATGCGCGACGGACCATCGCGCGATCGCCACCTGCTCCGGACCGCCGCGCCTCGACCATTCGCGCTCGGCCTGCTCGAAGACGCGCAGCGCCTCGCCGTAGCGGTGCAGCGCGTAGAGGTCCCACGCCGAGTTGTTGAGCAGCGCGGGAACCAGGGCCTGGGCCCTGGCGTCGCGCGAGGCGCGTGCGAGCGCGAGGCCGCGCCGGTTCCAGGCGAGCCCGCGCGGGGTCCCGGACCACGTGATCGCGACCATGTGCGCCGCGTCGACCGCGAGCCCCGCCTCCTTCGCCTTGCGCGCCCGCTCGAACGCTTCGAGGAAAAACGGGCGGGCCCGCTCCGGTGCGCCGTCGGAGTTGAAGGTGCGCCCGCGCTCGAGCAGGTAGCGGATTCGCGGTCGCGGCCCGGCGTGCGCGAGCCTCGGCTGCACGTCGTCGAGGATGCGGTGCGCTTCCATGAAGCGGTTGCGCAGGCTGTAGGTGCGCGCGACCTGGGTGAGGAGCTCCAGCCGATCGTCGCCCTTGGCGGTGGCGAGCTCGGCACGGAAGCGTGCCTCGCTCGCCGCGGGATCGCTGTATTCCCACAGCGAATCGACGTCGACGCGCGCGAAGGCGCACGCCGCGGCGAGCCCCAGCAACGCGAGCGCGAGCCTAGCGGCGCGGAACCGCGAGCTGCGCATGCAGGTGCCGCACCTGCGCCTCGAGCTTCTGGACGCGCTCGAGGAAGGAGAGTACCAGCGCGAGGGCGGGCGTCTCGAGCTCGAGGTCGTTGCGCAGCCGCGCGGCCGTGCGCACGCGCACCACGCAATCGGCGCTGAAGCACCAGTCGCCACCCGCCTCGGCGGGCTCGAGGGCGCCATACTCCACCAGTTCGCGCAGCACCGGCTCGGGCAATCCCGAGGAGCGCGCGAGCTCCACGATCGTCACCTGCGCCTCGGCGTGCAGCCAGGCGGCCTCTTCCACGTCAGCCATGGGATCCTCCTCGCGCGAAATGGCCGCGCGGGTTGAAGTGCGATGCGGCCCCCAGCTCACGGAAGAGCTCGCGCTCGTGCTCGGAGAGCACGGTGGGGTTCACGATCTGCACGATCGCATAGAGGTCGCCCTCGCCGCCGCCCGGCTTGGGCAGGCCCTTCTTCGCGAGCCGCAGCTTGCGCCCCGCCGCGGTCGCCGCGGGAATCTTGAGGTTCACCGCGCCCGAGAGCGTCGGCACCTCGACCGTCGCGCCGAGCGCCGCCTCCCAGGGCGCGAGCGGGAGGTCGAGGTAGAGGTCGTGCCCGTCGGGCCGGAAGAGCGCGTGCGGGTCGAGGACGATGTTGAGATAGAGGTCGCCGTCGGGCCCGCCGTTGACGCCCTTGCCGCCCTGGCCGCGCAGCCGCAGCCGCTGGCCGTCCGTCGCGCCCTTGGGAATGCGCGCCTTGATCGTCTTCGGCACCTGGCGCATGCGGCCGTGCTCGTCGTACTCCGGCATGCCGAGGTTGAGATCCACTTGCGTGCCGTGGTAGGCGTCCTCGAGCGGGAGGCGGACGGTGACCTCGAAATCCTCGCCGGGAATGCGCATCTTCGCGCCGCGTCCACCGCCCGCGCCGCGCGCCGCGCGTGCGCCGAGCCCGCCGAACAGGTCGGAGAGGTCGATGTCGTCGAACGAAAAGGTGCCGCCGCCCGATTCCGCGCCGGCGTAGCGCTCGCGGAACTGCTTCTCCCAGTCGGGCGGCGGACGGAAGTCCTGCCCCGGCCGGTAGGAGCTGCCGAGCTGGTCGTAGGCGGCGCGCTTCTCCGCATCCTTGAGCGTCTGGTACGCCTCGGCGATGTCCTTGAATTTCTCCTCGCCCTGCGGATCCTTGGTGACGTCGGGATGGTATTTCTGCGCGAGCTTGCGGTACGCCTTCTTGATCTCGTCGGCGCCAGCACCGCGCCCGACGCCGAGGATCGAGTAGTAGTCCTTGTACTTCACGCCTTCGTCGCTCCCTTCGCATGCCTGCGTCCCATGCTACCCGGATCGCGCGCCGCCCTCGCCGAGCGTGCGGGCGCGGCCGTGGCCATCGGCGATCGCGAGCGCGCGTCCCCACTCGTCGACGAGCGGGCCGCCCGCTTCCTCGCGCCCCGCCTCGCCCGAGATTTCGAGGACCGCTCCGCGAGCGCCGCGTTCGATCGCCTGCACGCGACCCTCCAGCAGCGAGACGTCTCCCGCGTCGGTAAGGCGCACGGCGTAGACCTTGTCGCCCGCGGCGGGCGGCCGGCTCGCGAGCGCGAGCGGCCAGCTTCCCGCTTGCGCCGCGCCCACCTCGCAATATCCGCGCTGGCCGGTCGCGTCGGCGGCGCGCGCCTGCACGTCGCGCGATCCGATGCGCACGACGAGCTCCATGTTCGGCGCGAGCCCGGCGCATTGCATCGCGAGGCGCCCGGGCGCGATCGCGAACGCGAGCCCGAGGGCCTGCGTGCCCCCGGACATGTCCACCGCGTGAACGCGACCCACGGCCGGCGTGAGCAGGGAAAGGATTTCCGTCTCGCCGGGCGGGCGCGGACCGCGCGGGCGGCTCGCGAGCCAGGCGACCGCGCCGAGCGCGAGCCCCACCGCGCAGGCAAGCGCAACGATCCGGAGGCGGCGCCGGTCGGCCGGCTCGATTCGACCCAGCCGAAGCTCCTCGTCGTATGCCGCCCGGCGCGCCTCGTCGGCAAGGACCTCGTAGGCGGCCTGCAGCTGCAGCAGGCGGCGCGGGTCCGGCGCCGCGGCCTCCGAGCGCATCTGCGCGCGGATGCGATCGTAGGCGCGCTGCACTTCATACGCCTTGGCGTTGCGCGTGATACCGAGGGTCTGGTAATGCGTTCGGTGGGAGTTGTTCACTGTCCTCGAAAATACATCGCATGGCGACCATTTTCTGACATAGAATACGCCGGAAATTCAGGTCCAAGAAGGCTTCGTCCGAGTAGATTGCTCGGTTCAGCCGCCCCAAAAAATCGCGCACGCCGAGTGCCACAACCGAGGAGAACCCGCATGTCGCAGCACAATCCGCTGGAAACCAGGATCACCCGCCGCCGGCTGATCCAGGCCGCCGCCGCCACCGCACTCACCGGTCCCTACATCATTTCCGCGCGCGGCGAACAGCCCGTGAAGATGGGATACGACGATCCGCTCACCGGCACTTACGCGGCGGTCGGCAAGAACGAGCTCATCGGCTGCCAGCTCGCCGTGGAGCAGATCAACAAGAAGGGCGGCATCCTCGGCCGCCCCGTGGAGCTGGTGGTCGAGGACTCCACGAGCGGCGATGCCGGGACCGCGGTGCAGAAGGCGCGCAAGCTCATCGACCGCGACGGCGTCGATTTCCTGCTCGGCAACGTGAACTCCGCGCTCACCCTCGCGATGGCGGACGTCGCCAACGAGAAGCGCAAAATCCTGATGGTGACCGGCGGCCACACCGACGCGGTCACCGGCAAGACCTGCCACTGGAACGTCTTCCGCATCTGCAACACCACGCAGATGGAAGCCAACGCCGTGGCGCCCGCGCTGGTGAAGAACGCCGGCAAGAAGTGGTACTACATCACGCCCGACTATGCCTTCGGCCACACGCTGCAATCGGGCCTCGAGAAGGCGGGCGCCAAGCTCGGCGTGACCAAGGTGGGCGGCGACCTCACGCCGCTCGGCACGACCGACTTCTCGTCCTACCTCATCAAGGCGCAGTCGGCGAATCCCGACGTGGTGGTGATCCTGGTGCAGGGCAACGACATGATCAACTGCCTCAAGCAGGCGGTGCAGTTCGGGCTCGACAAGAAGCTGCACCTCGCCGGCGCCCAGCAGGAGCTGGAGCCGCTCGAGGGCCAGCCGCCGGAAGCGCGCATCGGCACCTGGGTGATGGAGTGGTACTGGAACCAGCCCGCCAGCGTGAAGGGCGTGAAGGAGTTCGTCGACGCCATCAAGAAGAAGACCGGCCGCGTTCCCACGGCGCGCACCTGGTTCGGCTTCGCCGCCGCGCACGCCTGCGCGCTGGGCGCGAACAACGCGAAGTCGCTCGACGCGCTCAAGGTCGCCAAGGCGCTGCAGGGCTTCCACCTGCCGCCCGAAGTCGGGTGCATGCCCGATGCGCCGTACTTCCGCGCCAGCCAGAACCAGCTCATCCCGAACCTGTTCGTGGGCCACGCGCAGGCGAAGGGCGAGGCGGGACCGGACGACCTCTTCAAGGTGACCGACGTGGTGAAGGGCGACGAGGCCGCGGGCACGCTCGAGGAGAGCGAGTGCAAGATGACCTGGCCCAGCGCCTGACGGCATAATCGGGCCACCCGCAGCACATGGCCGGCCGCCCACGGGCGGCCGGTCTCGCGTCCGCAGTCCCGCCAGGAGCTTCCCCGGATGTCGCAGCTCATCCTGTTCAACGTCTTCAACGGCCTCATCGTCGGCGCGTTCTACGCGCTCATGGCGCTGGGGCTCTCGCTCATCCTCAACCTGAGCGGCGTCATCAACTTCGCGCACGGCGGCTTCCTCGCGCTCGGCGCCTACATCGCCTACACGCTGCTGCCGTTCACCGGGTTCTGGGGCGCGCTCGTGATCGCGCCGGTGCTCACCGCGGTGATCGGCCTCATCATCGAGCGGCTCCTCATCCGCCCGCTCTACGGGCGCGACCCGCTCTACAGCCTGCTCCTCACCTTCGGCATGGCCTACGTGCTCGAGGACGTCACGCGCGCCATCTGGGGCGCGCAGAGCGTGCCGTTCCAGGTTCCGGGCGTGCTCACCAGCCCGCTCTCCACGCAGTTCTTCTTCCTCACCGGCTACCGCATCTTCATGGTGGTGCTCGTCGCGGCGGCGGTGCTGGGGCTCTTCTTCATCCTCAACCGCACGCGCCTCGGAATGCGCATCCGCGCCGGCACCCTCGACCTCGAGACCGTGTCGACGCTCGGCGTGAACGTGCGCATCCTTCGCAACCTCAACTTCGGCCTCGGCATCTATCTCGCGGGGCTCGCGGGCGTGCTCGCCGCGGGCCTGCTCGGACTGGAGCCCACCATCGGGACTTCCCTCATCATGCCGAGCTTCGTCGCGATCATCGTGGGCGGCCTGGGCAGCCTTCCCGGCACGCTCCTCGGCGGGCTCCTCATCGGGGTCGCCTCCGGCATCACGACCGTCTACTTCCCGTCGGCGACCGAGGCGGTGATTTACGTGATGATGGGCATCGTGCTGCTGGTGCGGCCGCGCGGCCTCCTCGGCGAGGAAGGGAGGGTCGGATGAGCGCGATCCGCGAAACCACCGTGCCCGGCGTGCCGGCGAACCCGGCGGCGACGCTCAGGGAGCACGGCCTCACGCTCGGCGTGTGGCTCGCGCTCCTCACCATGCCCTATTGGATGGGCGCGGTGGGCGGATACACCGAGCTCGCGAGCCGCGTGGTGATCATGGGCCTCGCCGCGATGGCGTTGAACTTCCTGCTCGGCTTCACCGGCGTGCTCTCGTTCGGCCACGCGGCCTATTTCGGCCTCGGCGCCTACGGCACCGCGATGACGATCAAGTATCTCGCGCCCAGCACGCCGCTCGGTCTCCTGGTCGGCATCGCGGCCGCCACCGTGGCGGCGATGGTGATCGGGTTCCTCATCCGCAAGCTCCGTGGCGTGTACTTCGCCATGGTGACGATCGCCTTCGGCCAGGTGTTCTACTTCATCACGTTCCGCTGGAACAATGTCACGGGCGGCGACGACGGCCTCACCGGCTGGCGCCGGCAGCCGCTGCACCTGGGCTTCGCCAACGTCGACCTCCTCGCGAGCGACAAGGTGTTCTACTACTTCGCGCTCGCGGTCTTCGCCGGGTGCGTCGCGGTGATGGCCTTCATCCTGCGCTCGCCCTTCGGCCGCACGCTCATCGCGGTGCGCGAGAACGAGCGGCGCGCGCGCTTCCTCGGCATTCCCGTCGAGCAGCACATCTGGCTCTCGTTCGTGATCTCGGGCCTGTTCGCCTCGATCGCCGGGGGCCTCTACGGGCTGCTCAGCAACTTCGTGGACCCGCGCGCGCTGCGCTGGGACATGTCGGGCAACTTCGTGATCATGGCGGTGCTGGGCGGCATGCGCTCCTTCTGGGGCCCGCTCATCGGCGCGGCGATCTTCGTGGTGCTGCAGGACTTCGTCTCCAGCCGGACCGAGAACTGGATGTCGTTCGTGGGCGTGTTCTTCATGCTGGTGGTGCTCTTCTTCCCGCGCGGCGTGATGGGCATCCTCAAGCGGAGGAGCGGCAAGTGAGCCTCCTCCAGGTCCGTAACGTCTCCAAGCACTTCGGGCGGCTGATCGCCGTGAACGGCGTGTCGCTCGACGTGCAGCCGGGCGAGCTGCGCGCGGTGATCGGCCCCAACGGCGCCGGCAAGACCACCTTCTTCAACCTGGTGAGCGGCTTCTTTCCGCCCACCTCCGGCAGCATCGTGTTCGACGGCGTGGACATCACGCGGCTCTCGGAGCACAAGCGCGTCGAGATGGGGATGGCGCGCACCTTCCAGATCACGGAGATCTTTCCCGAGCTCTCCGCGCGCGAGAACATCCGCGTCGCGGTCGAGGTCGCCTCGGGCGCGCGCCTGAAGCCCTGGCTCCTGCACGCGGCGAAGCAGCGCGTCGCCGCGCGCGTCGACCAGCTCCTCGAGATGGGCGGCATCGCCGAGATGGGCGACCGGCTGGTGGGCGAGCTCTCGCACGGCGACCAGCGCGCCACCGAGATCATGATGTCGCTCGCGTTGAACCCCCGGCTGCTGCTCCTCGACGAGCCCACCGCCGGCATGGGCGACCAGGAGACCTACCACGTGACGAAGCTCATCCGGCGCCTGCACCGCGACCAGCACCTGTCGATCGTGCTGATCGAGCACGACATGCGCGTGATCTTCCACCTCGCCGACCGCATCATGGTGCTCGCCGAGGGTGCGGTGCTCGCCGAAGGCACGCCCGACGAGATCGCCGCGAACGAGCGCGTGCAGGCCGCCTACCTCGGGAAAGCGGCATGAGCGCGCTCGAGGTCGACGGACTGCACACCTACTACGGCAAGAGCCACATCCTGCACGGCGTGAGCCTCGCCGTGAACGAAGGCGAGCTGGTCACCCTCCTCGGCCGCAACGGCGCGGGCAAGACCACGACGATCCGCACGCTGATGGGGCTGGTGCGCCCGCGCGAGGGCCGCGTGCGCATGTTCGGCCGGGACGTGACGGAGTGGCCCCCGTTCCGCATCGCGGAGCTCGGCGTGGGCTACGTGCCGGAAGGCCGGCGCATCTTCGCGAACCTCACCGTCGACGAGAACCTGCACGTGCCGGCGGAGCGCCCCGGCCCCTGGACCGTGGAGCGCGTGTACCAGCTCTTCCCGCGCCTCGCCGAGCGCAAGGCGAACAAGGGGCGCCAGCTCTCGGGGGGCGAGCAGGAGATGCTCGCCATCGCGCGCTCGCTCCTCCTCAACCCGAAGCTCTTCTTCCTCGACGAGCCCTCGCAGGGGCTCGCGCCGCTCATCGTGCAGGACGTGTTCCGCGTGATCGTGCAGATGAGGAACGAGGGCATGTCGGTGCTGCTGGTCGAGCAGAACGTGCGCGCCGCGGTGGAGATCGCCGACCGCGCCTACGTGCTCGACGACGGGCGCGTGGTCTACGAGGGGCCGGCCGCGGAGTTCGCGAAGGACGAGGAGCGCGTGCGCAACCTCGCCGGCGCGAGCGCCGAGAAGTGGGAGATGACCGAGTAGGCCGCACCCGCCCAGGACCGCTTCGATGCGCCATTCATTCCCGGCCGCTTTCGCAATCGTCGCGCTGTGCGCGCGAATCGCCTGCGCCGCGCCGCCCGAGACGCCGCTCGATCGCCTGCCGTACACGCCGGGCCTCGACGTGAGCGCGATGGACCGTTCCGCCGACCCGTGCGTCGATTTCTACCGCTACGCGTGCGGCGGCTGGCAGGCGGCGAACCCGATCCCGGCGGACCAGGCGAGCTGGGACGTCTACCGCAAGATGGCCGAGGCGAACGAGCGCTTCCTGTGGGGCATCCTCGATTCCGCGGCCAAGCGCACCACCGGCCGCGACGCGACGCAGGCGAAGATCGGGGATTACTTCGCGGCGTGCATGGACGAAGCCGCGGTCGAAGCGCGCGGCAACGCCCCGCTCGCGCCGTACCTCGATCGCATCGCCGCGCTCGATTCGAAGCTGGCGATCGCCCCGCTCCTCGCCGACCTGCACCTCGCGACCGGCGACGCGGGGCTCCTGTTCGGCTTCGGATCGGGCCAGGATTACGCCGATGCGACGCGCGTGATCGCGTTCGCCGCGGCCGGCGGCCTGGGGCTTCCCGATCGCGACTACTACACCCGGGAGGACGAGCGCTCGAAGGAGATCCGCGCGAAGTACGTGCAGCACGTCGCGCGCGCCTTCGCGCTGCTCGGCGACGCGCCCGCCGCGGCGAAGGCGCAAGCGGACGACGTGATGCGCATCGAGACCGAGCTCGCCCGCGCCACGCTCACGCGCGTCGACCAGCGCGATCCCTACAAGCTCTTCCACAAGGTGGACCGGGAGAAGCTCGCGCGCCTCACGCCCGCGTTCGATTGGGACGCATACCTGCGCGCACTCGGCCTCGCGAAGCTCGACACCTTCAACGTGACGCAGCCCGCGTTCTTCCAGGCGCTGGAGCGCGTGCTGGAGACCGAGAGCCTCGCGAGCCTGCGCACCTACCTGCGCTGGCACATGGCGCACTCGGCCGCGCCCTACCTCGGCAAGGCCATGGTGGACGAGAACTTCGATTTCTACAGCCGGACGCTGCGCGGCGTGCCGCAGCTGCGCCCGCGCTGGAAGCGCTGCGTCGCGATGGTCGACGGCCAGCTCGGCGAGGCGCTCGGCAAGGAGTACGTGCGGCGCGCCTTCAGCCCGGAGCTCAAGGCGAAGGCGCTCACCATGACGAAGCAGATCGAGCAGGCGATGGGACGCGATCTCCAGTCGCTCGCGTGGATGAGCCCGGCGACCAGGCGCGAGGCGCTCGCGAAGCTCTCGACGCTGGTGAACAAGATCGGCTACCCGAGCAAATGGCGCGACTACAGCTCCGTGGCGGTGAAGCGCGGCGACTTCTTCGGCAACGTCGTGCGCGCGCAGCGCTTCGAGTCGCGGCGCGACCTCGCGAAGATCGGCAAGCCGCTCGACCGCGGCGAGTGGTACATGACGCCGCCCACGGTCAACGCCTATTACGACGCGCAGATGAACGACATCAACTTTCCTGCCGGTGTCCTGCAGCCGCCGCTCTTCGACGCGCGCATGGACGACGCGCCCAACTACGGCGACACGGGCGGCACCATCGGCCACGAGCTCACGCACGGCTTCGACGACGAGGGCCGCAAATTCGACTCCCACGGCAACCTGCGCGACTGGTGGACCGAGTCCGACGCGAAGGCCTTCGAGGAGCGCGCGCAGTGCATCGTCGACCAGTACGCGAACTACGTCGTGGTGGACGACATCCACGTCAATAGCCGGCTCACGCAGGGCGAGGACATCGCGGACCTGGGCGGCCTCCTCCTCGCCTGGACCGCGTGGAAGGCGCAGACCGCGGCGCAGACGCTCGAGCCGCGCGACGGCCTCACGCCGGAGCAGCGCTTCTTCGTCGGCTACGCGCAATGGGCGTGCGAGAACGACCGGCCCGAGAACCAGCGCCTCATGGCGATTACCGATCCGCACTCGCCCGCGAAGTATCGCGTGAACGGCCTGGTCGTGAACCTTCCGCAGTTCGCCGCCGCGTTCTCGTGCAAGCCCGGGCAGCCGATGACGAGCACCAGGCGCTGCCGCGTGTGGTGAGGGCGATGCGCATCGTCGCGATGCCGGGCGACGGCATCGGGCCGGAGATCACGGCGGCGACGATGCGGGTGCTGGAAGCGGCGAGCGAGCGCTTCGCTCTCGGCCTCGCGCTCGAGCGGCACGAGGTCGGCCTCGCGAGCCTCGCATCGCACGGCGCGACCATCACGCCGCAGCTCGTCCAGCGCTGCCGCGAGGCGGACGGCATCGTGCTGGGACCCATCTCCCACGCGGACTATCCACCGCGCGCCGAAGGCGGCATCAACGTGTCCTCGGAGCTGCGCGTGAAGCTCGACCTCTACGCGAACGTGCGTCCCAGCCGCTCGCGGGAGGGACTGCCGCACTGGGGCCGCACGCCCATGGACCTCGTCATCGTGCGCGAGAACACCGAGGGCTTCTACGCGGACCGCAACATGTTCCTGGGCATCGGCGAGTTCATGCCCGATCCCGACATGGCGCTCGCCGTGCGCAAGATCACCGCGAAAGGTTCGAGCCGCATCGCGCGCAGCGCGTTCGAGCTCGCAGGCAAGCGCCGCCGCAAGGTGACCGCGGTGCACAAGGCCAACGTGCTCAAGGTTTCCGAGGCGCTCTTCCTGCGCGAGGTGCGCGGCGTCGCGCGTGAGTTCCCGGACGTCGCCTACGAGGAGCAGCTGGTCGATTCCATGGCGGCGCTGCTGCTGCGCGACGCGCGGCGCTACGACGTCGTCGTGACCACCAACATGTTCGGCGACATCCTCTCCGACGAGGCCGCGGAGCTTTCCGGAAGCCTCGGGCTCGCCGGCTCGATCAACGCGGGCGCCGCGCATTGCATGGCGCAGGCGCAGCACGGCTCCGCGCCCGACATCGCGGGAAAGGACAAGGCGAACCCCGCCTCGCTCATCCTTTCCGCGGCGATGCTCCTCGAGTGGCTTTCGATCCGGCACGCGATCGACGCGTTCGCCCGTGCGCACGCGGCGATCGAGGGCGCCGTGGATACATTGCTCGCCGATCCGGCGCGCCGCACGGCGGACCTCGGCGGAACGCTCGGCACCCGCGCCTTCGCCGATGCCGTATGCGCGGAGCTGCTCCGCGTCCGCTGAAGACCGGAAAGCACCGGCGATCCCGCTCTTGCGTGGCACCTCCGCCCTGACCCGCCTTCATCGGCGTTCATCGGCGTTGATCGGCGGATCCAGCGCCCTTCGATTCTTCGGTCCCCGCCGCGCATCTGCGCGCGATCTCGCCGGCGATCTTCCCCACCATCCGGCGCAGCTCGACGGGCGCGCGCACGTCGAAGCGGAAGGGCAGCCGCATCAGCTCGCGCGCGCACCACTCCAGGTCGTCCGCGGAGCCGCGCAGCAGCACGCCTTCGGCGCACGGCTCGGCAAGGCCCAGGCCCGCGAAGAGCTCGCGGCGCGCGCACTCGAGATCGGCGTGCAGCAGCACCTCGATCGGAATCGCGCGCGGCAGCGTCGCCATCGCGCGATCGAGATACCGCGAGGCGTCGAACTCGGGCGGCCGTTCGAAGGCGCGCGCGGTCACCTCGGCGTGCGCGACGCGGTCGAGGCGCAACGTGCGCAATCCCTTGCGCAGCTCGCAGTAGCCCACCACGTACCAGCGGCCCGAGCGGAACACGAGCCCGTAGACCGCGAACTCGCGCGAGGTGAGCGTGCCGTCGGCGGCCCGGTAGCGCAGCGCCGCCGCGCGCCGGGCTTGCGCCGACTCGCTCAGGATGCGCAACAGCTTCGCATCGGCATTCGTCCGTGCATTGCCGGTCTGCAGCGCGACGCTTTCCCGCAACGCCGACACCGTGCGCCGCGGCGCGCTCGGCAGCACCCGGTCGAGCTTCGCCTGCACGCTCTCGATCGCGGGCGCCGCGTCGGCGAGCCCGAGGCCGCGCGCCGCGATGAGCCCGAGCGAGAGCGCCTGCGCCTCCTCTTCCGTGAACATCATCGGCGGCAGCTTGTAGCCGGGCACCAGGCGGTAGCCGCCGTAGCGGCCCTGCTCGGTGGTGATGGGGATGCCCATCTCCTCGAGAGTGGCGATGTAGCGGCGCAGCGTGCGGCGGTCGACCTCCACGCGCCGCGCGAGCTCGGCGCCGCCGATCTGTCCCTGCGACTGCAGGATCTCGAGCACCGCGAGGATGCGGGTGGTGGGCTGCGGCATACCGTCACCCTATCGGGGAAATAGGGCGGGACTCGCCCTAGTTCCGCGCTAGTGTACGCGCATGACCTTCGCCTTCCGCCTGCTCGCCCTCGCGCTCCTGCTGCTGCTCTTCATCGCGGCCGGGGCGAGCCACCAGGCGATCGCCGGCGTGCGGGCCGCCGATAGAATGGAGGCGTGCCCCTCGTCCAGCTCTCCCAGGTCTCGCTCGCCTACGGCCACGTTCCCCTGCTCGATCGCGCCGATCTCGTGGTCGAGGCCGGCGAGCGCATCGGGCTGATCGGCCGCAACGGCACCGGGAAATCGAGCCTGCTGCGCATCGTCGAGGGCCTCGCGCGCCCGGACGACGGCACGGTGTGGACGGCGCCCGGGCTCAAGCTCGCCGCCGTCGCGCAGGAGCCCGCGTTCGAGCCCGGGCAATCGATCTTCGAGGCGGTCGCGAGCGGCGTGGGCGAAGCGCGCCGGCTGCTCGTGGACTACCACGCGGCGGCGCACGCCGGCGACCTCGCGCGACTCGCGCGCCTGCACGAGTCGCTCGACGCCTCCGGCGGCTGGGCGCTCGAGCATCGCATCGAGGCGACCCTCACGCGCCTCGGCCTCGACGCCGATCGCCTGGTCGCGGAGCTTTCCGGAGGTTTGCGCAAGCGCGTCGCGCTCGCGCGTGCGCTGGCCGGCGATCCCGCCCTGCTGCTCCTCGACGAGCCCACGAACCACCTCGACATCGGCGCCATCGAGTGGCTCGAGGAAATGCTCGTCGCCTTTTCCGGCGCGGCGCTCTTCGTGACGCACGACCGGCGCTTCCTCGACCGCGTCGCGCGGCGCATCCTCGAGCTCGACCGCGGCCGGCTCGCGAGCTTCCCCGGCAACTTCACGGCGTACGAGGAGCGCAAGGCCGGGATGCTCGCCATCGAGGCGGTGGTGAACCGCAAGTTCGACCGCGAGCTCGCGCAGGAAGAGGCGTGGATCCGCAAGGGCGTGGAAGCGCGGCGCACGCGCAACGAGGGCCGCGTGCGGCGCCTGGAGCAGCTGCGCGTCGCGCGTGCCGAGCGCCGCGAGCGCATGGGCAAGGTGGAGCTCGCCGTCGCCGAGGCAGAGCGATCCGGAAAGCTGGTCGCCGAGCTCGAGCACGTGGCGAAGGCGTACGGCGCGCGGCGCGTGGTGGAGGATTTCTCCTGCCGGGTGATGCGCGGCGACCGCATCGGCTTCATCGGCCCGAACGGCAGCGGCAAGACCACGCTCCTCAAGCTGATCCTCGGCGAGATCGCGCCGGATACGGGCAACGTGCGCCTGGGCGCGCGCGTCGCCCCCGCGTACTTCGACCAGCTTCGCGCCGCGCTCGACGAGGAAGCGACGCTCGCCGACACGATCTCGCCCGGCTCCGACACGCTGGAGATCGGCGGCACGCGCAAGCACGTGATCGGGTATCTCGGCGATTTCCTGTTCGCCCCGGAGCGCGCGCGGGCGCCCGTGAGATCGCTCTCCGGCGGCGAGCGGAATCGCCTGCTCCTCGCTCGCCTCTTCAGCCGTCCCGCAAACGTGCTGGTGCTCGACGAGCCGACCAACGACCTCGACATCGAGACGCTCGAGCTGCTGGAGTCGCTGCTGCAGGATTACGCGGGCACGCTGCTCCTCGTGAGCCACGACCGCGCCTTCCTCGACAACGTCGTGACGCAAACCATCGCCTATGAAGGCGACGCGAAATGGAAGGAGTACGTCGGCGGCTTTTCCGATTGGGAGAGGATGCGGACGAAGCCGGAGGAGGCGAAACCTTCGGTCGCCGCGACGAAGGCGGCGCCTGCCACCACGCGCCAGAGGAAGCTCTCGTATCAGGAATCGCGCGAGCTCGAAGCCTTGCCCGCGAAGCTCGAGGCGCTGGAACGCGAGCAGGCCGACCTCGGCGCGAGGCTCGCGGATCCCGCCACCTACCACGACCGCACGCTCGACCTGCGCGCAATGAACGAGCGGCACACGGCGATCGAGGCGGAGCTCACGCGGCTCCTCGCGCGCTGGGAGGAGTTGGAGTCGCGCGCGTAACGCTCGCGCCGACCGGGAACGTTCGCCCCGCGCCGGGTCCAACCGGCATGAGCGCCCTTCCCCGCCGCGCGGCGCCTGAATACGCGATCGCGCCGCCCATCGAGCCGATGCTCGCGAAGATCGGCGCGGGTCTCCCGGCCGACGAGGGCCTCCTCTTCGAGCCGAAATGGGACGGCTTCCGCGCCATCGTCTATCGTGGCGCGCACGACGCGTACATCCAGAGCCGCGACCTGCGCCCGCTCGACCGCTATTTCCCCGAGCTGCACGAGGCGCTGCTCGAGCGCCTGCCGCCCGGATGCGTGCTCGACGGCGAGATCGTGATCGCAGGTCCGCAGGGGCTCGATTTCGACGCGCTGCAACTGCGGCTGCATCCGGCCGCCTCGCGCGTGGCGAGGCTCGCGCAGGAGAGGCCGAGCGCCTTCGTCGCGTTCGACGCGCTCGCCGTGGACGGCCGCGACCTGCGCCGCGAGACGCAGGCGGTGCGCCGCGCCGCGCTCGAGAAGCTGCTCGCCGGAGCGAAGCCGCCGCTCTACCTCACGCCGATGACTCGCGATCGCTCTGTCGCCGCGGAGTGGCTCGCGCGCTTCGAGGGTGCGGGACTGGACGGCGTGGTGGCGAAGCTCGCCGACCTTCCCTACGAGCCGGGCAAGCGCGCGATGATCAAGGTGAAGCACGTGCGCACCGCCGATTGCGTCGTCGCGGGCTTGCGCTGGCACAAGGAAGGCGAAGGCATCGTGGGCTCGCTCCTGCTCGGTCTCTACGACGATCGCGGCGTCCTGCACCACGTCGGCGTCACGTCGTCCTTCACCATGGCGACGCGCCGCAAGCTCGCGGCGGAGCTCGAGCCGTTGCGCCGCGACGCGCCGAAGGACCATCCATGGCGCGACTGGGCGAGCGCGTCCGACGAATCGACGCGCATGCCCGGCAGCCACAGCCGCTGGAGCGCGGGCAAGGATCTCTCATGGGAGCCGCTGCGGCCCGAGCGCGTGTGCGAGGTGAAGTACGACCACCTGCAGGGCAACCGCTTCCGCCACGCGGCGGTGTTCGTGCGCTTGCGCCCGGACAAGGCGCCGGCGGATTGCCGCTACGACCAGCTCGAGGTCACGACCGCTTACGAGCTCGAGAAGGTTTTCGGCGCGGCGCGGAAGAAGCAGCGCTGAGGCGGCGCTTGGAGGGCGGCGCGCGCGGCGGCTCGTCGGGCGCCTTGCGGTATTGCGGCGGCCACGGCGCATCGCTCATTCCCTCGCGCTCGTGGCGCGCGGAAAGCTCGAGCAATCCCACGATCGACCCCGGATGCTCGTCGATCGCCGCGTGCAGGTCGCCCAGCTCGGCATACCGCCCCGGCATCGTCGCCATGGTGAAATCGCGCGGCTCGCAGGCGTCCACCTCGTCCCAGGCGAGCGGTGCGGAGACGCGCGCATCGTCCGTGGGGCGCACCGAATAGGCGCTCGCCACGGTGCGGTCGCGCGCGTTCTGGTTGTAGTCGAGGAAGACGCCCTCGCGCTCTTCCTTCCACCATTTCGTGGTCGCGAGCTTCGGCGCGCGTTTCTGCACCTCGCGCGCGAGCGCGAGCGCCGCGCGCCGCACCTCGTCGTAGGTCCAGCGCGGCACGATGCGCACCGCCACGTGCATCCCGCGCTTGCCGGAGGTCTTCGGCCAGCCCGTGAGGCCGAAGTCGGCGAGCGTCGCCTGCACCACGCGCGCCACCTGGCGCACCTGCGACCACTTCACGCCGGGAACCGGATCGAGGTCCACGCGCAGCTCGTCGGGATGGTCGAGGTCCTTCGCCCGCACCGGATGCGGATGCAGCTCCAGGCAGGCGAGGTTCGCCATCCACGCGAGCGCGGCGGCATCGCGCGGCACCACCTCCTCGGCGCTGCGGCCGGAAGGAAAGCGCAACGGCACCACCTCGATCCACGCGGGGCGCGATTCGGGCGCGCGCTTCTGGTAGAAGAACTCGCTGCCCACGCCATCGGGATAGCGCACCAGCATGTTCGGCCGCCCGCCCGCGCCGCGCAGCGCCCCTTCCGCCACCGAAAGGTAGTACTGCACGAGGTCGAGCTTGGTGTAGCCCGCCTCCGGGAAGAGCACCTTCGCCGGGTTCGAGATCGCGACCTCGCGTCCGTCCACCTGCACCGTCGCGCCGGGCGCTCCACGCCGCGGCGCCGGCTTCCTCGCCTTCGCTCGACTCGCCATATGCGCCCGATTCTGGCACCGGCCGCGAGGCCGAATCATTGACCCTTGACAACCTCCCGCACCTGCCGCATATTTCGATCGTCGTCTAATTAGACAAGCATCTTACGATCATGCGGCTGGGCAACGACGCGTTCAAGGCGCTGGCGGATCCGACCCGGCGCGAGATCCTGCGCCTGCTGCGCAAGGGCGAGATGACCGCGGGCGAGATCGCCGAGCGCTTCGACACCAGCAAGCCCACGCTTTCGCACCACTTCGCCGTGCTCAGGGATGCCGATCTCGTCACGGCGCGGCGCGAAGGGCCCACCATCTGGTATTCGCTCAACACCACCGTCCTCGAGGACGTCGTCGCCTGGGCGATCGACCTCGCCGGGACCCGGGAAGGAGGCAGGAAATGAAGGCTCGCTACTTCACCGCATGCGCAATCCTCGTCGCGGCCGGGTTCGCCGCGACGATCCTCGCCTGGCCGCAGCTACCGGAACGCATTCCCCTGCACTGGAACGTCCACGGCGAGGTCGACGGCTGGGGTCCGCGCGGTTTGATGACGGTCCTCGGACCCGGCGCGATGCTGGCGGAGCTCGCGATCTTCGCCCTGCTCCCGGTGCTCTCGCCGAAGCGCTTCGCGCTCGAGAGCTTCACGCCCACCTACTTGCGCATCATGCTCGCCGCGATCCTCCTCGCCGGATACATCACCGCGGTGCTGCTCTTCGCCGGCCTCACGGGCCACGTCGACGTGAGCGCTGCGCTCCTGGGCGGCGTGTCGGTGCTGCTGGTGTTCATCGGCAACCTCATGGGGAAGGTGCGGCGCAATTTCTTCATCGGCATCCGCACGCCGTGGACGCTCGCGAGCGAGCGCGTGTGGTACGCGACGCATCGCCTCGCCGGGAAGACGATCGTGGCCACGGGCATCGCGAGCTTCGCTGCGGCGTTGTGGGGCGGGCTTGCGGGGACGCTCGCATGGATCGCGCTGGTGCTCGCCGGCGTGCTGGTCCCGGTGGCCTACTCGTTCGTGCACTACAAGGCGCTCGAGCGCGATGGTGCCCTGGGCGTCTAGCGAACGCCGCGACGGGCGCGCGGTCCAGAGGACAGGGGCTGCGAAGGGAGCGGGGGGATGAGGAGGCGCCATGGCGAGCACCATACGACCGCGCGCACGGGCTGGCTGCGTGCCGCGGTGCTCGGTGCGAACGACGGCATCGTCTCCACCTCGAGCCTCATCGTCGGCGTCGCGGCCGCGAGCACCAGCCACGCGGCCGTGATCCTCGCCGGAACCTCGGCGCTGGTGGCGGGCGCGATGTCGATGGCGGCGGGCGAATACGTCTCGGTGCATTCGCAGGCGGACAGCGAGAAGGCGGACCTCGAGCGCGAGCGCGAGGAGCTCGCGACCGACCGCGACGCGGAGCGGCGCGAGCTCGCCGGAATCTACCGCAAGCGCGGGCTCGAGCCGGCGCTCGCCGACCAGGTGGCGAAGCAGCTGATGGCGAAGGACGCGCTCGCCGCGCACGCGCGCGACGAGCTGGGCATCACGAAGAGCCTGCGCGCGCGCCCGCTGCAGGCGGCGCTCGCCTCGGCCGCCAGCTTTTCGCTCGGCGCCGCCATGCCGCTCGTCGCCACGGCGCTGAGCCCGATGGAGGGGCTCATCCCGATCGTGGGCTGCGCCTCCCTCGTCTTCCTCGCGCTCCTCGGGGTGCTCGCCGCATGGATGGGCGGCGCGCCGATCGTGACCGGAGCATTGCGCGTCACCTTCTGGGGCGCGATCGCCATGGGCGTGACCGCGGGCGTGGGCACGCTCTTCGGGGGCGCGGGGGGCTAGAGCTTCGCGATCGCCGCCAGGCAGACGGGCGCCGCTTCCTCCGGGCGCATCACGGTCGCGTCGAGGTCGTGCAGCAGCCCGTCCTTCAATCCGTAGACCCAGCCATGGACCGCGAGCTTCTGCCCGCGACTCCACGCTTCCTGCACCACCGTGGTCTGGCACACGTTCGCGACCTGCTCGATCACGTTGAGCTCGCACAGGCGATCGTGGCGCTCGCCCGGGCTGGCGAGCCGCGCGACCCGATCGGCGTGCTTCATGTGCACGTCCTGCACGTGGCGCAGCCAGTTGTCGGAAAGGCCCACGCGGCGGTTCTCGAGGGCCGCGGCGACGCCGCCGCAGCCGTAGTGCCCGACCACCATGATGTGCTCGACGTTGAGGACCTCCACGGCGAACTGCATCACCGAGAGGCAATTGAGGTCCGTGTGCACCACCACGTTCGCGACGTTGCGATGCACGAAGAGCTCGCCCGGCGCGAGGTCGACGATCTCGTTGGCGGGCACGCGGCTGTCGGCACAGCCGATCCAGAGATACGTGGGGCTCTGCTGGCGCGACAGGCGCGGGAAGAAATCGGGATCCGCGCGGCGGATGCGTTCCGACCAGGCACGGTTCTTCTCGAAGAGATGGGCGAGCGCACGCATCGAGGCTCGATTCTAAGCCATTGCCGCCGGGCTCAAGGCAGGAACGGCGGCGAGAGCAGGCGCAGGCCCACCGTGAGCCAGCGCTCGCGCGACCCGGACGCGAGGCGATCGCCGTACGTCGCGTCCATCTGCACGCGATCCTTCACGATCCAGTGGCGCAATCCGGCTTGCCAGAACGGGCGCGAGCGGTCGGATGCGTACGCCTCGGCGATGAGGAACGTGGATCGCGCGAGCCGGACCTCGTTTCCAAGTCCCCAGGTGACGAGGGTGCGCGCCGCATCGCGATCGCGCGTGGCACCGGCGTTCACGTGCACGAGCCAATCGTCGCCGCGGACTTTCACGCTCACCGGGACGTAGAAGAACGGGTTGCCCGGCCACGCGCGGGAGCGCTCCTCGTGGGGATGCACGAGGGTGCCGAGCGCGAGGCCGAAGCCCCAGCCCTCCTCCAGCGGCCGGAAGATCGTCTTCGCCTGCACCTCCTTGTCGGTGAGGCCGGCCTCGTCGCCGCTCGTGCGCGCCCCGCCCGCGGTGATCTCGAGCTTGCCGGTGGGATTGCACGCGGGCAGCGCCCAGTATTCCGTGCTCGCGCGACTGTCCTTGACCCAGCTTTCGACCTGGCAGGCCTTGGGATCCACGATGCGTGCGTCGTCCGTCACCATCGGGCGCGCGGCAAAGGCGCCGGTGCAGAGCGAGGAAAGGACTGCCGTTGCCGCGCGAACGAAGATCGGGTTCATGCACGCACAGACTGCGTCATGCGCGTGAAAATTCCGCTTCGACGCCGGTCACCTTCGCCTGCGCGCGCAGCTCGTCCGCCATCGTGACGGAGATCGCATGGCCCTTGTGCCCGGCCGCTCGCACGCTCGACGCTCGCTTCATTCGGCCGATTCCAGCGCGTAGCGCCAACCGTCGCGCGACGCCTCGATCTCCTGCGCGAGCTCGCTGCCGCTCCCGACCGCGCCCGTGAGGCCGATCGCCGCGAGCGATTCGCGCAAGCCCGGGTCCGATCGGGCCGCGTCGATCGCGCCCCGCGCCGCCGCGTCGAGCCCGGCGCCTGCGACGCCGAACCAGATCTCGAGCGCGTGGCGCGCGAATCCGCGCTCGGCGAGCGTCGGCACGCCGGGCAGCAGGCGGTTGCGCTCGTTCGCGGAGATCGCGAGCGGGATCGCATCGCCGCGGAGGATCGCGTCGCGGCATCCGAGCAGGTTGTCGAAATACACGTGCACGCGTCCCGCGGCGAGGTCGGCGTAGGCGTGCGCGCTGCCCGCGTCGTACGGGCGGTGCGTCATGCGGATGCCGGCGAGCGCGCAGAAGTAGGCGGTGCACAGGTGGATCGTCTGCCCGCGCCCGGCCGACGCGTAGACGAGCGCCTGCCGGCGCGCGCGCTCGACCAGGGCCTCCACGCTTCGCACTTCGAGGCGCGGCGAGGCGAGGAGCACGTTGGGCGCGCGCCCGAGCGAGGCGAGCGGCACGAAGCGCGCATCGGCCGCCGCGCCCGCGCCGGCTCGCGCCGGGAGCAGCACGTGCGTGCTCGGCGTGGCGAGCAGGAGCACCGGCGATCCTTCGCTCGCAGCCGCGTCCGCGCGGCGCACGCCGGCGAGCCCACCCTCGCCCGGCCGATCCTCGACGACGACTTCGAGCGCCGCGGGAAGCGCGCGAGCGAAGGCGCGGGCGGCACGGTCGGCGGCGCCCCCGGCGCCGAACGGAACGACGAACGCGAGCGCGATGGGCCTACTCCGACTGGATGCCGAGCTCCTTCACGAGCTGGCCCCACTTCCGCGCGTCCTCGTGCAGCACCTTCGAGAACGCCTCGGGCGTGACGTTCACCGGCTCCACGCCGATCGCCTCCATGCGGCTCTTCACGTCGGGCAGCATCATCGCGCGATTGATCTCGGCGTTGAGCCGCCGGGTGATGGCCGGCGGCAGGCCCTTCGGCCCGAACGCTCCGTACCACACCGCCATCTCGTAGCCGGGGAGCGTCTCGCCGACGGTGGGCGTATCGCGCAGGAGCGACGAGCGATGGTCCTCGGTCACCGCGAGGAGCTTGAGCTTGCCGGCCTTCACTTGCGGCAGCGATTGCGTTCCGGCCGTGAACAGCACCTGCGTTTCCCCCGAGACCGTCGAGAGCACCGCCGGCGCCCCACCCTTGTACGGCACGTGCAGCATCTTGATGCCCGCCATCTTCTCCATGAGCGCGGCGGACAGGTGATTGGTCGAGCCCGGGCCGGCCGACGCGTAGGCGACCTGTCCCGGATGCGCCTTGCAGTACGCGATGAACTCCTTCACGTTGCTCACCGGAAGCGACGCGTTCACCACCATGGTGTTGGTGACGAACGCGAGCATCGAGATGGGCGTGAAATCCTCGACGCCGTCGAACGGCATCTTCGAGTCCATCGCCGGGTTGATCGCGTGCGTGCTCATCGAGCCGAAGAGGATGGTGTAGCCGTCGGGCTTCGCCTTCGCGACCAGGTCCGAGCCGATGTTGCCCGAGGCGCCCGGCTTGTTCTCGACGATCACCGGCTGCCCCAGCGACTGCGTGAGCTTGTCGGCCACCGCGCGCGCGAGGATGTCGGTGGAGCCTCCGGGCGCCCACGGCACGATGATCTTGAGCGGATGATCGGGCCACGCGGCGTGCGCGAGCGAGACGAAGGCGACGGCGACGAATGCGAGGCAGCGCGCCACGATTTTCATGGTGTGGTTCCCGGATGGATTCCCGCCTGCGCGGGAATGACGACAAAAAAATGGGAATGATGGTAAAAACGGATGATACGAACGGGAATGACGAGCTTCATCTTCCCACCGCATAGCCCTGCATGCCGCGCGGATTCGCGGCCGCCTTGAGGATCCACCGCCCGTTCGCGTCGCGCTCGCGCGCGCACGCGGTGAGCCGGCCTTCCGACCAGGCGTCGCCCACCACCACCTGGTGGCCGCGCGCGCGCAGCTGCTCGATCGTCGCCGCGGGAGTGCGCGACTCGAGCGTGACGCGGTTGAGGACGGTCTCGCGCGGCCAGAAGGACGCGGGAAAATGGTTGATGTGCCACGACGGATGGTCGATCGCCTGCTGCAGGTTCATGCCGTGCAGCGCGTGGCGCAGGAAGAAGATCGCCTGCCACTGGTCCTGCTGGTCGCCGCCCGGCGTCCCGAACGCCATGTAGGGCTCGCCGTCGCGAAGCACCAGCGACGGGGAGAGCGTGCAGTTGGGCCGCTTGCCGGGAGCGACCTGTCCCGGCACGCCGTCCTCGAGCCAGGTCATCTGCAGGCGCGTGCTGATCGAGAAGCCAAGCTCGGGCACCACCGGGCTCGACGAGAGCCATCCGCCCGAAGGCGTCGCCGAGACCATGTTCCCCTCCCGGTCGATCACGTCGACGTGGACCGTGTCGCCGACGAAGAGCTCGTGCTCGGCCCATTCCCACGCCGGCGGAAGCTCGGCGAAGGTGGGCTCGCCGATGCCGAAGCGCGTGTCGGAACCGCGCAGCGTGCGCGAGGCGGCCTCG
>Ga0134128_10002543_pt1 | contig 22499 bp, 21 predicted proteins | sample KB31754_FD_96462 | JGI IMG/M metagenome (GOLD analysis project Ga0134128, IMG submission 96462) | Terrestrial soil microbial communities with excess Nitrogen fertilizer from Kellogg Biological Station, Michigan, USA - KB3-175-4 | ecosystem: Environmental > Terrestrial > Soil > Unclassified ... | reverse complement strand
TCGTCGGCGACGCGCCTGAGGTTCGCGAGCTCGTGCAGCGCCCGCCGCGCCGTGGCGACGACGATCTTTCCCGCCGGGGTGAGGTCGGCGAGCCGCTTCCCCTGGCGCACGAAGACCTCGACCACGAGCTCGTCCTCGAGCTGACGGACCTGCTTGCTGATTCCGGGCTGCGAGGTGGACAGCACCGCGGCAGCGCCTGACACGTTGAGCCCGTTGTCGACGATTGCGCAAAGATACTTGAGCTGCTGAAGGTTCAAGGTTATATGAAACCGAGATAAGCCGCCTTCCGGATTATATGGGAACGACCGCACTGCTTCAGGTGCACCCGCGCAATCCGCAGCCACGGATGCTCCGGGAGGCCGCCGATATGCTCCGGGAAGGGGGGGTGGTCGCCTATCCGACCGATTCGAGCTACGCGCTGGGCTGTCTCGTCGACGACGTCGACGCCGTCCGGCGCATCCGCGCGATCCGCGACATCGACACGCGACACCACCTGACGCTCGTCTGCCGTGACCTGGTCCATGTCGGCCGCTATGCGCGGATGGACAATGCCCAGTACCGCCTGGTGCGCCTCGGCACGCCGGGTCCGTACACGTTTCTGCTGCGCGCAAGCCGCGAGGTGCCCCGACGGATCCAGCACCCGCGCCGCAGCACCATCGGCGTTCGCGTACCAGGGCACGACGTTGTTCACGCATTGCTCACCGAGCTCGACCAGCCGCTGCTGTCGACGACGCTGATCCTCCCGGGTGCTGGCGCACCGCTCGACGATCCAGCGGCGATTCTCGCGGCGCTGCGCGGGCGCATCGAGGCGGTGATCGACGCTGGCCCATGCCCGTCCGAGCCGACCACGGTAATCGATCTCGAGCAGGGCGCACCACAGGTGATCCGGCGCGGTGGCGGAGACCTCGGGCGCCTCGGCCTCGCCGAGGCTGGTGGTAGAATCACCGTCTGAATGGATTTTTCGCTGCGGGCCATCGCGCTCGGCGTCGTGCCGGTGGTCCTCGCGATCACGCTGCACGAGGCCGCGCACGGTTACGTGGCGCGCAGCTTCGGTGACCGCACGGCGGAGCGGCTTGGCCGGATCTCGCTCAATCCACTGAAGCACATCGATCCGGTCGGGACGTTGCTCGTACCGGGAATGATGATCGCCGCCGCGGCAGCGTTCGGCGGGCCGGCATGGATCTTCGGCTGGGCGAAGCCGGTCCCGGTGAATTTCGGCAACCTGCGTCATCCGAAGCGGGACATGCTATGGGTCGCCGCAGCCGGCCCGGCGGCGAACTTCGTGATGGCGCTGCTGTGGGCAATCGGCCTCAGGCTGGCGGCACCCGGCGGGCCGTGGCCGGGCGATGCGATGTTCGAGATGGCGCGCATCGGCGTATCGATCAACCTGGTCTTGATGGCGTTGAACCTGATTCCCATTCCGCCGCTCGACGGCGGGCGCATTGCCGTGAGCCTGCTGCCGGCACCGCTCGCGGCTGTCTGGCAGCGCGTCGAGCGTTACGGCTTCGTGATCATCGTCGCGCTGCTCGTCACGGGACTCCTCAACCAGCTGATGCTGCCGTTCCTCCGCTTCGGCGAATACCTGCTCGGCGCGCTGCTGCACCTTCGATGACCCCTCGCCATCTCCCGCCCTCGCACCCATGATGTTCGCTGACCGCGTACTCTCGGGCATGCGCCCGACCGGGCGCATGCACATCGGCCACTATCACGGCGCCCTGAAGAACTGGGTCAAGCTGCAGGAGGAGTTCGAGTGCCTGTTCTTCGCCGCCGACTGGCACGCGCTGACGACGCACTACGATGATCCCGAGTCGATCGCCGACAGCGTCTGGGAGATGTTCGTAGACTGGCTCGCCGCCGGTATCGACCCGGCGCGCGCGACGCTGTTCATCCAGTCGCGCGTGCTCGAGCACGCCGAGCTCACGCTGCTGCTCGGCATGATCGCGCCGGTCGGCTGGCTCGAGCGGGTGCCGACGTACAAGGACCAGCAGCAGCGTCTCGCCGACCGCGACCTGTCGAACTTCGGCTTCCTCGGCTACCCGGTGATGATGAGCGCCGACATCCTGATCTACCGCGCGAACAAGGTTCCGGTCGGCGAGGACCAGGTGTCGCACATCGAGGTGACGCGCGAGCTCGCGCGCCGCTTCAACCACATCTACGGGCGCGAGCCGGGCTTCGAGGACAAGGCACGTGCCGCGGTGAAGAAGCTCGGACGCAACAAGGCGAAGCGCTACGAGACGCTGCGCACCGCCTTCCAGCAGCAGGGCGACGCCCAGGCGCTCGCCGCGGCGCGCGAGCTTCTCGATGAGACACAGAACCTTTCGCTCGGCGACCGCGAGCGCCTGTTCGGCTACCTCGAGGGGTCGCGACGCGTGATTCTGCCGGAGCCGCAGCCGCTGTTGACCGAATCGGCACGGGTTCCCGGTCTCGACGGCCAGAAGATGTCGAAGTCCTACGGCAACGCGATCCTGATGCGCGAGGAGCCCGCGGTGGTGACCGAGAAGATCCGCAAGATGCAGACCGATCCGGCGCGCGTGCATCGTAGCGACCCCGGCAATCCCGAGCGCTGTCCGGTATGGGGATTGCACAAGATCTATTCGGACCAGGCGACGCGCGATTGGGTCTGGCAGGGATGCACGACGGCGAGCATCGGCTGCCTCGATTGCAAGCAGCCGTTGATCGACGCGATCATCCGCGAGCAGCAGCCGATCCGCGAGCGCGCGCAGAAGTATCTCGACGACCCGACGCTCGTGCGCAACATCGTCGCCGACGGCTGCGAGCGGGCGCGCAAGCTCGCGGAGGAGACGATGCGCGACGTCCGCCCGGCGATGGGCATCGGCTATGACTGACGCGGTGCTCGATCTCGCGCACCCGGCGCCGGAGCCGCGCCCGGTCGCGCGCGTCTATGGCGAGCCGGTCAGCGAGCTGCCGCAGGACCTGTACATCCCGCCTGAGGCGCTCGAGGTGTTCCTCGAGGCTTTCGAAGGCCCGCTCGATCTGCTGCTCTATCTGATCCGCCGGCAGAACATCAACGTGCTCGACGTTCCGATGGCCGAGCTCACGCGCCAGTACCTCGGCTACGTCGAGATGATGCGGCGAACGCAACTCGAGCTCGCCGCCGAGTACCTGCTGATGGCGGCGGTGCTGATCGAGATCAAGTCCCGGCTGCTGCTGCCGCGCCCGCCGGCACCGCCCGGCGAGGAGGCGGAGGATCCGCGCGCCGAACTCGTCAGGCGCCTGCTCGAATACGAACGGATGAAGCAGGCGGCACGCGAACTCGACGCACTGCCGCAGGTCGAGCGCGATTTCTCGGTCGTCCGCGTGTGGTTCGACCGGACGGCCGCCGCTCGGCTCCCCGACGTCGTGCCCGCCGATTTGCGTGCCGCATGGGCCGGGCTGGTCGAGCGCGCGCGTACCCATCGCCATCACCTGGTGACCCGCGAGCAGCTCTCGGTGCGTTCGGAGATGACGAGGCTCGTCAAACTTCTGCAGCCGTCGCGCTACGTCGAGTTCACGTCGCTGTTTGTCGCACACGCCGACGTTCCGCACCTCGTCGTCACCTTCCTCGCGCTGCTCGAACTGGTCCGTGAGCAGCTCGTCAGCGTCGCGCAGGCGGCGCCCTACGCGCCGATCCACGTGCAGCTTCGCGGCGAGGCGCCGTTCCAGCTTGCAGGAGACGAAGCTTGAGCGATGACGCGATGCCGGCTTCCGGATGCGACAGCGCCGGCGAGCTGCCCGCCGAACCTGCGGATGCCGAGATCACGGACGTGCTCGAAGCCGCGCTGCTGATTGCCGGGGAGCCGCTCGACGAAGCGCGCCTCGCGCGCCTGTTCGACCCGCCGCTGCCATCGGCCGCGCTGCGCCCGCTGCTCGAAGCGCTCGCGCTCGCCTGGAAGCCGCGCAGGGTCGAGCTCGTGCGCGTGGCCTCGGGGTGGCGCTTTCAGGGCCGACCCGGGTTGCAGCGCCATCTCGACCGGCTCGCACCCGAAAAGCCCCCGCGCTACTCGCGAGCAGTGATGGAGACGCTGGCGATCATCGCCTATCGGCAACCGGTCACCCGCGGCGACATCGAGGCGATCCGTGGTGTCGCGGTCTCGACGAACGTGATCAAGACCCTCGAAGACCGGCAATGGATCGAATCCATCGGTCACCGGGATACGCCGGGACGCCCGGCACTGTACGCGACGACGCCGAGCTTCCTCGACGATCTCGGCCTCGCGTCGCTCTCCGAGCTACCGCCCCTGGCGGACCTCGATTCGTCCCACCTCATGGAGATTCCCGATGTCCCCTCCACGGCCGCCGAGACGCAGCCAGTTCTCGAGACCCCGCTCGCCGGGTCCGATTCAGCAGCCGAGCCTGGCGCTGCAGCGGATCGCGGAGAGCCTGCCGCCCCCGCGGCACAAACGCTCCACTGACGAGGTCTTCAACGAGCCGCAGCGCCTGCACAAGGTGCTGGCGAGTTGCGGCTTCGGCTCGCGCCGGGCGATGGAGGAGATGATCCTCGCCGGGCGCATCACGGTGAACCGGATGCCGGCCGAAGTCGGGCAGAAGGTGGGGCCCGACGACGAGGTGCGCATCAACGGCGAGCTCGTGAAGGTCCGTTTCGCGCCGCCGCGACCGCGCGTGCTGATCTATCACAAGCCGGCGGGCGAAATCGTCACCCGCGACGATCCCGAGGGTCGTGCGACGGTGTTCGAGCGCCTGCCGGCGATCGGCCAGGGCAAGTGGATCAACGTCGGCCGGCTCGACTACAACACCGAGGGACTGCTGCTGTTCACGAATTCGGGCGAGCTCGCGAACCGGCTGATGCACCCGCGCTACGAGGTCGAGCGCGAATACGCGGTGCGCGTGATGGGCCGGCTTGACGACGCGCAGATCGCCGCAATGACGACCGGCATCGAGCTCGACGACGGCAAGGCGCGCTGTGACAGCGTCGTCGATGGAGGCGGCGACGAAGACGGGTCGAACCACTGGTACCGCGTCGTACTGAAGGAGGGGCGCAACCGCGAGGTGCGCAGGCTGTTCGAGGCGCTCGGCGTCATGGTGTCGCGCTTGATCCGCACGCGCTACGGCACGCTCGCGATGCCAACGCACCTGAAGCGCGCCGACGTCCAGGAGCTCGAGGCTGCTGACGTCGCGGCGGTGCTTGCTGCCGCGGGACTGCGCGGCGAATCGGCTGCGCCGCCCGGAAGAGGCGTACAGCAGGGTCCGCGGCGGCACCAGGCATCGCAGGGCCAGGGGAGGCCGGGACGGCAACCGTCGCGGCCGGCGCACGGCGGCGGACCGCGCAAACACGGCTCGCATGCGCCGCATCCAAGGGGGCCGAACGCGCCGCATCCGAGGGGGCCGAACGGACCGCGCAGCGGACCGGGGCTGCCGCGCGAGTTCCGCGCGGCCGAGTCGTCGGACACGCCGATCGGGGGACCGGCCGCCGACCACGCGCGTCCGGGCGACGGACCGCCGCGCACAGCGGCTGGCCATCCGGGCGCACGACCCGGACGTCACAACGGACCGGCGAAGGTCGGCAAGCCGCCGCGATCGGGCGGGCCGTTCCGCGGTCCCGAGGCCGGCAGCGGCGCGCCGTCGCAGACGCAGTTCACGCCGCGATCTCGCGTCAATTTCGACGAGGTGCAACCGCAGAGCAATGCGAACGCGCTGCCGTTCGGGCATCGAACGCGCGAGGCATCGGGCAACGGATCACGACCACCGGGACCCGCGTTTCGTGGTCGCAGCCACGAGCGCGCTGGCAAGGGTCCGCATCAAGGGCAGCGTCCGAGCCACCCGCGCGGCGACGTCGACGGCAACGTCGCGCCGCCGGCGCCACGCATCGTCGCCGACGACGATTGACCCGTCGCGCGATTCAGCGCGCGAAGCGCGGCGGTCGCTTGGCCAGAAAGGCGTCGATGCCTTCGGCGAAATCGGGCGTCGCTGCGCATTGAGCGAAGCTCCTGGCCTCGGCTTCGAGTTGAACGGCGAGCGGGCGCTCGAGCGAGTCGCGCAGCAGGCGCTTGACGTTGCGAAGCGCGGCGTGAGGACCGCTCTCGAGACGGCCGACGATCGTCGCGATGGCGGCATCGAGATCGGCTGCCGCGACCACCCGGTTGACGAGTCCGATCCGCTCGGCCTCCTCGGCACCGAAGCGCTCGCCGAGCAGACAGATGGCGAGCGCGCGGCGCAGGCCGACCATGCGAGGGAGCGACCACGTCGCGCCGCCGTCGGGCGTGACCCCGATGTGGCGGTACGCCGACGCGAACACGGCGCTGTCGGCGGCGACGACGAGGTCGCACGCGGCCGCGATCGACAAACCGAAGCCGGCGACCGCGCCGTGGACGGCGGCAACGGCGATCTGCGGCATCCGGTGGATGTTCTCGACGGCCGTCTGCACACGCAGCACGATGCGCTCGAACACGTCGGCGAGGTCGGCGGGACGATCGGCGAGCAGGTCGGCGAAACAGCGCAGGTCGCCCCCCGCCATGAAGTGGGGGCCCGCGCCACGCAGCACCAGCACGTGCAACGACGGGTCGGCGGCCACTGCGCCGGTGTGCCTCACCAGCGCATCCATCATCGCGACGTCGAGCACGTTGAGCACGGCGGGGCGATTGAACGTCAGCGTGGCAACGGCTCCACTGCGCGTCAGCTCGATCGGATCGGAACCCGCGGACGGGTCAGCGTCGGGCAGGGTCATCGTCGGGCCTCGTCGGCAGATCGGAATCGTCGTTCGCGGCCGCGCGGCGAAACGGGCTGCTCGCCTCGAGCTCGTCGATCGCGTGCTCGATCTCGGTGCGCTCGGTAGCGCAGAATCGGGCAATCGCCGAGGCAAATGCAGGGTCGGCGATCGTGTGCAGCGACTGCGTCGGCGTCGGCAGCAGCCCGCGCGCAAGCTTGTGCGAACCCTGTGCGCCGCCTTCGAAGCGCGCGATCCCGCGCTCGATGCAGAACTCGATCGCCTGGTAGTAGCAGGCCTCGAAGTGGAGTCCCGGGACGAAGTCGCGGGTTCCCCAATAGCGTCCCCACAGCGTGTGGCCGTCGTGGATGTCGAGTGCAGCGCAAACGGGTCGCGAGCCGCGGTAGCCGACGACGAGGAGCATCGATTGCGGCAGCTGGGCGGCGACGCGCTCGAAGAATTCGAGCGTCAGGTACGGCGTCGACCCGTGGGCCGCGTAGGTTCGCGTGTAGCAATCGTGGAAGAAGGCCCAGTCGGAGGCGCCGATCGCGCTGCCGTCGAGTCGCCTGAATTGGATCCCCGCGGCTGCGACGCGCTGGCGTTCCTGGCGGATCTTGCTGCGTTTCGCATGGTTCAGCGCGGACAGGAAGTCGGCGAAGTCGCGATACGCGGCGTTGGTCCAGTGGAACTGGACGCCGCTGCGCATCGTCATGCCCGAGGCCAGCCCCTCCGCCGACTGCAGGGGGTCGGTGAACAGTACGTGCAGCGACGAATAGCCGCGGGCGAGCTCGGCGCGCGCGCGGGCGAGCAGCGCGTGGCGCACCGCGGGGTCGTCGGCGAGCATCCGCGGTCCGGTCACCGGTGTGAACGGGATCGCCGCGACCAGCTTGGGGTAGTAGCGGCGGCCGTGGTGCCGGTACGCGCTCGCCCATCCCCAGTCGAACACGTATTCGCCGTAACTGTGCGTCTTGGCGTAGAGCGGCATCGCGCCGACGAGCGTGGAGCCGCGCCATGCGGTGAGCAGCCGCGGCGTCCAGCCGGTCTGCGCGGTGGCGCAGCCGGTCTCGTCGAGCGCCGAGAGCCACGCATGCGACACGAACGGCTGCGTGCCGGCGATGCGCTGCCAGCTCGATGGAGCGATCGCAGCGAGTGCCACGTCGTCGCGGATGCGCAGCGAAGCTGCGTCTCCGGACACGGGTACTACGAGCGGGATTGGCGCGGGCATCACGACGCCACGATTGTCGCCGCTCGCGCGCCCAGGCTCAAGGGTCGACTTTCGCGTTCGCGCGCGAGTTCGTGCAAACGCGGTCTCGGGCATTCGGCCGAGTGGCCGCGTGCTAGCATTTCCAGCATGCGTATCGCGCTCGCCCAGCTCAACCAGACGCTGGGCGATCTCGCCGGCAACGCGCGGGCGATCGTCGACGCGATCGCGCGTGCGCAAGGCGCGTCGGCGAGCCTCGTCGTCACTCCCGAGCTGTCGCTCTGCGGGTATCCGCCTGAGGATCTGCTGCTGCGCCCGGCGTTCGTCGATGCCTGCGCGGCCGAGCTCGCGGCGCTCGCCGGACGCGCGCGGGGATGCGCGGCGATCGTCGGTTTTCCGGAGCGCGCAAACGGCCGGCGCTACAACGCCGCAGCGCTGCTGCGCGACGGGCGCGTCGAGCGCGTCTACCGCAAGGAACGCCTTCCCAATTACACGGTGTTCGACGAGGAGCGCTACTTCACTCCGGGTGATGCGCCCTGCGTGTTCGAGCTCGACGGCCGTCGCGTCGGCGTACTGATCTGCGAGGATTGCTGGCATCCGGCGCCGGCCGCGCGGGTCCGGGCGGCGGGAGCGGAGCTCGTCGTGGTGCCGAACGGCTCGCCGTACCATATGCGACAGCAGGCCGAGCGCGTCGCCCAGCTGGCGGCGCGCGCGAGAGAGACGGGAGCGGCGTTCGTCTACGTCAACCGCGTCGGCGGGCAGGATGAGCTCGTTTTCGATGGTGCGTCGTTCGTGATGGGCGCCGGCGGCACGCTCGCGCAGCAGCTCCCGGCGTGGCACGAGACGCTCGCCTTTGCGCAGTTCGACGGCGCTGTGCCGAAGGCGGTTCGCGGCGAGCTCGACCCTGCGCTCGAGCCGCACGTCTACGCGGCGCTTGTCATGGGCGTGCGCGACTACGTCACGAAGAACGGTTTTCCGGGGGTCATCATCGGCCTGTCGGGGGGGGTCGATTCGGCGCTGACGCTCGCCATCGCCGTCGACGCGCTCGGCGCGTCGCGCGTGCGTGCGCTGATGCTGCCGTCGCGCTTCACTGCGTCGATGAGCCTCGACGACGCGAGCGCGATGGCACGCCGCTGCGGGATCCGCTACGACGAGATCGCCATCGAGCCGATGTTCGGCACCTTCCTCGGTGCGCTCGCCGTCGAGCTCGCCGGCCGTCCGCCTGACGCTACCGAGGAGAACATCCAGGCGCGCATCCGTGGCACGCTGCTGATGGCGATCTCCAACCGGTCGGGTGCGATCGTCCTCACGACCGGCAACAAGTCGGAGATGGCGGTCGGCTACGCGACGCTCTACGGCGACATGGCGGGAGGCTTCGCCGTCCTGAAGGATGTCAGCAAGACGCTCGTCTACCGCCTCGCGCGTTGGCGCAATTCGCTCGGCCGCGTGATTCCGGAGCGCGTGCTGACGCGCGCGCCTTCCGCCGAGCTGCGTGCCGATCAGACCGACCAGGACTCGCTGCCTCCGTACGACGTGCTCGACGCAATCCTCGAAGCCTACGTCGAACACGACCTCGCCCCGGCCGCGATCGTCGCGCAGGGCTACGATCCCTCGGCCGTCGCGAAGGTCGTGCGTCTGATCAAGGTCAGCGAGTACAAGCGCCGGCAGGCGGCTGTAGGCATCCGCATCACGCCGCGCGGCTTCGGAAAGGACTGGCGCTACCCGATCACTTCGGCGTGGGATGAGGGAGGGTCTTTCGTGTATGCTTTGCGGGCCCCGCCGCCCCCCTCGCCGAGCCCCGAATGAAGAAGATCGAAGCCGTCATCAAGCCGTTCAAGCTCGACGAGGTCCGCGAAGCCCTGTCAGAGGTCGGAATCAGCGGGTTGACCGTGACCGAAGTCAAGGGATTCGGCCGGCAGAAGGGCCACACCGAGCTTTACCGCGGCGCCGAATACGTGGTCGATTTCCTGCCGAAGGTCAAGGTCGAGATGGTGCTCGCCGATTCGCTGGTCGAGCGCGCGATCGAGGCCATCGTCAAATCGGCGCGCACCGGGAAGATCGGTGACGGAAAGATCTTCGTGACTGCGGTGGACCAGGTGCTGCGCATCCGTACCGGCGAAGTGGGGGAGGCGGCAGTCTGAAGGAGGCCCCTTCCGCAGGTCGGGGAGGCAGGCATCGGCAATCCAACCGGGGGTATCCATCATGTCCTTCGCAAGCGAGTTCAAGGAATTTGCCGTCAAGGGCAGCGTTGTCGATCTGGCGGTCGGCGTGATCATCGGTGCGGCGTTCGGCAAGATCGTCGATTCGCTGGTCAAGGACATCATCATGCCGGTGGTGGGGCGCATCTTCGGCGGGCTCGATTTCTCGAACTACTTCATCATATTGAAGGATCCGCCGGCCGGATACAGCGGCCCGATGACCTACGACGCGCTGACGAAGGCCGGCGTTCCGCTGTGGGCCTACGGCAACTTCATCACGATCGCCATCAACTTCCTCATCCTCGCGCTGATCATCTTCCTGATGGTTCGCGCGTTCAACCGGATGAAGCGCGCGCAGCCGGCGCCGCCACCGCCGCCGACTCCTGAGGACGTCGTGCTGCTGCGCGAGATCCGCGACGCGCTCAGGAAATAGCGCGCCGGCCCAGGTGTCGCGCGGCCGATGCCGCGCGGCGCGAATCTTGATCCAGGAGGGATTCCATGAAGCATCGCATCTGGCAGGCGCTCGCCGCGGTGGCGCTCGTCTGCGGACTTGTGCCCGCCGCGTCGGCCGACATCACGTTGGGCGTCACGCTGTCCGCTACCGGACCTGCAGCGTCGCTCGGCATTCCCGAGAAGCGGACGATCGAGCTGCTTCCCACGACGCTGGCCGGGCAGAAGATCCACTGGATCGTGCTCGACGACGGCTCCGACACGACCCGCGCAGTGACCAATACCCGCAAGCTGATCACCGAGGATCATGCCGACGTGATCATCGGCTCGACGGTGACGCCGAACTCGCTCGCCATGGTCGACGTCGTGGCCGATGCGAAGACGCCGATGATCTCGCTCGCGGCATCGGCGCGGATCATCGATCCGACCAATCCGCGCACGCACTGGGTGTTCAAGGTTCCGCAGAACGACTCGCTGATGGCCGACGCCATTGCCGTCAACATGAAGCAGAACGGCGTGCGCACGATTGGCTACATCGGCTTCAACGACGCCTACGGCGAGAGCTGGCTGGCTGAGATCAAGCGCTCGGCCGCGACGGCAGGCATCAAGGTGGTCGCCGAGGAGAAATACAGCCGCAACGACGCGTCGGTCACCGGGCAGGTACTCAAGCTGATCGCCGCGCATCCCGATGCGATCCTGATCGGCGCCTCCGGGACGCCCGGCGCGACGCCCGAGAAGGAGCTCGTCGCGCGTCACTACAAGGGGAAAATCTACCAGACGCACGGCGTGGCGAACCCCGATTTCCTGCGCGTTTGCGGCGCCGACTGCAATGGCACGCTGCTGCCGATAGGACCGCTGGTCGTGTGGGAGCAGCTCCCCGACACCAACGTGATCAAGCCGGTGGCGAAGCAGTACGTGACCGAGTACGAGGCGAAGTACGGGCCCGGTTCGCGGACGTCGTTCGGCGGTCATGCGTACGATGCCTGGACGCTGCTCACCAAGGCGGTCCCGGTCGCGCTGCAGAAGGCGCAGCCGGGCACCGCCGAGTTCCGTGCCGCGCTGCGCGACGCACTCGAGCACACGACGGTGGTCGGCACCAACGGCGTCTTCACGATGACGCCGCAGGATCACAATGGCATGGACAACCGCGCGCGCGTGATCGTGAAGATCGAGAACGGGAAGTGGATCCTCCTGAAGTGATCGCGGCCCGCGCCTGACGCTGCGGCGGGCGGCTCCGGCGCCGCTCGCCGTTTTGTCCCGTTCGGGGGCGGTCGCGGCGCTCACGCCCATCGACGATGGACCTCTCGATCGCCGCGCTCCTCGCGCAGGACGGAATCACCAACGGGGCGATCTACGCGCTGCTCGCGCTTGCGATCGTGCTGGTGTTCACCGTCACGCGCGTGATCTGGATCCCGTCGGGCGAGTTCCTCTCGTACGGAACGCTGACGCTCGCAGGTCTGCAGCTCGGCAAAGCGCCCGGGACCGTCGGCCTGCTGGTCGCACTCGCGATCGTCGCCGGGATCGTCGAGGCTGCGTCGTCGTGGCGCCGCGGCGAGCTTGCACGCCTGCCGTGGCGGCTGCTGCTCTGGGTGGGCATTCCGCTGGCGATCGCGCTTGTCCTCGCTCGTGCCGCGCCACTGCACTGGCCGTTTCCGCTGCAGGTGATGCTGACGCTGGCTGCCGTCACGGCGATGGGGCCACTGCAGTACCGGATCGTCTACCAGCCGCTCGCCGACGCAAGCGTGCTCGTGCTGCTGATCGTCTCGGTGGCAGTTCATTTCGTGCTGACGGGCCTCGGGCTATGGTTCTTCGGCGCCGAGGGCTCGCGCACGCCTGCGTTCTCCGATGCCTCGCTGCAGGCCGGCGCGGTCGTATTCAGCGTGCAGAGTCTTCTCGTGGTGCTCGCAAGCCTGCTGCTGATCGGGGTGCTGTACCTCTTCTTCGACACCACGCTGTACGGCAAGGCGCTGCGCGCGACCGCGGTCAACCGCATCGGCGCGCGGCTCGTCGGTATATCGCCGAGCTTCGCGGGTACGCTGACCTTCGCGCTCGCCGCGCTCCTTTGCGCGTTCTCCGGCGTGCTGATCGGGCCGATCACGACCGTGTACTACGACTCCGGTTTCCTGGTGAGCCTCAAGGGCTTCGTCGGCGCGATCATCGGCGGACTCGTCAGTTACCCGCTGGCGGCAGCAGGTGCGCTGCTGGTCGGGCTGCTCGAATCGTTCTCGTCGTTCTGGGCGAGTGCGTTCAAGGAAGTGATCGTCTTCACGCTGATCATTCCGGTCCTGCTCTGGCGCAGCCTCGCCGCACACCATCACGAGGAAGACGAGTAGTCCGATGCGCGGCACGTCAGTCGCCCCGCGAGTCGCGATGACGGCATTCGTCGTGCTTCTCGTCGTGATCCCGTGGATCGCCCCGCCGTTCTGGGTGACGCTCGGCAACTACATCGGGCTCTACAGCATCGTCGCGCTCGGGCTCGTGCTGCTGACCGGCGTCGCCGGACAGACGTCGTTCGGCCAGGCAGCCTTCGTCGGTCTCGGCGCGTACACGAGCGCCTGGCTCACGACGCATGCCGCGTGGTCGCCGTGGCTCACGTTGCCCGCAGCGCTGGTGCTGACCGCTGCGATGGCGCTGGCGCTCGGATTCATCACGCTGCGCATGAAGGGGCACTATCTGCCGCTCGCCACGATCGCCTGGGGAATCGCGCTCTACCTGACGTTCGGCAATCTCGACTGGCTCGGCGGGCACACGGGGATGAGCGGCATTCCAGCGCTGTCGATCGGCGGCTTCGGCCTGCGCAGCGAACGTCGCTACTACGCGCTGATCTGGGCGGTCGCGCTCGCCGCGCTGTGGGCGAGCCGCAACCTGCTCGATTCACGTCCCGGGCGTGCGCTGCGCGCAATGAAAGGCGGGCTCGAGATGGCCGAGGCGTTTGGCGTCGACGGTGCGCGGCTGAAGACGGTCGCCTTCGTCTACGCGGCGCTGCTCGCGTGCGTGTCGGGTTGGCTCTACGCGCACCTGCAGCGATTCGTCAATCCGACGCCGTTCGGGATCAACCAGGGCATCGAATATCTGTTTATGGCGGTCATCGGCGGGGCGGCAAGCGTCTGGGGCGCCGTGGTCGGAGCGACGCTGATCACCGTTCTGAAGGAAGTGCTGCAGGACGTGCTGCCGGCGCTTCTCGGGCGTTCGGGCAACTTCGAGATCGTCGTGTTCGGCATCGTGATGATCGTGCTGTTGCAGTTCGCCCGCGACGGAGTCTGGCCGTGGCTCGCGCGCCTCGCCCCGACGCGGCGCGCGGGAACCGTGCCCGCAGCGTCGCCGCTGCCTTCGCGGCAGGCGGACCGGCCGCGACACGCAGCGCTGCTCGCCGTGCACGGCGTGCGCAAGACCTTCGGCGGCCTCGTCGCCGTCGACGATCTCAGCTTCGAGATCCGGCCCGGCGAGATCCTCGGACTGATCGGCCCCAACGGTGCCGGGAAGAGCACGACCTTCGGTCTCATCAGCGGCTCGCTGCGCCTCTCGGGGGGCGAGATTCTCTTTCGCGGTCGGTCGATCGGATCGCTGACTCCCTACGAGATCGCAAAGCTCGGCATCGCTCGCACGTTCCAGCACGTGCGCCTGCTCGGCTACATGTCCGTGCTCGACAACGTCGCGCTGGGTGCCTATCTGCGCGGCCGCGCCGGGGTGCTGCGTGCTTCGCTGCGCCTCGACCGGGCCGAGGAGGCGCGCACGCGCGCCGTGGCGGCACGCGCGATCGAGCGCACCGGGCTCCGGACACACATGTTCGACGAGGCCGGCAGCCTGCCGCTCGGCACGCAGCGGATCGTCGAGGTCGCGCGCGCCCTCGCCGCCGATCCGGTTCTCCTGTTGCTCGACGAGCCCGCTGCGGGGCTGCGCTTCCTCGAAAAGAAGGCGCTCGCCGACCTGCTGCGCGGACTGCGGTCCGAGGGTATGACGATCCTCCTCGTCGAGCACGACATGGAGTTCGTCATGGGCCTCACCGACCGGCTGGTGGTCATGGACTTCGGCGAGAAGCTCGCCGAGGGCGAGCCCGACGCCGTGCGGCAGAACCCGGCGGTGCTCGAAGCGTATCTCGGTGGCGCATGAGCGGGCAGCGAGCCGGCGGAGCGGCCCCGATCCTCGAAGTCGGGCGTCTGTGCGTCTCCTACGGCAAGGTTCCGGCCCTGCGCGACGTTACGCTCGAAGTCGCCGTTGGATCCGTCGTGACGGTCATCGGGCCCAACGGCGCCGGCAAGACGACACTCCTCGCGGCGATCGCCGGTCTGCTGCCATCGCGCGGCACGCTGCGCTGCTTCGGCGAACCCGTGGCGAACTCGCCGGTCGAGGCCAGGGTCCAACGCGGACTCGTGCTGGTGCCAGAGAAGCGCGAGCTGTTCGCGACGATGAGCGTGGCGGACAACCTGCGTCTGGGCGCCTTCGTGCGCCGGCGGAACGGTGGCGCGTCGGCAGCGCTCGCCGACGTGTATGCGCGCTTTCCGCGGCTTGCCGAGCGCCGCGGCCAGCTCGCTGGAACGCTGTCGGGCGGTGAGCGGCAAATGCTGGCGCTCGGGCGCGCGCTGATGGCCCGCCCGCGACTGCTCCTTCTCGACGAGCCTTCGCTGGGACTCGCGCCCGTGATCGTACGCGAGATCTTCGACATCATCGCGTCGTTGCGTGCTTCAGGGGTGGCGATCCTGCTGGTCGAGCAGAATGCGCGGGCGGCGCTGCAGGTAGCCGATTACGGTTATGTGCTCGAGACGGGCGAATGCGTACTCGAGGGGCGGGCTGCGGCGCTTTCTGACGACCCACGGGTCATCGCAAGCTATCTCGGACACGGAAAGGCATTTCAGGCATGAACGATTCATCACAGCGATCGTCGGATCACCGTACGGCGCCGGCCGGCGCGATTGCTGCACCTCGAGCAGCACGCCCCGAGGCGCTGATCGAAGAGGCGACCCAGCGGTTGCTCGCGCCTGCGGGCCTCGATCTCGCGCGCCTCTCGTCGACGCTCGCCGCCATTCACGCGCGCGATGTCGATTTCGCCGATCTCTACTTCCAGCATTCGACGTACGAGAGCTGGAGCCTCGAGGAAGGAATCGTGAAGTCGGGCACGTTCTCGATCGACCGCGGCGTCGGCGTGCGCGCGGTCTCGGGTGAGCGGCAGGCACTCGCCTATTCGGACGACGTCTCGGGATCTTCGCTCGACGAGGCGGCCGCCGCCGTGCGGGCAATCGGCCGTCAGGGGCACTCGACATCGACGCCACTCGTGCGCAGCGACCGCCTGCAGGCCCTGTACGGTGTGGCCGACCCGACAGCAAGCCTCGCGGACGCGGACAAGGTTGCGCTGCTGCAGCGTCTCGAGCGCGCGGCTCGTGCGCGCGACCCGCGCGTCGTGCAGGTTATGGCCTCGCTCGCCGGTGAGCACGAGGCCGTCCTGATTGCGCGCAGCGACGGCGTCGTCGTCGCCGACATCCGACCGCTCGTACGCGCGTCGCTCACCGTGATCGTCGAGGATCACGGCCGCCGCGAACAGGGCTCGGCGGGCGGGGGAGGGCGCTTCGACTACGCACGCTTCGACGACACGCTGCTCGCGCGCCTGGTTGCCGAGGCGGTCGACCAGGCGCTCCTCAACCTCGATGCGCGTCCGGCCCCGGCCGGATCGATGACCGTCGTGCTCGGTCCGGGCTGGCCGGGGATCCTGCTGCACGAGGCGATCGGTCACGGGCTCGAAGGAGACTTCAACCGCAAGGAAACGAGCGCGTTCAGCGGCCGGATCGGCGAGCGCGTTGCGGCCGCCGGCGTCACGGTCGTCGACGACGGCACGCTGTTCGAGCGGCGCGGCTCGCTTGGTCTCGACGACGAGGGCGAGGCGACCCGGCGCACCGTGCTGATCGACGACGGCATCCTGCGCGGCTACATGCACGACCGCCTGAACGCACAGCTGATGGGCATGCCGGTCACCGGCAATGGTCGGCGCGAATCGTTCGCCCACCTGCCGATGCCGCGGATGACCAACACGATCATGCTCGCCGGCAGCCACGACCCGGGCGAGATCCTTCGGTCGGTGAAGCGCGGGCTGTACGCTGCCAACTTCCGCGGCGGCCAGGTCGACATCACGAGCGGCAAGTTCGTCTTCTCGATGGCCGAGGCGTGGCTGATCGAGGACGGCAGGCTGACTGCGCCGGTCAAGGGTGCCACGCTGATCGGAAACGGGCCCGACGCGCTGACGCGCGTATCGATGGTCGGCAACGATCTCGCGCTCGACCCGGGGGTCGGAACCTGCGGCAAGGACGGCCAGAGCGTGCCGGTCGGCGTGGGGCAACCGACGCTGCGCATCGACGGCATCACCGTCGGCGGCACCGCGTAGCGGTGCGTCAGTGCAGCGGCCCCGCCTGCGGCAGATCGGTGATCGCCGGAGCCGGCGATGCGTGGTGGCAGACGATGCGCCATCCCGACGGCGTACGCATCAGCACGTTGGTCGCGATCGCCACGCCGCGCGCACCGTCGTCGCCGGTATGCAGCTGCTCGACCGCACTCTGCATCGCGAGGCCGACCGTCTCGATCATCACGATCTGCTCGAGCCTGAAGTGCAGGCGTGCGCCGGCGGAGAACAGATGCTCGAAGCCCGCGCGAACGGCGTCGTAGCCGACGTGGCGCGAGCCGCCCGGGTGAACGCAGACGACATCCTCGTCGTCGGCCCAGGTCGCCATCATCGCATCGAGGTCGCGCGCCTCGAACGCGCGGTAGAACGCGACGGCCGCGTCCTGGGGCGAGGTGAAGATCGGTGGAGTGCGCGCGGATGGCATCGTCTGCGTGATGCTCACGGCCACTCTGCCGCGGCGTGCCCTGCGGTGAGCTGGCGCGCGAGATTGTAGACGATTCGCGGCGACAGGTCGCGCATGCAGCGGAAGTGTCCGAGCGGACATTCGCGCTTGAAGCACGGGCTGCATTCGATCTCGATCTTCGCAATGCGCGCCCGCGGCGACAGCGGGGGCGTATAGGCGGGTGACGACGAGCCGAACAGCGCCACCAGCGGAACGCCGACCGCGGCGGCCGCGTGCATCAACCCGGAATCGTTGCTGACGACGAGCGTCGCGACCGACAGCAGATCGATCGCGGTGCCGAGGTCGGTGCGCCCGGCTAGGTCGACGAGCCCGGCTTCGCGCGCATCGCCCGTTGCCGCCAGCGCCGCGGTGACCGGCTTGTCGTTGGGCGAGCCGATCGCCCACACCGCGTAGCCGTCTCGCGCGAGGAGCTTCGCGAGTGCGCCGAAATGCTCGACCGGCCAGCGCTTCGCGGGGCCGAACTCCGCGCCCGGGCAGACGATCGCAATCGGCCGTCCGCGCGGCAGGCCGAGCGCAACGAGCGCAGCCTCGAGGTTCGCCCGGTCGGGAACCAGTAGCGGGGCCGGTGGCTCGGCCGCGCCACGCGGAGAAGCCAGTGCTGCATAGCGTGCAACGAGACGCGGCAGCGCGCGGCGGTCGAGGCGGCGCGCCTCGGTCAGCAGCCCATACCGCGCTTCCCCGACGTAACCGATTCGCTGCGGAATCCGCGCGAACCACGGCAGCAGCGCCGACTTCCACGTGTTGGGTAACACATAGGCGCGCGCGTAGCGCTCGTTGCGCAGCGCCTGCCCTGCGCGGCGCCGGGCGCCGAGCGCGAAGCGCCCGTGTGCAGCGGGTGCGTCGATGATCCGCCCAACCCCGCGCATGCGGGCATACACCGGCGCGCACCAGGGCGGCGCGACGACGTCGATCGGCGCGCCGATTCCCGCGTCGCGCAGGCGCGCGAGCAGCGGCTCGGAGAGGATCGCATCGCCGACCCACGACGGTGCGACGACCAGTACGCGCGCGTCAGCGGTGACCGGTTGGAGGCTCACCCTCGTAGCGATAGCGCGTGCCGCAGTACGGGCACTGCACCTCGCCTTCGTCGACAATGTCGAGGTACACGCGCGGATGCGAGCTCCACAGCGGCATCGAGCGGTTCGGACAGAAGGCAGGGAGATCGCCAGCGTGCAGCACGACGAGCGGCATCTCGCGCGTTTCACCCATCACTGCACCGGTGTGAGCCACGCGGCGTGCTCCGGATCGCGGCCGTTAACCACGTCGAAAAAGCGCTTCTGCAGCCGCTCGGTGACCGGGCCGCGCGTACCGCTGCCGATCGGGCGGTGGTCGAGTTCGCGGATCGGCGTCACTTCGGCCGCGGTGCCGGTGAAGAACGCCTCGTCGGCGACGTAGACCTCGTCGCGGGTGATGCGCCGCTCGAGGACGCGGATGCCGAGCTCCTCGGCGAACGTCATGATCGTCGCCCGCGTGATGCCTGCCAGAGCGCCTCCGGCGAGGTCGGGCGTGTGCAGCGCGCCGTCGCGCACGATGAACACGTTCTCGCCCGAGCCCTGGCAGACGTAGCCCTGCGGATCGAGGAGCATCGCCTCCTCGTAGCCGTCGTGGGTGGCCTCCTGATTGGCGAGGATCGACACCGCGTAGTTGCACACCGCCTTGGCCCCGCACATGGTGATGTTCGGGTGGTGGTGGGTGAACGACGACGTGCGCACGCGGATGCCCTTTTCGATCCCGTCGGCGCCGAGGTAGGCGCCCCACGGCCACGCGGCGATCGCGACGCGCACCGGGTTGGTCTTCGCGGCGACTCCCATCGCCTCGGAACCGTAGAACGCGATCGGCCGGATGTAGCACGACTCGAGTTTGTTGGCCCGTACGACCTCGCGTTGCGCTTCGCTCAGCGCCTCGGGCGCGAAAGGCAGCCGCATGGCGAACACCCGCGCCGAGCGAAACAGCCGGTCGGTGTGATCGGCGAGCCTGAAGATCGCCGGGCCGCGCGGAGTCTGGTAGCAGCGCACGCCTTCAAACACGCCCATGCCGTAATGCAGCGTGTGCGTGAGCACGTGCGTGGTTGCGTCGCGCCACGGCACCAGCTTGCCGTCGTACCAGATCCAGCCATCGCGGTCAGCCATCGACATGGCGAACGTCTCCTCGTTGTCCAGCCGTCGATTCTAGCCGATCGCGTCCGGCGCCGAACACGGCCGCCCACAGCGCATCGACGGCGTGCCTTCGCGCCGCCTGCGGCAGCGGGTCGACGCGCGCGTGGGCGGCGCCGGTGAGGCGGATGCGATGCTGCAGCCGACGGAACTCGCGGTAGGCGTCGGCGGCGGCACGCGCGATATCAGCGCCGACGAGGCCGGCATGACCGGCGATCTCGAGCAGAGCGATGTTGCCGAGATTGCGCGCCAGTTCCCGGTGGCGGTGCGCGTTGGCGAGCACCAGATACTGCACGGCGAACTCGATGTCGACCATGCCGCCGCGATCGTGCTTGAGGTCGAAGCTGCCGCTGCGGTTGACGTGCCCTGCGGCCATCCGCTTCCGCATGTCGATCACGTCGGCGGCGAGTTTTCCCGGATCGCGCGGAAGGCGCAGAACATCGTCGCGCACCGTCTCGAAGGCCGCGCCGAGCGCAGCGTCGCCGGCGACGTAGCGCGCGCGCGTCAGCGCCTGGTGCTCCCAGGTCCATGCGTCGTGGCGCTGATACCGGTCGAACGCGGCAAGCGACGAGACGAGCAGACCCTTCGCGCCATCGGGGCGCAGCCTGAGATCGGTTTCGTACAGGCGCCCGGCAGCCGTGGCGCTCGACAGCCAGGTGTTGATCCGCTGGGCGAGGCGGGCGTAGCGCTCTTGCACCGGATCGTCGCCGGCCGCGGCGGGATCGCGGTCGTAGACGAAGACGAGATCGAGATCGGACGCGTAGCCGAGCTCCTTGCCCCCCAGCTTGCCGTAGCCGACGATGGCGAAGCGCGGGGCGGGGGCGTCGCTGCCCTGGAGGAGCGCCCAGCATCCACGCAGCGTCGCGTCGAGCACGACGTCGGCGAGCGCCGAGAGGTGATCGGCGAGCCGCTCGACGGTGAGCTGGCCGGACAGATCCTGCGCGAGCAGCCGGAAGGTCTGCGCGTGCTGGAAGTGGCGCAACGCATCCATCGACGCCTCGGCGTCGCCGCGCGCGCCCGCCATCGCCTCGTCGAGTTCGCGGCGCCAGGCGTCCCAGTCCGGCGCCGCGAGGAGCACGCGCGCGTCGAGCAGCTCGTCGAGCAGCAGCGGGCGCCGGGTAAGGTAGTCGGCGGCCCACGCCGACGCTCCCATCAGGTGGGCGATCCGGGGCAGCAACGGCGGATGCTCGACGAGCAGCGCGAGGTACGCGCTGCGCCGGCTGATCGCTTCGAGCAGCGCGAGAAGGCGTCGCGCGATCGCGCCCGCCGGCGTCGCCGGGCCGCGCTGTTCGGCGGCGGCTTCGAGGAGCGCCGGGACCAGGCGGTCGACGCGCTCGCGCGAGGTCCCCGGGAGCTGCAGGTAGCGTGGGCTCGCGCGAAACTGCGCGAGGCTCGCGATGAGCGCGGGAGCGTCGTCGTAGCCTTCTCCGGCGAGCCAGGCAAGCGTTTCGGCGTCGGACTTCGGGTCGTCCCAGATGCGCTCGTAGCCACCGCGCGAACGCCCCGCGTGGACCGCCTCGGCAGGGGACTCGAATACCATCGCGAACTCCCGTCCGATCTCGCGGCGCCAGTCGTCGATCTCGGTGTCGAACGCCTCGAGCGTTGCGCCGTGCATAGTAGCCGCCAGCGCCCTGCGCTCGGCGCGATCGTCGGGGAGGCGTTGCGTCTGGCGATCGTCGCGGTACTGCAAGCGATGCTCGACGGCGCGAAGAAACCGATAACCGCCTTCGAGCGTGCGCACGGCGTGGCCGTCGAGCGTGTTGCGCTGTGCGAGCACCGCGAGCGAGGCGAGCGTACCGTGCAGCTGCAGCGCGGGCTCACGCCCGCCGCGGACGATCTGCAGCGCCTGCACGACAAATTCGATCTCGCGGATGCCGCCGGGACCGAGCTTCACGTCGTCGCGTGCGTCGCGGCGCCGCGACTGCTCGCGAATCTGGCGGTGAATCCCGCGCAGGCCTTCGTAGGCGTCGTAGTCGAGGTACTTGCGGTAGACGAACGGCGTGACGAGCGCCATCAGCTCGTCGTGGCGCAAGCCGGTCAGGGGGCGCGCCTTGAGCCAGGCGTAGCGCTCCCACGCCCGTCCCTGTGTCACGAGGTACTGCTCGAGCGCGGCGAACGACAGCGTGAGCGGCCCGCTTTCGCCGTACGGCCGCAGCCGCGTGTCGACGCGGAACACATAGCCGTCGGCATCGACGTCGGCGAGCGCCACGGAGATCCTGCGCCCGAGGCGGTCGAAGTACTCGCGATTGGCCACCGTCTTCGGCCCGGAGGTCTCGCCCTCCTCCGGATAGACGAACACGATGTCGACGTCGGAGGACACGTTGAGTTCGCCGCCGCCGAGCTTTCCCATCGCGACGACGATCAGTTGCTGAGGGGAGGCGCTGTCGTTGCCGATCGGCATACCGTGCACCGCGGCGAGTGCGGCGGCGTGCAGGCGCGTGGCGCCCGCGATCGCTGCCTCGGCGAGCGTGGTCATCGTGGCGACGACTTCTTCGAGTGACGCTCGGCCGGACAGGTCGCGCGCGAGTGTATGCAGGAAGACGCGCCGCCTGAGCACCCGCAGTGCGCGGGCGAGCGCCGAAGCATCGGCCGAGTCCACTGCAACGTCGATCGCCGCATGCGCGTCGGCCCATCGAAACGGCTCGTCGATTGTCGCCGAGAGCTCGTCGCGAAGACCCGGGTCGGCCTCGATGCTGCGCGTCGCGTAGTGGCTGAACGCCAGCGCGGAATCGAGGTCGCTCATGCGGGCGGGTCGCGGGGTTTTGCAGCCATCTCCAGGAATCGCGTAACGGGGATCGACGAGCGTCGATGGCGTTGCACCGCCGCGCCCAATCCGATGAAGCGCACGACCGTTCCGCTACAATTCCGTGCAGGCCGCCCCTATTATGCCTTCACCCGAGTCGTCGCCGCGTCCGATCGCCCGTGTGTTGCGGATCGCGCTGTGGACCGGGATCGTTGCGGTCGGCGCGTTCTGCGTGTTGCTGCTTGCCG
>Ga0134128_10002542_pt1 | contig 22507 bp, 27 predicted proteins | sample KB31754_FD_96462 | JGI IMG/M metagenome (GOLD analysis project Ga0134128, IMG submission 96462) | Terrestrial soil microbial communities with excess Nitrogen fertilizer from Kellogg Biological Station, Michigan, USA - KB3-175-4 | ecosystem: Environmental > Terrestrial > Soil > Unclassified ... | reverse complement strand
GTCGTGGAGGTGTTTTTATGCGCAGAGTAAGCATCATTTCTGTAGCCTGTCTTGTTCCGTAACCTACAAGAACCTGATCTCCCCGTCCAAAGGGAATCCCACAAATCTTAGATCAGCCAACCGCCGGGACGAGTTCTCTCCTTTTAGATACCTTTTCAAAACAGCAAAGATGCATTCTGACAAGAAGGGTCGGGGTTTCCAGTTGACACTCCGAGATATAAAGAATCACTGATTTTGCCCAAGACGACGAGCCGTGGCGACGGGGGTCCGAAGTCGCCTCAGCGAGCATCTCTTGACCGCATCAACACCGCAGACATCTACAAACCAGGCAACATCCAGGTTGTGTCAATGATGGCGAATTTTGCCAAAAACGAGTGGACCGAAGAAGAACTGTTAGAGTTCTGTAGAGCGGTTACTTCCTCAAAAGGACGATAATCCTGCTTATCGTCCTTTTGATGTTTCCATTCAGATTCAAGTTGGTTACAGTCTGATCATCGCCCGCTTTTGAGTAACCAAAAAAGGAGTCACACAAGTGATTTTGGATTTAAGTGAGGCAAGAGAGAATTTGAAAGAAAGCGTTATAAGCATGTACTGCGATGTCATCGACATGCTAAGAAACGAAGAGAAGATCGCCAACAAGATACTCGAAAAGAATATGTATTGCGCCATTGCCCACAGTGGCGTTTCGCCCCTTGATTGGGCTACAGAGGAAATGAGTCGTTTTTTTGCGTCATCGTTCGAGACGAGGATGGGCAACGTGCTTGGAGCATATGCCGAAGACCTGATAACACTGGTATACCCGGACGCAGAGATTCGACAAGGAGAAAGAAAGAAGCCTGTTGATCTTGATGCGGTTTTCAAAAAGGGAAATAAGCAGGCGCACTTGCAAGCTAAGTCGTCAGACAAGTGGGGCAACTCCGCTGCAAAAGAGGCTCTAGCTAGGAAGATGGGTGAATATGCACGAACATTACGAGACTTCTACCATCGCGATGTACTAAACATCTGGGGGTACACTGGCGGCAAAAACTACAAAAAAAGAGAAGTCTACCACACTGCCGCTGGTGAAGTTGGTATCTTGGTAGTGAGTAACAAGATGTTCTGGGAATTCATCACTGGTGTGACAGATTTTTGTAACACGGTGATCGTCCCGGCGATTGACGCTGCTCGTAGGGCGATGGGGAGTGACATGAAGCTCGCTAAACAAGGCGCTGCAAGGAGCCTTCGAGAATTTGCCGAGGAATATACCCTCCCCAGCGGCATGATTGACTTCCCTGATTTGTACGACCTGGACCTTGATTGAGGATAAAAATGAAAATCGAAAACGAGATCCTGCTCGGCGACTGTGGTTCTGTCTTAAAAGAAGTACCAGATAGCCTCTATCAATTGATTATGACATCGCCGCCTTACGCGGACCAGCGAAAAAACACATACGGCGGCATTCACCCCGACAAATATGTAGGTTGGTTTGAACCTATTGCAAAGGAACTGCATCGGGTATTGAAACCTAATGGCACTTTCATCCTCAACATCAAAGAGAAAGTTGTTAACGGGGAGCGAAGTACCTACGTCATCGACCTCATTAAGATGATGAGGGAGCATGGATGGCTTTGGACGGAAGAGTTCATTTGGTGCAAAAAGAACTCCTTTCCTGGGAAATGGAAAAACAGATTTCGTGATTCGTGGGAAAGATGCCTTCACTTCAACAAGCAGAGGGATTTTTTGATGAATCAGGAGTCTGTGATGGTTCCAATTGGAGATTGGGCTAAAACCCGATTGGCTCACTTAAGCGACACCGACAAAGTAAGAGACAACTCAAAAGTGGGTTCCGGGTTTGGAAAGAATGTCTCCAATTGGGTAGGGAAAGAAAAGGTCTATCCCACCAATGTACTGCACCTTGAGGATGATATCATCCAAGACCTTATACTTGACGAAAGAGACATGGGGAACATACCGTGTCTTCTCTTGGATTACTTAATCAAAAGTCACCCTGAGATCAAAGTACAGGTAGAACCTCCTATGATGGAGAATGTACTACATTTAGCGACAGAGTGTGGTAACAAAAACCACAGCGCAGCGTTTCCAATATCGCTACCAACTTGGTTCATCAAGTTGTTCACCAATCCTGGTGATTACGTTCTTGATCCCTTTATGGGATCTGGAACTACAGCGGTAGCTGCTGTTCGGCTAGGTAGGGTGTATACGGGAATTGAGTTAGACAAAGAATACATCTCAATTGCTGAGAGTAGAATTAGCCAAGCCACGGTAAACGATGTAGAGTTAGCTGAGGAGGCAGCAGCAAAGAAAGTAAAAGCAAAGAAGGAGAAAGCGAAAGCAAAAGCCAAAGAGAAGGCTAAGAAGTTGCCCATCAAGTCCAAGCCCAAAGACGAGAAGAAAAAACTCGCGAGCTAAGTTCAAGAAAGCCGGTTGCATGTTGCAACCGGCTTTCTTTTTTAGTATAATACCACCATGAGAAAGATCATTTGTGCTGCTGCTTTAGCCCTTGTCACTCTTGTGGGTTGCTGCGGCAACAGTAGACCGGCTGTCACAAAACAAGAGGTAGTTCGTGTATTCATGCATCATCCTGGCGAGTACAGTGCATTGGTGCGGGACGGGCAAACAATCAAAACTGATCGGTTGAACTACGGCAGTTATTGGGAGTACAAGGCGATCATCGTCTTGGATGTGCTTGAAAAAGAACCCATGTGGTACGAGTTGCGAAACAAGATTTACACAATCCATCTCCACAGCGAGAAGGACGTTGATGGTGGCGCTTACAAGCCAGGTAAACAACCTGAAGTCAACACGCGAGTGGTCAAGTGACCAGAAGCCGGCTGGAAACAGCCGGCTTTTTTGTTGAGAAAAAACCCACTAGGCGATATGATGCAATCAGGGATGAGCCATAACCTCTTAGTGAGAAAAATATGAGCCTGGACAGTCTGAAGGGTAAGAAGGTCTTCGGCGTCAAGACAGACAAACATCTCTACTATCACACCACAACCGGCATCGACATCACATTCACGGACGGTACGGTTCTACACATCTCTGCCTATGGTCAAGGCGATATTCGTACCGACATCCGCAGAGGCGATCCTCCCAAGGAAAAGGCTTATGCATGGCACAAGAATGAGGAGGTGTTCCTGGCGAAGCTGTCGGAAGACGACAAGAAGGAATATCAACAAGCCAGGAAAGCCTTCTTCTGGCTCCTCGACCACTGCAAGGAAGTGTACAAGCACTACAGCTACTTTAACAAGAGTTGGCAGGAGAACACTCGCCAATTCACCATGCAGATCGACAAGGAAGTGGACGACCCAGAAGGAATCTTGACGATCTTTCTATCCTCTCACGTTGCCCCTGAGTGCGACGACTGGTTTGTGCTGGGTAAGAAGCGTGACTGGAAACGCATCCTTGAGATGTACGAGGAGGTGCAGAATGGGAAAAACAAGAATAACGGCTGATTGGCAAGACAGAGATGACGAGTACACTGATACGCCAGATAATGAAACGACCGTTCGTTATTACGCGAACGAAGAAGATGCGGACGGCTACTTCTACGAGATGTACGTTCGCGTTAATGGCGATCAGGCGGCAATCATCGTCACCCCCAATGGTGTCAGTATAGATTTCCGTGAATCGGGAGAGAGCATTCACACCAACTTGGTGCCCACAAGGATGTTCCCCGAACATGCTACATTGGAGTGGAACCAGTTGAATCAGATCCTCATGGTGTTGAGAAGGACCGGCATCGAGGGCAGGATCTACTCACGCGAGGAGATGGAGGAGAGATTCAGAAGATGGAAAGAGGAAACGGGATACAAGGAAGAGAATGAGTAATTTTCAGATAGGTCGCCGTCGTACTCACGTCAGGTACGAGTACGACGGCGACGGTCGTTTTGACCAAGAACGCTGGAATAGCGATGATAAACGCTACTGGACGCGCTGGTTGCGGCGGGAATGGAAAGAAGAACTACAGGAGAGGATCAAAGACCACCATGCCAACGACAAACATGATGATCTCGACAAAGAGGAGCGCCACACATCAGACCAGCGCTCACATCACAGCGAGTGGTAGCCTGTTTACCACAGACACTGCATCTTTCCTTGTCGTGCTTCTTGCAGTACACCTTTTCGGGTAGCGTGGGTTCACCACATTCGCCCACATAAGGCTCCCAGAAGGCACACTTAATCGGGGTTTGGTTTTCCTTCGTTGTAGTCAAAGTATTCCTCCAAAATCGTATCCAGGGAATGTTCCTCAAGCTCACCCCCATAACGAATGAGGAACTCGCTTTTCTCACCTGTCCAGAATAAGTGAGTACAGGCATGGCACTTTACCCCATCACGGATGTCGGGATAGTGTCTTTGGGAATGACTGTCGTAAATCCAGTTGACCGCATTGCATCTGGGGCAGTGGGCTTTACGCCAGAACTCATAAAATTCCTGAATGCGGTCATTGGGAACTTCAAACATCTACGTCGTCCTCACGTTGCATGGTAGCGTGCCACTCCTTCGGCGTTAGGTGTAGAACATTTCCCACCAGTACAACGCCAGCCATGTGAGATGCATCTTCATTGATGGGCAGGTGATGAAGCCGTCCCTCCTCATTCACAAGGAGAAGAGGATTATCTCCACGTCGAACCGGAAACCGACAACGAACGATCTCGATGTAGCCATCAACGTGTCTTTGAAGCTCATGGAGAGAGAAACAATTGGAGCCATCGGCAGGGTGAACTTCAACGGTTTCTCCGCTGTATTTGATCAGTCTAGCCATATGAGTGCCTCCTCTATTTCCATTATACCACGGTTTCCCTTTCAGTCCAAATGGAATATGAAAGTCGCAAGTAGATGACTTTTCAGGGTCGCCCGCCCCCTAAATACAATTATGGACACCACCACGATCATATCGGACATCCATTTAGGTAGTGATTGCTGTCAAGCCAAGATGCTTGAAGCGTTCCTTGAGAACATCGAAAGCCGCAGCACACGACTCATTCTAAATGGAGATGTCTTTGACTCGATGGATTTTCGCAGATTAGAAAAACACCACTGGCGCATCTTATCTAGACTGAGGAAGATTTCTGACAAAATGGAAGTTGTATGGGTGGTCGGTAATCACGATGGTCCCGCCGAGGTAATATCACACCTTCTTGGACTGACGGTAGTGAATAACTATGAGTTCGTCAGTGGCGGTAAGAAGGTGTTGATACTCCACGGTCATATCTTTGATGAATTCATTGACAACCATCCCGTCTTAACGTGGATTGGTGACATGATCTACTGGCTCCTGCAAAAGCTGGACAGTCTTCTTTTCAGGGACGAGCATTACATTGCGAGGGCGGCAAAGCATAGCAGCAAGAGTTACTTGAGGTGTTCGGAACACATCAAGGAACGTGCCATTAAGCTCGCCAAATCGCGAGGTTGCGATGTTGTTTGTTGTGGGCATACCCATAACGCGGAGATGAGTTTCTTCGGAAGCACTCAGTACATCAACAGTGGCTGCTGGACGGAAAAGCCCTGTCACTTCATCGCCATTCAAGAAGGAATAGTCATACTTGAACGATTCCAAGCCGCATAAGTTTGGAATACCCGGATGCGGTACGCCTGGCGGGAAGGGCAGCATTGAACTCCACGGTTTCATTGGATTGGCAGAATTGCGTGGTGGCATTATGGGCGGCGGCAAAGGCAGCATGTGTGAATGAGGCATAGCTGGCGGCTGCATCATCGGTGGCGGAGGTGGGGTTCTCCTGGGCATAGATGGAGCTACTGGCGTATTAGGTATACGCGGAATGTTCCGGCTATGCAGGGAATTGGATGGCTGAAAAAAAGGACTCTGCTGTTGCCCTATCACCAGTGGTGCTTCCCTGATAAAGATCAAGGTAGCCCTGTAGGTTCTATCAAACTCCGTCTTAGTATCCGACATGGATGGGATCTGTTGATGGGTTCCATATTCGCACACGATGGAGAAGGCACCATTACGGTAATACCAGTCAACTTCCGAGCCATAGATCGGACGCCCGTATACCTGACAGGCGCGCATTCTGTTATAGTGGCTTAGACTTTGCATCTTTCCCAGGACGCGGACGTAATCTGCTTCATTGGGACATGGTGCATTTTGATCGCCATAGGGACTCAGATACACTCGCCCAAAGGTGTGACCAGAGATCGCCGCATTAAACCTGATCTGAAGGAACCACTTCTGAATGGCATCCAAGGGTGCAACGGATCTCTTGGAATCCTGTGGACCTGTTGGGAAGTTCCGGTTGGGATCTACGCCATCGCAGTGACGACTATGGGGATAAGAGTCGGGGCATACCACTGGCACGAAATAGATGTCTCTGGTGTTGATGAGTTCGGTTACTTCCGGGTCAGTTGTGTAAGAAGACAACATGGTGCCGATGAAACCCATCGTGGTACTGCAAGCTAAAGGTTCATTGCCGTGGATGCAAGCGGTGATTAAAACCTTTTTCTTGGGGGTTGGGTCAAACAAATTGGTGACACGGATATAGGACAACTGCCTGCCCCTAGAAGACGTGCCATAGGTGCCGGTTTCTACCAGCCCTGGAGCCTGGGTCTTCCACTCCTCTAGCTGCCTCTGGATGGTGGCGTAGTCCTGATATCCTGGGAACGTATTTGTCAAATTAGGTTTCGCAGGATATCTCTGCTGGGGAGACGGAATAACCTGTTGGAATGGTGGTACAACTTGGGGAGCCTTGGTAGAAAGAACCAAGAGAGACAGGAGGACCACACAGAATCCCCCTACGACTGCGACAATCTTCTTCATGACTTTCCTTTCCAATAAAAAACCCCGCCAAGGGGCGGGGCTTATCTCCTGCTATCGAGCATTTCGTACCAGGGTCTAAGCACCCTTTTTGGTTCTGGCTTAGCCTCCGGTGGCGCTGCCGGCAAAGGTTCGGGTTTTGATATAGGTGGTACTGCCGGCTCTGCTGGCAGCTTCACCTCTTGATGTTGGGGGTCATGTAACTTACAGTCACCAGCCACCAAAGGCTCCTTTGCGGGAGCCTTTGGCGGATTCTGATCCACTGCAATCAGTACGGCGTCTTCACTCATAGCCAGTTCTTCAGTACAAGTTGATACAGGCAAAATGCCAGTTCACCAGACAAAACTACATAAGCACCAACCTCGACCAGTTCCCAAATCTTGCTACCAGCCGCAACAACTGGAGAAGCCTTCTTTGGCTGGACAACAACTGGAGCTTCTTCCTTTTCTGGTTCAGGGGCAACAACAACCGGAGCAACGGTTTTGGCAACAGGTTTAACCTCGCGTGGTGCCTGTTCGCGGGCGTTAACAACTTCACGAATGGCGTTCATAAGATCGTCCTTCGTGAGAAGGCTTTCCTGTGGCTTTGCCGCAGGAACCATCTTCATCGTGCCCTTGTCGAGTTCCTCGACATGGCTGTCAACTACCTTGCCGTCCTTGTAGGTTTCTTTCTTGCGGGTGGTGACAACGGGAGCAATCTCCTCGACAACACGTTCCGAAAGTACCATCGGGATTTGCTCAACATGCGTTTCAACTACACGCTCCTTCTTGCCGTCCACAACGGTTTCGTAAACGCGAGTTTCGACGCGGCGACCCTGTGGGTCTGTATTGTGTTCAATCTTAACATCATCAGCCATAAGTGCCTCCCTGTGTCAAAGATAGCTGCCACCCGTATTTAGTCATCATGGCACTAAATTTGACAACCTTATTACGTTGGGATCGTGGTCAAGTCAGACGCCTGCAAGACATAAGGAATCTCGAAGGTGTAGTTTGGCTGAGTGGTTGTGTTCCCGCTGCTGTAAACATACTCGGTCTTCTTTGCCAAATCTCCCGCCTGTGCGCCTGCCGGATACTCAATGATTGAAGTAATGCGGTTGCTGTTTCCAGAGTCCGTGGCGATGTTCTGGAACATAAATGCCCTGGAACGCCCACGAAGAAGCTGCCAATCCGCTGATGCCGTTGTACTCAAGCCGGCATTAGTAATATACCAATTATCTGTTGGCTGATTCAACTTCACCAGTGTACCCAAGGAATCTGGGTAGGTATTATCGCCGCCAGGACCGTGAGCCTGGAAATTGGCGATGGTATGTCTGTCGAAGTAAGCCGGCAACTGTGCCACACCAGCCATTGCGTTGAACCTGAGAACGGTTTCTGCGCCGGTATTGGAAATGTAGAACTTGAAGCGCTCTCTCTGGGTGGAGTTTGCTTGGATCATCAAACGGTACGACTGATCCCCTAATTGAACAGCAATTGCCGTGAACAGGGAGGCAAAGTTCTGATCACCATTCAGGTCAGCGACGACCTGGGCGGCGGTTTGCGCCGAACCAGAAGTCAATGTGACGTTAAATGAGTACCAAGTGGCACCAGCGTCAATCGAGTAGTTGATGGTCAAAGAGGTGTTGCCAACCGTGTTGTACGGCGGCACCGCCCACGCATAGGCGTAGATGGTCTTGTTCTTGTTTGCGGGCACCTTGAAGTCAAGGACGTACTGCCTGTCTTCAAGAAGAAGATGCCCGATGAAGTCGTTGTCGAATACGTTCTGGTAGAAAGGCATTGGGTTCCCTCAACTGAATTACCGTTATGGTAATATAGTGGAGGGAACCCAATTCTTGATTAGCCAAGGATCTTCTCCATCTCTTCAACATCTGCCGTAGTATGCTCGATGTTATCCTCTAGCATAAGGACGATGGACATATCATTGAAGGCTTCGGCAAACTTCTCAGCCTTGGGATAAAGTGCGTGGTAGACAACCAAGACTTCTCGCTCCATCTTCACGGCTTTCAATAAGATGGTATGGGCGCTTAGAGCTTCACCAAGACGACTAAGACAGAAGTCGTGAGCGGCGTCGGTGGGCTTGCCGCCAAGGGCGACAATTTTATCGCCGAACATGCGGATGTGTTCCAGTTCGCCAGCCATTTCCTTCTCAAGAAGCGGCTTGAGATAAAGTCTCTCCATGCCGCGAATCTCCAGGGAGGACTGGAGATAGAAGTTAAAATGCTTGCGCTCATGCATCAGCACGTTTTGAAGCTCTCTAACCATTTCCGGCGCAAGGTCTTGCAGGGAGTCCTCCGCTGCTTGCACCTTCATTTGGATGTGATTTTTCATCTGATCATTCATACTTTCGTCTCCAACAACAAGGATTGCAACAGACGCCGGGCATACTTCATATCACCCAGCTTTTTACTAGAAAAACGACCATCTCCGCGCTTCACTGCATGAAGCAAGTTTTCCTTAACCAGAGGATGAATCTCTTTTGGTTTCCTCCTGTGTTCGGGAAGTTCGATTTCAGCTTGGACGAAGTAAGTTTTACAAATCTCACCGGGCGCACCATCAATGAAAAAGTCAATTTCCCAACCACCAATCTTATACCTCCGCTTCCTGAACTTCAAGATAGCGTCCTTCTTCAGCATAAGGTAGTCCTGCGGGTCTAATGGAGTTTCAACCTCCACGGTTTTCTTGCCCACATCTTGCTTATAGGTAAAGGTATATTTGAATTCAACCCAATTGTCGGGTCTGAACAGGCGAATGAGACGGATACGAGCCGACTGTTTCTTGCCAACCATGATGTACACTTGCTCAATATCTTCCATGAAGTCAGATGCTTCACTGATTTTTTTTTCGGATGTATTCAGGCGAAGGACGTACTTCCGTTCATTTTCAATCGGCATCGTTAAACCTCCATTTGCGGGTATTGCTTAAACCTTAACACGTTATGGGCAAATAAGCAAGGATCAGTCTAAATAGTGGTATGGAAACGAATACTGCGCTCACGGAAGCGAGAGATCCAACATGGATTTCAGAACGGCTCAAAGAACTGGTGGAATCAACTGACGGCGGTGAATCATACCGCAATGCGCTAGAAGAATTGTCTCAAGATGAAAAGCTTGAGGAGTACACCCGCTGTGCGGAATCCTTCAAGTATTTCGCGGAGAACTATGTTTACATCACCCACCCGAAGCGCGGTCTGGTGCTTTTTAACCTGTACGGGTATCAGGAGAGATGTATTCGTGAATATGACGAATACAAACATAGCATTATTCGCAAATTCCGTCAGGGCGGTTTGACCACCTTAACCGTGATCTGGGCACTCTGGCGTTGCATGTTCAAGAACGACCAGAAGATCATGATTCTGTCCAAGTCTGACCGTGAAGCCAAGGGCGCTGGCAAGATTGTCACCAACGTCTTGAAGTATCTTCCAGAATGGATAAAGCCGGATGTTGAACTCGACAACCAGCACGAAAAGGTGTTCAGTGATACCAACGGTTCCATTGAGTTCTGGACCTGCGAAGCTGCTCGTTCCAAGTCTTTGACCTACCTCATTATTGACGAAGCGGCGTTCATCAAGAACATGGACGAACACTGGAAGTCCATGTACCCAACGCTGTCCACTGGTGGTAGCTGTATTGTCATCTCGACCGTCAATGGTCTTGGTAACTGGTATGAGGAATGGTTCCACGCCGCTCAGCAACACAAGAATATGTTCCACGTCATCGACATTGAATACACGGAGAACCCGGAGTACAATAATGCCGATTGGGTGAAGGAGATGCGTGCCAACCTAGGTGAAAAAGGTTGGCGTCAAGAAGTGTTGGGTGACTTCCTGGGATCTGGTGAAACCTATGTTAGCGGTGAGTGTATCACCAATCTTGCCAAGATCACAGGTCGCACACCGCCCATCAAAAAGCTATTCCACGAATGGGAAAATGATGATACGGGTGCCCACGAAGATTGGAAGATGCTTAACCCTCACTACAACCGTGGTGCCATGTGGATTTGGGAGGAGCCGCAGGACGGTGTTGAATATGTTCTTACAGCCGATGTATCTCATGGTGTTGGTCAAGACAACAGCGCCTTCATCATCGCGCGGCTGGATACGATGGAGCAAGTTGGTGAATTCTACTCCAACTCCATCCCCGCTAATGACTTTGCCCAGGTCGTCTTCAACGTAGGTAGATGGTACAAGGAAGCTTTGGTAATTGTGGAAGCCGCAGAACAGGGCTTAACTGTTATCAATAAGTTGGAATACGGCTTGGGTTATCCAAACCTGCACTACGAAACTCGCCGCAATATGGAAACGGCTGGTGTTAACATGAACAAGGGCAACCGTCCGGTATTCCTCGAATTGATGCAAGCGGCATTACACAACAGTAGGATCAAGATCAAGAGCTTCCGCTTAGTCAAGGAACTGAAGACCTTTGTAGTTCTCAACAAGAAGCCGCAAGCCCAGAAGGGCAAGCATGATGACTTGGTGATGTGTTTGGCTCTCCTTATGGGCATTCTTGATGCACGCAGACGCGAGATGCCAATTGGCGCACATCGGCTCAAAGGTTACTCTGATAATGCCATTGACCTATCCAAGGGCGACCTCTTCCTCAAGATCAAGGCGGAATTGGAAGGTGGTATGATTGAGGAACTTCTTGCTGAGCAGGCAGAAGACGAGGAAGACGACATGATGACAGGAGACGAGGCATTGATGATGGGTCGCGTCATGCATGATGTCCGTCGCCCATTTGATGAACTCCTTAAGGAATTTGATTGGTAACATGAAGAAGAACGCAGAATCAGCGGCAACCTATGTTCAACAAGCCCTTCGTGAGGCAGGTAGTGATTTTGCCCTCGCGAACGCGCGCAGGTATTTGGTAGCTGCTCTTGATGAGCTTACGAAGGTTCACAACAAGCGCGAAAAGCGCGAAAGGAATTTCAAGCTAGAAGAGGAACAAAGGCAGAAAAAGCGTCTCAGACTAGATGAAGCCCGCTGGCGACTTCAGAAGCTTGATGAAATGCTCAAGGCAGAACAGGTTAAATGGCAAACCGGATCAAACCAGTCCGACTCTCCATGAACTTCAGATAACGATTGTAACCAGATATACATCTCTTTAGGACATCTTCGGGAACCTCCACGGCAGGTTCCTTCGGTTCCTTGAGTATCTTACCACTCGCCAAGTTCGGCTCGTCAAAGAGGAAGGGTCTGTATTCATCAGATAAAGATGACTTCAAACTCAGCGTATTCCTTAAAAGTGGAAAAGCTCGCTTTGTGGTCAAGTCCTCGTAGGTGAGGAGCGCTCCATTGGTACGAGCCGCCATTTCACACATCCTTCGCAGTCTGAAGAGGTAATACGTTTCCGCCCCGCCAGGGGGATAGCCCTTGGACATAAGGGTGGCAAGGGGAACCTGTGGGCTTCTCACCATATAGATAAACTTGCAGACCCCATAAAGCGACTTGCAGGTGAAGTCGTAATTGCTCATCAGCTTATCAACATACCAGTCGGTGTGATCTTTGGACGTATCGCCTAAAACCTTGTCGATCCTGATACGCGCACGGTGCAAGACGGAGGGGTGATTGTAGCACAGATTGGTTCTGCCAAAGCAACGTACCTTTGGGTTGGTGCCCAAAATGCGACACAAAAGGGTTCCACCTGAACCCGCATGGGTGATAACTAGAGCGTGTTTCATGTCTTAGAAAAGTAATGGAAGTGCTAAGTATATATGATATGTATCCCTCATTTGGAATCTTCTTGGAAAGCCGGGGTTATTGGGGTTCTCAGGGTGCCGGTGTTCTCGCCATTGCTACAGACATAGGCAAATGGCTAGTAGCGCTCCGATCTGGAGGGGTCGGCTATGAACCTCACACTTGGTCTACGATAGGTGGAAAGATCGATGACGAAGAGATGTCGCCAGACCAAGCTGCCCGTAGGGAGTTTTTTGAGGAGACAGAATATAACGGTCCTTTAACACTACATCCGGCTTACGTTTATGTATCACCGGAAAAAGATAAGTTAAGGAAACCAAAGTTCACCTATCACAATTTCATTGGCGAGATTGTCAAAGGCGATTGGGAGCCGCAAATCAATTGGGAAACCGATAGATTCGTCTGGGTGGGGTACGAAGGCTTAATGGAGCTTAGCCCTAAACATTTTGGATTCACGGCACTATTAAAACATTCGGGAGATGTTATCAGACATCTTTCCAAGAGGTACAACGCCTAAACGGAGGAGTATGAAGAAGTTTTTCCTGAGCGTGCTATTCGCATTACTCGTCGGAGTCGCCGCGTTCGCAGAGGTGGACATCCCGCAGGAGCAGCGCGTCCACAATTTTCCATCAGGTTGCTGTGTGTGGTGTGCCCTTGAAGACCTTGCCAACATTCATGGCGTCACGCAACTCAAGGGCATCGCTAAGTACCGCCACGACAACTATAGCAAGGTGAAGACATGGGTGGAAGGAGCCTATGCAATCAATCAATGGGGTCAGTGGGTGCAAATTGAGGGACCGCACTGGAGCTATGTTAACGAAGCCCCAGGAACTCCTGAGAGAGTTCTTGCTGAGTTCAAGAGGCTAAAGGTCAAGCACTACTGGCTACAAAGACACTACAACTACGACACCGCCATTCTCAAAGAGGCGGTGGACAAGGATTTGGGCTGTGCCGTGGGTTTGAGGGATTACCCCAAGATTGGTGACTATCACATGGTCACTCTTACACACCTTGATGACAATGAGTTTATATTCATCGAGAACAGAGGGAAGTGTTCAAGATATACGGCAAGTCGTGAGTGGTTTGATCAGCACTGGACTGGTTATGCCATTCTCTTGTACCCAGAGCGACCAGCCACTTCCGAGTATCGCGAAAAAGTTAAACCCGTCGTGGATGAGGAGCGCATAAAAGAATGACCCAATGCTAAATAGGGTCATGAAGACCTTTGAGCAGTATGTTGTTGAGCAGTGGGACGCCAAGTGGCAACAAAATATGCCACGAATGATAGCCCAACGTGCGAAACGAGCCGCTAGTGAGTTAGAAGAACTTGCCACCTCAGTGAACACTTGGACTCAACACAACCCTAATCAATATCAAGGGGTTGAGCAAAAGATCAAGTCAATGGCGCAGTACGTTCAGCAACTAAGTGCCGCAGCAGGCAAAACATCGAACCCGCAATCAAACCCACAACAGGGACAGAATATGGGTCGCCCTGCTGCGGCACCTGTTCAACTTCAGGGTCTAAAACCTGAAATAGCCCAGCAACTCCAGAATTTCCCAAAACTATCTCAAGCGATCAGTCAGATAGGAAGATACAAGGACGTGGCAGAGCCGCTTAAGGACATGCTTAATGTCAACGCCAAAAGATTCCCTGTTTGGGAAAAGCAGATTGAGAGCGGGCAGCTTGATGCACAAGGCTTAAAAAACAAGTTGGTGCATCATGGCTTCTACAATCCGCTTTCTTATCCAAGGTACTGATTTTCGACTGGCACCTCCTAAATAACTTGATCTCACTCAGTTATGTGTGGGAGAAAGTGAAAAGGAATTGATATGCCATTCTGGGCAGACTTTTACAAATACTTCACATACGCCTTCAAGCCAGACCCCCTGTCGAGAAAGCGTGCTGAGAAAACGCTTGACGGCGTTGGTGTTACACAGCCTGATGCTATTCCCGACATCCGCGCCGACAACTGGTGGGGTGGAGGTAATAGGGGTCAGATCAGGCTGCGTGACTCCAACGACTTCATCGACCTATCCAGTGTTACCAACCGTCAAAGTCGCTACAAAGAGTATGAACGTCTCCGCTATGTGGCAGAAATAGAAGCTGCTCTTGACATTTTGGCAGACGAATCCTGTGTGAGTGGCGATACCCCCGTCTCTACCCCTTTTGGCAATATCTCGATTCAGAAGTTGGCGGAAACCAAGAAACCTGGGGAAAAGTTCCTTGTCTACTGTTACGACTTCCATAGGGGAGATTACACCTTGGGATGGGGTCATGATGCTCGTAAAGTCAAGACTGCTCCCACTGTAGACATCTTTCTCGATAACGGAACCAAGCTCAGGCTTACTGAGGATCACCGCGTTCTTTTGAGAAACGGGGAGTGGGTTCATGCTGGCAGCATCAAGACCGGCGATGAACTTATGCCTTTTTACCGCGTTCGTGTACAGCATGGTTTGAATAGCGGTAAACAAAGTCAGTTTCCACGCATTTACACCTTCGCGGACGGCTGGAAGCACGAACGTCAGTTCGTGGACGAGTGGAGGATGGGCGACAAGGCGGGGTACGACCCCCGCTTGAAGACAGCCCTCAAGTGCCTCACCGAAGGACTTCAGTTAGAACAAACCAAGAAGATTCTAGGCGGCGAGAAGAAGGTTGACTGGAAGACAATTGAAACCCTCCTACGCAGGAACGGTTTTACTTATCGAGAAGTTAAGTCTCTTAATGCTCGTCATCCAGATCGTCGTCGTGTCATCGGCACCGCTAAGGGTCCAACAATTGATGTTTATGACATCAGCGTTGATGACCATGAGAATTTTGCTACTGATAGTTGCATTCTACATAACTGCCAGATTGGTGACAATGGTCACACCTTTAACATCGTCTGTAAGAACGAGACGGTGAAGAAGGAACTGGAGTATATGTATCACAAGTTGCTCAAGGTAGATCGTAAGATTTGGAATTGGGCAAAGAACTTGTACTGCATGGGAGATTGGTTTGGTGAGGTTGTTATTGACCCAGAGAATCCAAAGCTGGGTGTGCTAAAAGTTAACCCGCTTCCGGCAGACAGTATCTATCGCATTGAAACTACCAAGGGTAAATTGCTGGAATTCCAGCAAAGCAAAGAAGGTCCAGACTATCAATCCCTCGCGCGTGTGGATGTTACGCAGGCGAATGATGCAGAACTTGCCCAGGCGACTGCTATTCGCTTTGCACCTGAACAGATTGTTCACATACGGATCGGTGATGATCGCAAGACGTTTTATCCGTATGGTGTATCCATCATCGAACCGGCTCGCGGTCCTGCGCACCAGTTACGTCTGATGGAAGATGCGATGGTTGTGTATCGTTTAACTCGCGCACCTGAGAGAAGAGTCTTCTATGTCGATGTTGGTAGTTTGCCGCCAAACAAAGCTGAAGCCTTCATTGAGCGCCTGAAAGACCAGCTACGCAAGAAGAAGATGTACACCAACCGTGCTTCGCAAACGGGTGGTGCAGGCTCAGTGGAAGAAAGATGGCACGCACCGGCACAAGACGAAGACTTCTGGCTACCAATTCGTCCAAATGGTAACACCCGTATCGAGACACTGCCTGGTGCGCAGAACTTGGGCGAGGTAGATGACGCCCTTTATTTCCGTAACAAGTTGCTCACGGCGTTACATCTTCCGAAGAACTACCTGTCTCAGGATGATCCGAACGTCAGTAAGATGACGCTTTCCAGCCAGGACGTGAAGTTCGCCCGTTATATCGAGCGTCTACAATCCTCCCTTGCAGACGGGCTTCTAGAAATTGCTGAGCGTCACCTCACGCTCCGTGGCTATCCCCAGGAAATGTGGGATGACCTTGAGATCAAGTTAACACCTCCGAGCGAGTGGCGTGAAATGTCTCGCATGGAGGTCATGCAGGCGCGTTACACTAACGCTTCCACCGTTGTCCAGGCTCAGTTGATGAGCAAGTATGACGCCTTGGTTGAAATTCTCAAGTACCAGCCAGATGTGGCTCGCGAGATGTCAAGCCGTGCGAAGATGCAGGCTATTGAGGACATGAAGATTCAGGTCATGGGTCAGAACCCTGAGATGTTAGGTCTTGGCAACCCCGGTGAGGGCGATCAAGAGATGGGTGGTGAAGCCGGTGGTCCTAACCCAATGTTGGGAGGTGGTCAGGGTGCCGGTGGAGCAAGTGGTGCTGGGGGCGAAGGTGAACAACCGGAAGGTGGCGATCAGGGTGCTGGTGGCGGAACACCACCTCCTCCTGGCGGAGGCGCAGGTGGTACTCAAGCAGGTGGACCGGCTGGCGCACAAGCAAAACCAGAAGCTAAACCACTACCGGAACCTTCGGATGAAGACATCAAGAAGTATGACCTTGAGATTCGTGATTTCTCCAAAGAGAAGGACGAGGAGGAGATCGACCCGATTGAGCTTGGAGAATTGTAATGGAGTGTTATCTTTCGGATCTAGCCGAATTGTGGAGAAACTATCGTGAGAATCAAGTGAGAGAAGCGGCTTACCACAAATGGTTAAAAGCTGGAAGCCCTTATGGTAATAGCATCGACTTCTGGGTTGCAGCGGAGTGCGAGTTTGATGAGATCAATAGAGGGAGGTTGCAGTTATGTCTAACCGACGAGATTGTAGACCCAACCAAGATATTAAATGAGGTCGATTTGGTTCTTCCTCTTAATTTCCCGATTATTAAGTTTCTGTAATCAAACATCACTGGTAGTGGGTAAGCTGGAGAATTATGAAGTTCAAAGATTGGCTGCTTGAAAACAGACTCATGATATGGGACCACACCAGCACTCAATTTACTGAAACTGAGGGAGGCAAGTCTTACTTCAAAGGAAAGAATGGGGAAAAGTTCATAATCCAGATCGAATCGTCAAAGGGTCCGGCTGGATGGTCTTACTCTGTCCAAGTCCATACGGAGGATGGCAAGTTGGTTGGATCGGTCAGATTCACTAAGAATGGCGAAATCTTCAAGGGTCCGAAGCACACTTACTCGACCGATTACGTCCACGTTGATAAAAACTATCGCGGTCAAGGCATTGCACGCGCAATGTATGATTATTTCACAGAGCAGGTTGGACCCATCTACAGGCATGAATACCAGACCCCAGAGGGCAGACAATTCTGGGGGAAGAACAAATCAAGTTTAGCAAGATTTCCAGAGCCAGAACAAATAAGGCGTGGGCGTGAAGGGTATCCCTACAGTGTAGAAGATGTTTAACCAAACGAGCTAAGGTCTGTTAAAAAGTTTTCTCCATTCTCTAAATCTTAATTTCATTTCTGGTAATACGCTGGAGAACTGTCTGCGCCATTTGGTGAAAGCACATCAGGCTCCACATCGTTTTTACCCAACTGAGGACCAAAGAGTTTATCGTAATCCTTTGGTTTCTCCATGTTATCAACGACGTGACCTACGTCTGGTATCTTTTCACCACACTTGCGCAGGAACTTGTAAACGGTACGATGCCACTTGGCATTCCTACCCATGATTAGCTGGATAGCTTGCTTGGCAAGATCAAGATCCTTGCTGTTTGGCTTGTGAGGTTGCTTCAATTCACCTGGATCAGGATCGGCAAGTCCATTGCGTTTCTTGTTATCAGGCAAATTTTCGGCATCACCGTCTGGTGAATCTTGATCTCTGTCCTCTACATATTGCTTGAAGCTCTTTACCGGCATGTGTGTATCTAGCCGAGCGGATTGCAGAAATAAATTGAATGGACACCACTATATACGAGCAACGAGGTGTTGTCTCCCCCTGAACCAGATTAGGAGAGTTCACATGCAGAGAAAACTAATTGGATATGACGTATTTGAGGAGTGGACGAAGAAGTCTCTTCCATCTACTCAATACGAACTCATTGAGGCGGAAGACATCTTGTCCCGCGTTCTGGAAACTGGTCCGCTGACCTTCCACAACTTCAATGAGTCTCACGTTTACTATGAGACAGAGAACGGCACCTTCGTCCGCGCAAACTACAAGCTTGGCAGAACTGAGATCCTGTTTGAGGGTCTTGAAGAGATTGTCATTGATGAACAGAGCGAAACCAGTGCGCGTAAGGATGTCATCCGCAATATGATCGACGCGATCCTTGAGGATAATAAGCCAAAAGCAGACAACCTTTTTGACGAAGTGATGAGCTTGGTTCGTGGTCGCCTACAACGTGAAGCCGCGCAGGAGCGTAACGCGCGTGTTAACGAAGCGACTGGTACGTTCTCTCGTCGTAAGCCGCGCCGTGGTGGTAAAGCCGGCTCTGGTGTTTTTGTTCGCTATGGTCCTCCTGATCCTGGTCGCAGCCGTCGCGCCAAGGAGGGACACCGCAAGCATCCGCGTGCTGCATTCAAGTCTTGGGAATCCCGTAAGCGTCACGATCCGCGCGGCGAGCGTCAGAAGCGTGATCGCAAGTTGTATGGTCGCTTCCGCCGCCTGGCAGCTTCCGTTGTCGGTCGCAAGCACAAGAAGGCAATGACCGAATGGGTCAGCCTGTACGAGAACGTCTTCGGTTATCTCGACTTTGTTGAGAACGGTCGCGTTCTGAATGAAGCGGCTGTCCAGACCAACAGCAAGGGCGATATCACAGCAATCAAGATCCCAACCAGCCAGGCTCGCAACGAAGGTAAGATTCTTTCCTTCCAGTTGAAGACCCTGAAGACCGACTTGAAGGTTCTTCGTGAAACCGCACGTCGTCTTTCCAGTGACCGTAACTTCGTTGAGATGATCGCGGAGTTGAAGCGTCACAACAATATGTCCGACAACGCTTCTCTTGAGGAGTGCCTGGGCGAGATCGTCTCCAAGTTCCCAAGCGTTCTCTACTTGACTCAGGAAGAGTTGGCTGGTGTCATCGCAGACTCCTTGAGTCGCGCTGGTGTCAGTAACTACGACGACCGTACTTGCAGCTTCATGAGCGAGGGCATTTTGCGTGTCGCTCACGGTGCTTACAACGACCGCGTTGCTCGCATCCATCAGTTGAGTGGTGCGCCTGTCACCGAGACGGAAGACCCATACGTCTATTTCCAGAATGTCGTTTCCGACTTCTACCCAAGCTTGGATGAAAGTGTTGCGTTGGAGATGCAGGTCTTCGCTGACCTCTACAACGCGGCTCTTGAAGTCCGTCGCATGGCTCTGGAAACCAGCAACGATGCTCTCCGCGAAGAGGCAGAGGAACTCGCAACTAGCCTCCAAGGTGTCCTTGAGGGCGAGCAAGTTCCAAGCCTTGAGTTGGCTGCTACGGTAGCTGGCTGGCTTGAGAACATCGTTGAAACCAACCTTGAGATGGGTGATTGGGACGTTGTGAAAACCCCTGGTGTTACCGTGACTGGCGATGTTCCAGCCATGCATCAGAAGGCAAAGCAACCGTATACCCCAGCCCAGGACTTCACTGGTGATTGGGGTTCCGAATTGCCGCAGCTTGACACAGATGGTAAGGGCTACAAGACCTTTGGCAACAAGTCTAAGAACACTTCTTACGTCGGCTTGATGGACGACGGCAAGGGCAAGTGGGGCGACCAGTACCCAGACCTCCAGAACCCATATGTTCCGAAGGCTGGTGAATTCACCCTGCATGGCGAGCCGGGCGTTGACAAGACCTGGCAGTCTGGTCTGGACATGATTGGCAATAACGATACATGGCCATCTCTCCAGAACCCATACGTTCCGAAGAGTATCAAGCCACACGTCAACAGCGATAACCGTGTCGATGACGTTGAAAACAGGAGCAAGGACTTGGAGTCCGGTGGTGCAGGAAGCCTGGAGCCAAAGGTGAAGCTTGGCGGCTCCCGTATTGATGGTCGCTAACCAGGGGGAAACCAATGAGAAAAACCAAAAAGTTTCCTTCTACGGGGCTTTATGGACGGATCTATGATCCGAAATCTAATCAACTTATCACCGAGTCAATTGATTATCTTAATGAGGTTCTCTCTGACAATGGTGACTGGCTGATCGGCGAGTGTGTGTCTTGCATCACTTGCGAAATCAACGAGACGAGCAAGGGACCGGGACCACTGAAGTTCAAGGGTAAGTTTCAAGAGGCGAACGCGGTGAACAAGAATCGCCGCATGTACCCTTACGACATTCTTGAATCGAACGTCAAAAGACTGAAGGAAGCAGTATCTAACCGTGGTTTGATAGGTGAGTTGGATCACCCAACTGACTCCATCATTCACTTTGAGAATTCTAGTCACCTCGTCACAAAATTGTGGTGGGATGGTCAGACTCTCATGGGCGAAGGTGAAGTTCTTGACACGCCATCTGGTAAGGTACTGAGGAGCCTTCTTAACGCTGGTGTTCGCGTGGGCATCAGCAGCCGTGGCGTGGGCAATGGCTCTACCAATGAAGACGGCGTTTTGGTGATCGGTGAGTCTTACAAGCTGATCACTTTTGATGCTGTTGCTGACCCATCCACATTCTCTGCATTCCAGCAGAAGATTGTTGCGGGTGCCAATGAGGGCAGCATTCCGACAATTTACGATACCAATTCAAGAAAAAATGAAGCCAGCCGCATAAATAAGGTAAATGCAAAGGCATTGATTACGTTCTTGGGTTGTGTTTTCGAGAACAAAACCAACGAAATTAAAGAGAGGTTGCATTCATGAAGAAGACTAGCAAAGAGTACATCATGCAGGCTCTTGCCGGATTGTTGCCTGAAGATGTCCAAAAGGACGTAATCGCGGCTGTTAGCACCTTCGTTGAGAACGTGCGTGCTGAGCTTGAGCAAGAGTACAACGTAAGGCTTGAAGAAGCCTACAAGATTGTTGCACAGGAGAAGGCACAGGTCGAGAAGGTCGCTGAGCAAGGCTACGCCGAAGCATATCAAATCATTTGCGACTTGCGTGACCGTCTTGAGATCCAGCGTGAAGAGTTTGAACACGCTTTGGGTGAGGGTTACGAAGAAGCATACCAAATGCTTGTTCAGGAGCGTCAGAAGAACGAACATCTTGAGGTGGACCTGTACGAGCAGTACGACCAGAAGGTCCGTGAAATTCGTGAGTTCTTCGTTGAGAAGCTCGACCTCTTCCTGTCCCAGAAGGGCGAGGAGTTCTACGAGCAGGCAAAGCGTGATGTGTTGGGCGATCCTACGTTCGCAGAACACAAGCTCGCCTTGGACAAGATTCTGGAAGTTGCTTCCGGCTATATGTCCGACGAAGACTACCACTTCGCTACCTCCAGCAAGCTTGAGGAACTCAGCCGCAATCTTGAGGAGATGCGTGGTCAGCAGCGTATCTTGGAAGCCAAGAACATGCGTCTCGCTACCGAAAACAACCGCTTGAACGAGGCGGTGCGTCAGCAGGCTGAGGTGCTGACCGAAGCAACTCGTACTGAAAAGAATGAGCGTCAGAGAAAAGCAAGAATCGTAGAGGGTCGGGGGAAGCGCGTTGTCGAGCGTGATCGTCTAGAGGTTATCGCTGAACACCGTAATGCAACCGTTACCAATGACGACGAAGGTGATGATGATATCGCACTGATCGAATCCGTTGGAGATCAGATCGAAAATTGGAACAAGCTCGCAGGAACCGATGTTCTTGAAGAGAAGCAACAGCGTCGTCACCGTAGGGACAACTAACACAAGTGATAAAAGAGGAATAAGATAATGAACATCACAATGAACAGCAGATTGCTCAACGAGGCAAAGATCCTCGAAGCGCGTTGGGCGAAGACCAAGCTGCTGAATGGAATCAAAGACCCCTTCGTCCGTCAGACCACTGCGGTTTTGCTTGAGAACCAGAGGCTGATGAACGAAGCCGCCACGGACACGGCAGACATCGCGCAATTCAAGCGCATCAGTATCCCATTGGTGCGTCGTATTTATCCGCAGTTGATCGCAAACAAGATTGTTAGCGTTCAGCCGTTGCTGGGTCCGACTGGTTTGGTGTACTACCTGCGCTTCCGCTACTCCAGCGCTAAGGGCGCTACCCAGGCTACCAGCCTCCCAGGTTTCCCTGGTGACGATCAATACTCCTTGCAGCAGTTGGCATCTGGTGATGCAAACTTGGACATCTTCTACTCCCACCAGTTCGTCCAGAACGAAACCCAAACTGGTGCGGGCGGCAATG
>Ga0134128_10002541_pt1 | contig 22508 bp, 20 predicted proteins | sample KB31754_FD_96462 | JGI IMG/M metagenome (GOLD analysis project Ga0134128, IMG submission 96462) | Terrestrial soil microbial communities with excess Nitrogen fertilizer from Kellogg Biological Station, Michigan, USA - KB3-175-4 | ecosystem: Environmental > Terrestrial > Soil > Unclassified ... | reverse complement strand
TCCATCCGCCCCCCTTTTTTCGGAATTGACTGGAACTGCCCCAAGTCTCGCATGCCTATTCCGCCAAGCTTGACAGCGCCCCGCCCGCTCCGTAAAGCGCGTTCCTCCCTTGGGTAACAAGGGCGCGTAGCTCAGCGGGAGAGCACTCCCTTCACACGGGAGGGGTCACAGGTTCAATCCCTGTCGCGCCCACCATGCTTCGCCCACTTCATGGGCTTGGCATGGCAAGCCATCTCGCAAAAATGGCCCGAAGCATGCCCTCCGAAGCCTTGGCGGAGGAGGGCTAAATCATTGCTCTGGTGGTTCACGGGGCTTGTCGTGATCGTCTTTCGTCCCATCCGCGACGGTGAGCTGGAGATTCTGGCTCGGCCATTCCATCGCGCCGCACATGAGAGCGCTTGCAATCACTATACGGCGGCCCAATTGGGCCAACCCTCGGGGGGTTGGCGAACGCTCAAACTCATGGGAGGAATCGCCCATGACGCTTTCGCCGGCCGACAAGCCCTCCATGGAAGCCCCGATGATACCGGTGTCGTGGGGGGAGTTGTTCGACAAGATCACGATCCTTGAGATCAAGGCCCGGCATATCGCAAATCAGGAGGCGTCCGGTCGCATCGCCGAAGAGCTTGACCGGTTGCGGGCGGTCGCGGCGTCCGTGCATGCAAAAAATGACATCATGCCGCTGATCGCCGAACTCAAACGGACCAATGAAACGCTGTGGGAATGCGAAGACCGGATTCGCAGGAAAGAGCGACAGGGCGCTTTCGACAGCGATTTCATCGCGCTGGCGCGGTCGATTTATCTGACCAACGACCAGCGCGCGGCCTTGAAGCGGCAAATCAGCGTGGCGCTGGCTTCCGTTCTGGTGGAAGAGAAGTGGTACGGAGACCAGCCTTGAGCGGGTCGAGCGACGCGCGACCGGCGATTCAAGCGAAATTCAAGGCCGGCCTGGCGCTGCATCAGCAAGGCAAGTTGGCGGAGGCAGCAAAGATCTATGAAGACGTCCTCGCCGCAGACAAGGCGCATTTCGCGGCGTTGCATTGCCTGGGCACCATCGCCTTCCAGACGGGAGAACTCGAGCGGGCGCTGGACCTGATCGGCCGCGCGGTCACGATCAATCCCAAAATAGCCGCCACCGATCCCTATCGCAGCGCCGCCCTCAATCAACTCAATCGCCACGCGGAAGCGCTCGCGGTCTCAGACGATGCGATCCGGCTCAAACCGGATTTCGTCGAACTCCATTATAATCGCGGCAACGCGCTTTATGGCCTGGGCCGCCTCGATGAGGCGCTGCTGAGCTATGACAAGGCCATCCAGCTTCGGCCGGATTTCGCAGAAGCCTGGTCCAACCGCGGCAATACCTTGCAAGGCCTGGGACGACTGGAGGATGCGTTTTTTAATTGCAACAAGGCGGTGGCGCTCAAGCCGGATTATGCGCAAGGCCATTATAATCGCGGCAATGCGCTATACGGTCTCACCCGTTTTGCCGAAGCGTTGGCCAGCTACGACACGGCGGTCGCGCTCAAGCCGAATCATGCCCAGGGCTGGTATGGCCGCGGCAAGGCGCTGGGCGAACTCAAGCGCACCGACGAAGCCTTGGCCAGCTATGACCGGGCGATTACGCTCAAGCCGGACTATGTGCAGGCCTGGGACAATCGCGGCAGTCTTCTGAGCGATGCCGGGCGCTTCGACGACGCCCTGGCCAGTTACGACCGCGCCATCGCCATCAAGCCGGATCATGCAGACGCCTGGTCCAATCGCGGCACCGCCCTGCAATATCTCTATCGGCTGGAGGAGGCCCTCGCCAGCCACGACACGGCGATTGCGCTCAAGCCGGATTCGCCGGAAGGCCATTGCAACCGGGGCAGCGTGCTCAATTGTTTCAATCGTCCGGCGGACGCGCTTTTGAGCTTCAACCGGGCCATCGCGCTTAAGCCCGATTTCGCCCAGGCCTATTTCAACCGCGCCATCACCGAGCTTTCCACCGGCGATCTGGAAAGCGGCTGGCGGGACTTTGAATGGCGCAGGAAGATCGCGGAAATGTCCGGCAACCGCGTCTTCCCGCGGCCGCTCCTCACGTCACTCGCGGACATCCAGGGCAAGACCATCCTGATTCATTACGAGCATGGCTTCGGCGACACGCTGCAGTTCTACCGCTATCTCGAACTTATTCATCAGCGGGGCGCCAGGCTTCTGTTTCATGTCCAGAAAAAACTGCAGCGCCTGCTGACGCCGCGGGACGATTTCATCACCTTCGTGGAGCTGGACGATCCGTCGCTCAGCTATGATTATCATGTGCCGATGATGAGCCTGCCGCTGATATTCGGCACCACACTGGCCACTATCCCCGCGAAGGTTCCTTACCTCGCGGCCGACGAAACGCTGGTGGAGAAATGGCGCGCCCGCCTGGGCGGCGGCGGCTTCGAGATCGGCATCTGCTGGAGCGGCAGTCTTACCCACATCAAGGGCCATAACGGCCGGATTTTTCCGCTTTCCTCTCTCGAAAAGCTGGCGAGACTGCCGGGCGTCCGTCTTGTCAGCCTGCAGAAAGGCGATGGCGAGAGCGACCTCAAAGCCTTGTCTCCAGGCATGACGGTCGAAAGTTTTGACGACCTCGATGCCGGGCCTGACGCCTTCGTGGATACCGCCGCCGTCATGAAATGCGTCGATCTTGTGATCACCAACGACACCTCGGTGTCGCATCTGGCCGGCGCGCTGGGTGTGCGTGGCTGGGTGGCGCTGCAATTCGCCGCCGACTGGCGCTGGTTGCGGACACGCGCCGACAGTCCCTGGTACCCGACGCTTCGCCTTTTCCGTCAGAAAATCGACGACGACTGGAGCCATGTGTTCCAGGACATGGAGATCAGCCTCTCCCGCCTTTTGTCCTAAGACGGCGCCAAGTCCGGCACCGTGATTTGATTTACTTCGCCGGGAACGCCTTGGTCAGATAGGCGGTGATGGCGGCAAAGTCGGCATCGCTGCCTTGTGCGCCGCTGCTGGCCATCTGGTCCACGGTCTGCTTCCAGCCTTCCGCATCCAGGTCCTGGGTGGCGAAGATGCCGGCGTCATGGCATTTGCCGCACACCCGCATGGTCACATCGCGGCCCTCGCCCGGCGGCAAATCGGCGCCGCCCGCCATGCCGGATGGAGCCGCCGATGGAGTCTGACCGGCCGCCGCAAACGAAAGAAACAAAAAGCCGGCGGCGGCGGCGAAGATGATGCGATGCATGACCATTCCTGCCGTTGTTATTTGGGAAGCGCCCAGACGATCAGTTCGTCGCCGGTGACGGTGGTGTCGGCGGTGCCGATGCCGCCGCCCGTGGCCACGGCGGCGATGAACTGCCGTCCGTCCGCGCCCTGGTAGGTGATGGGCGAGGCCTCGATCGAGGAATCGATCTTGGTCTCCCATAATTTCTCGCCGGTGGTGGTCCTGAAGGCGCGGAAGCGGTTGTCATCGGTGGCACCGATGAAGGTGAGGCCCGACGCCGTGGTGAAGGCGCCGCTGCCCCCGGGGCGGCCGGTGTTCTGGTATGGCGGCGCCAGCATCTCGGAAACCCCGATCGATTTGTCCCAAACCACATCGCCGGTATTCATGTTGACCGCGAGCAGCTCACCCCAGGGCGTAGGCCCGCAGAGCAGATGATGCTCCACATCGCCGAAACGGCGAAGCCCCGCGAGCGGCCCCGAATTGGCCCAACTGCCGTCGGGCCGCTGCACCAGCCGCATCGGCTGAAGCACATTGCTGACATTGGTGACGAAGAGATTGTTCTTGGGATCGAAGGTGCCGCCCCAGAAATTCACGCCACCCGCCGGTCCCGGCGGCGACATGGAATATTGGTTCTTGGCGATGGGAAGGAACGGCCCGCCCAGCTTCATGTTGTTGTCGTCCACCATATGCTCGCAATAGGACTGAAGCGTGGGATCGCCCTTATAGATATTGTCGCGGCTCACCGTATGCAGGCCGAGCGGCCTGGGCTTCAGGGGGAAAGGTTGGGTGGGCGACATTTTCTCGCCGGGCACGTCGGAAGCGGGCACCGGGCGTTCCTCGACCGGAAAGATCGGCTTGCCGGTGACGCGGTCCAGCGTGAAGAGCAGCGCCGCCTTGTTCATGGCGATCACCGCCGGAATGGTCTTGCCGCCGTGGCGGATGTTCACCAGAAGCGGCGCTTCGGGCGCGTCATAGTCCCAGGTGTCGTGATGCACCAGCTGGAAGTGCCAGAGATAGGCGCCGGTGTCGGCGTTCACCGCCACGACCGATGAGCCGAACAAGCCATTGCCGGGCCGGTCGATGCCCACCCGGTCATTGTTGGGCGCGCCCAGCGGCATATAAAGAATGTGGCGCGCCTCATCGACCGAGAAATAACCCCAGGTGTTGACGCCCGAGCGGGCGATGGTGGATTCCGGCTCGTCCCAGCTCTCATAACCCACTTCACCGGGGCGCGGCACGCTATGGAATCGCCAGACCAGTTGGCCGGTTCTGGCGTCGAAGGCGCGGGTGTCACCCGAAGGACCCGCGCCGCCTTCCGAGCCGCCTGGCCCTTCGCCGGTGCCGGCGCCGACGATGAGCAGATTCTTATAAACCGCGGGCGCCTGAAGAATGTTGTAGGGCACCTTGAAGCCGTTCATCACATCGGGGGTCTTGACGTCCAATATGCCATTGTTGGCGAAAGCCGTGTTGATGGTGCCGTCGGCGGCGTTCAACTCATAGACCATGCCGTCATTGGTGCCGAAGACGATCTGCGGCTTGATCTTGCCGTCGCCCGGCCAATAGGCGATGCCGCGCTTGGCGGGAAAGTCGGTGCCCGGAAGCTTGAATTTCCACTTCACATCGCCATTGGTGGCGTTGAGCGCGATCACCTCGCCGTAGGGTGAGCCCAGATACATGGTGTTGCCGATGACGATGGGAATGGATTCGTCATAGCGCAGACGGCCGGTGAAATCGTTGGGCTTGAGATGATAGATCCAGACTTCGCGCAGGTTCTTCACGTTGCCGGGATTGACCTCGGTGAGTGGCGAATAGCGCACGGACGTGTTGTCGTGATTGACCGAGGGCCAATCGGTGCGAGGGCCAGCGCCGAACACAGCGCTTGCCGTCAGCGACATCGCCAAAAGAGATGCGGAAAAGCCAAGGACCCTTTTGATATTCGGCATGTTCGCCCGCGAGTATCCCGCCCGCTGGAAACGTCGCTTGGGCGGCGTCGAAGGAAGCTGATAATAAAGTGCCCGGCCTGTCCAGATTGCAAAGAGCCGATCGGAAGCGGCGCGCCGCGCCTTCCCGATTCTCATCAACGCCCGCCTTCCCCTGCGTAAGCATCAGCGCGGTCGCGCGATACATTCCGCTCAAGGCTTGCGAAACAACAATCCGCTGGCGAAGCAACATCGCTCAAGGCAGTAACAAGTTTGTCGCGAAACGTCGTCTCACGGGGAGTCGAATACATACCGATTGAAAAGTGCTGCAAGGAAGGCGCTCAACCAGCGCAAGTGCGGCACAACTTGTTCGCGAGCGCGCCTATACCATGGTGTTACTTGCGAACTTTCCATGGCCGGCGGAGACTTTACGCTGGAAAAACGCGCGTCCGGGGGGATGTCATGGGGTATTTCGCAGCTGTCCGCAATTCGTCTGTAAGCAACGATCAGCCTAAAGGACGAGGCCTCAACAAACTCGCATTGCTGGCCGGCTCGTCGGCGTTGGCGCTTTCGCTCGGCGCCAACACCACAGCGCTCGCGCAAACCGTGGTGGCGCAAAACACGCCGGATCAAAACACCGAGACGGTGGTTGTTTCCGCGTCGCGCATTTCCATCGCCGGCTATACCGCACCGACGCCGGTTTCGGTGGTTGACGCGGGGTCGCTTCAGCAAGCCGCGAATACCGATATCGGACAGACGCTGCGCGAAATGCCCATGATGGGCACCGCCCAAAGCCCCCAAAATGGCACCGTGGGCAACGCCGGCAACTCCGGCTCGACCGGCATCAGCAGCCTCAATCTGCGCAATTTGGGCGTCACCCGCACCCTGGTGCTGATCGACGGCGAGCGTGAAGTCTGGGCCGGCGTGGACTATGGCGTGGACCTCAACACCATTCCCAGCGCCATGATCCAGCGGGTGGACGTGGTGACCGGCGGCGCTTCAGCAGCGTGGGGCTCGGATGCGGTCGCCGGCGTCGTCAACCTGATCATCAACAAGAATTTCACCGGCCTGAAGGGCTCGATCGACCTGATGGACACCGGCGACGACCTCCGCCGCCAATATGGCGCCACCGTCGCCACCGGCTTCGACCTCTTGGGCGACCGCCTCCATATCGAAATGGCGGGCACCTATTCCGATTCGCCCAACACGATCTATATGGGCCAGTTGCACTGGTTCAACAATCCGGCCCTGGTCGCCAACCCGGCCTACAATGCCACCACCAATCCCAATGTGCCGCAGCTGATTCACATGAACAATGTGGGCAACAGCAGCACGCCAGGCGGCATCATCAGCGGCGCCACCACCACCGCCGGCAAGAGCAGCACCGCTTTGAACGGCATCCAGTTCGGCCCGGCCGGCGCGGTGCAGAATTTCACCATCCCAAATTGCAAATTCTACTCCAACGCCAATTTGCCGCCTTACATCGCGTCAACCACCAGCACAACGAATACATCCTGCTTTGGCGGCTCGACCAACCAAGCCAATTCCCCGTCGCAGATCGGCCTGGCCTCCTATCCGCTTCTGACGGAAACCGGCTTCTTCTATGGCAGCTTCAGGGCCACGCCCAACATCACGGCGCACCTGATGTTGAACTACAGCAAGGTGGGCGCCATCGGCTCCAGCCTCACCATTCAGGAAAACGCCGTCATCACCACCGACAACCCCTATCTGCCGCCTTCCATCCTGGCGCGGATGAACACGTTGGGCCTCAGTTCCGTCACCGTCACCAGCGTGGGCACCCAAAGCACCAAGGGCGGCTTCATCCAGCCCGAGCCTGGGGTAAGCCCGCGGCAATTCGAGAATGCCACGGGCACGCCGGAGGAAGAGACCAACCGCGGCTTCTATCGCGGCCTCTTCAGCGTGGACGGCACCATCGGCGACAACTGGTCGTGGACCACCAGCTACCAGCACAGCGAAACCCATCTGCACGAACACTATAATTCGATCCAGATCACCCAGAACTACAAGAATGCCGTCGATGCGGTCACGGTGTCGTCCGCGAATGTGGGCACCTCGGGGCTCACCATCGGCAGCATCGCCTGCCGCTCTACCCTCACCAATCCCACCAATGGCTGCGTGCCCTTGGATCCGTTCGGCGTCAATGTCATCACCCCGGACGCGGTCGCCTATGTGGTGGACCACAACGATTATTATTTCCTGAACATGCAGGAGGACACCGCCCGGGTGGCCGCGCAGGGCGTGCTGCCCTGGAACCTGACCGGCGCCGGCGCGCCAGCGGTGGCGTTCGGCGTGGACTATCGCAAGGAAACCATGGTGAGCACCGCCGACCCCAATGGGGCGCTGGGCGCGCTCGGTGGCGGCAATTTCGTGGGCATCAGCGCCGAGTACAATATCTGGGAAGGTTATGGCGAGCTTGATGTCCCGATCCTGAAGAACACCTTCGTCCAAAGCCTGGACGGCAACATGGCCGGCCGCTACACCGACTATTCCACCAGCGGCTCGGTGGAAACCTGGAAGCTGGGTCTCACCAGCCAGATCAACGATGACTGGCGTGTTCGCGGCACCTGGTCCTACGACATCCGCGCCCCCGACCTGGCCGAACTGTTCAACATCATTCCCGCTTCGGGCGGCCAGGTGGACTACAAGAACAATGTCACCGAGGCCGTGGCGCTTTCAGAGGCCGCAGGCAATCCCAACCTGCAGCCGGAAAAAGCGGTCACGATTTCGGCCGGCGTGGTCATGACGCCGCACTGGTTCCCTGGCCTCTCCGTGTCGGTCGATGCCTATTCGATCAACGTGAAGGACATCGTCGTTCGTCCCAGCACGACCTTCGAACGGACCTCCTGTCAGACCGGTGTTGCAACCCCCACCGGGGTTGCCTCCAATCCTGCAGGCTTTAATGGCACGGGCGGCGTGGCGACCGGCTATTGCGCCGACTGGGTCTATAATGCGGCCCTGGCGAACAGCTCAAACGTGAACGGCCTCCAGTTCCTCTACACCTATCCCTTCAACAACGGCTTCCTGAAGACCTCGGGCCTGGACTTCAACGCCGACTACGCCACGGATTTCCTCGACGGCAATCTCGCCCTGCATCTCTTGGGCAACTACAACGACGAGGAAACCGAAACCGAGTTCGGCGTAACCGATCCGAAAACCGGCAGGCAGGCGCAATATGACTTTGCCGGCAGCATGAGCGGCGCTTCGCTGTTTTCGGGCGTGCCCAAGGTGCATGCCACCTTGTCGGGCACCTACAGCCAAGGCCCGTGGACGGGCACGGCTCAGGCGCGCTTCATCGGCTCGGCCCATCTGGTCAATGGCTGGACCTCGGGCGTTCAGGTGGACGACAATAGCGTGCCGCAGGTCCTCTACTTCGACTTCCGCGCCACCTATCAGTGGAACGAGAACATGCAGATCTATGGATCGGTGGACAATGCGTTCGCCGTGCCACCGCCCACGATCGTCGGCTACAGCGTCAGCAATAACGGCTTTTCAACGACAAACACGACTGTCTACGATGTCTTCGGCCGCATGCTGCATGCGGGCCTGCGGTTCAATTTCTGAGTGATCAGGCGGCGGGCCAGGATTGGTCCGCCGCCGATCCCGGAATCGCTTTTCGGAAAGGATGGAAGGCCATGCACAAGATAGCTTTGATCAGCGCTGCCTTGCTGGGAATGCCGGCACTGGCTTTCGCGCAGGCCGATGTCGCGACCGACATCACCAACGCCCAGGTGCAGAAAAGCCTCAAGGAGCAACCCGAAGGCGACCGCACCTTGAAGGTCGTCGATCTGGGCGCTTACCAATTGTCGGTGGCGGTGGTGAAACGAGGCTCCACCGGCGCAGCTGCGCCGCGGCGTAACGGACCTCCACAGGCCCAGGCCGCGGCCGAGCCCTGCGGGCTCAGCGCCGCGCCGGCCGGCGCCAAGCTCGGCCCTCCCGGCATGATCGCCCATGACGACACGGACGAAACGTATATCGTGATCGCGGGCTCAGGCACGCTGGTCACCGGCGGCCAGATCCTCAAAGGCCGCCGTTCAGGCCCCGACAGCGTCGTGACCAAGATTCTCAACGGTCCGTCCTGCAGCGGCCAGGCGGTGGGAAATTTCGTCAGCCGCAAGATGGTGGTGGGCGATATTTCGGTGATCCCCAAAGGCGTGGCCCATGGCTGGACCGACATCACCGACGAGGTCACCTATCTTAGCGTGCGGCCCGATCCCAAGAAGGTTCTGGAACACGGCTATGTCAATCCGGCGCTGAAATAGGCCTTCGGCAATCTGATGGCACAGGCGCCGGAGCAATCCGGCGCCTGTTTGCTTTCGGCCGCATTGCCAGCCGGGCCGCCCTGTGAAAAACTTGACCATGCCGGAAACAGGTATGGATTCCGGTTCTGGGGTGGAAAAGGGGGAATCAATGTCTGTTCGCATGCATGGGGTAAAGCGTCTGTCTTCGGTGGCGGCGCTGGCGTTGTTGCCGTTCTTGTTCGTTGGGCCGTCGGAGGCGCAGACCGCGCACGGCCAGCCCTCCACCGCCAAAGGCGACTGGCCCATGTATTTCGCCGATCCGTCGGGATCGCGTTATTCGCCCCAAGACCAGATCAATGCCTCCAATTTCAACCAGATGGTGCAGGCCTGGCATTTCAAGACCGACAATCTGGGTGGGCGGCCCGAATTCAAGCTGGAAGGCACGCCGCTCGAGATCAACGGCACGGTCTATACCACAGGCGGTTCGCGCCGCGCCGTGGTCGCGCTCAACGCCAAGACCGGTGAGTTGAAATGGGTGTACAGCATGGACGAAGGGGCGCGCGCCGCGTTCGCGCCGCGCCAGCTTTCGGGCCGCGGCGTGTCCTATTGGACCGACGGCAATGGCGATGAACGCATCCTCTATGTGACGACCGGCTATCGGCTGGTTTCGCTGGATGCCAAGACCGGCCGTCCGGTCGAATCCTTCGGCGATCACGGCGTGGTCGATCTCAAGGTGGGCGCCTATACCGGCGTGTTCGGTCATCCCGGCGAGTACAAGCAGATCGACCTCAACAATGGCGAAATCGGCCTGCACACCACGCCGACCGTGGTGAACAATGTGGTGATCGTGGGCTCGTCCTTCAAAGAGGGCTTCCAGCCGCTGGAAGTGAACAACACCAAGGGTTTGACGCGCGCGTACGACGTGAAGACCGGCAAGCTGCTCTGGACCTTCCATAACATTCCGCAAAAAGGCGAGTTCGGCTACGACAGTTGGAAGAACGGCTCCGCCGACACCAACGGCAACACCGGAACGTGGACCGGCATCACCGTCGATCCCGAGCTGAACAGCGTCTATCTCCCGGTCGAAGACCCCACCAACGATCTTTATGGCGGCGCGCGTCCCGGCAACGACCTGTTCGGCGACAGCCTGGTGTGCGTGGATCTCACCACCGGCAAGCTGAAATGGTATTACCAGATCGTCCACCACCCGATTTGGGACTATGACCTGTCCTCGCCGCCGCTCTTGGTGAACATCACCCAGAACGGCAAGACCATCAAAGCCGTCGCTCTCCCCAGCAAGGAAGCCAACCTCTATGTCTTCGACCGGGTGACCGGCAAGCCGATCTGGCCGATCGTGGAAAAGCCGGTGCCGCAAAGCACCGTGCCGGGCGAGCAGACCTCCAAGACCCAGCCCTTCCCGACCAAGCCTGCCCCTTATGGGCGTCAGGCCTTGACCGAGAATGATCTGATCGACTTCACGCCCGAGCTGCGCGCCAAGGCGATCGCCACCATCAAGAAGTATTACAAGTTCGGACCCATGTTCTCCCCGGCCCTGACCAGCACAGTGGGCGGTCCCTATGGTGTGATGGACATCGGCAACGCCGCCGGCGGCACCAACTGGCCGGGCGCCGGATTCAACCCCGAGACCCATGTCGTGTTTGCGCCGTCCGCCAACGCGATGGTCGGTCCGGTGGGACTGGTCCAACCGCCTCCCGGTTTGACGGACAACCGCTATGAATCGGGCACCGCCGGCCAGCCCTTCTCGATCGCCGGCGGTCCGGGCTTCGGTTCGGCCACGGATGCGCCCAAGATCAGCGCCGATCAGGCCAAGCTCAATGCCGTCTTGGCGGCGCATCCCCAGACCGCGACGGAGCCACGGCCGCCCTTCAGTCTGGATGGGCTGCCCTTCGTCAAGCCGCCCTATGGCCTTCTGACCGCCATCAACCTCGACACCGGCGACACGCTCTGGCAGGTGCCGCACGGCGATACGCCGGACGAGATCAGGCTCAATCCGGCGCTGAAAGGTCTCAACATTCCCAAGACCGGCCAGAACGGCAATGTGGGCGAAGTGATCACCAAGAGCCTGGTGGTGATGGGCGATCCCCAGGTGACGACCCAGCCTGGACATCCGCGGGGCGCTTATCTGCGCGCCTATGACCAGAAGACCGGCCAGCAAGTCGGCGCGGTGTGGATGCCCGCGCCGCAATCCGGGTCGCCCATGACCTACAGCGTGGACGGCAAGCAGTATTTCATCGTCGCGGTGAGCGGAGGCAATTATTCGGGCGACTATCTCGCCTATACCCTGCCCTCGCAGTAAGACGCGCATCGCGTGCAAATAAAGGCCGGCGGCTGATGGCTGCCGGCTTTTTTGCTTTCACAGCGGCCAGTGGGGACTGCCTAATCTATTTATTTCTCAACTGTTTCAGGCGATTTCGCTGCCGGGCTTCGGCATCGAAATTTTGCGGCGCCAGCCACGCTTCCAGCGCCTCGCGCACCCTGGGCCATTCCCGGTCGAGGATCGAGAACCAGGCGCTGTCGCGGCTTCGTCCCCGGTACACCATGTGCTGGCGGAAGATCCCCTCATGAGTGAAGCCCAGCCGCTCCGCCGCCGCGCGCGATGGCGCATTCAGCGCGTCGCATTTCCATTCATAGCGGCGATAGCCAAGTTCATCGAAGGCGCGCCGCATCATCAGATACATCGCTTCGGTGGCCGCGGCCGTCCTTTGAAGCGCCTTGCTGTAATTCAGCCCGCCCACTTCAATGACGCCGGATTTGGCGTCGATACGCAGATAGGCCGCCAGGCCCACCGCGCGACTGGTTCCCTTGTCGATGATCGCGTGCCAGAGGGGATCGTCGCTGGCGGAGGCGCTTTCCAGCCATTCCCGCCAGGCGGGGAATGACGCGTAAGGCCCCATATAGTCCGGCAGGTACGTCCAGTTGGCGGGATCGGATTGCGCGAAGGCTTCGAACAATTCTTTCGCGTGCCGTTCGGGATCGATCGGCTCGAGACGGCAATGGCGCCCGTCCAATGCCGCACGCGGCGGCAAAGGCCGGGGCGACCAATCCGGCAATGGCGGGCCAACCGGCTGGCCGAACTCGTTCTTGAATGTGCCGCCCGACATGCGAATACGCCCCTTTTGACCGGTGATGCTTATAAAGCGCTAACGACGCCTCACGAAGATTGGCATTTGCGCGCCGGTCATGCTCGTGACGCGCGGCGGCGAACCGACTCAGCCTTTGGCCGCGGCGGCGTTCTGGTCGGATAGCTGCCCCAGAATTTTGCTCATCGCCTGGACCTGGCTCGCCTGGTCGTTGGCGGCGGCGCCGGTCAATTGCACATGACGATCCATCACCGCCTGGTCGGAGCCCGCCGGCACCAGAGACCAGCTACCGTCGAACTTCACCTGGCCGGACGGATCGCCGCCAAAGGACAATATATCCACCACCACCTTGAGCGTGCCGGCGGGCGCCGGCTCGTTGGGAAAGATCACATCCTGCTGCGGCAGCCGGCGCGCCAGGTCCTGGGTGAGAGTCCGCTGCACCATTTCGTCGAACGGCGCGCCCCAGCGCTTGGGGCTATCCATGTCGAGCTGGCCCGGCGCCTTTTCGCTTACCATTTCCTCGCGGTCGAGATCGGCCGGGATATGCACGGCCGCCACCTGGATGGGTTTGCCCTGCGGCACATGTGCGCCGTCCACCGGGTCCAGCACAAAGAATTGGGTCTTGGGGCTGGAGCCGCAACCGCTCAACAGCAACGCCGCCGCCAGAACCAGCTGCACCTTCATGTCATCGTCCTTTGATCAGGGATTCGGGATGCTGATCAAGATAATCGGCCAGCGAGCGGACCGCGCGGCTGGCGTCGGTCAATTCGCGCAAGGATTGCTGCAGATTGCCTTCGGGCGCGGTGACGCTTCCACCCATCATCTGCTTGGCGGTCGCCGCGGCGGCGTCGAGTTCGGAGGCGGTCTTGCGCAGATCGGAGATGGTGGGGCCGACCTGGGGACCCGCCTGATGCACCACCTTGTCCAATTCGGCCGTGGTCTGGTCGGCCTTGGCGATCATATCTTTCAGCCGGCCTGACGAAACCAGCAGATTCACATGGGCTGTGATGGAGCGCACATTCTCGCCGATCTCGGCCACGGGCAGCTTGCCCAGCTTGGCGATCAGGGCCTGGATGCCCGCGTCCTCGTCCGCCGGAATCACCGGATAGGGACCGCTGGTCTCAAGCGTGGCGGGGGGCGCATCGTTCACCATGTCGAGGGTGACCTCGGTCGCGCCCACCAGAGGCGGATCCTGCGTAAGTTCCGCCCGCAGGCCCCTCCCCACCAGCTTGCCCATCAGCTCATTGAGCGTGGCAGCAGACCGGTCGCCATTGCCGAAATGAAAGCGCGCCGCATCGAGCGTGAACAGCACTTTGGTCGTCACCTGTCCCGCCGCGGCGTCGCTCGCCAGCGTGATCCTGTCGATCTCGCCCACGCGGAAGCCACGATACGTCACCGGGTTGCCGGGCTGGAGTCCACCCACGTCGCCCACGAAACTCGCCGCATAGGTGACCGGCGCGGCCAGGCGATCCGGGGGCGCGCCGACAATGCCGGTGAAATGGGTGGTGGGCTGGCCGCCTCCGGGCACCAACACCAGATTGGGTCCCACGATCACCGATTTGAGCGAGGAGAGATCGGCGAAATTTGGTTTGGCGTTCTCCAGGTAGAATTTCGACTCCGATCTGAGATCGTTGTCCGCGCTGCTATCGATATGCACGTCGGCCATGACGCTCTTCTGGTCCTTCGCCAACTTCACATCGCTGATGGCGCCGATCTTGACGCCGCGCAGGGTCACATTTGTTTGATTGGAAACGCCATCAGCCGTCGGCAACGCAATGGTAATGTCGGTGCCACCTTGACTCAGATGGCGCACCAGCAGCCAGACCACGATGGCGGCGGCGGCGATGGGAACGGCCCAGATCCATGGCCAGTAGTTTTCGCGGATCGCGGCATGGGGCCGATGTTGTTCCCAACCCGCACCTGCGCGTTCCGCTTCGCGGTTTTGGGAGCGGGAATGGAGATCCTTGGGGCGTTCCATGCTGTAAGAGCTATCGGATACGAAATTTCAACGCGTGCTCAAACCCTTTGTTCCTGGGCATCAAATGCGCGCGTACGACGCGTCATGACGCGCCTCATCTTCGCGCGTTCGTCAAGTTCTGACGATCGCGCGGCGAAATGGAACACCTTTGTTGCCGCCAGCGCGACGAACCCGAAGTCTTGCCCCCAACGGCGCGTGCCCGAGAGAAATTGGGCGATTGCATCTTTCCAGCTCCGCGAGTCAGCTTCGTCGTGTTCCACGCGATCCCACATCAGGCGGGGATCGAAGGTTCTGGCGGCTACCATGCTGAGAAATGTCATCCCGATGAAAGCCGTGGCGCCCCAGCCTGCGCGCGACGAAGCGAGCACGCCGAAATGCATCAAAGGCACGAAGAACACGATGGTATAGGGGTCTGTTTTCGACCAGCGGCCCAGTTCCGCGATGGTGCCGAACAAATGGGACTGCAGTCGGACATGCCTGGTCCAGCCGAACCTGGCGGAGGCGACGCACCAGCCAATGGTCGCGATCTTGCCGAATGGAATGAAGATGGAGGTGCAGAAGATGATGCAGCCCAGTGGCCAGAGCCCGGCCTGAAACAGGTCTTTGATGCCGGTGAAGATCGTATAGCTGTGCACCGTCACCAATTGGCGCGAGACGTTCATGGGAAATAAATTGGCCGGAAACAAAAGCAGGAACGCCGCGATCAGGATGGCTGTGGTGAATCCCAGGGCGCCTGGCTTGCGGGCGTGAAGCCTCGCTCCGCACCGGGGACAAGGGCATCCCTCCCTGGAACGCGGTTGTACCACGTCACAGGTGGTGCAGCCAATGGTTGGCTCGCCGGCAACCACGTCCCGTTCGGGGGCAATGGCGCGCCACACGGTGCGCCGGTCGAGCGTGGCGCGCGACAGCATGGTGAGAAATGCAGCAGCGATGAAGCATTTGCCTCCCGCGTCGATGGTGAGGGTGGCATGCTCGACGTTGCTGAGCCGGTAATAACCCACGAACGCGGCCAACAGGAACACGTCTATCATCGCCCACGAGTCCAGCCATAGTGCCCAGCGGAACGCCGGTCCCAGCCACGATGCGCGGCGGTCAAGCTTGATCGCAGCAAGAACGGCGCTCGACAGCGCAAATCGCACAAAGGGCAGCACCACCAGGCAAATGGCCGAGATCGCGGGCAAAAACACCCAGCCTTGTTGCCAAAGGCCGGCAATCCCACCCATGATCGTGTTCCTCGAATGGATGCCCCACATGTTGAGCTCCATGAGCGGCAACAGATTGGTAGGCACCAGCATCATCAGCGTGGCGAGAGAGCAGGCGAGCGCCGCGCCGATGCTGCGTCCGTTGCGTGTCTCCAGCGGCGTATCGCAGAGGCGGCAATGCGCCGTGCCGCGCGGGGGAAGCGGCGGAATCTGTTCCAGCAGCCCGCATTCGGGGCACGCAATGGTCATGGTATTGCCTCTCGAAAAAGGAAGCGCCCGACCGCACGCCCGGTTGCAGCCGACAGCGCATGACGCGGATGCGTCGCGCGCTGTTTTCCATCATTTGATTGGCCTGTTCGGATGACGTCCTTGTTGCCGATTGCGGCAACGCCCAGCCACGAGGTGGAACCCCGGCAGGGACGGAACGTTTTCGTGGCACTTCGTACGCACCCCGCAGGCGATCCCAATGTCCGCAAATCCCCGTTCGACCGCTCATATCGCGGGCCATCCCCTTCATCCAATGCTGGTTCCTGTTCCCATCACCTGTTTTGCCGGAACGCTGGTCACTGATATCGCCTATGCCGTGACCGCCAACATGCAATGGGCCAACTTCTCGGCCTGGCTGTTGTTCGCCGGCCTGGTGGTCGCATTCTTCGCGGTGATCGCGGGCTTCATCGATTTTCTGGGTGAGCGGCGCATCCGCGATCTCAGCGCGGTCTGGATTCACGCCATCGGCAATGCCATCGCCCTGATCCTGGCGATCATCAATATCTTCGTGCATAGCCGCGACGCCTACACTTCGGTCGTTCCCCTGGGCCTGATCCTTTCGGTCCTCACCGTCTTGATCCTGCTGGTGACGGGATGGATGGGCTGGGAAATGGTCTATCGTTATCGCGTGGGCGTCCTGGGGGACGGACCATGAGCAGGCCTCCCCTGCCGGGCTTGCTGGCATTGTTGGCGCTCACCGCCTGCGGGCCAAAGCCCATCAACCCCGAGCGCCAGATCGGCGCCCATCCCTACCTGCCCGAGATTCATCAATATCTTCTACCGCCCATGCATGTGGCCACGAATGTGGGCTGGGGCAGCGCCACGCCCAAGCCCGCGGCAGGCCTGAAGGTGGCGGCTTTTGCCAGGAATCTCAAAAACCCCCGCTCGCTTTATGTGCTGCCCGATGGCGATGTGCTGGTGGCGGAAAGCGACGCCCCGCCCGCTCCGACCAGCCGGCCCAAGGAGTTCATCATGAACTGGATCGAGGCGCAGGCCCATTCCAGCGTGAAGGCGGGAAACCGCATCGTCCTGTTGCGCGACACCAACGGCGGCGGCATTGCCGATAGCGAGACGGTGTTCATCGACCATCTGCACTCGCCCTTCGGCATGGTGCTGGTGGGACATGATTTCTACGTCGCCGACACCGACGGGGTGATGCATTATCCCTATCAGGACGGTGAAACCCAGATCACCGCACCCGGCACTACGCTCACTCCGCTTCCAGCCGGGCCTATCGATCATCACTGGACCAAAAGCCTCACTGCCAGTCCCGATGGCAGCAAGCTCTATGCCGGCGTGGGCTCGAACAGCAACATCACCGAGAACGGCATCGGCGCCGAACTCGATCGCGCCGCGATCTGGGAGATCGACCGCGCCACGGGCGCTTACCGGCTTTATGCCACGGGTTTGCGCAACCCCAACGGCCTCACCTTCGAGCCGCAGACACACAAACTATGGGCCGTGGTCAATGAACGTGACGAATTGGGTCCCGATCTGGTGCCCGACTATATGACCTCGGTGAAGGATGACGCCTTTTACGGCTGGCCCTACAGCTATTACGGCCAGCACCTCGATCCCCGGGTGAAGCCGCAAAGGCCCGACCTGGTGGCCAAGGCGATTCCGCCGGATTATGCCTTGTCAAGCCATGTCGCGCCGCTGGGCCTGGTGTTCTATACCGGCGACAATCTTCCCCAGTCCTATCGCGGCGGCGCGTTCGTCGGCGAGCATGGAAGCTGGGATCGCAGCGTCTTCAACGGCTACAAGGTCGTGTTCATTCCCTTCGCGGGCGGCATGCCCAGCGGCATGGCGCAGGATGTGCTGACCGGCTTCATCGACGGCGACAACGCCCATGGCCGTCCGGTGGGTTTGGCGGTGGACAAACAAGGCGGCCTCTTGGTCGCCGACGATGTAGGTGGAGCGATCTGGCGCGTCACCGCCGCCGCGCGATAGCCGGTCAATCCTCGTCCTGGAAAATTTCCCGGTGGCCGAACGGACCTTCCGCGCCGGTATAGGCCCAGCAGCCTTCAATAAAACTTTCGGATGTGCCGTGGCAATTGTGGGGATCGGCGATCTTGTGCTGGGCGGCCCAGGCATAGCCGGCATGGTGCTGGGTACAATCGCCCCCGCACCTCCAGCCGTAAAACACGTCCTCGTCCAGCACGGGCGCGACGGGATGGGGTGTGTGCCCGGCATCGGCAGCCTTGGCCAGCGCCGCCTTGGCGGGCACCGCTTTGGGAGCTTGGGCCTGCGAAGTCTTGTGCTCGCTGGGCGAACATGCGGCAAGCCCCAACATGGCCAAAAGCAGGATGATCGAGGGCTTGGTCATGCTGGCTGATCCTTTCGAAAGCCATTCTGCGCCAGGCTCGCTCCTCCGTCCATTGCCAGGCCCAAGCGCCTGTGCCTCAATCCGAGCGGGCATACTGCGGAGGCGGCGCCATGCATGTGCGCGGACTTGTGACGGCTGCGGCAGCAGCGCTTATAGGGCATGGACTGGTCGCGCTGGCGCAGGCCCAGGCCCAGCCGGGGCCGCTTCCCCCGCCGAGCTTCCACCACCTGATGCTCAACACCGTCGATCCGGAGACCGCGATCGCCTTCTACACAAAGGCCTTTCCCGGCACCAAGCGCACGGAATGGGGCGGCTATCCCGCGATCTTCTCGCCCACCAATGTGCTGGTCCTGTTCAACAAGGTGGCAAAGCCGCCCGTCTCCGATCCGCAAGTCACCGCCTTCTGGCACTTCGGCTGGAATCCCCTGGATCAGCGCGCGAAGGTGGCGGAGCTCGAGGCGAGCGGCCACACATTCGCGCCGCTCTGGACCGGCATCGGCGACGGCTCGGTGGTGGTGAGCAGCGACACCTATCCCGGCGCGGGCGGGGTCTATGGCTTGGGCGAAACGAAAGAACAGTTGGCCCAGTCCCAGGCCAAGGGCGTGAAGCCCGAAGGTGGTCCCGGCTTCGCCTATCTGATAGGCCCCGACCATGCCCTGATCGAAGTGGCCGGCAAGAGCGACCCGGAACGCTTCAACCATGTGCATATGTGGGAAGACCAGCCTTTCTGCGCCCAGCTCTGGTACGAGACGCATTTGAATGCGGTGGTGCGGCGTCGTCCCGGTGCGCCGGTCTATACCGAAGCCAATTGCCGGGTGCCGCGCGGCGTTCTCACTTGGCCTTCGCTCACCAAGGGCGGCATGTACCGCTATCCCACCGCCGGAGTTCAGTTCAGCGACGTATCGATGAGCTGGTACATGGACCAGACCGACAAGCCGCTGGCGGGAACGCAAGGTCATCTGATGGACAGCGTGGGGCTTGGCGTTTCCGACCTTGACGCCTGGGTGGCGAAACTCAAGGCCGAGAATGTCACCTTCCTTAAGCAGCCCTTCAAGATCGGCGATACACGGGCGGTGATGATCGAAGGTCCCAGCCATGAAGCGCTCGAATTGGTGGAAGTGAAATAGCGCCTTTTTTCATGCCCTACCGCTTCGCTGCTTGAGGGCGATCTCACCCGGCGCCCGATTGATCTGGGCGGAAGGCTTCCAGCTTGACCCGCGCGACGCCGTCCTGGGTCATGCCCAGCGCGCGCGCCGCCGCCGACGACAGATCGATGATGCGGCCTTTGACATGCGGGCCGCGGTCGTTGATCTTGACCTTCACAGTCAGGCCGTTGTCGAGATTGGTCACCCTCACCACCGTGCCGAAAGGAAGGGTGCGATGCGCCGCCGTGAAATCGTGCAGATCGAAACTTTCGCCGTTGGCGGTGGTCCGGCCCTGATGGGCGGCGCCATAGAAGGACGCCCTGCCGGTCTGGGTGAAATAGGGCGCTTGTGCCGGCGCCGCGGGCGGTGCGGCAGGCGGCGTAACCAGGGCTGGACCGGGGGGAGCCGGGGTGGCGCAGCCAACAAGGGCGAAGACGAACAGAACGGGAAGACGAAAGAAGCGCGGCATGGGAAGTACCCAAACAACGCGCAAAATCGCCGCCGGTTTAATCGCTCAAGGGTTCCACCCGCATTCTTTTCCGCCTCGCTTCTGCTATGATCTGGGGGGAGCCGGCAAGGCGCCGGCAAAGGGGGAAACCATGAAACGCATCCATCTTGCCGCCTTGCTATGCACCGCCATCGGCCTTTGCGCAGGCCCCGCGGCGGCGCAGCAGATCACCCTGTCTTCGCCGGCTTTCTCGCGGATCGACGGCTATCTCAAAATGCCCGACGGCCGCCACATGGGCTCGATCAGCGCCATCGCGGGCGACAGCCATGGCAACATCTGGATCGCGGAACGCTGCGGCGCCAATGATTGCGCCGGAAGCCCGCTCGATCCCGTGCTGGAGTTCGACGCCCAGGGCAATTTCATCAAGAAGTTCGGTGCGGGCCAGATCTTGTTCCCACATTTCCTCTATATCGACAAACAGGACCATCTCTGGATCGTCGACAACCACAACAACGGCAAGATCGGCGACGACGTGATCGAGTATGACCAGGATGGCCACGTGCTGAAGACGCTGGGCACGCCCGGTGTCGCCGGCAACGACCAGACCCATTTCCATGAGCCCAGTTCGGTCCTGGTCGCGCCCAATGGCGATATCTTCGTGGGCGACGGCCATAGCCAGGACAAGGGCAATGCCCGCATCGTCAAATTCTCTCCGACGGGAAAATTCCTGGCACAGTGGGGCAGCCATGGCTTCGCTCCCGGCCAGATGGACATTCCCCATTGTTTGGCGATGGACAGCCAGGGCCGCCTGTTCGTGGGCGACCGCGGCAACAACCGCATGGATATTTTCACCCAGGACGGAAAGTTCATCGCCTCCTGGAGCCAGTTCGGACGGCCCAGCGGCTGCTATATCGACGGCAAGGACAATCTCTATGTCGCCGATTCCGAATCCCACACCAACCATCATCCCGGCTGGATGCGCGGGGTGCGGATCGGCAGCGTCAAGGACGGCGTGGTGACGGCCTTCATTCCCGACGATCCCGACATCAATCCCGACAAGATGGGCACCAGCAACGGCGAAGGCATCTGGGTGGATGGCAGCGGCGTGATCTACGACGCCGAAGTGGGGCAGAAGGCGGTGGTGCGGTATGCACCGGGGGCCAAGAGCTAACCAGGCCGGATCGGATTTTCAGACATGACATGCCGCATGGCGGCCGCGCTGCTTTGCGCCTTGTTGACCGCGCCTTTGATCGTCGCTGCGCAAGCGGCGCCGGACGCATCGCGTCTGCAGGAATTCGAAACGCAGCTCGAAACCCATGCCAGCGCCACTTCGGTGCTGCAGAATTGGTGCGATGCGCATGCGCCAGGGCAGCGCGTCGTCGCCCGGCAGGTGCAATCCGCGTTCGTCCCCACGCCCGAAGCCGCTCGCCGGGCGCTGGCGATCAAACCCGGCGAAGCGGTGCGCTACCACCGCGTCCAGCTGATGTGCGGCAACCGCGTGCTGTCGAATGCGGATAATTGGTATCTGCCGGACAAGCTTACCAGGATCATGAACGACACGCTGGAACACAGCGAGACGCCGTTCGGCGTGGCCGTCGCCGCGCTGCATTTCACCCGCGACAATTTGGAAACGACCTTTCCGCCGCCGGACGACCAAGGCGTGCTGCGCCATTCGGCCGTGCTGCTGACGGACAAGGGCCAGCCGTTCAGTTTCGTGGTGGAGACTTACACCAAAGCGGTTTTGGGCAACTGACGTCAGCCCGGCGGACCGCTCAGCGTCTTGGCCTTATAGAAGATGTGATTGCCGATCTTGGCGATCTTCTCGAAGTGCTGCGCCCAATAAGGGTGCACGTAGGCGGCGTGATAATTGGTGGCGCCCTTGATGCCGTTGAGCTGGGAGAGTTCGCCCACCATCAGCCGCGCCGCCAGGACCTGGGCAGCCCGCCAGGCTTCGGGTTCCTTCGTCCTCCGCATCGAGCCGTCGCAGGCGAAGGTGAACTGGCAGAAGGTCTTGCCCGCGCCTTCAAAGACCACGTCGCACAGCGTGTCGCCATGGGTGCCTTGCGCCAGCCGGTCGAACACCACTTCGGCAACGGCGCGTTCGCCCTGTTCGCCTTCGCCGCGGGCTTCGTAATACATCACCTGGGCCAGGCAACGATGCTCGGCCAGAAGGCCGTGGACCGCTTCGGCTGTGCCGTCATTCTGTTCGATCGCCGCCGTGCCCCGCAGCAGGGGAACGAAATCCAGCGGCTTGAGCGCAATGCGCACCGGACTTGCCGGATCGACCGGGGGTTGGGATTTGACGGTGATCGCCGAGGCCGCAGCGACGCCGAAACAGAGGATCATCGCCAGACTGGTCCAGGCCAGCAGCCGGCCCGCCGCGGCGCTCAATCGCTCCAGCCTCTCCTTTGTCACGTCACCGCTCCCAGCCCATACCCGACCGATACTCTTCCAAGGGACCCATGGCCTGTCTAGAGCCGGTCCAGCACGTTCAGGCAACCGAGCACGCCTGCCAAAACGCATAACAACATGAAGGGGATAAGCCAGGTCGGATGCCAAAGCGCATGCTTGGGCGATGTGACGCTACGCACGGCCATGGTGCAAATCCCCTGGGCGAGGGATCAGGATGCCATGAACAGGGCTAAGGACGGGTTA
>Ga0134128_10002540_pt1 | contig 22521 bp, 21 predicted proteins | sample KB31754_FD_96462 | JGI IMG/M metagenome (GOLD analysis project Ga0134128, IMG submission 96462) | Terrestrial soil microbial communities with excess Nitrogen fertilizer from Kellogg Biological Station, Michigan, USA - KB3-175-4 | ecosystem: Environmental > Terrestrial > Soil > Unclassified ... | reverse complement strand
CCCAGCTCAGCCTCAGCGTGCGCAGCCACAGCGCGGCGAGCCAGCCGGCGAGGAAGTAATGCAGGAGCTGGAACAGCGCGGTCGCGGTCGCGAAGCCGAAGAGGTAGTACGCGACCGTCGGCGGGTAAAAGAGCCCGCCTTGCATCGAGGCAGCCATCGGCATGCCCAAGTACAGCGACGGCTCCCACAGCGGAGCGCGGCCCGCCTGCAGCAGCTCGGCGGGAGCGGCCCGCCACGCGGGATGCAGATAGGTCAAGTCCCCCCAGAACGGCGTGAGGCCGCGCAGCCACAAGGGGGCGAGCAAGGCCAGGACCGCCGCGAGAATGGCGGCCGCGGCCGCCGCCTCGGGACCCGCGGAGCGAGCGGTCTTCAGGCGGCCTCGGTCCGCAAGGACGGGCATCGCTTCGCTCCCCGCGAACGGGCCCGCGCGGCGTCCTGGGGACGGCCGAGCCGGCGGTACACGTCCTCCAGCATCGTCCAATTCGACGCGCGGAAGGGATCGAGCGACACGGCGCGCTCGAGATCGTCGGCCGCGGCCTGGAGCCGCTTCGCCCCGTCGGGGCCGCCGGCCGAGGCGAGCTCGAGCTGCGCGCGCGCGCGCGCGGCCTCGGGATGAGGACGGATTCTCTCCGACGAAGACAAGGCGACCAGCGCCTCGTCCGGGGGCAGGGGCGGGTTCGACGCGAAGACGCGCGCGCGCAGGCTGTCGGCCGCCCAGTTGCCTCCGACCCAGTAGGCCGCCGCGGTCGCGGCGCACAGCGTCAGCGCGACCGCGGGGATCTTGCGGCCGCCGCGCACCGCGACGGCCTCCTCGGACTCGGGCAGCGCCCAGGCGATCGACAGGCAGAACAGCCAGAATATGCCCGGAAGGCTCAGCCCATAGTCGAACAGGCCGTGGATCAGGGCCGCGACGGGACCGAAGCGCTTGCCCGCGGGCGCGCGGCGCAGCAGCGCGCAGATCCCCGCCAGCCAGAGGAGCAGGTACGGCCAGCCGCGCTCCGCGGCCGTCTCGAGGAAATACTGGTGCGCGAACAGCGAGATGAGCTCGGGGCGAGGACCCACGTAGGCCGGAAGCGCGTACGCGAACGCCCCGGGTCCGAAGCCGAGCCACGGCGCGTCCGCCGACATGCGCCAGGCGGCCGCCCACCAAGCCCAGCGGTGAAGCGCCTCGGGCGATTGGAGCTTCGCGTAGGCGGCGACGAGACCCGCGAAGCCGGCGAGCGCGCCGGCCCAGAACGCGACGGAGCCCACGGCCTTGCGGTGCAGGATCAGCGCGCCCGCGAGCCCGAGCCACGCGGCGACCGAGCGCGTCCACCACAGGCACACGAGAAGCCCCGCGACGAGGAGCCCGTCGCCGCGGCGCGCCGCGAACGGCAGCAGCAGGAGGATCGCGCCGGCGAACGCGTTCTGGTTGAGCAGGGCCGAGGGCGGGCGCGGCGAGCCGTGAAAGCGCTGATAGGCGGCGAGCAGGACGAGCGTCCAGGCCGCCGCGCGCACGGCCTGCTCGACGACCTCGCGCTCGCGCGTCGACAGCAGCGTCGCCGCCGGGATGAGCCAGAGCCCCGCCGCGGCGGCGGCCCACGCGGGCAGAGCGTAGGCCGGCACCGGGCCGAGGCGCGCGGAGAGAAAGGACAGCGCGGCCAGCGTCATCGCCCACGATGAAGGAGCCTTCGAGGGCAGCGGGAGACGGCCGCGGGCCGCCCCGGCCGCGAGCCACAGCGCCAGCCCGGAGATCAGCGCGAGAAGGACGGCCGACTGCGCCCAGAGCTCCCAAGCGCCGCGGAGCAGGAGCCCCGACGCCGCTTGGAGGCCGACCAGAGCCGCGAGCACGGCCGCGTCAGTCGGGCATGATGCGCGTCGTGACGAAGATGAGCAGCTCGTTGCGCACGCGCGCCTTGGTCTTCTTCTTGAAGAGCCAGCCGATGATCGGGATGTCCCCGAGGATCGGGATCTTCGCGACGTTGTCCTGGAGGCTGTCGCTGATCAGGCCGCCGATCACGATCGTCTCCCCGTCGCGCACGAGCACGGTGGTCTGGGCGACGCGGGAGTCGACGGCCGGAGCCCCGGTCAGGATGTTCGCGGCCGCCGTGACCGAGGGCTGGCTGATGTTGGGGTTGATGACCAGCAGGATGCGCCCGTCGGCGTTGATGCTCGGCGTGACCGTCAGCTGGATGCCGGTCGTCGCATAGCTGACGGTCTGCGTCTGCACGCCGGTCGAGGCCACGTTGGAGGTCACGTACGGGATCTGCGTCGTCACGTTGATGTTCGCGGCCTGGTTGTTCAGCGTCGCGATCTTCGGGTCGGAGAGGACCTTGGCCTTCCCCTCGGAGGCGGCCGCCGTGATCGTGGCGTTGACCAGGTAGTTGTTCGTGACGCGGCCCAGAGTCAGCGCGCCGAAGATCTTGTCGGCCGAGAGGTTGACGCCGGTGCCCTGGCCGCCGGCCCCGATGGGCTGGGAAAGACCGTTGACGGCCTGGCCGACCCCCACTCCCGTCCCCTGGGTCGAGGTGCCTGCGTTGGTGATCCCGACAGGGCCACCGATCGTGTTGAGGCCCGGCTTGCCGCCGATCTTGCCGATGTCCTGCTCCAGGTAGTTCCACTGGATGCCGTAGTCCAGCTCGTTGTTCAGGCTGACCTCGATGAGCTTGGCCTCGATGAGCACCTGCCGCGGCCGCTGGTCGAGCTGGTTGATCAGGTTCTCGGTCGCGGCCATCCCTTCGAGCGACTCCGTGACGATGATCGAGTTGGTGTTGGGGTCGGCGCTCGAGTTGCCGGTGCGGCCCTCGGCCGTGCGGACCTGGTCGATCGTCGTCTTGACCGCGGCGGCCTTGGCGTAGTTCAGCGGGATCACCTTCGTGATCGCCGACGACGCCGTGCGCTGGGCGGTCAGCGCGGCCGGCGTGATCACGCGCAGGACGTTGTCGCCGACCTGGTCCGTGGTCAGCTGCATCATCGAGAGCACGGTGCGGAAGGCCTCGTTGAAGGGCACCTGGGACAGGTGCAGGGTCAGCGTGCCGGTCACGTCGGAGCCGTAGATGATGTTGATGCGCGACTTCGCGGCGAGGAGCTTGATCACGTCGCGCACGTCGGTGTTGTCGAAGTCGAGGTCGGTCCGGTCGGTGGGCAGGCGGCTGAACGCGTCGCGGAAGATGCGGCCGCCGAGCGCGTGCTTGCCCTCGTCCTCGTCGCCGATGTCCTTGGGGATCACGGCGGTGTTGACGGCCGCGTCCTCGGCCTGGACCGCGGCGACGAGCTCCGTCTGCATCTTCCCTTCCAGGCCCGCGCGCTTGAACGCGGCGGCCGCGGAGAGGTCCTTTTTGACGACGGGAGCCTCGGGCCTGGGCGCCGCGGCCATGATCGCCTTCTCCGGCTCGGGATTGGCCATCGCCACGCGCGCGGGCGCGCTGATGCGCTGGTTCGTGCTGCGCGGCGCTTGAGGCGGCGCGGCGTCGCTCTTGGCGACGGCGGGCGGCGCGGCGACGGGCTTGGGCGCGGGGGGCTCGTCCGCGGCCGCGGCCTTGTCGGAACCGGCGGCGTCCTCGGCCCCCGAGCCGGCGAGCTTGACGGTCATGCCCGCGGAGTCCGAGCCGATCTTGTAGACGGCCATCTTGTTCAAGTCGAGCACGACGCGGGTGATCAGCCGCGGCGTCACCCGGAACTGGCTCGTGCGCACGCCCTTCAGGTAATCGCCCTGCCCCTTCGAGGAGCGCGCGGCGCGGGCGACGTCGTTCTTGGTGTCGAGGAGCTCCAGGATCAGGCGCGGGGGCTTCTGGGTCAGGAAGCTGTTGTACTGGACGGGGCCGCTGAGCCGGATCGAAACGCTGTCGGGCCCGACGACGACTCCGCGGAAGGAAGCCGGCGCGGAGGCGGCGGGAGCCGGGGCCGTCACGGCGGCCGTGGAAGCGGCCGCGGGGGCGGCGGAGGCCGCATCGGCGGCGAAAGCCGCGACGGCGCCTTGGGGGACGACGAGCGCCGCGGCGAGCAGCGCCGCCAGCGCCTTCTTGAAATGGTCGGTGGTCATGGCTTCTCCGTTCCCCTCGCTATTCGGCTCCCGGCTTTTCCTTGCTGCGGCCCGCGTCGAGCTCGCCGAGCTGGAAGGGCTGCCGATCCTTGTCGGCGGTGATGAGCTCGGCCCGCTTCTGCTTCATGTTGATGGACCCGGTGATGCCGGGGACGGGCTTGTTGCGCTCGTCGTACAGGCGGCGGCCGCGCAGGATCAGCGTCGTGCCGTTGTCCATCGAGAACAGCGCGAAAGCGCTCTGCGAATCGCGCATGATGCCGCGCAGCTCGAGAGAGTGGATGTCGACGACGAGCGGCGCGTTCTTGTCGCGCGCCCGCCCGGCGCCGCCGACCGTCGCGGGCATGAAGGGATCGCGCACCTTGTCGCCCGTGTAGAGCGTCGAGACCGTGTACGTGCTGAGAGCGAGCGCCGGGGAAAGCGCGGCGGCCGGAGCCGTGGAGGCGGCCACCGCCGGCGCGGGCGCGGGCGCCGCGAAGGCGCCGGCGCAGAGCAGGACGGCGGCGAGGGAGGAGATCATCCTTTATATTGGTACGTGAGCAGCGTGAACGACACGGTCATCGCGCCGTCGGCGCCCGCCGAGGGATAGACGACGTCCTTGACGTTGAAGATGCGCTCCTCCAGCGCGATGGCGGCGAGGAACCGGCCGATGTTGTGGTAGCTGCCCTTCACGGTCATCGGGTAGCTGAGCTCGGTGAAGAACTGCTGGCTCTTCGTCGGGCCCGGCGAGAAGGACATGACGTCGACCCGGTTCTGCTGGGCCAGGGTCGACAGCGTGACCAGCACGTCGGGCACGTCCTTCGCCTTCGGAAGCCGGCGCTCCGCCTCGACGGCGTCCTGGTTCAGCTTCGCCAGGTCGGCCTGCAGGCGCTGGAGGCGGGAGGCCTGCGCGGTCGCCTTGGCGATCTTGCTGTCGATCTGCTCGATCTGGCCGGACAAGTCCGACATCTTCTGCGAGATCGGCATCCAGAAGAACTTGACGTAGACGCCGGCCCCGACGGCGAGCAGGACCGCGCCCGCGCCGAGATACTGCTGCTGCTGCTTCGAGAGCTGGATGGCCATGGTCAGAGCTTGAGCGTGTACATCGTCGTGATCGTGAAGTTGTACCCCTTCCCCGCCGCGGCGACGGGACCGAGCTCGACCGCGGCGAAGTGCGTGTCCTTCTCGAGCGTGCGCATCCAGGCGGCGACGTCGTCGTTGCTGTTGGCGACGGCGACGATCGTCAGCTTCAAGCCGCCGTTGCCCTGGATCGCCGTCGCCATGCTCGTGACCTTCACTCCGCTCGGGACGGTCCGGGCGAACTCAGACATGAAGAGAGGATAGAACGCGCGGCCCTTGAGCAGGGTCTCGATGACGCCCAGCCGGGCGCGGACGGCCTCCGACGCCTTCTCGAGCTCCTCGACCTTCGCGACGATCGCGCTGAGCTCGCGCAGCTTGGATTCTTTATAGTTGTACTCGTTCTGCAGGCGGTACAGCCCGGCCCAATGGACGAGCGAGATCACGACCAGCACGACCGCGAGAACGCCGCCGACGACGGAAGCCTGCAGCAGCAGCTGACGCTGCCGCGCTTTGGCGAGGATCTCGGCGGGGACGAGGTTGACCTTGATCATCTATTCCCAATCCCTGTTGCGCCGCAGGGCCAGGCCGACGGCCACGCCGAAAGCCGGGCGCAGCTCCTCGGGCACCGCCGCGCCCCCGGAGACGAAGGAGAAAGGATCGAGCACGGTCACCGGGACCTTCAGCTCGCCGGACAGGTGCTTGTCGAGGTTCTTCGCGCGCGCGGTCCCGCCGGAGAGCACGATGCGCCCGATCGCCCGGTCCGGGCCCTGCGACAGGTAGAAGTCGACGGAGCGATGGACCTCTCCGACGAGGTCCCGCGCGACCTGGCCGATGGCCTGCGAGACGCCGAGCGCCTCGCGGTTGCCGTCCGCCAGGGCCTTTTCCTTCTCGGCGGGGTCGACGATGACGCCGTACTGCTTCTTGAGCTCGTCGGCCTTCGCCGGCTCGCACTGGAACGCCTTGGCGACGGCCTTGGTCATCGTCGCGCCGGAGAGGGAGACGTCGCGCACCACGCGCGTCACGCCGTTCTCGACGATCGAGAGGTTCGTGACCATGTGGCCCAGGTTCAAATAAAGCGTGGCCGCCGCCCCTTCCTTCGGGTCGCGGATCTTCTCGTGGACGTTCTCGAGCGCGAAGCTGTCGACGTCCATGATCGCGGGCGTGAAGCCGGCGCCTTGGAGGATATCGATGCGGGCGGTCACGAGCTCCTTCTTGGCCGCGACGAGCACGGTCTCCATCTTCTTCTGCCCGTCCTCGACGATCTCGCTCAGGATGTGGAAGCCGAGCTGGACCTCGTTGATGTCGAAAGGGATGAACGGCTCGGCCTCGGTGGCCAGCGTGGCCTGGAGCTCGGTCTTGGTCAGGCGCGGGAACTTGACGTAGCGCACGATGACGGCGTTGCCGGACAGGGACGTCGCCGCGTCGCGGACGCTGGCGCCCTTCTCGACGAGGAAGGCGCGCAGCGCGTTGACCACGGCGGTCTTGCGCTCCTCCGGGGACGCGTCGGCCTTCGCGCCGATCGGGAGATGGCCCCAGGCCTTGAGCTGCAGCGCCGTCCCCTCCTGCTTGAGGAGGACGACCTTGACCGCGTAGGCGCCGATGTCCACGGCCACGACGTCCCGCGGGCCGAGGAACAGCTCCCCCAGCCCCTTCAGGGCGCCCAAGCGCGCTTTGACGACGTCCATTTTGATGGCCATTTATTCGCCGATTAAAAAAGCGCCGCCGCCCCGTCGTTCATCCCGACGGGTCGGACTCGGCGCTTTTTTTGAACTCGGTGATTTATAACAGGTTTGTCCATGGGTGTCAATACCGGTCCGAAAAACTTCGTTCAAACTTTCCTGACAAAACCGCGATGAATCTCCGGATCGGGGCAAAAAAAAGCGCCGCCGACCCCCGGACAGGCGGGTCGGACTCGGCGTAGGGGGATTAATAACAGGTTTAGCCGAGTTTGTCAAGATGTCGACGATGTCATCTTATTGTGACGCCCTCAGAAAAACAGGTTTTTGATATATAATTAAAAAATGAAGTCCGTCCTCTTCGACTACGGAGGGACGCTCGATTCCGACGGGACCACCTGGCTCGAGCGCTTTTATCCCATTTATAAGGAAAACGGGATCGTCTCCGACCGCTCGCGCTTCGACCGGGCTTTCTACGACTCGGATGACAACCTGCCGGCGCGCTTCGCGCTGGACGGACTCGACCTCGAGCAGACCCTGCGCCTGCAGGTCCGCGGCGTCCTGGACGCCCTGGCCCCGGAGCGCGCGGACCTGACTCCGAAGATCGCGGGGCGCTTCGCGGAGGACAGCCGGCGGCATTTCCGCGTCCTGAAGCCCGTCCTGGAGCGGCTGGCCTCCCGTTTCCGCCTCGGCGTCGTCTCCAACTTTTACGGCAACCTCGACGGGATCCTGCGCGCCGAGGGGCTGCGCGGACATTTCGCGGTCGTCGCCGACTCCGGCGTCCTGGGCGTGGAGAAACCGGATCCGGAGATCTTCCTGCACGCCGCGCGCGCTCTCGACGCCCGCCCCGAGGACTGCGTCATGGTCGGCGACTCCATCCCGCGCGACATGAAGGGCGCGGCGGCGGCCGGCATGAAGAAAGCGCTCGTCTGCGCCGGGGCCGAGACGCCCGACGCCGGCCAGGATTGGACCGTGCGCACCGTCGCCGAGCTCGAGGCGGTCCTCGCGTGAGCTTCGCGGCCGGCGTCATCGCGGCGGGCGAGGGCTCGCGCCTGGCGGCGAGCCACCCGGGCACGGTCAAGCCGCTCGTGCCCGTCGCGGGCCGGCCTCTCTCCCACTGGATCGTCGGCGCGCTGCGCGCCGCCGGCGCGCGTGGGCTCACGGTGCTGACCAACTCGCGCGGCGGCGCCGTCGCCCCGAGCCTGACGGCGGCGTTCCCGGGCTTCGCTTTCGATTTCGTGTCGCGGGACACCGCGTCGTCGTACGAGAGCTTCCGCCTCGTCTCGCTCCGCCTCGCCGAGCGCGAGGACGCCTTCCTGATCAGCACGGTGGACGCGCTCGTCCCCCCGGCCGACGTCGCGCGATTTTGGAACGAGTGCCGCGCGGCGCGCGCCGACGCGGGCCTGGCCCTCACCGCTCACGTCGACGACGAGAAGCCGCTGTGGGCCGACGCCGACGCCGCTGGCCTCGTGTCCGCGATCGGCGACGACGCGCGAAAGCGCGAGCTCGTGACCTGCGGGCTCTATTACATGACCCGCGCCGCGGCCGCCCGCCTGCCCGAGCCGTCCGCGCACGCGCGCCTGCGCGATTTCTGGCGAAGCTTGGTCTCGGGCGGCGCCCGCGTGGCCGGACCCATCCTTACCAAGACCCTCGACGTCGACCGTCCCGAGGACGTGCTCGCGGCCGAGGCCTACCTGACGGCGGAGACGAAGCGATGAAGGCTTTAGGCATCTTGCGGGAGACGCAGAACTCGCCGGGCCGCGAGTCGGACGACGCGCTGATCCTCAAGGCGGTCATGGACCAGCTCTCGATCCTCAAGACGCAGACGACGGTGATGACGCCCGAGGAGTTCGACCGCGCCGACGCGGCGGGCTTCGACACGATCGTTCCGATGTGCGAGACCTATCCGCGCCTGATGCGGCTCAAGAAGCTCGAGGCCGAGACCGGCGTCATGGTCATCAACCCGTCGGACTCCGTGCTCGGCTGCTACCGCACCCGGATGCTCGACTCCTTCGCGAGGACGCCCGGCCTCTCGTACCCGCCGACCGAGGTGCGCCGCACGTCGGCCGAGGCCAACGCGAAAGCCCCCGCCTTCGAGGCCGCCGCCGGCTACTGGGTCAAGCGCGGCGACGTGCACAACACCTGCGCCTACGACGTGGTCTTCGCGCGCGACTGGAAGGAGGTCGACGCGATCCGCCGCGAGTTCGAAAGCCGCGAGATCAAGGACATGGCCGTCCAGCGCCACACCGACGGCGACCTGATCAAGTTCTACGGCGTCGGCCCCGGCCAGTGGTTCACCTGGTTCTACCACGACCCCTCGACCGCGCGGCGCCTGCCGTTCGAGCTCGAGGACCTGGCGGCCCAGGCCGAGATGGCGGCTCGGGCGGTCAAAGTGGAAATCTTCGGCGGCGACGCGATCGTGACCCCCGACGGCAAGATCTTCGTCATCGACATCAACTCCTGGCCCAGCTTCGCGCGCGTACGCTCCGAGGCCTCGGTCCAGATCGCCCGCCGGCTGCGCGCGCGCCTGCGCCAGACGGCGGCGTCTCCATCCCAAAGGAAGGCCTAAACCATGACCCCTCAGACCCTGACGGACGCTCCCTATTCCGCCGGCCCCAAGTCGAAGGCTCTGTTCCAGGAGGAGCAGGAGTTCATCGCTCCCGGCCTGCAGACGATCGCGCTGTACGCCCAGCTGGCCATCGAGTCCGGCAAGGGCGCGACGATGCGCGACGTGGACGGCAAGGAATACCTCGACATGGTCGCCGGGATCGGCGTCGCTTCGCTCGGCTACGGCCACCCGGACTGGGCCAAAGCCGTCGGCGAGCAGGCCGCGAAGACCGCGGTCGGCTCGTTCACGACGCCGCACCGCGTCAACTTCCTCAAGACTCTCGCGAGCGTGACGCCCAAGGGGCTCACGCGCTGCCAGCTCTACAGCTCGGGCGCCGAGGCCGTCGAGGCCGCGCTGCGCCTGGCCAAGTCCAAGACCGGCAAGTTCGAGGTCGTCGGCTTCTGGGGCGGCTTCCACGGCAAGACCTCGGGCGTGATGGGCCTGCTCAACGACGGCTTTAAAAACGGCTATGGCGCAACGGCTCCCGGACTCCATCTGTCCCCGTATCCGGACTCCCGCCATTGCCCGTTCGGCGCCGAAGGCGAGCATGACTGCGGAGCGCACAGCCTCTCGTTCCTGAGGGAGAAGCTCAAGCGCGAGACGACCGGCGCCGTGGCCGCGATCATTTTGGAGCCGGTGCAGGGCACCAACGGGAACGTCATTCCCCCCGCGGGCTTCTTCAAGGGCGTGCGCGAGCTCGCGAAGGAGATCGGGGCCGTGTTTATTTCCGACGAAATGATCACGGGCTTCGGCCGCACCGGCAAGATGTTCGGCTGCGACCACGAGGGCGTGATCCCCGACATGATGACGATCGGCAAGGGCTTCGGGGGCGGCTTCCCCGTCTCCGGCGTGGTGACCTCCACCGAGACCGCCTCGGCCAAGCCGTGGGCGAACCCGTCGGGCTCGTCCTCGAGCTACGGCGGCAATCCGCTGGCCGCGGCCGCCTGCGACGTGACTCTTCAGATCATTTTGCGCGACAAGCTCGTCGAGAACGCCGCCAAGGTCGGCTCGTCGATGCTGAAGACCCTGCAGAAGATGCAGTCGGAGCAGCCGCTCATCGGCTCCGTCCGCGGCCGCGGTCTCATGCTCGGCGTCGACCTCGTGAACCCGAAGACCGGCGCGCCTCTGGACAAGGCGATCTGCCGCGAGATTTTCGAAGAGGGCCTCAAGAAGGGCGTGCTGACGATGGCCTACAACCCGTCGCTGCGCATCAACCCGCCTCTGCTCATCTCCGAAGCCGAGGCTCTCAAAGGTTTGGCGCTTCTGGGAGAGTCTCTCGCTGTCGTGAGCCGGAGGCGCTCTCTCTGACGAAGGTCCGTCGCGTCGGTCTGATCGGCTTCGGCGCGATCGCGGAAAACGCTCATCTTCCCGTCCTCAAAAAGGCCGGGGTCGAGATTTCCGCGATCGCCGAGGTCTCATCCGTCCGCCGCGAAGCGGCCGCCCTCCGCGCGCCCAAAGTTCGTCTCTACGCGGGCACCGCGGAGCTGTTATCCGTGGAGCGTGACCTCGATGCTATTATCGTCACGACTCCGCCGGCGCACCACGCGGACGCCGTTCTCGCCGGGCTTCGTTCAGGGTTGGACGTTCTGTGCGAGAAGCCGTTGACCTTGGACCCCGAGGCGATCGCCCGCATCCGCACCGAGGCCGAAGCCCGCGACCGCGTCGTTTATTCGGTCAACAACTGGGCCCACTCTCCGCAATGGTCCCGCCTGCTGGAGACGGCCGCCTCCGGAGCCCTCGGCGCCCTCCGCCACGCCGAGATCCGAGTCCTTCGCACGAAGCCGTCCGTCTCGGCCCTGCCCGGCGACTGGCGCAAGGACCCCGCGATCTCCGGCGGCGGCATCCTCGTCGACCACGGCTGGCACAATCTTTACCTGCTGCGCCGCTTGCTCGGTCCGGAAATCCGCCTCGTCTCGGCCGTCCTGCAGCCCGAGGGCGCGGTCGACGAGCTCGCCACGGTCCTGTTCGAGGCCCCCGGCGCCACCGGCACCATGCACCTCTCCTGGCGCGCCTCCGAGCGCTCCAATTCGGCGCTCGTCGTGGGCGAGAAGGGCTCGGCCGAGCTGCGCGACGACCTCCTCGTGATCCGCGCGAACGGGACCGAGGAGACCGTCCGCTTCGCGGCGAAGCTGTCGGCGGGCTCGGCTCACCCGGACTGGCTCGAGGCGATGTGGCCCGCGTTCGAGGCCGAGCGCCGGGGCGACGGCCGGGGCGCGAGCCTCGAGGAGGCCGCGTTCTGCCTCGGCTCGATCCGCGCGGCGTACGCCGGACGGGAGACCGCCCGTGCCTGAGCGCGCCTCCACGCCGGCTCTCTACGAGCGCGCGATCCTCTGGGTCGCGCACGCGCCGCTGCTCTGGCAGCGCGTCGGCGGCATGAGCGTGCTCGAGCGCCAGCTGTTCACGGCCGCGCGGGCCGGGATCAAGTCCGTGTGGATCGGCATGCACGCGCCGGCGGAGGACGTCCTGGACCGGCTGCGTATTCCTCCGGGACTTGATATCCGCTGGGTGCCCAAGGGCGACGCGTCGCTCGTCGAGTGCGAACCGCCCTACCTCGGGCTCTCCGCCGACCATTTCATCCGCGTCGAGACGCTGGCTCACGTCGCGCGACAGAGCTACCGGGAGTCCGTCTCGTTCAACGACGCCTCCGGGCTCGGCGTGATCCAAGTCGTCCTCGCTCGCGAGGACGTGATCTCCCGGGCCAAGCAGGAACTGCCGGCGGGCGCGTACCGCCGCCTCGAGGCGCCGCTGGCGGCCGAGGAGACGATCTCCTGGCTGATGGCGGCGGGCCCCAAGAGCCAGGACGGCTTCATGGCCCGGCATTTCGACCGCCACATCTCGCTGGCCGTCTCGCGCCAGCTCCTGGAGACGTCGGTCACGCCCAACAAGATGACGCTCTTCAGCACCCTGCTCGGGCTCGCGGGCGCGGCCTTCTTCCTGGGGGCCTCGCGCGCCGCCTACGTGCCCGGAGCGCTTCTCGTGTGGCTGCATTCGGTGCTCGACGGCTGCGACGGGGAGCTCGCGCGCGTGCGCTTCCAGGAGAGCGCGTTCGGCAGCGACCTCGATTTCTGGGGCGACAACGTCGTCCACCTCGCTCTGTTCACCTGCCTCGGCGTCGGCTTCTGGCGCACGGGCAACGGGGCGCACACGCTCGTGCTCGCGGCGGTGGCGGACCTGGGCGTGGTCGCCTCGGCGGCGACGGCCTGGCAGCACCGCCGCCGGCACCGCGCGGTCTCCGCGCCGGAGGCGGGCGTCACCGACGGCGAGTCCAAGCTCGCGAAGCTCGAGAACTCGCTCGCGCAGCGCGACTTCATCTACCTGCTCGTCCTCCTCGCGATGGTGGACTGCGTCTACGAGTTCCTGTGGGCCGCCGCGATCGGCGGGCTCCTCTACTTTGGCATCATGCTGTATCTCAGGAGAGTCAACGACAATGAACAAGCACGACAGCCGTATCCCGCCCGCTAAGGGCAAGCTCGGGATCCTGCTCCCGGGAATGGGTGCGGTCTCCAGCACTTTCATCGCGGGCGTGGAGCTCGTCAAGAAGGGCCTCGGCAAGCCGGTCGGCTCGCTGACGCAGCTGCAGACGATCCGGCTGGGCAAGCGCTACGAGAACCGCTCGCCTCTCATCAAGGACTTCGTGCCTCTGGCCGCGCTGAACCAGCTCGTGTTCGGCGGCTGGGACTTCTACACCGACGACATGTTCGCGGCCGCGACGAAGGCCGGCGTGCTCGACGCGGCGCAGCTCGCGCCGATCAAGAAGGAGCTGGAGGCAATCAAGCCGATGTCTCCCATCTACGACCCGGCTTACATCAAGAACATCAAGGCCGTCAATCCGAAGAAGGGCAAGTCCAAGATGGACCTCGCCCAGCAGGTCATCGCGGACATCGAGAGCTTCAAGAAGAAGAACGGCTGCGACCGGGTCGTGATGCTCTGGTGCGGCTCCACCGAGATCCTGCCCGAGCAGACGGCGGTGCACGAGGACATCGAGGCGTTCGAGCAGGGCCTGCGCGACTCCGCGCCGGAGATCCCGCCGTCGATGATCTACGCCTACGCGGCGATCAAGTCCGGCATCGCCTACGGCAACGGCGCGCCGAACCTGTCCTGCGACTGCCCGGCGCTCGTCGAGCTCGCGGAGCTGACGAACACGCCGATCATGGGCAAGGACTTCAAGACGGGCCAGACGCTCATGAAGACCACCATCGCGCCCATGCTGAAGGCGCGCATGCTGGCGCTGTCGGGCTGGTACTCGACCAACATCCTCGGCAACCGCGACGGCGAGGTGCTCGATGACCCGGGCTCCTTCAAGACCAAGGAAAAGAGCAAGATGTCGGTGCTCGACACCATCCTGGAGCCGGAGAGCTACCCCGACCTGTACGGCAAGTTCCACCACAAGGTCCGCATCGACTATTACCCTCCCCGCGGCGACGCGAAGGAAGGCTGGGACAACATCGACATCCGCGGCTGGATGGACATGCCGATGCAGATCAAGATCAACTTCCTGTGCCGCGACTCGATCCTGGCGGCGCCGATCGTGCTCGACCTCGTCCTGTTCCTGGACCTGGCCAAGCGCGCCGGCCTCAAGGGCATCCAAGAGTGGCTGTCGTTCTACTTCAAGAGCCCGCAGTGCCGCGAGGACCTCAAGCCCGAACACGACCTGTTCATCCAGCACCTGAAGCTGAAGAACACGTTGAGGATTCTTATGGGAGAGGAAGTCCTGGACCACTCCGGCCTGGACTACTACGACGCCGAGAAGGGCGCCGTCTCGTCGGCTCCGGCGCCGAAGCCGGGACCGAAGCGGAAGGCGCTCGCCAAGGCGCGCTGACGGCTGCAGCCGGACGTTAAAAGGCCGGGCGGAGGTTCCCCTCCGCCCGGCTTCTCTTTGGCCCTAGGCCGCGGGCTTGGCGCCGGTCGTGAGCAGCGGCGCGAAGTAGCCCCGATAGGCGTACAACAGGAACAGCTCCAAGACGGTGAACACCGCGCCCGGAGCGATCCCCTCGCCGCCCATGAGCAGCGTGTGGAACGCCAGGATGTTGACCAGCACGGGCGCGAGCAGGGCGAGCCCAAGAGGCGCCGTCCCGCCGGCGAGCACGAGCAGGCCTCCGACGAGCTGGAACGCGCCGACGAGGGTCATCCAATGCGTGGGCCCCATGACGGTCATGAACTGCAGGGGCAGCCCCGACATGGGCGGCTGGGGCATGAACGGATGGATGATGTTGGCCCCGAAGACGGCGAAGCCCAGCCCCAGCAGGAAACGAGTGACGGCGATCGCGATTTTCATAACTCCTCCTTTCTCCGATCTTTCAGATGTCTGTATCCACTATTTCGAAATCAAAATAAATAGCCAAAAAATCAGGCCTGCGCGATCGCCTTGCCGAGCTTGCGGCACAGGCGCCGCAGCTCCTCCTGCTCCGGGGCCGTCAGGGCCGCGAACTGGCGGGTCACGGACTTCGCGTGCTCCGGGAAGATCGCGCCGATGAGCTTCTTCCCCTTCTCCGTCAGGATCACGCTGACGAAGCGCTTGTCCGAGCCGTCCCGCCGCCGCTCCACGAGGCCTCTTTTCTCGAGGCCGGCGACCACGGAGGTGACGCTCCCCCCGCTGCGCAGGAGCTTGCCGGCCAGCTCCCCCTGGCAGACGGGCCCGAGGTGCAGCAGCGCCTCGAGGATGCCGAACTGACTCCCGGTCAGGCGCTTGTCGGCGATCTCCCGCTGAAGCGAAGCGGCGCAGGCTTCCGAAGCGCGCATGAGGTTGATCAGGGCGCTGAGCGCCCGGATCTCGTCTTGGGTGCCGCGGTATTTGGTGGCCATAGTTTGATATCAAAATAATAACAGGCCGGATCCCGTTTGTCAAGCCGGCGGAGCGGGCCTTTGTCGTAAGTCCCGGGCCGCTCAAGCCCGACCTCCTTTTTCCCTTTCCTGTCAAGAGGATCAATATAAGGAAAAGCCGCCTCTTTCGGCGCGATCCCCCGCCCCGGAAACCGATTTGATATACTCGGTCTTCCGGTGAAAAGGCTCCTGATGGCCATCCTCGCCGCGGCGGCGCTTTCGAACTCGGCCTCAGCCCAGACGCCCTCGTCCGGGACGGCCCCGACTGCGCCCCCGCCGGCGATCTCGACCGCCTCGTCCACGGGTGCGCCCTCCGTCTCCACCGCCGCGCCGGCGGTCGACCTCTCCACCGCCGCGCTCGCGCCCTCGGTCTCGACGGGCTCCTCCTCCGGAGTCCAGCTCTCCACCGCTTCCCTCGTCCCCTCGGTCTCCACCGCGCCCGCCGCGCTCCCGGGGCTGTCGACCGGCGCCTGGACCCCCGCCCCGGCGCCAGCCCCCTCCTCCGGCGTCGTGCCCCGCCCCTGGGTCCTCGGCGACATCAAGGCCATCGGGCTCAAGAACGTCAAGATGTCGACGATCCGCGGCCAGACCAAGGCCCGCAAAGGCGACCTGTACGACCGTCCCGACCTGGACCGCGACATCCAGTCCCTGCTCGGCCTGGGAGAGTTCGAGCGCGTCGGCGCGGAGCTGACGCTCACCGACAAGCCCGTCCCCGACCATTTCCGCAAGGTCGCCGGCTCCGACAAGCAGGTCGTGCTCACCTTCGTGGTCACGGAGAAGCCGGTCATCCGGAAGATCGCCTTCTCGGGGCAGAAGAAGCTGTCGAAGGGCACCCTCTCGGACGAGCTGTCGGTGAAGACCTCCGACCCCTACGACCGCTTCAAGCTCGAGGAAGACGAGAAAAAGGTCCTCGACAAGTACCACGAGAAGGGCTTCCTCGACGCGACCGTCGACTTCGACGCCGTGATCGACACCGCCGCGTCCAAGGCGGACGTGACCTTCAAGATCGTCGAGGGCGCCAAGTCGACCATCTCGCTCGTGGAGCTCTCCGGGGTCAAGGCGTTCAAGCCCAAGAAGCTGCTCGGCCTCATGAAGAACAAGCGCAAGAAGGTCTACTTCGAGAAGGACCTGCCCGAGGACCTCAAGAAGATCGAGACCGAGTACAAGAACAACGGCTACCTCGACGTGCGCCTGAGCACGCCGCTCGTCACCCTGAGCCCCGACAAGGAGCGCATCTCGATCGCGGTCGGCGTCCTCGAGGGCCGCCCCTACCGCTTCGGCAAGTCGACCTTCACCGGCTACATCATCTTCAAGTCCTCCGAGGTCTACAAAACGATCGACTACAAGCAGGGCGCCGTCTTCAGCCAGGAGAAGTACGAGGAGACCATCCGCGGCGTCCAGGAGCTCTACGCCGACGTCGGCCGCCTGCGCGCGCGCGTGAACCCGGTCAAGACTTACAACCCCAAGACCGACCAGATGGACGTGCGCTACGAGATCACCGAAGGCCCCATCTCCTACGTCGACCACGTCGACGTGGACGGCAACAAGGCGACGAAGACGTACGTGATCAAGCGCGAGGTCGTCGTCAAGCCCGGCGACCGCTTCTCCGCGTCGCGCGTGCGCAAGAGCCGCGAGAAGATCATGAACCTCGGCTTCATGGACGACGTGGACGTCGACCTGCAGCCGTCGCCGGTCGACCCCGACAAGGTGGACCTGACCTTCGACGTGACCGAGGGCAAGCCCGGCGTGCTGACCGCGGGCGCCGCCTACTCCTCCGTCGACGGCCTGATCGGCACCCTCTCGCTCAAGCACATGAACCTGTTCGGCCGCGCCCAGCAGGCCTCGCTGAACTGGTCGTTCGGAAAGCGCGTGCAGGACTACTCGCTGAGCTGGACGACGCCGTGGGTCGGCGACCACCCGACCAGCCTCGGCTTCGACCTGTTCCACACGCGGCGCATCAACCCCTTCGAGGGAGACCTCAACGCCTACACGGAGCGGCGCACCGGCGGCAGCGTGCGCCTCGGTCCGCGCTTCTCCGAGGACAAGTACCAGCTCAACCTCAGCTACACCATGCAGCAGGTGTCGATCGAGAACATCGACGCCGGCCAGGACTTCCAGGGCCTGCTGACCCCGGGGACCAGCCTGCAGTCGCTGGTCGGCGTGGAGCTCGCGCGCGACACGCGCGACAGCATCTGGGACCCCACGCGCGGCACCCGCAACTCGATAGGGGCCACGCTCTCCGGCGGCCCGCTGTTCGGCGACATCAACTACTTCAAGCCGACGATCGCCAACCAGGCGCACGCCAAGCTCTTCGACGTGGACGACTGGCCCTTCGTCCTGTCGTTCTACAACCGCGGCGGCTACGTCACGCCGTTCGGCCAATCCACCGAGGTCGCCGTCCAGGACCGCTTCTATATCGGCGGCCAGGACTCCCTGCGCGGCTACTCGCCTTCCGGCGAGGCCGGCGCGCAGAACGGCGGCATCGTCTACGACGTGGCGAACCTCGAGTTCGGGTTTCCGCTGGCGCGCGAGAAGCACAAGACCATCGTGAAGATGGTGTTCTTCTACGACGCCGGCGGCTCCTGGCACAGCGTTTCCGACGCGACGACCCGCTTCGGCGGCGACGAGCGCGACCTCAAGAGCGACGTCGGCGTCGGCCTGCGCTTCGTGACGCCGGCGTTCCCGATCCGCCTGGACTACGGCTACGGTCTCAACCATCGCCCCGGCGAAAAGCTCTATCAAATCAACTTCGGACTGGGGCCTCTCTTCTGATGAAAACCACCGCCTTGATCGCCGTCCTGCTGCTGGCCGCTTCCGCGCGGGCCATCGAGCTGTCTCTCGAGGAGAGCCGAGGCGAGCGCGGAAGCGTCGGCTACGTGGACATGCAGCGCCTGTTCACGAACAGCCCGGACTCGCAGCGCGCCAAGGAGGGCTTCGAGGAGCTCGTCCGCCAGGCCGAGGAGCGCGTGAACCTGCGCAAGGCGGAGCTCCTGAAGCTGCGCCAAGAGCTCGACGCCACGCGCGTCGAGCGCGACGCCCTGGCACACTCCATGTCGCTGGCGCCGGTCCCGTCCACCGCCGCGCCGGCGGCGGCCCTGGTCCCGGCCGTGACCCCGGCCCCCGCGGTCTCGACGGCCGCCGCGCCCGCCGCTCCGGCCGGGCCCGCGCTGTCGCCGGCGGCGCAGGCGCTCATCGCCGCGTCCACCGCGCCGGCGCCCGCCCGCGCGCGCGAGCTCGCGCTCCCCGGCATGGCCGCCACGGAGCCCGAGCCCGTCTCGCCCCCGGCCGCCAAGCCCGGGGTTCCGAGCTCCGACGGAGCCGCCGCCGTCCCTCCGGCCGCGTCCACGACCACGGCCAAGCCGGCCGCGGCCCCCGCTCCGGCCAAGCCGGCGGTCCCAAGCTCCGACGGCGCCGCGGCCGTTCCCGCCGTCTCCTCGGCGGCCGTCCGATCGGCCGCGGGGATGTTCCCCGCGCCGCCGCCGGCGGCGCCCGTGGCCCAGGCTCCCGCGGGGCCCACGCCCGCGCAGCGCCTGCTCGAGCTCGACGCCAAGATCATCTCCCTGCAGGCCGACATCGCCCATAAGGAGTCCGAGCTCACTCAGGAGCACGACGAGGCCGACCGCGGCCTGCTCGACGTCGAGAGCCGCAAGACGGACCGGGTTCTCGCCAGCCTTTACCGCGCGGTCAGCGAGGTCGCCCGGCGCGAGGGCGTCAGCGTCGTGATCGACAAGACCACGATCCTGTACGGACATCCGGCGGTCGACCTGACGGACAAGGTGCTCAAGTACCTCGAGGAAAAATCGAAGGAGACCCCGGTCCCATGAAGAAGCTTCCCGCCCCCAAGACCGTCGCGGAGATCGCCGCCTTGTTGGGAGGCGTCGCCGCCGGCGACGCCGCGGCCGTGATCACCGCCGTCGCCGAGGTCGCCTCCGCGGGCCCCTCCGACGTCGCTTCGTTCCACAACATGAAGTACGTGGCCGCGGCGCAAGCCTCCCGCGCGGGCTGCCTGCTCGTGCCGCCGGCAGCCGCCGGCGCCGCGTGCGCGGCCAAGGCCAAGATCGTCGTGGCGGACCCCCAGGCGTCCTTCGCGGTCCTGCTCGGCCTCGTCGACGGCGCGCGCCGCGCCGGGGCGGCCGCGGGCGTCAGCCCCAAGGCCTCGGTCCATCCCGAAGCGAAGCTCGGCGCGGGCGTCAGCGTCGGCGACTTCTCCGTCATCGAGCGCGGCGCCGTGATCGGCGCCGGCACCGTGGTCTCCGCGCAGTGCTTTATCGGCGAGGAGGCGAAGGTGGGCGAGCACTGCCTGCTCCACCCCCGCGTGGTCGTGCGGCACGAGTGCGAGCTCGGCGACCGCGTCACGCTCCACCCCGGCGTCGTGATCGGCGGCGACGGCTTCGGCTTCACGACCGATCCCAAGACCGGCCGGCACACCAAGATCCCGCAGATCGGCAACGTGATCGTCGGCTCGGGCGTCGAGATCGGCGCCAACACGACGATCGACCGCGCGACCCTCGGCTCGACGGTCATCGAGCCCGGCGCGCAGATCGACAACCTCGTGCAGGTCGCGCACAACGTGCGCATCGGCGCTGGCGCCGTGCTGGTCTCGCAGGTGGGCGTCGCGGGCTCCACCGTCGTGGGCCGCGGCGCGGTGCTCGCGGGCCAGGCCGGCATCGCCGGCCACCTGACCATCGGCGACGGCGCGGTCATCACGGCCCAGACGGGCGTGATGGCCGACGTGCCGGCCAAGACGGTGCTCTTCGGCTCGCCGGGCCGCCCGCACCGCGAGGCCTTCAAGCTCCAGGCGCTGTACGGCCGCCTGCCGGAGTTCGTCGAGCGCCTCAAGGAGATCGAGAAGAAGCTCGGCATCGGCGGCAAAACGGACGCCGCCGCTTGATATCTCAGGATTGGACACCCCTATGAACCAGAATCCGCTGCAGGTCACCATCAAAGAAGAGGTCTCGCTGGAAGGCGTGGGCCTCCACACCGGAAACAAGTGCCGCATCACGTTCCGCCCCGCGCCGGCCAACACCGGCATCCGCTTCTTCCGGGCGGACCTGCCGGGCATCCCGATGATCCCCGCCCGCCTGAGCTTCGTCGTGACCACGGTCCGCGGCACGAACCTCGGGCTCGGCGACGCGAAGGTGCACACGGTCGAGCACGTGCTGTCGGCGTGCACGGGCCTGGGCATCGACAACCTCGATATCCTGACCACGGCCAACGAGCCGCCGATCATGGACGGCTCCTCCCTGCCGTTCGTGGAGGCGCTGCTGCGCGCGGGCTTGGTCGACCTCGACGCGCCCAAGCGCTGGCTGCACCTGCCGCACGAGGTGACCTACACGGCCAAGGACGGAGCGAAGTACCGCGCGATCCCGTCGGACCGCTTCGAGGTCGCGGCGACCTTGATCCACGACCACCCGATGATGCCCAAGATGACGCTCACGATGAGCGTCGACCGCGAGAGCTACCTCGGCGAGGTCGCGCGCGCGCGCACGTTCTGCTTCGAGTACGAGGTCGCCTACCTCAAGTCGCAGGGCCTGGCCCAGGGCGGCAGCCTCGAGAACGCGATCGTCATCGGCAAGGACAAGTTCCACACGAACTCCGAGGGCCTGCGCTTCGCCGACGAGTTCGTGCGCCATAAAATGCTCGACCTGATCGGCGATCTCACGCTGATCGGCAGACCTCTATTTAAAATGCGCATCGAGGCCGAGCGCCTCGGCCACGCGCACAACGTCGAGTTCGCCAAGCTGCTCGACGAGGCCGCCAAGAAGTCCCGCAAGACCAAGACCCGCGTTCTGGAGGCAAAATGACCGCCGAAACCGCCGCCGTCCCGTCGCCGTTCGCCGCCGCGCCCGTGCGCTCGCTCGACATCCTGGGCGTCAAGAAGGCGATCCCGCACCGCTACCCTTTCCTGCTGATCGACAAGATCGACGTCATCCAGGAGGACAAGTACTGCGTCGGCACCAAGATGGTGACCGCCAATGAGCACTTCTTCGAGGGCCACTTCCCGGGCCAGCCCGTGATGCCCGGCGTGCTCATCGTCGAGTCCATGGCGCAGACCGCCTGCGCGATGCTGCTCTCCAAGGGCGGCCTCGAGAACAAGATCGCCTTCTTCATGGGCATCGACGAGGCCAAGTTCCGGGCGCCCGTCCTGCCCGGCTGCGTCCTCAAGCACCACATCGAGATTCTGCGGCTTGGACGAGCCGGTAAATTTCGGGGAGAAGCTTTCGTTGACGGGAAGCTCGCCGCAGAAGCTAATATGACGTTCGCGCTCGTGGACAAGGCGGCCTAGTCTTATGGCCATCCATCCCACCGCGATCGTCGACGCCACCGCCAAGATCGACGCGACCGCCGAGATCGGGCCGTACGCGATCATCGGACCCGACGCCGTCATCGGCGCGCGCACCAAGGTCGGCGCGCATACCGTCGTCGAGCACGCCACGCTCGGCGCCGACAACGTCCTGCACGCCGGCTGCTACGTCGGCACGCCGCCGCAGGATCTGAAGTATGCAGGGGAAAAGACGCGTCTCGTCATGGGCGACAAGAACACCGTGCGCGAGTGCGTGACGATCAACCGCGGCACCGCCCAGGGCGGCGGCGTCACCAAGATCGGCTCCAACTGCCTGTTCATGGCCTGCTCCCACGTCGCCCACGACTGCCACGTCGGCAACGGCGTGATCATCGTCAACGCGGTGCTCCTCGCCGGCCATGTGCACATCGCCGACGGCGCGGTGCTCGGCGGCTCCTGCGCGATCCATCAGTACGTGCGCATCGGGCGCTTCGCGATGCTCGGCGGCGGCTCCATGAACGGGCAGGACATCCTCCCGTTCACGACGACGCAGGGCGACCGCGCGACCCTGCGCGGCCTGAACCTCCTCGGCATGCGCCGCGGCGGGTTCTCGCGCGAGGCCGTGGCGGCGGTCAAGGACGCGTACAAGACCCTCTTCTTGTCCGGCCTCACGCAGGCCGACGCCCTGGCCCAGCTCAAGGGCTCCTCGCCGGTGAAAGAAGTGCAGGAGTGGATCGACTTCATCGAGTCCGCGGGCAAGCGCGGCGTCATGCGCCCGGCCGCGGGCGTCACGCAGATCGAGGAGGCCGCCGTCTGAGCGAGCTCCTCGGCCTCGTCGCGGGATCCGGACGCTTCCCGCTGCTCGTGGCCGAGGAGGCCCGGCGGCGCGGCGTGCGCGTCGTCGCCCTGGGCATCCCCGGGGTCACCGATCCGGCTTTGGAGAAGGTGGCCGGCGGGGTCACCTGGTTCAAGCTCGGCCAGATCGACGCGCCGATCAAGGCGCTCAAGGACCAAGGGGTCAAGAAGGTCGCCATGGCAGGCAAGGTCCAGCACGTCT